>Ga0224511_10000003_pt1 | contig 328834 bp, 300 predicted proteins | sample SF_May12_sed_USG_2_FD_169988 | JGI IMG/M metagenome (GOLD analysis project Ga0224511, IMG submission 169988) | Sediment microbial communities from San Francisco Bay, California, United States - SF_May12_sed_USGS_8_1 | ecosystem: Environmental > Aquatic > Marine > Sediment | place: USA...
ACCCCCCACGATGAGCCTGGCCGGATTTGTTGTCACTGACAACACGCTGGTACCCCCCGATGAGCCTGGCCGCATTTGTTGTCACTGACAACACGCCGGTACCCCCGATGACACTTCTGATTAACCAAATAACGCTTTCAATAAGTATCCTGCCTCGGCGATTTATTCATCGTTTTTATTCATGCAAATCTCATTAACATGATGCCTACTGATATTTCCAAGCACGTAAACTCGTACTTGCATATCCAGACAATGAATGTCGCACTAAGGCGGCAGTGAATGTTAAACGTAAAACACTTGCGCAATATGTGCCGTGTGTTAGTGGTAGTAAAAATTTCAGGAGCAAACATGACAAACGAAGAATTAACCGACTCTGTAACCATGTCACCAGTCAAATCCCCGTCAGACAATGTCGATCAAATAGTGAGTCCCGCCGAAGCAGCGTCACGCCCTGGCTCGTTACAAGGCAATGCCAGTCTCATCATACAGACACGGCAGGCGCAACGTCTCGTTCATGGGCGAAGAAAAACAGACACCAAAAGCCATATTATCGGTCTAATGCGTTTTGGCATGAACATGAAACGAATTTGGTCGTCGGCCAGTCGCAATGATCCTTATGCAGACTGGACGCTGTTACAAATCGAAGAATCGCTGATCAAGACACGCACAATCATTAATGATCTGTGTCAGGAGTTGGAAAACAAACTATCCACTGCAGCATCAGGCGTGCAGATCGACATTGCCAGCTCATTAGAACCTATCTCTATCCCCCTGCAGTTTGCCAATGCCTATGGTTATATGGGTGCTTACCTAATCTCAGATTATGATCAACTGGTCTGCACCATCCTCACTGCCCGACATGTCGGTCTTATGGATCGGCAAGAAAGCACCAGACAATTACACCAAATCGCACAGCGTGTCAGACATGCTTTTGCTTTATCCGGCTTATGGAAATTTACCATGGTCACCCGGACTGATTTTCAACATGGAAATCCCAAGGCAAGCAAAGCAATGGAGGTCATGGCCAATATGGGCGAAATGCCGCAGGAGATACTGGATGGCAGTCGGCGGGCAAAAATTGCGCCAGAGATCAGTACTGCTAATATCTCAACCGTCGAAGTCATGGATGACTGAGCAGATAATCCGGTTCAGGTGTAATACAGATAATGCAGTTTGATTCTAAAAGGCCCTTTCTTTTAGCTTTTAAGGGTAAGGGGGGCGATGTCGATTGGCGGTTGCGTTCGCTTCAGCAGCAGCTTGAATTGTTGCAGGCATCGTGTGTTGAGATTGACTGTGCGATGCAGTCGTTAATCGACCGGTTCAAACAGTCATTTCGCCCCCCCTGGCCTGCACACCTCATCTTGCATAACACCGGTAATGGTAAGTATGTTCGCTGGCGACTACCCGCCAATCGACTGACCAGGCAAACCTATTTCGAGTTGTTGCACAGTGACACCGGCATCGGTCTTTTGCAGTCGCTCCCTTCCGCAGTACGCAAGGTGTATCTTGAATTTGAGCAGGAACGCTTACAACTCAATCTGCTGTATGGATCAAGCCATTATGAAGCACGCAATCTTGAACGTTATCTTGATAGTGTTCGCCGTTTGATTTCTCTTAAACGCGGGTTATGACAAATAAATTTTCAAATTTGATTTTATATTTTTTGTTGGGCTGCAATGACCTCCACGTTACTGTATCACTGTGTTTTTCTATAACAACTTTGGAGTAAACAATATGGCGAATACATTTAAGGGCACGGGTAATCTCGGTGGTGATCCGGTTTTGAACCAGACGAATGAGGACCAGGATCAAGTCGCTAATTTTAGCGTCTATTTTGACCGTCCCGTCAAGAACGATGACGGCGAGTATGAAGACAAGGGTGGTTTTTGGCTTGATGTGGCTGCCTGGGGCAAGTTGGCTGAGGACGTAATGCGCGTACTACGGAGAGGGATGCGTGTCAGTGTACAAGGGATTTTGAAGGTGGATGTCTGGAATGATAAGGAGACGGGTGAGGAGAAAACCAAGCTTGTTCTTACTGTCAATGAAGTCGCCCTCATCATCTCGCGTATCGAATTTGTGCAACGTCGTCAATCAAAGGTCAAGTCTACGGATGAATAGACAAGGTTTGGCAAGTGCGCTCGCCAGTGAACTGGATGTCAGTAAATCTGACGCCTTGAAGTTTATTCAAACATTCGAGCAGATTGTTTGCTCCACTTTGTCTGAGGGTGGCGATATTTCACTGCCCGGGTTTGGTCGATTTTACCGCAATCGGCATGGTGCACGACTCGGGCGTAATCCCAGCACCGGTGAACCACTCACATTACCCGCACGTTATGTACCTGCCTTTTCCCCCGGCAAGGGTTTGAAGCAATTTCTGAATCAGGATGACAGTTAATGCAGCTTTATCTTTGTGAAAAACCCTCTCAGGCCAGAGACATTGCACAGATCCTGGGTGTGCGCACCCGTGCTGATGGTTATTTGCATAATCATGACATTACGGTGACCTGGTGTTTTGGCCACTTGTTGGAAATGGCCGCCCCCGAGGGTTACGACTCGGGGTATAAGCGCTGGAATTTGTCTACATTACCGATCGTTCCTGTGAATTGGAAAATGGATGTCAAAAAATCTGCTCGTAAGCAATATCGAATCATCCAGGACTTGCTCAAACGGTGTGCACATGTGGTGATTGCCACCGATGCCGACCGTGAAGGCGAAACCATTGCGCGGGAGGTATTGGCGCAATGTGGTTGGCGGGGAACAGTCAGTCGTTTGTGGTTATCGGCGCTGGATGGGGCGAGTATCCGTAAGGCCTTGAATCAGATCCTCCCTGGGAAGAAAACCGAGCCGCTCTACCTGGCAGGTCTTGGTCGCGCCCGCGCTGACTGGTTAGTGGGGATGAACCTCACCCGTGCCTACACCCTGCTCGGTCAGCAGCAAGGGCATGAGGGGGTACTCTCTGTGGGGCGGGTACAGACACCGACACTGAATCTGATCGTTGAGCGGGATCGTATCATCGAGGCGTTTAAGCCCAGTCCCTATTATGACGTAGTGGGGACCTTCCAGGTGAAGGCCGGATCATTTACCGCGAAGTGGACACCGCCGAGTCAAATTACCGATGATGAGGGCCGCTGCACCCATCAAGCGGCGGCCCGCAGCGTGGCACAGGATATCACGGGTAAACAGGGGATCATCTCAAAGGCAACCACGACCCGTGAACAGGAGCCCCCGCCCCTCCCGTTTGATTTGTCTTCACTGCAACAGGCCGCCTCAAAACGATGGGGGATGGGTGCGCAAGCCGTGTTGGACATTGCCCAGGCATTGTATGAAACTCATAAAGCCTTAACCTATCCTCGCACTGATTGTCGTTATCTGCCAACCTCACAACTGACTGAAGCAAGCAGTGTATTGGCTGCCCTGGCGCAGTCAGACCAGGTCTATGCGTCCTTCGTGAAGGACGCGGATACGAAGCTGCAATCTCGCGCCTGGAATGACAAACAAATCACTGCTCACCATGCCATTATTCCAACCGGCACCCCAACTGATGTTTCAAAAATGACGGAGCAGGAACGGCAACTCTATGACTTGGTTTGTCGGCGGTATCTCGCACAATTTTATCCTGCCTATGAGTATGACAAGACGGTGATTGAAGTGACCGTTGATCATCACCTGTTTCGGACGGTGGGTAATTTTCCCCAGGTGCCCGGGTGGCATTGTTTGCTTGGTAGTAGTGAGTTATCCCATTCGGAAGATAAACCCAATCTGCCGCCTGTGACAATGAATGAGCACGCCGAGGCGATCAATGCCCGTCTTGAAACAAAGCAAACCGCACCACCTGTAAGGTATACTGAAGGTACCCTGATTGCGGCGATGAAATCGATCGGTAAAGAGATCAGTGATCCGAAACTCAAACAAGTCCTGCGAGAGACAGCGGGGATCGGCACCGAGGCCACCCGGGCCGGTATTATCGAGACATTGTTGCAGCGTGGTTTTGTCAAAAAATCAAAACGGCACCTGATCAGCACAGACAAAGGCCGATCCTTGATCGAACTGTTACCGGCTTCCATCAAGGACCCATCGACGACAGCCTTATGGGAGCAGGCACTCGAAGACATCGCGCAGGCATGTGGTGATCTCGACACCTTTATCACAGGTCAGATCAAATGGATCGAAAACATTCTATACCATGTCCAAGAACAGGTCGCAGAAATTACTGTCGAGTCCCAGCACGCCTGTCCCCTCTGCGCCAAACCACTGATACGGCGTAAGAGTAAGCATGGCTGGTTTTGGGGTTGTACCGCGTATCCGGAGTGTAAGGGTGCATTACCCGGCCAGCAGGGCCAGCCTGGATCATCAAGCCAGGCTACAGGCCAACATACATCATCGGGCACAAGCGAGCTTTGTCCGATGTGCCAAACCGGGCATCTGGTGCAGCGCACGGTGAAGGGTGGCAAAAACAAGGGCAAGTCTTTTTTGGGTTGTACTCAGTACCCGAAATGTAATTACTTTGCATGGTCACGGTGATCTAAGACCGTTATGTTTCAAATCACTGTTATGATGAATAATTGTTTTCATATAAAAATAATATTTCGTTGAATCAGTCTTGTCTGTATATCATAGTAGTAGCCAGACCGCGATAAGTGGTTACCGATTTTCTACCCTGGCTACTTGGTTAAAGTAGCACCTTTGCTGGTTTTTATCAGCACCTATCGCACTTTGCAGGATCGTGAGACAAGTGCAACAGATCAGGCAATCTCGCCATTTCTGTCGATCCATTTTGTAAAACCCGACGGGGACACTGATCCCTTTCCGGGTCAGATGTTTCCCAAACTCAACTCAAGGAGAAACATCATGTCAAATGAATCAAGTCAAACTTCCACCGATGACAACAACCAGGAAAATCAGTTTTTTGATCTCCATATATCCGGTTTCGGTTATCTAAATCGTCTCCGAGTGGTGCCGGTGCAACGTGGCAAGCCTTTTTTGGCAGTCGATATCGCCGCCATCCATGGTCGTAGTGACAATGTTCAATACACACGATTTGACTGCCGCGTATCCGGCACTGAGGCGCAGCGCATCATTGAAGAGTTGAAACCCATCATCAAAGATGAGTCCAACAAGGTGCTGATCGGCTTCAAACTGGGCGATCTCTATGTCGATCCCTTTACCTACCAAAAAGGTGAAAAAGCCGGTCAACCCGGTGTTTCACTCAAAACGCGTCTGTTGCGTATTGAGTGGGTCAAAGTCAACGGTAAAGTCTACAACATCAAAACTGATGAGAAAGCGGCTTGAACGTCTCCCTCAACCTGACAGGACATGTCCTGTGGATCAACGCTGCCTTGCGGCGTTTTTCCAAATCGTCCTACTGGACGGTTCGGAAAGACGTTGCACCCAATGTCGTTCATGGAACGGCATTCTTTGCTGATTTCGATCAGCGCCCTCAGCATCATCGTCGGATCGAATACCAGGTGCAATGGCTCTCGCCAGCGATCCATCACTCAACTGATTGGAGTACGCATTCCAATACGGAGGCGACTTCATCAAAAAAAACAGGAGACTTACTGATGAACGAAATTACAAATACCTGTGCTAATAACGACACAGCGCTACAACGTTACCGGGAATTACAAGAGAAATACCGTAATCACTATGCGCAAGCTCCTGCTCGATTTCTTGCCGCATGGAAAGAAGCGATCAGACTGGCTGGTCCGCAATTTTTTTATTGTGACGGCATTGGACATTATGCCGATGCAACAGACCGCAATAAAATTCGTCCAAACCAGGAAGCGATTGAACGGTTTATGGCGGTATGCAGCGTCGGTGAAGGTGTCTTTCTTGCCGCAGTATGCAGTTTTTATAACGGTAACTGGGGTCAGGAATTAGGTCAACGTTTTGGTTATACCACACTCGGGGACATCGCCAACCGGCTGGAGCTGGAACAACTTAACGTACTTAGTGCATTGATGTTGTATCACACGGGATGGTAGACGCACTTTTGGTGGTTAATGACCGGGTATGACTTTTCCAAAGTTATATCCCGGTCATTTCTCACGGTCGGTCCCGGCGTGATTGTGGTGGCCTTTCCCATCGCATCATACAAAGCGATAGGAAAGGCCATCACGGTCTTTGCCTTAATCATCGCCGACCGCCTGTCGTCGGAACCGGGCGGGTCCCTTTGTGCGATAACACGTGCCCGGTAATCATCGATCTCTTTCCCATAGTGAGATCACGCCAATGACGGATGTGTCTCAATGAGACGCATTATGTTTATCCATCATGTCGAGGGAAACAAGATCTTTCAGGTCGAACAATCCTGCATGACCCGGTAAAAGACTGCCTGGGCTTGTATCCATTAACCGCTTCTGAATGTCAACTGACAGGTATGACCGGTGGTCACCTGTCAAGACGCCACAATCTCGTGGCGTCTTTCCCAAGTATCCGTTTGGATATGTAGTGCGACCGGTATTTTGGAAAGATTTTCAACCGTGGCATGTTGCGGATCAACATGCGCCCTTACTGGTTAAGCCGGTAGCTAATCACTTCGTCGGATCGTCATACAAGTGTCACAGCACAAGCTGTGCGATCCATCTTCAACCACCCAGACCTGGGAGATCATTCTCCCGCTGGGGGCGATCTCTTTTGTCATTATTTAAGGAGATCATCATGCCCACCAAAGCCATGAGAAAAACCGTTAAACTTTCCTCATCGCCCAGTGATTTAAAAATTGGAGAGATGAATATTATCGTCAAACTTGCTTTTGATATTCTCTCTGAAAGATCTGATTATTCAAAACTTCTATCCGTTGTGAATGAGGATGTCATAATCAAACTGGCCACTGACATTCTGGCGCGGCGTCACAGTCCTGGCATGTCTATTACAAACCCGACTGATACGAAACGGTATTTAAAAGTCCATTTTTCAGGATTTAAAAACGAAGCCTTCTGCGTTTTATTTCTTGATAATCGCCATCGAGTTATTTCTTTTGAAAAACTCTTTACCGGCACAATAAACAGCGCATCGGTTCACCCCAGAGTTGTTGTTCAACGTGCGTTGGAGTTAAATGCAGCAGCTATCATATTATCCCATAACCATCCCAGTGGCGTTGCTGAACCCTCTGAAGCAGATCGACAGTTAACTACTCGATTGAAAAATGCTTTGGATCTGGTTGATGTAAGAGTCCTGGACCATCTGGTCGTGGGATCTGATGAAATCGTTGCTTTTGCGGAAAGAGGTTGGCTGTAAACTCTCTGGAGGATATTTTCATGTCAAAAACAGAAGCCGTACCCGGCCTTAAAGCTGCATCCATGGTCGCCATAGCGCGGTCACTTGTTAATATCGACTTTGATATGTCAAATGACTATTACTGGGAAGCGTACGCCGCAGCTTATGAACTTGGCAGAATGGCAGCCTGTTCTGGCGCCAACTGTCCAAAGCTGTTAACCCTGTATGAACTTGACGACGTATTTTTTGAGAGTCTTTATAATGAAGCTCAGGCAATGCGTGCCGAACAAGCATGTTATCAATGCGATCAGCGGCATGGCCAGTGTTATTCGGGTTGTCCCTTTGTTTAATGCTGTATCAATATAGCGGGTATCCAGTCAGTAACGTATCAGATATAGATACGTTACCCGGATACCCACCCTTTCTATTATTGAATACATATATTCATCATTAATCCCTCCGGATTAATCCCCGTTCAAATTAATTTTCACAACCATGATCTAATTTATCATTGGTTTTCTCATCCGGTTTTCACAAACTATTACCACACACTGCCAATAAGCGGGTTATCCATGAAGCGACATCTTTATTTTTATGTCTTGTTGTGCTTCATCGCCGTCAACAGTGTCGTTTCTGAAACATGCTGGCACTCCGCTGCCGAACGATACGACATTAACGTTGACATCCTCTATGCCATCGCGCTGGCCGAGAGCGCAATGAATCCCTCAGCGGTTAACCACAATCATGATGGTTCCGTCGATGTCGGATTAATGCAGATCAATTCTCGGTGGTGGTTCCCACGCCTGGCCGAGGTCGGCATTCAACCTGGGGATCTATTGGACGAGTGCACCAACATTCATGTGGGTGCCTGGATATTGGCGGGCTATATCCGCCGCTTTGGATACAACTGGCGAGCTATCGGCGCATACCATGCCGGGCCTGCTTTAACAGAGAAACATGAGATCAAACGAAACCAGTATGCAAAACGTATTTTTCACCATCTGTCTCATATCCGCCGTACTAAGCGGATGCGCCATATCGAATAGTATTCACAACAAGGAGCAGCAGTTCTTTGGACTGACACAGGTCCGTGGCACACCGAATCAGTTTTATCTATGCACCGATTGTCCTTTATCGACTCCCAAGACACCCAGGCGCAAATTCTTTACCAGTGCCATTTCGCAACAACCTGAAAAGAAAACAATTTTTTCACCAAAAAAGGTGCTGGTCCATTTTGACCATGCTGCATCCATCTTGCATGAGGATGACAAAACGATCCTTGCCCGATTAGCAAAAGTAATATCACAAGGTTACCGGTTAACCATCACGGGTTATACCGATAGCACAGGAAAACCTCACACCAACAAGATCCTGGCCAAACAACGCGCCCAGGTCGTGAGGGACTATTTACGCGGTCTTGGGGTTGATAAACAACACATCACACTCAAGTCCGCTCCCCTTTGTTGCTATGTCGCAACAAACACCACCAACACCGGGCGAGCACTAAATCGCCGCACGGAAATCATCATCACTCAACCAACCAAAGAGGAAATTTAAACCATGATGTTGTATTCCACCCGAACTGCTTCCAGGCAATTCATTACCTTTCTGCTTTTATCACTGCCAGTGATGGCCTTTGCCGCCACAACCGGTACCGAGTTCCAGGCGTTTTACGATTTCATCCATGGAGCCGCAACCGGTTACCTCGGACGGGGTCTGGCCATTACCGGCGGCGTGTTTGGTCTGGCTTATGGTATTGGTAAGGGTTCACCGCTACCGGCAGTGCTGGGTATTGTCCTGGCGATCTTCGGCATGCTCGGCCCGACCATTGTTAACGCCCTGTTCAATTCAGCGACGATCTAAAGCATGGACATTGCGCGTTACATGATCCCCCGACACCTGGATGATCCGCCCATGGTCTTCATGTGGGAGGCCGACGAAGCGGGCACTTTCATCTTTTTGATGCTCTTCGGTGCCCTCTTCCAGCAATTTATTCCGGGTATTGTCCTGGGATTTTTTGCCTCACGCTCTTTGGCGCGGATCAAACAGGCGGGGGGACGTGGTCTGATCCTGCGATTTCTCTATTGGTACACCCGTTCTGATCTGTGGATCAAATCGCGTGCGCCAAGTTTTATCCGGGAGTTTGCAGGATGAATCTTCAACGTTTTCGTTCCCGGCTCATGGCCGCGCAATTTAATGGCAAATTGTGGTTTGTGATGGCGGTGACCATGGCAATGTCCAATCTATTATTGACAAGCCACGTCATCACAAACGACTCCCGCGAAAAAACCATCCTCGTTCCGCCGAAGTTGGAGCAACCTTTCTGGATTCACGGTAACGAGGCCAGTCCCGAATACCTGATCCAGGTTGGTGAGTGGTTTGCCGGTCTGTTGTTGTCGTATACGCCCAAGAATCTTGACTATCGAATTCAAACCTTTTTGCGTTACGCCTCACCAGGTGCATACAGCGTCTTGCAGACGCAACTTTTCGACGAAGCCAAACGCATCAAACAGCATGAGATGTCGGCCATGTTTTTCCCTACCGATGCCAGGGTACGGGGGGAATATGTCGCTATCTTCGGCCAACAAGTCATACGGGTCGGTAAAGAAATTGTCAGCGAGAAGACCATTGCTTACCGGCTGAAATTTCAATTCCAGAGTGGCTTTGTCCACGTCACTGAATTTAAGGAGGTTCAACATGATAAACCGTTTGTTATTCATCACGCTACTGATCCTGCCCGGTAGTGTCTTTGCTCTGCAGGTGATCGATGTCGTGGACGGCCAGACTGTCCAGCTAAAGGTCTCACAAAAAGAACTCAACCGGATCGCCATGGCCGATGGTGCGCGTATCGACCACATCTGGAGTGCGAATGATCGCATTCGGATCGAGCCCGATCAGAACGCCGGTCAACTTTTCGTGCGGGTGACCGGGAACACACCGTTCTCGATGTTTGTCCGCGCCGACAACGGAGAAACCTATACCCTGCTCGCCGCCCCCGCAGACATACCGGCACAGACCATATTTTTACGCCCACCCTATCGGAATACAGGGTCAAGTAAATCAGCGAATCAGGCGCTGCCTTACATGAAACGGATTGAAGGGCTGGTGAAATCTTTAGGTCGCCGTGCCCTCCCCGAAGGTTACACCCCAAAATCCGCACCACTCATAGTTCCGCTATGGGATGAAGTGCAGTTTAAACGCAATACAATATTCACCGGCAACACCTTGATCGGTGAAGTCTATACGCTGACTAACTTGACCTCGGAAACATTGCGTTTAGCAGAACGAGATTTCCGCATATTACCAGGTCAGCCCATTGTTGCCATTGCCATTGACAAACATGAGCTTGGTGCGCACGAATCGACCGATATCTTTGTGATTCGCGATATTAAGAAGGTGAAGTCATGAACAACAGCAATACTGTTCCTGACACAGCCGCAACGCGCAAACGCCAAACCATGATAACCGTCGGCATTGTGATCATTGTTTTTGGCGGGATATTGCTGGGCCTGTATCTAACTGATCCACAGCAACAACTCCCGGCACAGCCGGATCAAGTCACGGCTAATAAGGAAGTGACGACTAATTTCACGCTGCCTGGGCAGAAGGTTGATCCGCGAGAAGTCTGGATCGCCCGAGGTGAGAGTGATATCAACGCACTGAAACAAACCAATTCCGAATTTCAGCGAACAATTGAACAATTGCGTGGCGAGATCGACAAGCTCAAACATGATCAAAGCTCACCGCGACCTGTCGCACCGCCACAAACAAATAGCACTCCAACCACTTTTCCCGCATTGCCATTACCTCAGCCACGGCGCATGTCATCACCGGCATCCGCGCAGATGATGGATAAGGCCCTGTCCGGTGTCGCCACTGACGCCACTCACAATCTGGGGTTACAGGGCGGTCGAAACCAACACCCTGCACCGGCAATTCTGTCAGTGAGCCTGGTTGATCCCCAGCTTGCCAAGGACAAAGGGAAACAGAAACCATCATGCAATATCAGTAATTGCATCCCGCCGGGGGCCTTTGCGAAAGCGGCATTATTGTCAGGGCTCGATGCACCGACGGGCGGTCGCTCAGACACGAATCCTCACCCGGTTTTATTGGAATTGATGGATACAGCCTCACTGCCGAACCGCTATCGCTCACGCGTTAAGTCCTGTCGGATCGTCGCCGCCGGATTCGGACGTATCTCTGATGAACGTGCTTATTTACGACTTGAGCGGCTCGCCTGCGTGCTGCGTGGCGGTGAGATCCTTGACGTCCCGTTAAAAGGCTATGTCTCTGGTGAAGATGGCAAGGTGGGTATGCGTGGACACCTGGTTAGTAAACAGGGCACCTTGATTGCACGCGCTTTGCTGGCCGGCACTGCAGGCGGGATCGGCACGGCCATCTCGCAATCCTACAGTTCAGTCCTGACCTCACCAAATGGATCTGTCTCGACCATCGATCCTGGCAAAACACTGGAGTATGGCGTGGCCTCCGGTTTTGGTACCGCTCTGGGCAAGATCTCCGAGTGGTATCTCAAACGCGCTGATGAAACCTATCCCATTATCGAAATCGACGCCGGTCGTGTCGTGGAAATTGTCCTGACCGAAGGCGTTGAACTTGGTGTTAACCTAGAGGAGAACCACCGATGAATATCACTCACGGCATCGCCGTTATTTTTTGCTTGTTTTCTCTTTCTGTCTGTGCTCAGGAGAAAACCAAAGACAATATACAAAGCGTAGTAGAACAGACCGTCCATAAAGCCCTGCCGGGAACCAAAATCACATCGGTCTCGGCTTCAGTTATACCAGGCCTGCTTGAAGTCATCGCCGGTTCTAATGTGCTGTATGCCGACCCCACTGGGCAGTATCTCATGGTCGGTAACATCTATGACATGCACACCGCGACGGACCTGACGGCACAACGTCAACGTGAAGTAAAACAATCCATCAAACTCAACTGGTCGGATCTCCCTCTGGATACTGCTGTTAAATACAGTGACAAGGGGACAACCAAACTGGCTGTCTTCTTTGATCCCGATTGCCCCTGGTGCAAAAAGCTTCACGAACAATTGCAATTGCTCAAGGATGTGGAGGTCTTCGCCATTCTTTATCCGATCAAAGGTGATCACACCGGCTCACACACCAAAGTCGTCGATATTCTCTGTTCCGATAAGCCAAAACAGGCACTCAACTCAGTTATGGCGGGCAAAGCGTTACCCGTGACCGATAACGCTACGTGTGTAGCAAACATTCATGCCGCCCTCGATCGCGTTAATGACTTCGCTCGCCGCCATACTATTCACGGCACCCCAACACTGGTTTCCTTCGATGGTCGGGTACGCGCCGGTTATCTCGACGCCAAGGCCCTTACAACCTGGCTGGAGAACACTCAGGAAAAGACCAACAAGGAGGACGAAAAATGATCAAGGTGATCGCGCTGACGGTTCTTTCCAGTTTATTGCTATTAAGTGGCTGCGCCGGTCCCAACTATGCCTGCGGTGTACCCGGTGGGATCGGTTGCCAACCCCTGCGTAAGGTCCAGAAAATGGCCGAGGATGGGGTACTCAAAAGTCGGCCCGCACCGGATCAACGCGATCCGGCGTACAAGGATGACGAGGATGATAGTGATGAAGGGATTTCCACTGATGCACCTTTCCCGACCTGGAAACCTGAGCTGAAAACCAACGGATTGGTCACGGTCACCCCGGGTGCCCCGTTGTTGATCCCGCCCCGCACCCTTCGGGTCTGGGTCGAACGCTGGCCCGACGAGGACGGCACCTTACACGACGAGACTTTCCTGTACCTGCGGCTCGACAACGGCCACTGGATCGTCGAGGAGTCCTGATGTTAGCAGCCCTGACCAAATCTTTACGCAGCTTGTTTGCCGAACCTTCGCCCGGTGTTGGTTTAAAACACAAAACCTTACCTCCCAGCCAGGCACAGTGGAAAGCGTTACTGCAACAGCACCGGCTCAGTCAACTTCTGCCCTATGAGTCCTGGGATGAAGTAACCGGCCTGTACTACAACGAAGACAGCGTGGCCTGTTTGTTGGAAGTCACCCCAGCGGTAGGTATGGACGAGGAAACCCTGCGTATTTTGTCCGGGATCTACAACGGTCTGCCTGCCGGAACGACGGTGCAATACACATTGTACGCCTCACCGGATGTGTTGCCTTTGATGAAACGCTGGGCCGATCTTCGCCAGGAAGATGAGGCGATGAATAAGGGTGAGGCCCATCATCGCGCCCACCATCGTCACTCTAATATATATAGGGCAACCCTGCGCCGCCGGGTGGACTATTTGTTGGGTGGCAACTGGCAATCCCTCTTTTCCGACCAGGCGATGTTGATACGTGACTTTCGGATCATGTTATCGGTGAGTCGGCCACTGAATGAGGACAGTGCAGCGGATCAGATGGTGCAGATCCGCGAATCGGTCAGCGGCACGCTTCGCTCGGCAGGCCTCACCTCCCGCCCGATGGATGCTTCGGCTTTCATCAATATCATGGACAGTCTGCTGAATCCCCGTCCGGTACGCCGTGACACCCTCCGTTACCAGGACGATCAATTGCTCCGCGAGCAGATGGTCGATAACGACACCGTGATGATGGCCGGGCGCGAAGGTCTCGCCCTCCAGCATGGTGAGACTGTACTTGATCTGCGTATGTATTCGGCCAGGGAGTATCCGGCCACCTGGGCCGGTTGGGGCATGGACAAACTCATTGGGGATGTCATGAGTAATACGCTGCGCATCCCCTGCCCTTTCATGATGACCTTTATCGTGCACATTCCCGATCAGGTCGCCGCCTCCGGTGAGGCGAAATACAAGTCAGCCCGCGCCACCCAGATGGCCGATTCGCAAATGGGGAAATACGTCCCTGTTTGGAAAGACAGGAAAGCAGACTGGGATTTTGTCTCGACCCAGCTTCAGGCCGGTCATGCGCTGGTGCGCGGCGGTTTCCAGGTGGTGTTGTTTGCACCGCAAGGGACCGGCAACCTGGCCGAACATCAACTGAAGGCATTATATAAAAGTGCCGGTTGGACCCTGACGCGGGATAGCTTTGTCTCGGTCCATGCCTTTTTATCGGCACTACCCATGATGGCTGGCCCCGGTTTCGTTAAAGAGTTGGAATCTTTCTCGCGGTTACGCACTTTCTTAACGTGGTCCTGCGCCAATCTCGCCCCGGCCACCGCTGAATGGTGGGGTACCGGCACGCCGTTGTTAATGCTGCAAGGGCGACGCGGCCAAATCATGCACGTCGATCCCTGGGACAACAAGCAGGGGAATTACAACATGGCCATGGCGGCCTCCAGCGGTTCGGGTAAATCCTTCTTCACCCAGGAGATCATCATGAGCATCCTGGGCACCGGCGGGCGGGTCTGGACCATCGACCGGGGCGAGTCCTATAAGCACATTTGTGAACTGTTGGGAGGGCGTTACTTGCGTTTTGATCACGAAACCGAGATCAACCTCAATCCCTTCTCACGTATCACGGATGACAGCTTTATCGACGATCTACCCATGTTAAAGGCCCTGGTGGCCCACATGGCCTCACCAGCATCGGCCCTGGGCGCCATGGAATCAGCCTGGATCGAACAGGCGCTGAAGGAAGTCTGGCACACGCATAAACAACACATGACCGTAACCCATATTTATGACGTTCTCAGAGAAGATCCCGATCCCCGCAAGAGCGATTTAGCCGATTGTCTCTTCCCTTACACCAGGCATGGTGTCTATGCGAGGTTCTTTGAAGGCAAAAACAATCTCGATCTGGATAACCGTTTCGTCGCACTGGAACTCAAGGATCTGGATGCCATGCCGGATCTGCAATCGCTGGTGTTGTTACTCTTGATGATGCGGATCACCGAGGACATGTATCTGGGTGAACGCACCCAACGCAAGCTCTGCGTGATTGACGAAGCCTGGAAATTGATGGGCTCAGGTAATGCCGGGACTTTTATTGAAGAAGGCTATCGCACCGCACGCAAGTATGAAGGGGCTTTTCTGACTGTCACTCAGGGTGTTAATGATTACTACAAATCCGGTACGGCACAGGCCGCGTTTGAAAATTCCGACTGGGTTTTTCTGCTAAGACAGAAAAAAGAGAGCCTGCTCCAGTTACAAAAGTCCGGACGTTTTGCCATGGAAGGATCAGAGCTGTCCTTATTACGCTCCGTGCACACCATTCATGGCAAATACTCGGAAGTCGCTATCTACAGTCCCGAAGGCATGGCTATCGGTCGTCTCATCGTCGATCCCTTTACGGAAAAATTGTATTCCACCAAGGGTACTGAATTCGATGCGATCCAGCACATGGTCGGTCAGGGGCTGACCCTCACCGAGGCTGTCGAGAAACTGGCCGAGGGGGTGGTGCGATGAATCGTACTGTCTTGCTTGCCGTTCTCATGGCCACTTTGGTGGGCAGCAGCACTACCCTGCTGACCATCCGCTGGCTTGGACAGCCGCGTCAATTGGCCACACTCGATCCAACTGTTTTAGTGGCCGAACATTTAAGAACGCTTGATCCCAAGCAGGATAAAGCCACGTTGGAAGCACAAGGCAAGGCCTTCGCCAGACGATTGGATCAGGCCGTGGCGGAGGTGGCGCAACAATACCATGTTGTCCTGTTGGTTAAACCGGTTGTGATCACTGGCGTACCGGATCTGACTGAGGAAGTGCGCAGGAGGCTCTATGCTCAAACGCGCTAGACGATTTGTCACACAAAGTCTGATCGGTATCGCCATAACGGCAATCAGCATCTTGCTGCTCCAGGCGGCGCTTTCACCCTGGTATCTGTTCGGTGTGAACGTCAATGAGAGTTTACCTGGTACGTTATATCTTGTGTACCGGGGCGAGTTACCCTCGCGTGATGACATTGCCGCGTTCAGAACACCACCGAATCCTTATTACCCGGTAGATGTCCCTTTTATCAAGATCGTGAAGGGGGTACCGGGTGATCGTATCACACGTAATGGACAAGAATTTTCGATCAATGGCAGGACTGTCGGCCTGGTCAAGCTGAAGACCCGCGACGGATTACCCTTAACGTCCGGGCCCACCGGCGTCCTGCCGCCCCATCACTATTTCTTCTGGACATCGCATAAAGACAGTTACGACTCACGCTATGCCGAGATCGGCTGGATATCAGAGGATCGCATAGTCGGCCGTGCCGTGAGGGTATTTTAAATGCGTGGTTTGTGGATTTTGATCGCGTTTAGCCTGAGCAGCGTGGCGGTCGCGGGAACCGGGATTGATCTGGGTCGGATTGGCCAGACGTATGCGATTGCTGAGCCTAGTCTCCTGGAACATCTTTACACCAAACTGAAAACCGCAAAAGAAAATGGTGACCTCAGCAAACTCGAAACCGTAATGAAAAACCGGGTTGCCGAGTATGTCCATCGACCAGACGGGATCGACTTACCTCGGAGTCAACAAAGCCGGGTACATTATTACAATCCCGCCGTGCGTTTTAGTCAGGACATTAAAGATCAGGACGGAAATGTATTATGGCCGGCGGGAACGATGGTAAATCCATTGGATTACATCACACTGTCTCAGCAATGGATTTTCTTCAATGGTGACGATCCCGATCAAACTACCTGGGTCAAGCAATATGCCAACCGCCAATCAAAACAGATCAGACTGATCCTGACACAGGGGGCGGTACTGGAACTGATGAAGTCCTGGGACAAACGGATCTACTTTGATCAACACGGCAGTTTGGTGAAACGCTTTGGGATCACATCCCTGCCTACGGTGGTCCGTCAGGAAGGTAAACAACTTCGCGTCGAGTCTTTTGTCCCGGAGGTAAACGCGCATGGTTAAACGTAACTCTATCCAGAGAGTGTGGATTGCTGCGTTATTAATTGTGACCTTGTACAGCCCAATGAGTCATGCGGCGGGTAGTTGCGGGGCCATGCCTTTTGTCAATCCTGTCACCGATATCTGCTGGCGATGTATCTTTCCTCTTTTTATCGGTCCGGCCCCTGTCGCCACCATGGGCCAGATCGACTCCGGTGCCGCCAATGGCTATCCCCCGCCCGTCTGTGTCTGTCCGACCGCAACCCCGCCATGGTTTCGTGTAGGAATTGGCACAGTGTTTTGGGAACCGGCGCGGATAGCCGAAGCGGTACGCACCCCCTGGTGCTCGCCCACACTGGGAGGCATTTCACTGGCTTCGCCGGACATTGCCGTAGCCGGACGGGGAGACAATCGCACGACTCATGAACAACGCGAATCCATCGCCTTCTACCACGTGCATTGGTTTGTCTACCCGGTCATGGCCTGGTTCAACATGATGGTCAACCAGCACTGCGTCGAGACCGAGCAATTTGACGTGGGCTTTTTAAGTGAACTAGATCCGATGTGGAATAACGATGAAATGACCTTCATCCTTAATCCTGAAGCCGTACTGTTTAACAATCCGGTTGCCCAGGCCGCATGCGCCGCTGATTGCGTGGCGGCGTCGGCCGGTTTCCCCCTTGACTCATTATTCTGGTGCCTGGGCTGTCAGGTTGGCCTGCATCCCTTATCCGGTACGGTCAAACCCCATGAAGGGGGACTGGCCTCTTCCACCGTCGCCATTCAACGACTGCACGCCATCTTGCATCGCAGCCTTGTGGCCTTGAATGTCAGTACCCCGGCTGCCATGTGCATCGCCCAACCGGCACCCATTATGCAAAAGAGCTGGTACAAGACCCAACTCCTGCGCCCTATCCCCACCCCGTTAACTGCCAATCCGTATGGCCGTAGCACGACCTTGAGGGGCATGGGTAAAGAATTTCCCATTAACGGCGAAGATTTTTCCTATTTGATTTGGAGACGGCGCGTATGTTGTACAAGTTGATCGTAACCCTGTCCCTGTTAGCCGTATCTGTAATGGCATTCCACAGTGAAGCTGCACCAACGAGTGCAACGACCTTTGATGATGCAGCGCACATGCAACCACAAGTGCAACGCCAAACCACGAAAGTCTTTACACAGGCCGAGACTCTGGCGACATCATCGGATTTCCTGCGCAAACTGGAGAAAAGTGCAGCGGCATTCAGCGACAAACTCAATAAAGCACCAACCATGTCACTACCCGATTTACCCGATCCCGACCCGGAACAACTTGCACGTGCCCGTGCGGCGATCAATCAGCTACTGGATCAAGTCGGAGAAAATAAGAATTTGTCTGCGCCACATCAAGGTGAAGAATCACAACTCTATATCTTTGTATCCTTCTCGATGCCTGAACTTACCCTGCTTCGCCTGCTGGAACAGTCTCAGCACCTCAATGCACCACTGGTCTTGCGTGGACTGGTCAATAATGACATGAGCCAAACCCGTCTCAAGATCAATCAATTGCTTGGTGCAGATCAGCAAGGACACACGACCATCAGCGGTGGATTTACGATAGATCCAACATTATATGAGCGTTTTGGAGTCGTTGTCGTCCCGACGTTTGTGTTGACTGAAGGGTCTGTTCGTCCCTGTAACCAGACTGATTGTCCAACCCCGACTTTTGTGCGTCTGGCCGGCGACATCACGATGGAGTATGCCCTGGAGAGTATGGGGAAGAGTAGACCATCGATCCGGCCAATCACTGACACCTTATTAACAGAATTAAGGAGAACACATTAATGAGAAGCCTGGCTTCGTTTTTGTTACTGATACTATACACAAGTCACGGTTTAACCCAAACAATCAGTGTGACGGATGCCCTGGCTGAAGGTCAATCATTTGGTTCGAGTTCGTTGCAACAAAGCCCGTCCCTCGCTACCGACCAGAATCCAAATAGTGTCCCTGGTTTCCAGGGGACCAATATTCCGGAAACGCAACTCTCCACTGATCCCCTCTCTCTGGAAAATGCTGCGCGAACCCAAGTCAATCAAAATGATGCCGGAACCTTTGTCAACGACTCTTTATCCTCACGGCCACAATTTTCATTTGATCAACAAACTGATCCGCTATTAACTCGTTCAGCGAATATAGAAGCAGCCCCGCAGTCCGTTGCTGGCAGTATTACCGGTGAATTCACCGGTTGTTCAAGTACAACCACAACAACCCCTGCCCAATACAATACCCAAACCTGTGTCGAATGGCGGCAAAGTCAATCCGCCACCTGTGAGGAATCATTGGCAATATCATGCAAACGTCCGATTGAATGTGACACGGGTGGCATCCTGTTGAGTTCACTCAATAGTGATATGCAGTGGAACTACACCTATCCAATCCTCACCCTGGGTGCCAGTGGCGATAACATCTGGAGTGGATGGTGTGCTATCTATGATCGGCGCACCACCTTTACGATTGAGGATATCAATAAAGTTAAGGAGTTTACGTTGATCCAGGCCGGATTCGATGATTGGATCAGGATCAGCGTCAATGGCAGCGTCGTGTATGTCGGCCCCTATGGGGGTGACCGGTTATTGGTGAACCGTGATCTATCATTCTTTCCGGTCGTAGAGTATGGCGATGGATTCTATGGCAGTTGTGAACTGCGCACGAACTGGGTTAAGAATCTTAATATTGACATTAAACCCTATCTTCGTACCGGCACCAACACGATCGATATGCGGGTAGTGGTGGCCGGGTTTGGCGAAGGCTGGATGAAATTCCGCGCCAGCCAATATTGTGACTGTGAATGGTCGGAGACCTGGCAAAGCAATTGCGCTGATCTGGAAACGCAATTGGCCGCCGGACTCTGTACCTCACCCAAACTCACCTGTCTGGAACCGGCTGAGACCCGGACAATAGATGGCATTGATGTCTACCGGGATTGCTGGCGTTATGAAAAACAATTTGAGTGCGCCGCCCCTTCCACGGTCGAGGAAGATTACTGCGCCGTGCTACGCAACCAGGGCTGTACACAAATCGGTTCACAATGCACCGGTACCCTGCCGAACGGCCTGTGTGAATCCTTCGAGCAGACCTATCAATGCGAAACTGCACCGGGCGTAACACAGAACATTGTGAATTGCAGTGGCCAGACCTTGTGTCTGGATGGCGGCTGTTTTGATACGTCGTATGCACCCAGTACCGACTTCGGTATCGCGGCGGGCAATCTGGGGGCCATCAGCGAGGCCGGGGCGGACTTTGATCCCAATGGCAATATCATTTTCAGCGGCGAAGACCTGCGTTGCAGCAAGGCGATCCTGGGATTCTCTAACTGTTGTAAACTTGATGGCTGGGGACAGGATCTCAGTCTGGATCAATGCACGGCTGACGAACAACGACTTGCCCTCGCCCGCCAGGCTGGTCTTTGTCACTACGTCGGGAGTTATTGCTCCAATAGCACCTTCTTTGGTTGTGTCAGTCGCACAGAGACCCACTGCTGTTTCAAATCAAAACTGGGTCGCATCATCCAGGAACAGGGTCGTGTCCAGTTGGGCCTCGACTGGGGTATACCGCAAGCACCCAAATGTGATGGGTTGACTGTGGTACAACTTCATGCGCTTGATTTTTCACAGATCGACTTCTCCGAGTTCTATGCCGATGCCTATGCCAACGCTATTGGTCCCAATAGTACAGATTTACAAAACATCATTCAAAATTATATCCAACAATCCTTACCATGATGAAACAGATAACACTATTCATAATTTGTCTGATGGCATTACCTACCGGCGTAAATGCGGTCTCCCATGAGCAGTGGTTCGGTCGTCATGCGGAAGGCTGGTTTTGGTATGTCACGCCACCTGTCGATGAAGAACAGCGCACAGATGATAAAGCGGGATCACTGCCCTCCACGGTAACAATGTTGCCCCCAAAAGCGGCGCTCAAGGCATTTCAGGAAAAACTGGAAAACGCCCAGGCTCTGGCCATCATGAAACCAACCGATGAAAACGTTGCGGCCTATCTCCACTTACAGAAACAGGCCATGGAAAACTCACAGCAGTTTGCCAATGTCTGGCAACAAGTGGTGTGGACCACGCCGGAGCTTGATCACACGCTGGTTCGTCCTACCAGCCCGCAGGCAGTCAATGCCTATTACGACAAACAAAATGCGCAACACAAGGTAGAACTCTCTTCTATCGCCAGGACTCACGGTTTGTTTTACTTCTTCAAAGGCAGTTGCCCCTATTGCAAACGTTTCTCGCCCATGTTGAAAATCTTTGCTGAACAACATGGTTTTCATATTACCGCGATTTCTCTGGATGGAGGTAACAGTCCCGATTTTCCCAATCCACGTCTTGATAATGGCACGGCGAAACGTTTGGGCGTCAATACGGTACCCGCTGTCTACCTGATCCAACCACGTGAGCGTTCTGTTCAGCCGGTCTCATTCGGCCTGATCAGCCCGTCCGAACTGGAACAACGCATCCTTACGCTTATCAATCATCCCACTGGAAGTTCTTTATGACAAAACCACTCTCTCGTCTTCTTATTCTACTGCTTTGCTTCTCATTATTGCCGCTGGCCCAGGCTGATGTTGGCAGCGACATGAATAACTTTTTTAACGACATGGGTTTTAACTCCAATGTGACCCCGCCCGGTGTCTATGAAGGTCAGGCAGCCGGATATTTCACCGCAGGCGGTCTCTACCTGCGCACGCCGTCGCGCAATTATCAACTGGCCTCTGTGCAGATGCCAAGTTACCGGGCCGGGTGCAGCGGGGTCGATCTCTATGGGGGTGGTTTCTCATATATCAATTCCGCACAATTGATCGCCGCCCTGCGCAATGTCGGACAAAACGCGGCCAGTTATGCCTTTATGTTGGGGCTGCGTGTTATTTCTCCGCAAATTGCGAATGTCATGGAATGGGTAAAAGATAAAGCCGAGATGATCAATAGTCTGAACATCAATTCCTGTGAGGCGGCGGCAGATCTGGTTGGCGGTATGATGGGGATCGACGCGCAAGAAAACAGTCAATGTATCCTGACCCGTTACGGCAACGGGGATTCCATGGAAGATGCCCGACAGGCCTGTGGTGCCGGTGGACAGCGTAATGCTACCTTGGCCGGTTCACAACTCAACCAGATGGCCTTTACACGTGGCAATATTGCCTGGCGTGTCATGTGGTCGAACGGGTTTCTTAGAAGTGACACCAACCTGATGGAACTGATGATGAATCTCTCCGGGACCATCATCCTGGTCAAGGATTTGAATAACGAGGACTCAACGACTCAGACGATTACTGTTCCGTCGATCATTAAAACCAAGCGTTCCGAACTGCTCAACGCCTTACTCGATGGTAATCAGGCCATTGTCATCCAGGGTTGTACCGACACCAGTGACGAAATGGCGTGTACTCAACTCACGAACAAGACCATCCAAATCGGTGCCGGAAACGGGTTAAGAAATCGAGTATATGTGATTATGAACAGCATTGCCGACAAGATCCGTAGCCGACAAGCCTTGAGCAGCAGTGAAATCGGTCTGCTCGGGGCCACTAAAATCCCCATCTATAAGATCCTCAACGTCGCCAGCGCCATGAACAGTGCTGTGGTGACAAACCAGACCAATAAGTATGCCGATATCGTTGCCAAGGACATCCTTTACTCCTATATCAACGATCTGTTGGATATGGTCGTCGCCTCTACGTCAGGCAGTGATTTTATGCACGGAGAGAAGGGCAAAGAGTACATGGCCGGGATCAGCGAATCACGCCAACAGGTCAACCGCATGAAGTCGGATAATTTTGAGGAATTGTCCCGTTATGTGGACATGATCCGCGAGACGCAACTCTATGAACGGATGCTCGTCGCCACCATGTCCCCTGCCCTGGCGGAAAGTATGCGTTATGCGCAATCATTAAGGTAGTTTGGTCCATGTCGTCCTGGGAAATTTTCACGTATGGCGGGGGTGCCACCCTGTTGCAACTGTTCAATGGCCTGGTTGCCATCATGGGCGATAGCAATTATCTGGCATTACTCAAGATCACCAGCTTGATCACCGTGATTTGGGTGATCATCGAAGCGATCTTTATGCGCCGTCCAATCAGCATCCAGCCATTCATTATCGTCATCCTGATCTTTTATATACTTTTCATTCCACGGGTCAATGTCATCATCACTGACCGGGTAAACCCGGCCAATAGCGGCGTGGTGGCCAATGTGCCCATCGGTGTCGGCTTCACCGCTTCGATGGCGAGCAATGTGGGTGACTGGATGGCGCGAACGTTCGAGGGTATATTGACGCTGCCCAATGATCTCCAGTATGCCAGTAATGGCTTGTTATTCGGTTCAAATCTGATCCGCGCCTCCAGTCAGTTTGAGATCACGGATAGTCGCCTGGCCGGAAATATCTCCGAGTTTATGCAGCAGTGTGTGTTCTATGACATCCTGACCGGCTTCTATACCTGGAACCAAATCGTCAATGAGCCGGATCTGTGGAATATGTTGCGATCCTCAGCCAACCCGGCGCGATCATTCCAGTATCAGGAGGCTTCGGGGACAAAAGTGATCATCACCTGCCCTGCAGGGGCACAGCGCCTGAACACAGATTGGACCGCTGAAATCACACGTGCCAGACAGATTTACGGTAATCGACTGTTTCCCGGTGACCCACTGGCTGAGGCTAAATTTATGGCCGTTTTACCTGTCTCATTCGCTTATATGAGTAACATCACCACCACGGCAGCGGACAGTATTCGGCAAAACATGATGGCCAATGCAGTTAAACGATCGTTGACTCGCTTTGCGGCCCGTGCAGATGCCGGTGCAGCAGCTCAGGACCTCGCATTGGCCCAAGCCGAGGCACAACGACGGACTTCTTATTCGGTACTGGGTGAATTAGCCGGTAAGACCCTGCCCCTATTGCGTAATGTCTTTGAAGTGCTGGTCTATGGGATGTTTCCCCTCTTTCTGATCCTCATGTTTACACCAGCGTCGGGTAAAGCTCTCATGTTTTATCTAAAATCCATGTTCTGGCTGCAACTGTGGTCACCACTTTACGCCATACTGAATTTAATCATGATCAGTTATGCTGCCCAGTCCGGCATTGCAGTTGCAACACTGCCGGGTGGCAATCAGGAGTTAACCCTTGCCACGGCAACCGCGTTGGGTGCAGTAAATGCGGATATCGCCAGTATTGCCAGTTACCTGGCCTGGATGATTCCACTCATTTCATGGGGGGTGGTGAATGCCGGTGCCGGAATGTCCATGTCCATGTTGGCTTCAGGCCTGGGTGCCATCACTCAACAGGCGGGTTCCAGTGCAGCGGCTAATGTCTCACAGGGTAATGTAAACATGGGGAACATGGGTCTCTATGGACAATCCGGGTTTAAAAACGATTTTGCACCTGTCCACGCTGGTGGTATTGGCACTATGGTCGATGGTCAAGGTACTACTCAGACGATGATGCCAACCGGGGCCACTGCCTATGGTTTTCAACAATCGAATTTAGGTTTCAGTACCCAAATCACCAGTGCACTGCGATCCAGTGTGAATACCCAACTCAATCATGCCAAAGAATCCGCTTTGCAAGATACGGCAGCTTACGGTCGGTCACTGGCGGCGAATTACAATGAAATAAAACGATTCGTTGACCAAACATCCACGGGTACCGGGACCAGTCACGATTTCACAATGCAGGACGGAACCTCTGTCCAGCAAGAAATGGGTGAGTTGACATCCATTGTCAATGATTTTGCGAAGAAGTATGGTGTCTCCAATGATCAGGCTATTGCTGTACTGGGCACTGCCGGATTAAGCGGGAAAATTTCCCTCAGCGAGTCAGAGGCATTAAAACTCAGTGGTGAACTAAGAGGAAACTTCAGTAATGCAGACAAGTTACAGAAAGCCTGGTCAGAAGCACAGAAATTGAATGAAAGCACCAACTTTTCGGAGCGTTATCAAAATGTCACCCAGGCGGTCCAGTCTGAAGCGGCACAGATCAGTGCGAATGAAAGTGACAGTTATGCTGCGGAAGTGTCTGCGGGCCTGGTCAAACAACAACAGCATCGAGAGGACACGCAGGCCAGCTTAAGGGAAGTTGATCAATGGCAGCAAGCCCAGGCTCGTGTCGATGACCACGGTTTCAGCTTCCAGAGTGATATCGGGATGGCAGTCAGACAATTCATGATCGATGAAGAGCATCGTTCCCCCGCCGAGGTGGACAATATCATTCATCGTCACAATATGGGCGATACCCGTGCCACGGCGACAATTTCCGAATCTGTCTCCCGTTATGCCGAAGCCCATGGTAAGGATCTGGCAGGTGTTCAACCTGCTCCCACGACATCAGCGGTCACAGAGAACAGCGATATCCGAATTAAAGAAATTGGCAGACAATCATCGAAAGTAATGGTAAGGGGACAGTCTGATATGGACAGGGTTCAGCGTGAAGCTGATCAAGCCGGTGTCCCCGACAACCAGGATATTCGAAATAATGCGGCTTCTGTCATGGATGAGTCCGGTAACCACATGGATACCACGAATAGTAAAATAGATCGTGGAAATCACATATTATCGAATGAGAACAAACGCCTGAAAGATACCGTTCATGACAAACAACGTATCTATTCAAACTTTAAAGCACCCAGTATGCTCGAAAGCCTCGACAAGGCAAAAAAGATATTGATGAATAAATTTAGAGAATAATGTAATGAGACAACGATCAATCATCGCTATAGTATGTGCTGTCTTTTGTCATATTACGAAGATCATCTTGTTGTGATGGAGAAAAAACCGCATCACTTGTCTCCTGATCCCATTCGCGACTCACTTTCAGTCTTTTTTTCCGGATGTTTGGGGGAAGTTTAGCCATACGGGTCGTATGAGCCTTGTATAGCCAGCGGAAAATGAGAACGACGACAAGGGTCAGAAAAAATCCCAACGCATAATTATTGTAAAGCGTGCTCAGACCGGGCAAAAAATTACCAAAGACTGTCAGAACAGCGGTCAATGCGAGAATCCCGGTAATTTCCTTTACAATTTTCATGTCCCGTTCCTTCTAAATTTTCCTTTTGTGTCTCCCATTATACTGACTCAAATCTGATATAAGCAACAGAAAAAGTTCACACGAAGGGTCACTTATACGCCTATTTCGTGCAAATATACAATGTTATGATAACTCAAGATCGGTTTCTTCCTCGTCGCGCCTTAACATTAGGATACCGACTAACAATCTAAAGCGCATCACTAAATAGCGAGATTTCACTCCTTCTATCCTGCTTTATTTCATGCGTTCGCTGCGCGGCTTCAATAGTTCACGTTCAGCATATCCGGTTTTTGTGTGGCCACGACAACTTTGTGGCACCATTGCCAGCGACCGCTGGCGCCTTTGTATCCAGTGAAGCTCCTGCTTACAGGTCCTATTTACGGATACAGCGACACTACTGTCGCAGGACCATTTGTAACCCAGTTGGGTTTTCACCCAACGCAGGGTGATCTCCCGTTTCTAAAAACCTTCAGGAGGTAACCCATGCTAAACATCAATCCATTAACATCAGACAAGAACTTTTGTTATTTTATTGACAAATCAATGAAGGATGATAACGGTGATTATCACCCTGTCATTGTCATCGAAGACGATGCCTGTTATTACGAAACCGACTGGAATCTTGGGCGCGACTATACCTGTGCCCGGGATTTTGTTGATATCAGAAACACACGACTAGGGCTGTCTCAGAATGAGGTTGATACTATCGTGATCAGTTCTATCCGTAGCTCAATAGTCAAAAACAACCTTATTCATTAACTCTCAAAGAGCGAACCTGTATGGTCCGCTCTTACTTTTAAACAATGGTGTAATTCATGGAATTAAAACTTAAAGCCCACTGTTATACAAGCATTTTACCTCTACATGCGCGAATGACTTCAATTTTTGTCATTTCCTCATAGGCATCAGTGGCATGCAAAAACCCTATATTCTTATCATGCGATCTATCTATTAATCCCAACAGCAAATCAATATTATCTCCTTGAACCTGATCCAGAGAGCAGAAATCAGAATGTATTTGATCTCGGCTGTTGGTATTAAAATAGCTGTATAACTCACCAACCAGACCAATCAATACATCAGATAGCTGTATTAATTGGTTTGATGTAGAATCAACAAAACTGAAATTATCAATCTCTTGTAAGCCATCCATAACTTTATATTCCGACAATAATTCTATTATTGATTCTTCACGATCAAAGATGTGCCTGGAATTTTTGAACATATAGACCGGGCGCAGATAAAAACGAGAGAAATCCTTGATGAGCATAAAGTCATCGTCATTCATAAGAAAAGGCAATGAGTCTTTCTTTCTTGCTTCTTTTAATATCTGTCTGAGTGACTCCAGACCAAAATGAAATTCCATATCATCAAGATAATCTACAAAGAGATTACTCATCTCCTCGATAAATGCTATAACTTCATTTTGTTTTATATTCGGGTAGCCATATTTGTGAAATAGAGAAATAACTGAATCAATTTCAAGCCTTGCCAACTTATACAAATCATTCTTCATTCTGTTAGCAAACTGTAGTCCAAGCTGTTGGCTTGCTTCGGAATGTGCTATCGCTGAATCAACAATATCTACTATTGACCAATAGAGTATATTCAATCTTGAGTAGTGTATAAATAAATTACTACCACCGACGTATTTAAGGAACAGATAGAGTTTTTGAGATTTCAAACAATCAATCAGCCCTCCTTTTGCAATATGCTTGAACTTAAGCTCTTTGACTGATTTCTGTAATTTTAAGCTATCTATGAGCGGCTGGACGTCAGGCACTGGGCCTTCATGCACCAACCCGCCTAGCACAAAATTTTCTGTAAAAGATGAATTGAAATCCGTCTCTCTTACGTAGAATTTTCTAATATTATTTGTTTCGTCATAGTAAAATGTATAAGTGCCATCAAAATCAGCCGATGGGGCTAGCATTTTTGTGTATTTCCTGATGTCGGTTATATCAAAAGTTATCATCAATTAATGCCAATTGTATTTTATGTCTAAAAGTTTAAGTAACGAGACCCCTGCCTCGTTATACATTCACAGTGAAACTCGACTTTGACGAAGATTATAGCAATAAATCAATGACTTCCTAATCATGTGTTTCGTTATATGAACTGGGAAGGGATTGAGACACATAATACAGTGTTTTTCTTATGGGAAATTGCCCATTTTGATAGAGAAAAGTGTTATCCTGTGGCATGGCAAATGGCGGCTTTAGTTCATCTTCTGCCTTCCAAGCACATTTTACCCGATTTTCCCCGTCATCGTCTCAGTTCGGCCAAAAGCGGTCTGTCATTATTCGTGGTCTGTCCCCTATTGTCTAAGTTGATTTCACTACGCAAAGCCACCAATAAATTGCATGCCAAGACCAACCACTAATAACACAAAACCTCTGGTTTGAGTTTTAAATTGATTTTTGGTGTCTTCCATTAATTGCTCAACAGCAAACTCTATGTGATCCATGTCAGTTTTATGTTTTCGAATTGTCTTGCTTGAATTATAGGCAGAGAAAACCAGTGTGGCAGCACCAACTACTTCAAGCACTATCCCTGTTTGCCCAATAAACCATAAATAAGTCATGAAACTCTATTCCTTATAACGTTAAAGGCCATGCGCGCCAACGACCGCGAGAGAAACGAGTGGTTTGGCGTCGCGATGGGCCGCCTTGTTATGCCTTCTACCCTTTACTAATAGCATGTAACTCAAATCCAGTAGAAACAGCCAGCATATGTATAAACATAGTAGATACAACAAAAATAATTACCAGTGCGACATTAAATAATATTGGCAATGTATTATTTTTAAACAGATAAAATGTAGTAACAGCACATGACATAACTATTAAGATCGTCACTGGCCAGTACCCTACAGAAAACACAGCCATTAAAGATGCATTATTATCGGTTAGTTCAGATATGCGGCCTTGCCATTCAGATACAAAGCTATAGTTTAACCAACTAACAATCGCAGCCCACAATGTAACCAGGACAAGAATTACTGCGGATACTTTTTGAGTGATAGCTGCTTTATTCATATTTTAATAGGCATAACGCGTTACTCAGCGGCGCGCCTTTTTGCGTCCGCTGGAGTTATTTGTTAGAGCGGATTTTACAAGCATTTTACGTGGCGCAATGGCTTCTGATGCTCGATTGCCTGTAAATGAAATTGAATGTGCAGGACGTTTCGTTCCCTGCTTATTTACTAGCTCACAGCCTTCAGAAAGAGCGTGATCAATTAATGCATTTTCAATTAAGTTGAGCACTTTCTTTCTATCCTGTCCTTTCTTTAAGTTTGCCTCGCAAAATAATAAAATTCGTTTACCCTGTTGAGCATTTTTAATACTCATCATTAGTGGTACATGATTAAATTGTTGTTCAATTCTGCTTTTAAGATTATCAGCCTGCCCAATATAAATTGGCGAAAAACTATTACCATGCTTTCTAGCAAAGACATAGATTCCAGGTTTGTTGGGGACAATATTTATATCAGCTATGGAATAAATTAGATTCTTCTTTGAACCATCTGTAAGATCAATAGCTTTGCTCCATGTTGCTTCGATGTTTAGGGCCATATTCTATATTTCCATATTAGGTCTAACGTTGAAGCTGTGCTGCGCAAACGAAGCGCAGCGTAGTTTGCGTCCGAACAAGCGACTTGTTATGTGCTGGCGTCATTGTTTACTTCCAATGTTTGATTTACCCAAGCATTTAGCTCGTTTTCAGAATGAAAGCGGCCAATTAGTTGGGTAACCTCAGCCTTACCTTCACCTGTTAAGAAATAGCCTCCACCTAGCGGCACTTCTGACAACACACAAAGCAGTGGCTCATTAAATGTAAAAATAGCATCAAATGTTTCTTTACGAGACTCTTTGTTTCCTTTGCCTCGGATAGTAACCCTTTTCTGTTGCATAAGCTCTCCACTCCTAGAAGTGTCTCTATGCACGGCTTTAACTTTAGTTTGATTACTGTATTCTTCCTTGCTCATATCTAGAATTCATTTTGCACATAACGTTGCAATGTGTGGCTGGCAACCCAAAGCGAAGCGGCGGGTTGACAGTCCCACACGATTGGGTTGTTAGCAGTTTTTAACATATAAAATAAAATGTATAAATAAACGCCATTAAAGCACTTAACCCAGCCAAATAATAAAATACCACTGCATAATGCACTCCATGCCATGTGTTCACTGGCCTCTTTATGATATTTATAAATGAATTAATAATAATTAATGGCCTTTTATCAGAATCCCATATTTCAACTTTGACATTTTCTTTGTTTGAAGCGTCTGTATATGTATTTTGGTCATTCCTATATAAATAATTAAGTATTTTTTTATCTGTCCATGAAACCAGCCATGCCGACACTACAATGATGCTAATAAAGAATTCTGGTGTAAGGAGTACTTTGCACATAATTTTTACTGCTAACGACTCAATGTGGGGCTGACAACCCAAAGCGAAGCGACGGGTTGGCAGTCACACACGATTGGCTTGTTATGTTTCAATTTCCACTCCTTCAGCCTTTAGTAGCATTTCTAATTCTTGGTATCCTTCCAGTTCTAATAACAAACGGCCTTTTTCAGATTTGGCAATTTTAGCCCAATGTTTGCCCTCTATTGCGCCAACCATTGCATAAAGAAAGTTTAGACTTGGTTTTGTACTACATTCATTTCGTAATTTCAGAAATGCTTTAACTGGGCCGACACTCTCTAAATCAGTTCTTGTTTTGATTCCTATTTCATTTAGACACTTCTCTGATTTAGGACCAAGACCTTGAAGTTTAGCGAGTTCGCCCATTTATTCATTCCTTTGAAACATAACAGTTGATTATACGGACCCCGTTGGGTCCGTATAACAAGAATCATTATTTTCTAATATACTCAACTAACTATATGACATTTCAATACGATATCTAAACCCTGCCCGTATAACAAGTCCGACGAATGCGGACAAGGTATTGCAATATGCAACCTTGTTTGCGATCATACGAATTTGTTTGGAGGTAACATTATGGGGTCCTGAAAACGTCTCTCAGCCACACAAACCGAAGCTACTCGAGCGTATCAAGATCGCCTGTCTTCGCCGTCAATACAGTCCTCGTACTGCTTCCAGTTATGTTTATTGGAGCCGTCAATTTATTCTCTTTCACAATAAACGCCATCCTGAGGAAATGGGCAAAAGTGAGATTGAAGCCTTTTTAAATTACCTTGTTACTCAGCGTCGTTTGTCCGCCAGTTCCCAGTCACAGGCATTAAATGCACTTATCTTCATGTACAGACATGTCCTGGAAATTGAGCCAGGATGGTTGGAAAATCTGGGGCGGTCAAAACGTAAACAATTCCTGCCAACAGTACTCAGTATCCAGGAAGTACGCGATGTCTTAAGTCACATGAATGGTGTTCCTAAACTGATGGCGGAGCTTATTTATGGGACAGGGATGCGTGTCAGTGAATGTACCCAGTTGCGCATTAAAGACATTGATTTTGATATGAAGACCATTATCGTACGTCAGGGAAAAGGGGGAAAAGACCGGACGACGTTATTGCCACAACGCCTGGTTAAACCGTTACAACGGCATCTTCTCAATGTCATGGGCTTGCATAAAGATGATTGCTTAAAAGGGGCTGGTTTTGCCCCACTGCCGGGGGCGCTTTATAAGAAGTACCCTAAAGCCGCACAATCTATCGGCTGGCAATATGTCTTTCCTTCCACAGCCATTCGAATGTGGCCCCCCACAGGGCAACATGTTCGCTGGCACTGTTCGAATACCACGCCGCAGAAAGCATTTAAACGGGCACTGCATCAAACAACGATAACGAAACATGCCAGCATCCATACGCTCCGACACTGCTTTGCAACGCATCTTCTTCAAAATGGAACAGACTTACGCTCTATTCAAACTTTACTGGGTCATAAAAATATCAAAACAACGATGATCTATACGCACATTATCAAGGCAGAGCAGAGTACAATAAGTCCATTGGATATATTGTAATCAGTTATAAGGGGTCAGTTTACCTGGCCCCTGGATTATTTCGTAGTCACAGGTGAATGTCTGCTTTTAAGCCAATCAAGGGTTATGGTCTATTGATAATATATGTCTGTAAACGCAGCAAGACAGTCATATAGTCAAAGTTTCATGAGAGTCCGCTTCGGGTCGAAAACAGACATATATACCTAATATTTCCTTTTAATTTCCGACCTCTGTATCTGCCCTACTCTTATGTATCATCCTTTCTACTTCATCCAGCCATGCAATATAAGCACCTTTTGAGAGATTATTATCAGCCTCTTTTAAAAGCTTCTGAGCTTTTCCCAATAAATCATTGTAAATGGATGTGAAGTCCATATATAAAATCTAAAGCCTATTTGCCTGATAGGTTTCTATTGGGTCTAGCTTATTTAAAATCTTTTCATAATCATCTTTAGAGCGTATCGGAATTGCTCCTTTTTGTTTTACCAGCATCTCCGGCCCTTTATACTTTAAATTCAACTTATTTTCAGGTGTTTGCGGTAGCACAGAAAACAAAAGATGATTTTCATTTAATGCGAAGTTCGCATGTGTCATTGTCCCGCTCTTTAATTCTGATTCAACAATAACGGAAGCAATCGACAATCCAACTTGTATTCTATTTCTGGGCACAAAAAAATTTTTATTTGGGCTGGTGCCTTCTGGATGTTCAGAAACCCACGCCCCGCCATTGTCTAATATCCTTTTTGCTAGTCCTGCATTCGCTTTCGGGTGTGCTTCATGTAATCCATGAGCGAGTACAGCGATTGTACTTTTTATTCCACCTTCGTGAGCGGCAGCATCTATACCCAAGGCAAGACCTGAAACTATTGTATATCCGTGCTCAACAAGATATTGAGCGATCCTTTTTGCTATCTCTGCGCCAGCTTTTGAACAATCGCGAGTACCGACTATTGAAACGCCAGGATTGTATAATAGTTCTGCATTACCTCTGACGTATAATATCCCTGGAGGATTTAGAATACTTTTTAATCTGACAGGGTATTCAGGTGAATCTATAGATATAGATTTAATATCAGCCACTAGTTTTACTTAGTTCTATTGAGATTATTTCACGTTACGTCTAATAAACAACCAAGTTATTATAAAACAAGCCAGTTAATTTAAACGGCAGTTTCGTTCCCAACTATCAAATATCCAATCTGCCGTTATTCGATGCAAGCTGTATTAAGATGTTTTCAGCCTTCTACTTTGTATTAGTTAATCTTTAAGCAGGTCGATTGATAATTTTGTGTTAAAAGTGACACCTGTCAGCCCACTTTTTTCTATCAGACTTTTAAATGCTTCGGTGCAAAATATGTTACTGTACCCATCATAGGATGTTGTAAACATCAGGATGCTGTCATCTATATCTTCATTCTTAAACTCTAAATTGTCAATACCAGCATCCATCCCTTCAAAATAGGCTTTCTCGGATTTATCAAGATCGATGTACTTGTCGTCTATTGGTGTAGTTACATTGAAAAAATAATACGTGACACCGCTAACATTAACCGGTAATGCTTCGCCGACGGCTTGTAATTTATCCGCAAGTATATCATAGGCCTTTTGATTAAATATTAAGCAATTTGCCCAACTTGATATATCTGGCAAAGATATTGCACCAGTGTCTGATAATAAAAATGTGGCATCAGGTGTTTTCCATATATCCGCAAGGGATTTGTTACCCAGGGCAAAGGTATCAAAATCTTCGCCCATCTTTGATAAGATTTCGTAATCATCCATGGCGAAGTACATATAGTCATCCGAGTATGTGCTAATGCGATATATCGTAGTCACAGTTATTCCTATGTTTTTGTTCTAAAATCGTCTTGGCCTTTTTTAGTGAGAATTTCCTGCGCTTTTTCCCATGTCATGCTAAGCAATTTCATTTCTATAATTAAAAGCCTACCCTGAACCACTTTTTTTGATCTCGAATTTAGTAATGTATTGTGAACCCAATTTGCATATTTATTGGTGTGAATATAGTGATGACCGACTGCATTACTGTATGGTGTACCTTGCGCATACTTGTGTTTTTTCGGTAACCAGCAACCATTATCAGGATCATTTATGCGGTACGAATATTCGAGATATGGGTCATTACCAAGCTCCCTTTTCTCTTCATCAGTCAACTTATAATTTCTCAATAAGATAAACCTCGACGAAGCATGACTTGAATGTCTGGAGCAAACTATATGATGTGCCTCAAAGTATTCATTTGTTTTAAATTTTCCATAAGCAATTAGATTTTCACCTAGAGTTTTAGAATTATCAGTTTTAGCGGCTTCGACATTTCTATCAATTAATGTCATATCACTTGATGATCGTCGATATGAATCCAATTTTACTTGAAGGGCGGCTATATTTTTTAAACGTGCTGTCTCACTAATCATAAACACAAAAGCCTTATGTGATAAGTCGTCGCCATTTTCTTTTGCCTTTATGATTTCATTATCCAGCTCCTCAGCTCGTTTGATTGCTGCCTCTTCAATATGCTGTAACGGCGTCTTTAAATGCGTGTCTCTGACTCTATCCGACATATCTGGTCCACTCATATCTGCTCCTTGTCATTTTATTAACATTGGTAACTGGTCGAAATTTGCCCAATTGAAGGTAAGCTAGCTTATCTTTTCACTCCAATAATTGGTATATACTTGAACAAATAGATATACTACATAATATCCTGCCTTTATAGACGGGACTATCACAGTTAAGTCTAACTACCAGAGCTGATTGAATACCTGTCAAATACTGGGATCAATGAAACATAATCAATCCGTGTTATGCTTATGCTCACCCCTGGATATCTTCACTTCCTTGGGAGCATCTATCGACAGTTTGACCCGGCCATGTTGTGCCTTAGATACCAATATGGTGATCGGGCCGTCTGAGGTTTCAAGAATGATGGTTTCTTCTTCCTTGCGTTCAATTGTGAGCATAATTTTTCCTTATTTCTTGATCTCTGTATGAGGTAATAAGTATTACATGGGCAACAAACCAGACAAAAGGATTCCTGATATTGTTAGACTATTTCACGCCTAATGAACAGGGCATTATAATAAGCAATAGACCATTTATCGGCATTATTATATTTTCAAAATTACTCATTTCCGAAAAAAATAATTTCAAATCCTATTCCTCTAGTTTGTTGTTGATCGTAGTCCATAGCGCCATCTACAAAGATGTTTATTGCATCCGGAGATAGAATGTGACGTTTCGGTTTCTTTTTACCCATGGTATCTACAATTTGAGTGTCCGCTTTGTACACTCTACTGAACCACCTTACTAAATTATCAGCTTCCGATAAGGGTCGGAAGTAGCCATTGTTACTTGTTTTAAAATGTGATCTATTTTGAAGTATTGCATTTATGGCTACTTCATCGGTCTTTTAAATTGCTTCAAATTTTGCACAATTTGAAAACCCAATTGATATGACATTTTTATGTCGTAATCATTCAAAATAACAGTTCCCCAGTTCAACACGATCAAACCACCGAATTGCCTCAACACGCGAATACTGATAACGCCCCTCCATGCCACTAAAAAAGTATCCTGGCATGTTTACAAACTGCGTGACTTGTCCGACGACATGTACTTTAATCTTGTTCCCGTTCATGTTTTCAACATATCCAAATAAATTTGTATCGTATGTACATACTTTGTCGCCAATACTCAACGTGGTTGACATCCGGTTCTCCCATCTATCACGCGCTTGTTTTGCCTGCATTCTATCGTTTTGTATTTTTTCCTCATTCGCTGCGATAGATGACGTCCTCGCATTTATCATATAACCAGCATTCTCAGCACTAAGCTGCATTAAATATGAAACAACATCATCAAGATCTTTGATTTCACTGGTAATGGCACGGTCCAGATTAAGTGCCGATCTTTTACTGTTCCATTTACCATCGTATCTAAAATAAACAGGGCCTGCATTGATGGCATTTTTTAGCTTTTCCGGATATTCTTTGTATCCATCGAAGATGGCACGAAATTCAGGAGACTCGATAAAATTGAGATGGCCGCTGCCCATCATTTTCTCACTTGTAAAATTCACATTCTTACAGGGAGCGTTATCTTGGTAATAGAGTGGCACTGTGACAAAAATACTGGTTCTCGGGTCATAAACCGTTACCTGAACAACATCCCCCAATCGTTCCCGGCTTACCAGATACAAGAGGGACTCGCTGTGATAGGCCGCCATACAACCGGTGCCAATTTTCTTTTCCCAAAGAAAACCATACTTTTGAGGATCGACGGGTTTCGATTTAGTTGTTTGACACGATAGAATTATCGTGCAGAATAAAAGCAGGATTAGATTTTTCAAACTTTCTCCCTGTATACCAAATCGTGAATTTTATTTCGTTCACACATCTTGATCATTTAAATTGTGACAATCAAGCACCATTATCCCAAACCCGATAATGGTGAATATGCACGGGTATCCGGGGCTGGTGTGGAGGGTGCTGGTTTTGACGATACAAGCTTAAAAAAGCGGAAAAGCTGCATCAATCATGGGATCAGCGGTCCATAGAAACATCATACGCCGCAATAGCCAGGCTGCAAACTGCTAATATAAAGTACCAATTGGTTAACTTTTCATCACCCTGAGCCTGATAAAAGGGCCAGACAGGAAAGGGCCTGAACGGAAGGGAGTGATAATGGAAAGGCCCTATCCAAAGGGCTGGCAAAAGGGCCTCTGCACCCCACTGTTCCAGCACTCCAGTCCCGGGTTGACCCAGAAAATTGTTCATTAGCAAAAACTAATTTATCGTAGTCCTGGTCATTCCAGACTTGCTACAAACGACTCATGTTTGGATTTCATCGCAAGTCAACGCCACCACACCCAGAGTGCCTGCCAGTCAAGCTGCCATCAGACCTCCTGGCACCACATTCCCGGATGGTTCGGGAAATCCAACAACTAGTCGGCGTCCCGCAAGCCCACTGGCAGGCGCTCTACCAGGACGCCCTGCTGGCCTATACCAACTACGTCCAACTCATGCCAGCCTCCGAGGCACACCATCACGCAGTTTCAGGCGGCCTATTACGACACGGCCTTGAGGTCGTACTCCACGCATTACGCCTGCGACGCGCCCACCTGCTGCCCCAGGGAGCAGACACTGAGGAAATCGTGGCAAAAAGAGACGTATGGACCTATGCGGTGTTCAGCGCCGCCCTGCTCCATGACATCGGGAAACCTCTGATGGACCAAATAATCACCTGTTTTGACCAGAACGGAAAAGAAATCGGCCCCTGGGATGCCCTGACCGCTCCAATGTCAGCCAATAGTTGGTACCGTATTCGCTTTCGACGGGAGCGGGAATATGGCCTGCATGAGCAGGTCGCTCCCCTCCTGACCCGACTCATCATCCCCTCAATTGCACTGACCTGGCTTGCCGCCGATCGCGGCCTGCTTGCCACCTGGCTCGCCGCTGTCAATGGGACACATGAGGAGGCGGGTATTCTGGGCGAGATCATCCAGCAGGCCGATGGCCTCTCCGTCGCCGCTGATCTGGGGGCATCAACCAACACCACCCGCCTACCCGGCACTCGCCAGCCCCTGCATGAACGCCTGCTCACCGGTCTGCGTTATCTGCTAAATGAGAACCAGATCCCGCTCAACCGTAATGGTGCGGCGGCCTGGTTTGATGGTGAACGGTTATGGCTGGTGAGCAAGCGCGGGATCGATACGCTCCGGGAACACCTCACACAGGAAGGACATACCGGCATCCCGTCGCGTAACGATCGTATTTTCGATGAATTGCAGCAAAACGGCATCCTGATCCCCAATGGGGATCGGGCGATTTGGAAAGCCACGGTATCGGGTGACAACTGGTCACATACCCTCACGTTTATATGTCTACCGGCAACACGCCTCTGGCCCAACTCAGACTCCAGGCCGGATATCTTCGAGGGGACCATCACTCCCCATGAGGTGATGAGTAATAGTGAAACGGGTACTGATGATTCCATAATATCGAGGGGCACACCACAACAATCTGATCAGTCTCACGCCCATGAAATTCCAACTCAATCTGAACCAGATACAACAGATTTACCTGTGACATCGACCAGTGGTTTTGATCCAATCGCGTATTACACTGTGACATCATCGCCGAATAATCAACAGACTCGTAATGATGCTTCGCCAGCGCCAGATCACCACGCTACGGCAAATGATCCAGACACGGAGAATGATCCCGGTCAAGCCTTTGCTGCCTGGCTGCATGAGGGTCTCAAACATCATCGCTTTGAGACCAATTCGACCAATGCGCGCATCCATAGTGTTAAAGAAGGTCTTCTTCTGATCAGTCCGGGAATATTTAAAGACTTTGATCGGGAAAATTGGAATCTGGTACAAAAACGCTTTCAGAAGCTCAAGCTCCATAAAAAGACATCTCAAGGCACCAACATTCACATTTACCAGGTTACCGGTAAACGTAAAAAGAGTCGCCTCAATGGCATCCTGATTGAAGATCCCGAACAGCTCTTTGAGGGCATCGTATTGCCACCCGCCAATTCGCATTTAACACTATCAGATAGTGTGAGTTGATTATCAGATATGTCAGAAGCCTTTGATAATCGTTTACGCCCCGTGGTTGAATTTTTACCTGGTGCCATTTTTATTTGTAGTGCCGCTGTGATGTTTTCTGCACCGGCCACGATATTTCCAATCCTTCCAGGACTGGCAATTGTTACGGCATCAGGATTTACCACGCTGGGTTTCTGGCGATTGTGGCAAGGTATGCAGATATGTCGCTACCAACGACATTTACGACGACTACCCCGCTATGTCTTGAATGCCAGTCAAATTCCTGTCTCAAATCACAAGTTATTTCTGGGCCGTGGCTTTAAATGGGATCAACGACATACCCAACGCCTGGTTGAATCCCGTCATCCACAAGCGCAGCGTTTTCTTGAGCCTGGTGTACTTTACCGGCTGGCAAGACGCATAGAGATCCGACTGGAGCGTGTGCCCTTCCTATCCTGGCTACCACGATTGACACAACGGGACAGTAAATGGAATCCCGTTCGCCCGCTTCCCCCTGTGGGGGGTGCACCAGCACTGCATGGTATTGGGACTGAGGAGGAAACTGATATCTGGATGGATATCGGTGAACGCGTCGGCCACAAGTTGGTCCTTGGTACGACACGGGTTGGCAAAACCCGGTTATTAGAGATCCTGGTCAGTCAGGATATCCGTCGTGGTGATACTGTCATTTGCTTTGATCCAAAGGGTGACATCGACTTGCTACGACGAATGCACGCGGAGGCAAAACGTGCGGGACGACTCGATCAGTTTCATATCTTTCATCTGGGCTTCCCCGACATTTCTGAGCGTTATAACCCCGTGGGTGATTTTGCACGAATCACGGAAGTCGCCTCACGGATTTCCGGCCAACTCCCATCCGAAGGGAACAGTGCCGCCTTTCGTGAATTTGCCTGGCGCTTTACCAATGTTGTTTCCCGCGCCCTGGTCGGCCTTGGTCGTCGTCCGGATTATCACACTATCGCTCGTTACGTGACCAATATCGAACCGCTGCTTACCGACTATTATCATTTATGGTTAACCACGGTAGCACAGGATGATTGGAAAAAAAGCGTACAGCGTATTGAGGGGACTCTCAATGAGAAGACTCTGCCCATGGCGTTACGTGGTCGCGCTTTTCACGCTATTGCCCTCACCCGATACGCCAAGGATCACAATCTCTTTGATCCGGTGGCCGATGGACTGCGCAGTGCCTTTGAGTACGACAAAACTTACTTCGACAAGCTAACTGCAAGCCTTTTGCCATTACTGGAAAAACTCACCAGTGGTCGTATTGGCGCCTTACTCTCCCCTGATTACAAAGACAATATTGATCGGCGACCCATCCTGGATTGGATGCGAGTAATTCGCGAACAAGGCATTGTCTATGTGGGACTGGATGCCCTGACCGACGCTGAGGTTGCAGGAGCCGTTGGGAACTCCATGTTTGCCGATCTCACTTCAGTTGCAGGACAACTGTACAAACATGGTGAAGTACAAGGATTGCCACAACTGAATGGACATAAGGGTGTAAAAAAAACAATCCATGCCGATGAATTTAATGAACTCATCGGGGATGAATTTATTCCCTTGCTTAACAAGGCCGGCGGTGCAGGATTCCAGGTGACCGCGTATACACAGACGGCCAGCGATATTGAGGCAGGCATTGGAGACCGCGCCAAGGCAGGACAGGTCACCGGCAATCTGAACTCACTCATTATGTTGAGAGTGAAGAACGAGATAACCGCACGCACCCTGACTGACCAGCTCCCCAAAGCACGTGTCTACACCAAACTCGCCGCTTCGCAGGTCACCGATAACAATGAACCGGGGACCAGCACTGATTTCACGACCAGAAATGAAGACAGGCTCACTGAAACAGAAATGGACATGCTGACGCCTGCGGATCTGGTGCAACTTCCGAAAGGCCAGGCCTTTGCCTTGCTGGATGGTGGTCAACTCTACAAGCTTAGACTTCCGTTACCAGGGAATGACCCATTACTTCCGGGTAACATGGCAGAGATCGAGAAAGAACGGCGTAACTTTTATGGATTGGACGATGAATGAACCACCACGCCAGACCGGGTTGTTATGGCTCGTCAAATGGTACTTTTTGCTGACCCTGTTGGTATTTGTTGTAGACATCTTCTGTGTCTTTGTGCTGTGGTCCCCAAACGGTTCAGAAAAGCTGGAATCCGTATTTCAGCAAGAAATCACTTATCTTGACTTGAATCCTGATCAAGTTGCATTTCTTGTTAATCTGTCGCAGGGTATATATGAGAGTGTATTTGTTTCAACCGGCATTGACGGAATGGTACAAGAATCAACAAATACCAGGTCGCCGGAAACAGCGCATGATTTTATCAATGTGATATGGCCTGTTTTGGAAACAGCGACTCTTGGTTTGAAATTATTTTCCCTACGCATCGGTATCCTGATATTAAGCCTCCCGTTCCTGGCCGTTGTGACAGTAGTTGCTATGTCTGATGGATTTGTTGGATGGTATTTACGGCGTACTGGCGGAGAACGTGAATCCGGGTTTATTTATCACAGGGCGAAACGTGGGCTGGCATGGTCGTTTCTACTACTCTGGATAGTGTATCTGGTTCCGCCTGTCCCACTGGACCCTAGATATCTGATTCCACCATTCCTGTTTTTATCAGGCATTGCGATTCGATTGTATGTTGCGTTTTTCAAGAAATATCTTTGAGCCTCACCAAAAGCTGTAATATTTCTCCATATTGAAATAAATTACGATTCATTTTATCAGGGATATGTAAAATTTTCTAAAACAGGCATTGCAATCTGTTCTTTCCGTTTATACAGTTTCTTTCTCCGGATACCACTTGCATGCTGAATTCAGGCTGGTTTGTCGGTGTTATCATCAACTTCATGCCTTCCAGTTTAAACTCTTTTGTATATGTTTTGCACGGCTTACGCTTGACTGTTTTTCTCATAAGAACTCAATAATTGAACCACTATGTTCTGCAACAACCATCTCGCCATTACCAATCCATTCTCCTATTAATGTATATTGATCGTTTTTCAGTCAATTACCAGTTTTCGACATTGATGATGGAGCAGATATTGACATCTAACTTTTCCAAAAATGCCATGGTCTGATTAAAACATACATTAGACAATATGTTTTCCCATATCGGGATCATTTAATGCTAATTATTCAAGGAGTTATATATGAAAAACATGATGTCAAACAATCCTAACTGGCCTAGCAAAACCGGTAACCCCTCTGGACCTGGCCGAGGAAGTAACCCACCTAAAGGAAAGTAGCCACTACAGAGCCGAATCATCCAGATTCGGCTCTTATCCCTTCAAACCTTTTCTGAGATAGAGAAAAATAATATGTATATTTTTCTGTTAAAATATCTATCTCTACACCAGCAAGACTTAGAAGCCGTGCTAATCCCAACCAAAGTGCAGAGAAATAAAAATACATGATCCCTCCAGTTCTAGATATAGAATTAATTAAGTCATGATTCTTGATATGTTTACTTTCTTTAAATCGATAGAACTGGCGCACATCAATTCCAAGTGATTCCGCCATACATTCATCAGTCTTTCCTGTTTGGCGTTTCCAAAAATAGACTAAATACGCAAAAGGGTGTTTTGCTTTATTATTTTTAATATCACCCAATATTTTAACCAGCACTTCTTTCCCAATACTATCCTTTTCCCGGTAACTGCCAATAGACAACTCAAAACTGGCTGCGATGTAAAGCGTAATATTTAAGCTGAAAACTGCACCAAACACACCTGTATTGCCAATATCGAAATAATTATCATCATCAAAATCAAACCACTTTAGCAAGTCATCATTTAAACAAAGCATTTTTATATTTTCTTCTGTCAAATCTTTATTCGCATAAAGCTGCCTTGCTAATTTCAATGCATCAAATAGCGCTGTTAATTCTTTGCAAATAAAGCTACCATTTAATTTTAATGCTTTTAAGAAAACCGCGTATCCCTCTTCGATATAATTTATTAACTGAAGATTAATATTTGAATTTAGACTAGCATCCTCCATGCCTGTGACTTTTGAAATAAAATGTCTGATGCTTTTTACGGTTGTTTCAGACTGCTTATGCTTGCCGTTAAAATAATTTTTTAAGTTTTTCCTGAGCGCGCCAGAAACATTAACGCCTCTAGATTTTGCTAATCTCAAAATTATTTTATCACCCAGTCTATCGCCGGTTATAAGCCAAAATATTTGTTCAGGGCTAACTATCATTAGATTATTAATGTGTCACAAATGTCTACACGTAAACCTGTTTGTCTTCCTGTAAGCACACGGCATTCAATTCCCGAGTATTATTGTTATCTTCCCTGACTATTGTCTATAGTTTGGAGTCAGTCTTTATTTATTCCAATGTTTCATTCTTCCAAAAAGCAGGCTTTGGAAGTATCAAGCTCTCCCCAATATCTCCAAGTGACAAAATTTGTCGGGTTTTTAGTGCGCTGTTCAATTCCTACCATGATTGACGACATGTGACCCGCGCCAACCAGAAACACTCCTTCCTTAAAGTCTGACTGCTGGCAGAAGCTATGTATATTTTCGAGCATTGAAGAATCTCGTTTACGGATCTGTTCATCCCATTGTGAGAGCTTGCTTTTTGCTAAGTCATTGCCGTAATTTAATATGGTCTCCTTATATATTCGTTCTGATTCTTTGAAACTAGAAATGAATTCCAAACTGTTTAAGTAGCCAAATCCAAGCTCAAACTTCTTCCGAGACATCTCATCCATTGTTTCACGATATGGAATACTATTCGAGCCAACAAAATCGTCTAACGCGTGCATATATGCCCCAAAATCATCAGGCATCTCGTAATCATCAACAGGGACCTGACGACACTTATTACTCTTCAAGTACTCTCGAATTGCATGCATTTCAACAGTGTGCCTAGACACATCAGCATAGAGCGATTCATGATCAGTCGGACGAATCTCCTCAAAAATCACTTCTGGGCCTGCTGCTTGGAGAATTTTTGCTAATTCTTGTACATTGCAATTACCGCTTTCACGGTGAGCAGTGCATATGAGAGTTATTCTTCCCACTCGAAATTGACCTAGTTGTTAAACAATTCCATTTATAGAAGTATGACACAACACTATGAAGTTGATATGATTATAGATAAGAGGTAGCTGCTTGACTCTTTATTCCATTGCCATAAGGTTAATAACTTAGCCGCGCTAATATATTATTTAATATTTTTCTGTATTGCGGAAAATAGTGATATGACAAATGTGGTTATAAGCCCTATTGTTAGAAAGAAATAAAATATTCTATGTATTACACGAGTATTCCGCTCCCCTTCCTCAATACAAGTTTCTGATATAAATCTTATTGCAGAAGTAGCTGTACCACCACAATTCTTGTATAGTGCATAGTTTCCATATCCAACAATTAGCCACAACAACAATATTAATAAAAGCACAACAATTGTTTTAGGGTTAGTAATCCATGACACGAATAAATGAATGATATTTTTCATATTATTATATAAACTCCTTATATTATTTTCTCAAATTGCCGACTCATCGTATATTAAGTTATTTATACCAATAGTCTTTTACAGTCAGGAACAGTTAATTACATCTCAAATGTCACAGGACTGATTTGAAGTCAAAGCAGTTTTCTTAGATTTCGTAAAACTTGAAAAAATTACACTGTCCAACCATAATTCATGGATATATCTGGTTAATCATTTCAGACGTAGTTCGTAATGTTTGAAGACTACTTGCACGGAGCGTCTCAGAACCGTGTGCCAAGTCATTTCTCAACTTATGAACTGTCGTTGATAATCTCTCCACCAAATTTATCTCTGCTAGTTCTGCCTCTATCTCACCTTCACTTGGCATATCAACTGTGATTATCTCACCCACTTCGAAGTTATTTTTCATAATAGTTTCCATCATTTTTCGTTGTTCTGCTGAATGTCTTGCTCGGTCATATTTACTTGGAAAATCTTCGTTTTTTATCCAACCTTCAACTTTTGCGTGCTGTAGAAGAGTAAATAATGCAGGCGGTCTGTTATCATTTACTTTATCTGGATTTTCTGTATAAAACCGTTGTCGCAAAGCCATCTCCAGGGAAGAATAAGCAACAAGTTCTGCTACTTGGTGAAAACGATAAACAAACCATGAATACAGTGATACATTCTTGGCTGTTTCAAACAATTGACTTATATCAACAGGGACTGTATCGTTTAAGACTATTTCCGATAATGCTCCATGCCAATCATCCAAATCATAATTCAAGAACCTCTGCCTTTCATCTGGCATACAGATTTGTCTTAAGGGTTTTAATGGGTCTTGAATTTCAGTTTCATCCGTCATATAAATGCCATATATGTAATCAAACGCTTGCATATAACATCTACACACCCATACCTATCCATTGGTCAGGCCTTGTAGTGCAAGTTTACCAAAAATATTATCTATTTTTGATTGGCTGTTTTCAATGTTTATATAGAACAATCTCGAGAATATTCTGCCCATGCTTCTTCAAATGCAGGCAACGCTGCATACGAAAATTTAGAAGCAAAAAACGACTGCCACCCATCATATGATGAACTATCTGTTGGTTCAATCTTGTCTAATTTAAAATCATTCGCAAGATCACCAACTGGATCATCTCTATCTACTTGATCCATCAGCCAATCTCTAAACTCTACTTTACTCATATTTATTCCAATATCGTTTCAATACTTAGCGAAGATCATTATCGGCGGAAATAATCCACCAAATAAAACAAGATCGGTCGGAATAACCTTAGGTAAACAGATTGTGTCCAGGCTTCACCGTAGATAGCGCTTCTGAGCACTGTGTTATTCAGGTCTGTTCTAGTTCAAATGCAACTATCCCCCAGCCTTTTGGTGGCGGTGCTGACAGTAATTTATCGATGATATCTTTGTGAATTATTATTTCGGATGGGCATTCAGCAAGTCTGAATAAATAGAGGTCATGGGTTTTATTCTTATCAATTACCAAATTTTGGAAGCCGGCAAAGGGTGTGCCACCCGGCCACTCACCTATACTGACAAATTTCGACTTTTCCATATCCGCAGCAGAAACCTTTCCGATAATGTTAAGAGCAAAATACCCGTCCCATACGGTTTCATTCGCATAAGTCGTTAGTATCGCAGGAAAGGTCTGGATATTGTCAATGCCTGCGGCTTGCAATGCATCCAGCATTAATTTGGAACAAACCGGTGCAACACCGGCCATATACTCCAGTGGCGGATTTTCATCATCGCAATTTGTTTCAAATTTAAGTGGCAGCTCAAGTTCTGCATCTATCACCGTACCTCTATTGAAGTAGACGCCATCCGGTAATACGGGATCTTCAATGATCCCGTAATCTTGATAAATATCAGTTTCAAGTTTGTAATACATACTATAAATTATATATCAGCCAGACCTTGCTGTTGGCGGCCTTAACTCTTTGGCGAGATTTTTTGCAAAAGAAGAAAGAAAATATGTCCAGGTGCTTGGAGGCATCAGTCTTATCTCTATTTCTATCCAGATCGAAATCAGATCCAGTTTCTCGTTGATTTTCCAGGTTGGAGTGTAAGGTGGTTTAGTGGGTTTCGTCTTACCGTCTATGAGACATTCTTCCGACCAGGCCCTTATGAAAGATTCCAGATCTGTTAGCCGGTTTCTCACTTTTTTCGTATAGGTATAATGTATACCTTCATCATCAAGTATCTTGTGCTGACCATAGTGAAACTGACCCGCATTACAGTTCATGGCATAATATGCAATTTCTGTCTTTTGATCCTGTGTTAGAGATTTATCTGGATTCTTTTTCGCTTTAGCAGCGCTATTCCAGCCAATATCCGGGTTCTGGTTGGATTTGTTCTTTTTGTGAAGCACGGTGGCAGACGGCAACCATACACCGTTATCCGAGTTATTTATCGAATATCCCGTATCACGATCAATTTTGTCTCCTTTCTTTATCCATTTTTCAATAGGATGCCCAGCCATAACAGTGACTGGTTTACCTGGTTCAACCTTTTCCTTGCCGGGAATGAGGTGGTGAGCCTCATAGGTGTATATACCGTATACATCATGGGACAGTGGTGGTACGGGTGGAATTTTGGGTGTGGAGCGTTGTTGCTGATTGGGATTGCCGTTTTTCTCACGGGCTCCACTGTCCTTGGAGGAAAGAACTGATGGATCAGCCATAATATCCTTGAGTCTGTTTTCATCTTTGTCCGCCCCGGCATAGGTTTTGTAGTCCTTTTTTTCTTCCTTTGGGGTGGTGCAAAATGGACATTCCTTTTCTTCTTCTGTGTGGCAAATAGCAGGAGAAATGATTTCACCAATTTCCATAATCAATCCGTAGTTTGTCAATTCCAACTGATTTGAACAGAATAATCAGATTCAAGAGGTATTTCAACACCATTATCCCGTCCCGACAACAAGGAGTAGCCTGCCACCTTTGCATACGAGTAATATATTTTATTTATGTATAATAATTAGGGATTTATACGCTATCACACTTCTGTATATTTTATGCTTCAGCAATGCAAATGGCGCCACGTGGAGCCAATTCTGATGAACACCAGGCCATTAATGGCCCCTTATAATACCCTTTACTGAGGCCGATGATTCCCAGCTGAACGAGCATCAGACCCAGCGCTGCGCCGGTATCGCCAAAGCAGTCTGCAGGATGAAACAAATCATGCTGCGGATCGAGTTTCTCGCTGTTTCGTATTACAGATACTCCCCACTCCTTACTGTTGAAGGACTCTCCATTAAAACCCGCAAGGATGGTTTTGATATGGCCATGCTTGAGGTGCTCTAGAGCCTCTGTAACAGCCACGGCCAACCCCTCTCCCTTATAAGGTTCGTTTGAATATCGATGGCCGACCTCTTCAGCAATCCCGGGTGGAAGCAGCAGGTTCTTGCTATTTTCTGTTGCCGCTTTGACTACAATAAACGCGGCACCTTCGGCCGGAGCAAACCCATCCTGGCATCCTTCCGCCAATACGCGGCCGTGACGAGAAAGACTATCCAACAGAGTGAGATCAATATAACTGTCAACTGCGCCAACAATAACATATGGAGATATTCCTTGTTCAACCATCAACATAGCACCCTCAATGGCTTCGAAGCTGCCAGCCCTGCCACCGGGGAACAGATAACTGTTAGTCAGATCCAATTTTACTTTCGACTGAACTTGTAATAATTTGAGAAAATTATCATCTACCACGGAACGTCGACCAGGTAGTTTTTCAGGGACGGCTAACAACAACGGTAAGGGAATTTTTCCTGTATATGATTTTACTAATTGTTGCAGGGGTAACGTAGCTAGTTTTAACATACGTTTCTGGCGCGCTGTAATGCCGGGAATTTCAGCGAGTTTCTCCTCCAAGGGTGGCAAGGCTTCATCTGGTACCAGGGCCATGGTTATTGGACGATGTTGTGTATTTATGATGCTGGAACTGGCATAAGCGCTAATTCCGGCTCGAACTACTGCTGCGGATTGAATTGCATTAGCGCCGGAAGGGGATATCATTTCCATCGCGATGACCTCAAGTGGAAGCACCGGCTTACGAAATTGTTCCTTGTTATTTTGATTCGTTGAAGTATTCACTTGATTACCATGTGTTGTAGTGAGACATGAAATATAAGAGGTGAATAGCGCCTGAGCTATGGTGGTTGTGGTTAATATTCAAAAGTTATTTGCTCGAAATGATGAATTTAGTAGTCACATGAATTATATGCAGACTGATATATATTTCACTCAAAATATTGGGTATCCACACTTTAAACAAAATTCATCACCGATGGCAGTATTGTAGTGAACACCACCACCCCAGCCACACTGAGGACAAAATTCATCGATTTCTGTATCTAGCCATTCCCATGGACCCAAAAATTCTGGAATAGCATCCGTACCATAGCCAAGAAACTCACCTGCATTAGATTGAGTACATATATATGATGATGTTCTTTCTGCCTTTAATTCTTCTAGTACGTCGTAAGGTTCTATCGAAAACCATTCACCATTTATCCTAGAGGATTTAAATTTCTTATGCAGTCGCTTCTCAAGTGATGCATCACCAGTTTCAATCCATCCCATTAGGGCTAGTTTTCTCGAATTTCCAGTTTGTAACTCTTTGATTCTCTTGGCAGGCTCTTTGCTAAAACCAATTTTAATTCGGTGAATGTCGTTGTCTTCATTTTCTATTATAAAGTATGTGTACATATCAAGGCACCAAACTTTTTCAGCTACCAATTTGAAAATTTGAACTAAGTATAATACTTAAAATTATGCTTCCATTTATCAGGTGATAGACCAGGATTTGCCAATAAGATTTCGCCAACTCGATCTGAGTATTTGACGGTAATTGGCTGTCCTTCACCCAATTGACATGAGTTATAGTTCAACTTTGTAAGCCCGAGGATGTCTCTTGCAACTTGCAACAAATCTGCATCTCCGTGCTGAATAGTGATTGCTACTGGTACTGGTACCTCAAACCCATCGTATGTTCCTATCCGGGGCTTAAACCCATTAGTAAATAATAGCCCGTGACGTTCTGAACGTTGCCAAAAAACACCACGCTGAACCGGATGTTGACCGCGCTTAGAAACATTTGGATTCTCGTCATATCTGTATAGTCGTTGACCTCCGCGATCTTGACGTACCCGAATCGCAACCAAATTTACATCCTTCGGGCATCCTCGCTTGAAACCTTCATACTCTTCCTGATCTATACCAGAACGTGCATGTAGAAATATTTCTTTCAATGGACGCCCATCTTCTTGCCTGTAAGTTTCAATGGTACCACGGAGCAATGCTTCAGCCTTGTCGGGTGGCAAATGAAACTCACCTCGTTCTTTTGAGTACCAAGGTCCGAATTCACCAACAAAGACAACACCGTCACCACTGTCCAAGAACAATTGAGCAGCACAACAAGCGTTTCGTCCATCTTCGGTTAGCTTATAGGAGAGTCCAACGTAACAAACACCGTCACGTGCCCATGGTGTTTTCCACGGCTTGGAGCCGCATTTATAAAACACAGCAGTGCCAAAATTCCATAGTCTATCGGATAAAGGGTTAGTCCCAGGTTCACCATTTCGCACCTGTGCAGTAATACGTAACGTTGATTCCTTAACAATTTGTACTGGCAACTCGTGTGCCATCATTCTGGCCTTTAATTGTCGTCGAAAATCAGGGGATAAACCACGTGCCTCCTCGAATTCATCCATCGTTTCAAGCATGGCCGTAACGCTTGGATCTCCATCATCAAACATTCGAGATTGACCACTATTTCGATCTGATATCGCATTTTCAAGAAACTTCTTCTCTGCTTTTGTTCGGGTAGCATCACTTCGTTCAGATAAAGCAATTGATGATTTAGGGCGACAGTTCTCGTAGACTTCATCTGGGACCACACATATCGCCAATGCAGGACGAGTATCCAACTTGGATAACCGCCTCAGTGACTCCATATAATTATTGGCAACTGCAAATGCTCGATCAAATCTGTCAGCTTTCCTTGATGCCACTGACAACAATTTCGCATCTACTGAATAGCTACGGATAGGGCTTGGCCATTTTGTACCAAATGCCACATCAAACCCTGGGAAAGGTGGCCACGCCCGATGACGCTCGGAGTCTACACAGGCTGAAGGTGAGTTCAGAACTGCACACCATTCCTTCCAAAGCTCTATCCCTTGAGGCGTGCCAATAACAATATTTTCCGGTAACTGTAATCGAGGTTCCGCGGGACCAAAAAGTGCCAACCCATCGTGCGGATCTTCTGTCGTTTGTTCGTGACCAAACTGGAGTAATGGCTCTCCAAGAAAATGAAAAGTATCAACCATCAGATCGATTCCTCATCTTCGTCGTCTTCATCTTCATCGCGTGTACGGTATTCGGCAATCTCTTGTCCTATATCAGATATTCCAGAAAGTGCCAGAACATCCAGCCCAACAGGACACTCCCAACTTAATGGCTTGGTCTGCATAGACACAGTTCTATTTTTTTCACCAATTTCTATAACTCCATCAGAGGTTTGAAGTGCTTGAACAATACCAAGCAAACGGGCTAACCACTCCTTGTTCCACCAGCTCTTGCTAACAACCTTCCTGCGCCGACCAATCTCTTTTCCCTCGAACAAGTCTCCGTCAAGAGTAGTAACTCGTATGTACGGGTTAATAACTACGCTCCATGTTCCATCAACATCCCATTGTGGACGAAAACGTGGGGCAAGCTGATATAGGAAGCGAGAAGCTCGATCACCCCATCCCTTAGTCCGTACACCAGTAAGCTGTACTGATGTCATACGTCCATCGACATGTTGAATCGATTGGTTCCACTCGCCAGACTCTGGCATTGGGAAGTAGAACACCTTTCTATCATTACAGTAAGATAAACCTTTCTGTACACAGACGACATCAAGACTACGCCAAACAAGTTCTTTTGCGAGATTGATGGTCTTCTTGCCATTCTTCTGTGGCATGTCCGTCCAAAAAAACTCCGACTCCGGCGTAGGTTCAATTCTTAGCTTTGAAATAGCTTGCAGCGGCGGAGGAGTAAATGCGACAAGGTTCAATGTGCTTAACTGTACAAATGCCCATTGTTTGCGGAGTTCAAAGCTATCTTCTTCTGTTAGAGGTTGCCAAAGGTTGAATATCAACATTGTGTTCGGTAATTGAAGAGGAAATACATTTGCAAAGACCGGTTCAGGCGTAGCTACAGTGACTCGAGTCGGCAGATAATCTCTGAGAGCAATCTGTCGCCCTCGGTCAGGTTCAAGAGAAGGTTCCATTCCCAATGTATGTAGGCGTGTCAATACCTGGTTTAAACCCACATTCCACGAAGTTTTGAAATCTGCAAGAACCAACTTGGCAACTCGAGAAGGCATGCTATTCTCTATGTCATCAACCAAACCACAGGGGAGCACAAAGTCATTTCTGGATGCTGAAATGGTGCAACGCTCAAGAAATTCACGGTCAGACAAGCTGGTTTTAGAGACAATTGGTAAATAAAGGCATGCACGTGTCTCGAGTAATTTTCGCACAGTTTCATCTGCGTTTTCCCCAGCAAGTGGGGCAGTCCCGTGACACCAGGTACGAAAACCTGCAAGGGAGAGGCGTCGTGCCAACCAAGTAGCCACCGCATGATCAGTTATGTCGTGGTCAATGAGAAGTGTATCCCTGCTTTCTGCGATTGATTGACCACCACGCTGCTGAAAAAATGGTGGTGTGAAGATACTTGGATGTTGAGCAATCAGATGGCTCTGAGGTCCAACGAGCTGAACTCTTAATCTCTCTAGATCAAATAGGTCAAGCCGCCAGTTATAGTTCTCCATAACATATTCGTGAGCAAAGTCCTTTTCCGATGCAGACAATGCTTCAGTACAAACGAATACAAAAACATTTGGGTCGTGTCCTTTCTCGTGAACTCTCTTGCAGTCACTTGTCAGCTTTGCCCGCCAATCTGAGCGTACGGTATAGGCAAAACCTATTTTTTGACCTGCCTCATCAGACCGAATGACAGCGTCTCGTCCCTCATCACCTGTACCTCCTAAAGGATCTAGACCATGATAGCCTATACCAACCATTAAAGCTGAACAGAAACGTTCAAAATCTCGGTAAGCAGAGACTCGTTCCAGGCAATATGTAATTGGATCGGCTGACATCTTATATACCAATATTCTCTGACAATTTTTTCTGCTTAATTATTCCAATGTTATTTACCTGTGATTAAACAAGATTATCCCTGTTTCTATCAAAACCAGGATCAGGATCAAATATCCATTTATCAATTAATTTATCCAGATGTTCATGTGCGCTGATATTATCATCATTTATTTTTGTGTTTCGGTGTTACAAGCATAACAAAACTTTCCCATTTTTTGCATTTTTTTGTATATATTGAATGGTCATGCGCATAATTTTCAACTTTTTGACATTGCTGCAATGATGAGAATACACCAATTACATTAGCAGGTTCGCCGCTACTCTCAATATATGAAAATGTATATAAATCATCTGGAAGTTTATCAGCTTTCTTAATATCTTCTATAGTTGGTAATACATACGTATATGCCATACTATTTAAATCACACACTATTCTTGGTTTCTTGAATATCTCTTGCATCAACGGCATTTCATTTATTCCGGTACTTTTTGATGTTTGTGTTTCAAATGAATCTGCAATCGCACATTGCACGTCTTTGTTAATTTTAATATTACTGAAAATAGAGGCAATCTCGAATGAAATTTTACTTAGTTTTTCATCCAACATTTTATTTGATTCATTATTTTTGATGGAATCTGATTCATTATTGCAGCCAGCAATAGAAATAACCAAAGTTGCAGGAATAAGAAACAATCTAATCTTTTTATTGAACATTCTAGGCCTGCTATCTATAGTTTATGTTTTCTTTTATCTCAATTAGTATTCATTAGCAATTGCGCGTATGACTAACAAGTTAACTCTCATGAATTCAATGAATATTACTATATGAACATACTCCCATGGTAGGCTGATACACCTTACCCTCTTCACTGACTCTGGATGTGTAAGTCATGGTCTCTAAATTAACCATAACCGTATCAACCCAATTTGGCTTCTTTTCTTTGTTGATCAATTTGTATACATCAATACCATTTTCTTTGTTGTGCTCAGCAGTAAATATTCCACCATTCTGATGATATAATTGATGCAACTTCATCTCAGCAAAAGATGTCCACTGTATATCGTGGTGCAGAATGACAAAATTACCATCGTTAGACACATTAAAAAAATAGTATTTCCATCTATCACTTCCTAATGTAGACTGCCCCTCAAAAGGATTTAACTTTTTTGGTCCACAAGTAAACACTTTGTCGTACTTGAATTCGTAAGAAAAAGTATCAATTGAAATAAAAACTAAGAATGTAGCTGTAAAATATAAAGTTATTTTCATTATTTATTTCAACATTGATATTCAATTAATATGACTACTCATTATCACTATTATCTTCTTCGTTATCTGAGCCCTGAAAAGCATCACTATTTGGATTAAGTTGATTTGAATGATTATCCATGCTTGATTGATAAGCATCATTGTTTGGGTTTAAGCTATCACTACGATCATCATTTGGTGTTCTACTCATTATTTTCTCCTTATATTTAGTCCAATGTTTCATTCTTCCAAAAAGTTGGCCTTGAAAGTGTTAAGCTCTCCCCAATATCTCCAAGTGACATAATTTGTCGGATTTTTCATACGCTGGTCAATCTCCTCCATGATGGACGACATGTGGCCCGCACCAATAAGAAATACCCCCTCCTTAAAATCTGACTGTTGACAGAAGCAATATATATTTTCGAGCATAGAAGAATCTCGTTTACGAACCTGTTGATTCCATTGTGAGAGCTTGCTTTTTGCCAGGTCATTGCCGTATTTTAAGATGGTCTCCTGATATATTCGCTCTGATTCTTTGAAGCCTGAAATGAATGCTGAACTGTTTAAGTAGCTAAATCCAAGCTCGAACTTCTTCCGAGACATCTCGTCCATTGTTTCACGATATTCAATACTATTCGATCCGACAAATTCATCTAATGCATGCAAATATGCCCCAAAATCATCAGGCATCTCGTAATCATCAACAGAGACCTGACGACACTTATTACCCTTCAAGTACTCTCGAATTGCATGCATTTCAACAGTGTGCCTAGACTCATCAGCATAGAACGATTCATGATCAGTCGGACGAATCTCCTCAAAAATCACTTCTGGGCCTATTGCTTCGAGAATTTTGGCTAATTCTTGTACATTGCATTTTCCGCTTTCACGGTAAGCAGTGCATATGAGAGTTATTCTTCCCACTAGACATTGACCTAGTTGTTAAACAATTCCATTTATAGAACTATGACATAACACTATGATATCTCGCTATGAAACTGATATGGTTCAAGATAAGGGGTAGCTGCTCGCCTCTTTATTCCAATATCAATTTATAACGAATGATCGGTGTTATAATTTCACCCCAGGTAATATCACTACAGCTGATACAGGAGGTAAAGACTCAAGCGCAGAAACAAACGAAGAGTCAATTTGTTTGTTTGCCTTGTTGTAGATGAAAAATACTAGATTCCTATAGACTGTAGTTGATGAAAAGTAACCAACTGCATCTACCATCAATTCTTCTTGAAGTTTTTTTAAATCTGTCTTTTCGTAGACAACCTTTACTTCTATAACAGTAGCTAGAGACGGAATTCCGAAATCGTCTTGGTAATGCTTGAGGCCAAACTTACATAATATTTCTTCATCAACCAGATCGCTATAGTGTGATCGCAATATCGTCCATACAAGCCGCTGAACATCTTTTTCGTTAGAAAGTTCTTGTTTATGAAAACTATAGTCCCGTTTTAGACAATAAGGAAACGATTCTAATATATTAATAAGCTCAGTTATCGGGGGTATTTCATATGCCTTAAAGTTTGAAAACTCTACTTGTGTTTCACCATAAGTATCAAAGCCTATATCACCACTTTCGAACCATGAGTCTTCTGCCTCTAGAATAGTTATTCCTGAATTTTTTAATGTGATTTTATTACCTGTAAATTCCACTCGAATATCATAAGGTTCTTCAAAGCGAATATCATCAGCCGAACCGTCTACTGCTAATCCCTTTGTAAATATGCCAAAATCACCACGCATTTGCTTAACAATCGCAAAATGTCTACCATAACCACCAATTCCTGCATAATAACAACCTGAAGGAGTACGCCGGAAAACCAACCTACCACTTCTATCGCCTACATCCCAAACACGTATGGTACCCTCAATCGCTCCATCCCGGAGCTGTTTGTCGCATACATACAGATTAAACGAGTTAGGCTCTACTCCAGCAGGCGAGTGCAAGAAAGTCGTACCTTTTTGCGACCAATTACCAGCAATGGTTGCCCAGGTGGTGTTTTTAAGATCTATTTTTCGAAATTTTTGGACCTTCATATTTTTCTTTCTAAGTTACTCGGGCTGCAAGTACTATAAATTTCGTCTAATTTTTTCCAATGTCCTTTGTCGACCATATATTTACTGTTCCCGAATATTTGATCGGCATAAATGAAGCGTTGTTAATTTGATTGCCAGCATATTAATTTACTAAACATGTAATTTAACCGATAATATTTCTCTACCATGAACATAAATTCCACTTAACTTTTCCGCTTCTTTTTCATTGAATCCTTTTTTAAGTAATAACATTTTAAATTCATATTTGTTTAGTTTTACACCATGGCGATGACAATGCTTAATAAAAGCATGAAATCTGCACCTTTCGAGGGGGTGAGCAATACCACTCTCTGGATACATTGTAAATAATTTGAAATGTTTCTCTGCTCCTGGAGGGAGCACAATTTGTTTTTTTCTAATTTTATGTATTGTCAATCTACACTTCGTACCATTTTTACGATTATAAATATTCAATGCAGGTTTGAATATATTATCTGCATATTGAGCATATTCCTCCTGCGAAGGAAAGTCGTTAGCCCATCGCTGCGCTCTAATTTCAATCTCAATGCGGCCAGCATCTTTTTTCTTTGATATTAACTGACCAATTAGTTGGGTATTGCCATTTTGGTCTTTTGGCATAACTGCTACAATACTAAACTCCCCGTCTCCCATAACATCCCAATTTGTTCTAACTTCTGATATTTGAATGTCATCCTGAAGTATCTTTTGCATGCTCGACAAAAAATTATAAGCCGGTTCATTTATTTTAATTGTAATGTCGGGTAATGGCATTCTTTAAATTACTTTATTCCAATGTCGTTTATTCATGTTCAAACGACATGAAAATGGCCTAAAGTTCATCATCAAATACTACCTCATAGTAACAAAGACAAAATCCTACCTGTGATTCATTATAGGCAGTACAAGAACAATTATGATTCGGTAATGTTTGATGCATTATCTCATCGTCTAGCTTTACCAATTTTCCAGATAGCGCTTTACAGCTATCGCATACTCTATTCCCTGGTCCGTTAGCAATGATTCGGACGTGGTTGACAACTAAATCACAATCCTCAGCAATCTCTAACAATTGGTTATGATTAAGTTTACGTAGATATGGTAGATAATCCTCACCTGATTTAGCGGCACTCCATGCTAATTTTAAGGCCTTCATCTTTTTTTTATGTATTTCTTTCAGGTCCACAGTTGTTAATCATTCCCTATCAATAAATTTACCCGTCTTGTCTATCTCTCAAGATTAGCCCGTGTTATGTCACTTATATGATTTAATGCCCACTTATGGCCACAATAGTAATCAAGTAGCCAAATCGTATCATGTATTGCTTCTAGTAGTTCATCTAACAAATCAGAACCTGGAGGCTCTCCTCCAACGTGAGCTACCCGATTTCGTATGCTTACAGCTTTTTTAATTTTGTCAATTACTTCTGGTGGTGGTGGGTAAACGCGCCCACTAATCATATTTTCCACAGGAAGCGTAGGCAGATACTCAGTCAGTAATCTCGTAACTGGTGGAGTAGGAATATTGTCAACAAGCCAAGATGCATTAGGTATAAGTTCTGCGATCGATTCCTTTATTGCTACTTCAAGGGCAGATAAACCGATCAAGAGAGAACTCCTTGGGTTTCCGCTTCGTTGTCCCCACGCTTCTCTGAATAAGTGATGGTGAACAGGTTCATGATAATTTTGACCCACAAGAAACTTAATTTCTTGGTAAATTTTGTCCGTTATGTGAATTGTGGAGGACATACTAAATCGGGCTTCAAACTGAGATGGGACTGGGTTCCAGAAATCCTTGTCACGAGACCAGAACATACCTCGACTGCTTATTGGATTATGTGGTCCAAGCGTATTTGTCCTCCATCTCACAGCATCAATTACTAACCGGATTGCTTCTCTCAATTCTTTGTTAATTTGCCGAATAAAGTCATTAAAGTATCCTGGAAACTGATCAATGCCTGGAAGCCTTATTGTTTCCCCATGCTGATCCGTGTAGCTTTGTCGTAAGTTTGCCTCAGTTACTTCGAAGCGATTATTTTCAATTTTCTTAAAGACTTCATTAATTTTCTCAGAAACTTCTAAATCTAGTTCTGCGGTAGCAAAAGCATTAAATGCTGAATGCCCCTTTTCCTCATCTTCTTTATTTGGACATCTAATTTCAACGTTGATGTTATGGGAATGTTTTACTGCAAAGGTAAGAGGACTTTTTTTTGGAATTGGCATTTCCCGAATAGTATATTCAAGCTTGAAGCGCATAATTTTCCTATAATTTTGAGTCAGTAACTGACCACAAGTGATTATTTAAGTAATTGACAGATTAATTTTCACATAGATGAGAGGTTGTGTGTTTTTCTGGTTTGTTTATTCCAATATTCCTTCACGAACAAGAGCTGTCTAGAGATAATTCAAATGTGGACGTTTAACGTCGAAGTTATGAGGCTGAATGTCATTGTGCGTCCATTTGTTCATCTAGGGTAATTTTCCATAGGCTTTGAGTACACGATAAGTACACATACCATCCATGATGCAGTATTTACGGGATCTTCCACCTGGCTGTATGGCAAACGCTCGCAATGTTTCCCGTACTGCGTCACCTATTAAATGGGAATGCTGTACGACGAGCACCTCAGCCCCTGTTTTAGCGAGTCGATAGATTTGGTCTGCTCGCTTACCGCACATTTCGAGAGTCATTTCACGGAAGTTAGATGGCCCCTTGAGAAGAAATGCTGTAGTTCTCCTACGACCGCCTATCGTGGTACTCGCTGAGAAATGATCGTCACTTTCACCACCCCAGTCTTTCTTTACTGGCTCCGCCAAGATTCCAGCAATCGCTTCCTTTACCCGTTTTTCAGGCAACTTAGACATAACTTCTTGCCATTCTGATTCATTAGTGATCGTTACATGCTTAGAGTCAGAGAACTGCTCTATGTCTTCAACGAGAATTTCTCCGAAGTCCTGACCTGCCCACATAAGTTCTTTGCAGTCGTCGCCATTACGCGGGTGATCAAACCAAGGCGCACCGATAACTATTGGTTCAACCCTAAAGTAATTTTTCTCGTTGTGAAGTATTCCTATTATTGATTCGACGTATCCTTCTAAACCACCTTCGGCCAAAGTCATTGTGCCTGTATCACTTACAAGATGTGTTGTGTGGTAAGCGATCTTTACGGGTTTTTCCAGTTCGAATGGGATCAGTACTTCGTGTTCAACTCGCTTTTCATCGTAAATCTCTGGGCATGGAGTTAACCTCTCTGTACTACGAAACATCAAACGAGGCTCGTCCATTTCGAGCGCTTCGAATAATGTCGGCAATTCTAGATGCTCACACAAATCTTCAAGCATTGTGACCAAAAGATGGTCGTTGCGAAGAATTGTCATGTGGTCGGAACCAACCTCGGCCTTCTCGTGGTATATTTCAACCAACTGCTTTGGTAAAGCGCGCAAGGCCAAACGGCGATTTAGGAATCCAGCATCTATGTGATGAAATACGTCTTTTACTCTCAATTCGTCAGAGATTTGATCAACGCTCATTATTCTTGTCCAATTTAACACTCCAAAAGTGTCGTATACTAATTAGTCATTTATTCCAATGCTTTGCTTGATAAGAATAGATACACTTTCAGGATAATTCTGAAAGTTATAACTGGATATTCTTAAGTCAAATTGAGTTACCTTCTGAAATTCGCTCACCCCAAGAGCGAAACATTACACTTGACTGAATGGCGCTCTTGCATTCCATTTCTCTCTATACTTATTTTGTCAAGAATAGTTGAATCACTCACCTTCATCGTCTTACATCATATTTCTAAGGCGGTTGTGTAGCTTGTCATTCTCTACACTAGAATTTCGGCTGATTTTTTCATGTATTAATTACCATTTAATATACGCGAACTCTCTCGCTATCAGTGAATACTTATGTTGTAATGTAAGATGGACAAGCTTTTTCATATTGATGAAAATGTTTCCTTGTTAGATGTAGACAAATAAAATGTACTGCAATATTCACATATAACACATTTATACTTGCCAAATTGGCACTACTATTTTTTTCATAACTTGTAGTAAGTATCGTATCTATTGTGTTACCACTATGACTAATGGTGAGAAACTCTTTGTGCGTCCTGTGATTACTCTACGTTTTAAATCAACATGTGTAGTGATGTCTTGATAGTATTTGCCATTCCATTGAAGCATATGTATAGCATTCCGTGGTTTTCTAAAGATAGCACCTCCTGTATGAATGCTGACATCCATATATCCATCATCTGCTAAAGCGCCAGTGAATTCTAGTTTGTATGATGCAATGGGCCAACCAGGTTCAAATGCTTCTGCTCTTGCGGGAAGACCATTCACAAGTTTAAGATTGAGCTCACCTTGAGTTTGAACATTCCGTATTATTCCCCACATTACACCTTTGAAATTATAAGCCGTTACAGCGGTGGCTGGTATATTTTGTACAGATAATTTAGGTACTCTCCAGTCCAATTCCATAGCATTTGCTATTTCAAGTACGTTTTCAAGTACTGCTGGCGATGAGATTTCCTTGTCAGCAGTATTTGAAATTATTTCTTGTCCTTGTGTTTTAAGTTTTTCAGTATAGTTCTCACCGAGAGGTGCATCTTTTAGCATGGACGAAAATACTTTAGAGATGCCTTTTCCTGCACCTTCTAATGAAAGTGATCTTTGCAAAATTGTGTAAAATTTATGCATATAATCTGGAATCTTTGTAGGTTTCCATTGCGATGAGAAAGAACACGGGGACAATTCATCTGGTTTATGTATGCATTCAAATTGAGTAAATACATTTTTCTGCTCAACAAATATTGGTTCATGCTTTCCTAGAGGAGACAGCTTGAAAGAACCAGGTTCTCTAATCCAATCTCTGAAATTAAATTTCTGACCGTGTATCCTTATTGATTCTCCATCTACGTAAGGACGATATTTAATCGTTATAAAATCTGATTCTTCTCCTATAGCTTTTCTTCCTGTAACATATAAGCTACTCCCTGGGCTTGCCACAACTATAGCAGTAGCATATTCAGCTTCTACATGCCCACCCTTGTTTGGGTGACGCGCAATCCATAATCGACCGCCAGTTTCCCTGTCGTACTTAATTGTTATTATCTCAGGAGGATCGCTTTCAAGGCTAAAATTCTGCTCAATACCCGCTAACTCCAACCGTTTACCAAACTCGATAGCATATTCACCAGGCCAATTTCTAAGATAATAGCCGGATCCAGTCACAAAGAGGTTACCGTCATAATCCGTACCTACGTCGCTCAGGCATGCTTTTAAATACTCGAAACCACCAGATTCTTTCCAATCCATGCGCCCAGTATTCTGATTAAAGTTGAATACGAACCAATCGTTACTTTGTCTATAACCACATTGGCTATTACCCAATGCTAAGTAAACATTCCCTTTGTTATTAAGTGCAACATGCGCCTTCCCTTGATCGCTTGGTACTCTCACATTTTGGCTATCCGTTTCTGCCACCCATAGCGGTACGCCCTCGTTATAGTCAGGACCATACTTTATGAGTAAGCCTATACCATAGCTGGTTGCAGCTACGTAGACGTTACCAGTGGAATCTACTGCTAAATCATGACCTTTTTCGTTACCTGGAGCTGGAACATTATAGTTGTACGATTGGTCAAAGCGCTTGACCCATTGTCTTTCGCCCGTTGTCGAATTGTATTTTGATGTAAGGATATCATCCCCCATCTCGCCTGTAATATAAAGGTGATTTGAATTATCTACGATCAGTGCCCTAGGTTCTGCATACTCTTGTGAAACTGGTGTTCTTTCAAACCTTTCCCAGCGTAAATCTCCGTTTGGCTTATAAGAAATGGTATACCAATGGGTAAATGGTACCTCAATGGGATTAGAGCAACGAGTATATGTATCGACTTGCCCCGTCAAGTATGCATTACCGTGATTATCTAACTCTATTCCCGCTAAAGTATGATAATAACAGCTTGTAGTACCACCCCATCTTTTTCGTCTCGTCCACAGTTGTTGTCCAGTGCCCCCTGAATACTTTATGAGCAAGTAATCCCTGCCATTCATATTATTATCGCTATGTGCAGCAACATAGACGTTACCAGTGTTATCTATTTTCAAGCCATGCGCACATTCATTTTTTCCGCTATCAAAGCGACTAAGCCATACTTGCTCACCAGTCTCACCGTCGTACTTGATAGTAACTATATCATTGCTTCCCTGAACTCCTCTGCTACATCCAGTCACATAAACATTGTCATCATTATCGAGAACGATATACTTGCCGGATTCATTAACAAATGAAGGTCGGTTTACATAACTGGAGACCCAGTCTGGCAAAGTTCCAGTAAACCTTTTAACGATATCATCATTAACCGTATATATCTTGCTATTGGAAAAAGACGGATGTTGCGCAAATATTCCAGACGAACAGAATACTAGAAGAAACGACGCTCCGATTGTACTAAATCTTAGGTATTGGCGAGAATGATGTATATTTTTCTCCAGCATGATTAATGCTCCTTGTGATGGACAGTTGCGCAAGGATAGTCGATGAGTATATTTCCCATCATGGACATATACTCACTCCCATGCAATCACCTCCACAACATTTTTGGTTTACCAAACAATCTGAATCTCTTGTACATATTGATTGTCCTCGATTTACACACTTTCCGTTACACCATCCCTGTGGTGTTATGGTTCCAATACATCTCTGTCCTGATTGACATATACGTGGTGTACAAATGCCAACACACTTACCACCAGTTATACTTTCACCAGTACATGCTTCACCTGCTTTACACTCAATAGGAGTAACACAACTGCCTGCACATCCCCCTTCTGAGGTTACAATCCCAATACATGCCTGTTCTATCTGACAAATGCGTGGCGCACAGGCGCCAATACATTTATTATCTTGTATAACTATCCCATTGCATACTTGGCCTATTCCGCAACTTACCCCAGGACTACCTATCGCAACTCCAGTAAGTACAGCCATACTTGTGTTGTCACACCCATTTGTTTCATTTGTATTAGGGTTAGCACTAGGCGTATACCATATTTCTATAATTTCTTCTGATGTCTTCGCGACTACTAACATTGCAAGAAGACTTTTCCCATGTGATGTGGTATGATCAAACTTAAGAAATTCCCCCCACATACTACAAGTATTGCCTGGTTGTCTGGTCATGCCCACATATACTCCTGCAGTATTTATTCTAATACGCGCCAGCATTAAATTATTGGCATATTCTTCCGCGAACGCTCTATGCGCCAAAATTGTTGATAAAATAACTAGAATAAAGAATTTCAGTATATTCGACATGGTCATTATTTCCTTGTGCAAAAATACCGCAGCTGACTTACTCACCGAGCAGCATGTGCATGAACGTAGGCGCCAAGTTTCGTTTACATTTTGTCTTTTGATAACGCCCTTCATGCACTATCGGAAAACAAGAAGCCGCTCGCAAAGGTGTTACTTCTGCATCAGAATACTCAAGTGGTTCATTTAGCCAATAACTCATAAGAGCACGTGGAAAAAAATAATCCAGCCCTCCCGCTTCTAACATTACGTCTATTCCACTGGCAATTGTTTTTTTAAATAATTTTTCGTTCATGCCACTAGCTGCTGAATGCACTCCGCTGCCTTTTGCTAAAAACCGACGTATATCGCCAGGTCCTCTTTCCCAACAAAAATCCAATCCTACCCTAGCTTTGCCTTCTTCAAGATTTTTACTATTATGCCAACGAACTGGCGCAAGCCATGTCCCTTTTCTAACTTCTGCCGGCTCACCTAACGGGAGGTTATCCCACATTCGACTTCTTGCACCTAATGCACCATTTATGCGTTCTATATATAAAGGGCCAATTGGCGCGATCGGAGTAATAATGCAACGGATATCGTCAAATGGAATAAAGCGTTGCAAAAGCCCTTTAGCAATAACTGCCGCATAAAGATCATTGTCTGTGGTCCCTACTTCATAACCGGGTGGCCATATCTGTGGAATTGGTTGCCTCTCGCCACACAAAATAATTTTCGTTAGGGAAAATGCTGCTTCTGCGACTCGTTTAGCACTGTCTTCTGTATTATTTGTCTTATTCACCTCATCATCTAACGCATAGTGCAATGTGTGTAGCGCCATGGTATTGTTATACCAATTTTCTGTACCCCAATAATAAACTACACGTGACTGGACTAATATTGTCAAAACATACCTGTTGGCGGACGATTTCAATGCACCAATATCAATATTAACTTCCTTTAATATTGTTGATGCCAAACTCCCAAGAGCGCTTCCCATATCCCCAGCAACAAAATTAAAATACCAATTATTAAAAGCTCCATCAGCATTTTCGATTGTAGAAGCTATGTTCTCTATAAAAGCATTTTCCCATTTCTCTGCTGAACTAGAATCGAGATAGCTATTTTTTGACCATATATACATAAGACCGAGCAGCTCCAGTTTATCAGTTCGGTAAATTCTTTCTGGAGCATTAAGATATATTTCCCACAATCTATTAGAAGTGTCGCGATAGTCATTACTCGTCGGCTCGTAGCGTTCGCCGGTGATTCTTTGCAGGGCCTGTTGAACAGCCCATTGGTAAAGGTAAATCCCAGAGAATCCTTTCTGAATAACGGGATTCACCCCTGGCCCTATCAGCAGAAACCCATTTTCTTTCAGATTTTGACCCAACCGTCTGGCTAAGCCGCGGATCCTTGCACGTTGAGTTCCATCTTTAGATGCGATATAAAAGTAGTAAACACCAAGTACTAATCCTAATATTTCCTCAGTAGAAGCATGAAAATTATGACCGCCGATTTCCTCCAAGGTTTTGGATTTCATATAAAAATGATCGCAACGAAAGAAGAATCCAGCTTTTTCTCCACTTGCTAACAATGCTTCTGATGATTCGAAATATCGAAAGATAAGATCTGCATATCGCAAACTACCAATATCATTTTTTGACATTGCCTCAACGGCAAAACCAGCCATTGCGATACCACCACGCAGTAGTGGATTTTCGCCCCCACCAAAAAGCACCCCATCTGGAGAAATCCATGGGATATAAATGCGACTTTTTGTCGATTGTTCTGGATAGTAATCAGGCGTGACAAATGTACGAGAGTACTTTAGCAAATATTCAGAATCTACATCCGGTTCATACTCTTTCAACCAGAGCTCAGATATATATCTACCTGAACACAGTATGTGTCTCTTAATAATTCCATCTCTATAAGAATTGTATGGGTCTACATTTCCTGAGAAAACATCTCTAATTGGGCAGCTAGAAACAAGCAGAATTTTTGTTATAAGACTTAAAAACTGTCTCCTTGTTACAAAATATACCATTGGATGTTATCTCATGTTTTCACATAATTTTCATTAAGATATTAGAATGCTTATTTAATATATAGCTCACGTGATCATATCGAGCGAGGGCAGACTTATATTTTTTTGATCCAGATCAATCAAGTCTGTCAATATACATAGAAATAATTAAATCTTGCGTGTTGAAAATAAAGTAAATTCTCCAAAAGAAGCACCAGTGTGTGATTGGTTTATTCCAATGTTACATTTCGGGCCGGGCCTAACAATTAATATCGACTATTCCGCGTTCTCGGAAGTCTCGTGAGCAAATTCTGCCTTCCCTGTCGGGTATCCTTACTGGACTGAACTCGGCTACCGGCGACCTTCGCGGCCCAATCTGTACTATGTTCGGTATGCCATACCTACCACATTGATTCTACACGAGTTCCCTGCGCTACTCGGGTCTATCGCCCTCCGTAGTCATTCTCCTTGGCCGACAGATATGGTCCCGTCTCCGATTATTAGAACTGGATAGCGATCCTGATAAGATCAATCCTCTGCAACCGGCGGGACTGGTCATCGATCACTCTATACTGGTCGATAAACACGATAAATAACAGCAAGTTATGGTATTTCACAGTTACTTTCGTAGTAAACCTCTCATTTTTTTTTATTTCATTCGTAACTGCGTGTGTTGAAATAACTCTGTCGACTGATTCAGTCATTCGCTGAGTCAAAACCGCTTAACCAGTTAAGCACCCGACCTCAAGTAGGTGATGTTATGAACATGAACCAAACAACGAACTGGGTTGAAGCCATCAAACTCACACCAGCCGAATCGCGGTCGGTGTATCAGGCACTGTTGCCTATCGCGGCAAATATCAATAGCGATATGGCGCTGGTTACATATGCCAACGAGATCGCCGAGGCGATGCGTGATGCTTTGAGTACCAGTACCGTGAATGCCATCGCTTCATTTACGGAGCGTCCCGAGACCTTGCAAGTCATCGATGGATGGCCTATCGATTTGTTGTCTCTACCCGATACGCCCTCGTATCATCCTGTACATCTAACAAATATCGCACTGTACGCCATGATCCTGGTGGGCTATTGTCTAATTCGAGGTGAATGTCCAGTTTCCTATGTTCACGAGAATGCAGGGCAGCTAATACGGCATGTAACCCCGAAGATCACGCAACAAAGTGAAGTATCGAGTCATGGGTCGACCATTCTTGGCCCTCATACCGACAATGAACACAAGCCCATTGCTGGGGTAGAGATGGGCCAGGAGCAAGCCGCAGCGCCTTCGACGTTGACCTTGTTGTCGCTGCGTTGCGACTTAATGGTACCCACCTTATTTGCTAGTGTGCAGGATATCGTCGCGAAACTGCCTGAAAAAATTGTGCAGCAATTTGTACAGCCGGTATTTATTGCACAGCCGCCACAGTCTTTTTCAAGTGCGGCTAGTGCGATGAAGGAAGTGCCTGTGTTGATCGCGGCTAAAGGTCGGTATTACGCACGCTATGGTAATATCAGTGCTATATCAGAGATTGCCGTTGACGCCCTGACACAGTTACGCACACTGTTAAATAAGGATAGTTTATGGCTGCCATTACCATTACTACCGGGCTCCAGTGTGTGCTTTAAACAAAACGAGGTGTTGCACGCAAGAACGGTATTGCCACCGCGTCCGTTTGATGGTGGGTCTCGCTGGTTATTACGGCTGTATAGCATGCAGCCAGAACATGTTAAACCCATCAATAGTGAGATGTCATTTCTGCAGTTGTGATTAAAACGTCATGTATTGCATCCCTCGTATTATTAGAGGGATGCGAGACTTTTAAATGTTTGTAAACTTAACGTGACTGTCCTTTTTCACGATTTTTGCCCCATAGCAGAGTAGATATTCTCATAAAAAATGACTTCAAGAGGAACTCGCCATGAGGAGGAATCTTTTTATTGAATCACAGATTATTAAGGCACTAAATAATCATGCAACCAGCATATAACTCAACGATATTTTTCGTCTCAACAAATTATCATATGCTATATTTTCAAACATTGTTTCTAAATTTAATTGCAAGTTGACAACTATATGCTAATTTTCGTCTTTGATCGCTACGAATATGTACTGTCACCACTTCCAAATATACATTTCAGTTCACATTGTTTATTCCAATGACATTTTCTGGCCATAATCGGCTGATTTTCATACCTGGAGATGAAGCATCCTGTGTCGATCCAGCTTTGCTTGTTAGCCGTCAATGTTATTTGCATAGTCCAGTAACTATTCCGGAACCACTCATTGACATGGCTACAAAAGGTTTATTTTTTGCTTTGATAAACTCTTGTATTTCTAACAATTGAGCGTTTGCGGTATATTCTTTTGTTTCATCACCAGCAGAGAAAGGTTTATTAACCGCATCAAAATATGAAATCGTTTTAAATGAGTAATCTTTTGAGCCTATATTAATAACTTTGGTTGAATTTGCTAATAATGTTGGAATTGAAGATCCGATTATTTCGCCGGTAACCCTTGAAACCGAAAAGGTTTTGTTTTTCTGTTGCATTTCATATGCCGATTTTTTTAATGCTCCGTTGTCAGCAAGATCATAAATATGAGTCACTATGCATGTATATGAAAGTTCGCCAGCAACAACAGAATGACTTGAAGTTGCAATAACCAACAAGAATATTAACCTATTCATATCCACTCCAAATTGTTAATTTATTCCAATATCTCTTTACAACTGTTGATTCAATGTTTCTCTTGGGAAAAGAGTATGCCCCGTACTGCTCAAAGTGATTGTTAGCCTGGTTTTCCTGTCCAATAGTGAATTGCACCTACCAATTGCACCTCGTTTACTCCACTAACCTTTAGAACCTCCTCGATCATCCCTTCCGTCGAGCGTACCGCTAAAATCGCATCTTCCTTTTTTAATGCGTCGTACTCCGTGGTATCGGCCATACCTTCAATAAAACCATCTAAAACACCAACCGTTTCGTGCTTCGATGTAAAATGGACCAGGAAATTCCTAATCATCTTTATTGCTTGGAACTGTTGACCTGCGCCCTGATCAAATTGGATGCACTGACCGAAAACGGCAATCGGCCACTTTCGTAACTTTTCTTCGATACAAACACGCTTATTGATATCAGCATTTACCCACTCCCTGTGGATTATATATTCTTCACTTTCTACCAACATTTTGAAGAACACATTCATGAATGTCTCAACGACTGTTACAGACATTATGATAATCAAAGCAGAATATTTTCGTTCCCACGCCTTGTCTCCCCACACTTCTTCCATTGTAAGTAAATGCCTCAAGATTTCTAAATATTCCCAAATCATGCGATTTGGTGTTGAGTGGACTGGTTCTATCTTTTTTGTCATCGTTGTAATAAGGCTATCGATTGTAGTCAGGGTGGCGAAACTGATCGCTTGAGCCGAGAAGTAGGTTATTCCATAAAACCCTTAGGAATATTTATTCCAATGTTGGTTGGCACGCCATCAGGGCCATTTTCAGTGGCGCCAGATCCCCGATTTTCCACGCATTCCTCTGCCCGAGCGGTGTCTGTAATAGACCTTCAGAGACGCCGGAGCCCGGTTCAAAGGCAAAGCAATCATTTGACAGTTCGTCCCCGTTTTGTCCGGCAGGAACTATGCGAAGAGTATTCCTGAATAAAGGAAAATGGCGGCCGGGATCAGTGACATGGTTCCCGGCGTCACTGAAACCAAGACAGTTAGCGCAACACCTCACGCCAAAGTTCATCAAACGCCTCCGTAAAGATATGTGCAATCGCGCTATTGGTAACGACAAGTGTATTTTCATCGTTCTCTTCGTTCGAACAAGGTCGATAGCGTCTTGCCGCTTCGGAATCATACTGTCGCAAGTTCTTCCTGTTTCGTATGAGAGGATGATTGAGCCGCAGATTCCGTAATCTGATAGGTGTGTTTCATACTCATAATGGCCTTAAGCTGTCGCGTTACCAGCCAATCAGGTTCAAACGGGGTCCGGCAACCGAGAAGCTGCATTGCCCGATAGGCCTGTTGTCGTAATTCAAACGGCGACTGGGGATCATTCAGTTCCATCAGGCAGGACTGAGGACTAAAGGGCCGTCCGTGACGCCAACGGACTTCCGGGGCAAAGTGTTTATGGTGGGCCTGCCACCATTTTGTCCATAGTTCAAAAGATTGACTCGGGCGGGTCACTTTTATTGTTCGAGCGGGCGTTTGTTGCGTCTCTTTATCCGCCTGGGCGGTTGACTCCCCTGTGATCTCCTCAGGTTCTAACTCTTCGATCTCTTCATCGGGGAGTTCGACCGTCTCCTGCAAACCCGCGCCGGTTATCAACGCAAGCGCCTCGGCGGTAGCCTGTTTAATCTCGTCATCATTGTTCAGCAATGCCTTGATCAAGGCGGGTACTACCCGAGCATCGCCAAGTATGCCCAGAGCCTGCAAGCTTGGGAGCGCCATGTTCGGCAAGGCTGCTGCATTGTAAATGAGGTTAAGGTCGTTATGCCGTCCTGCCAGGGCCAACTGTGTTAGCAATGCCGCAGTTACACCCTCTTCCGTTTTACAGCGGTCACGACAGAGGGCCATTGCCCGTTCTGAACCGAGCTGCATTAAGGCAATAAGGTCGTGTTCAGCAATATCGGCCCCGTCACCCGAATGCGAGCGATCAAAAAACCATTGCTCAGCGGCAGGCAGGGTCTCGGTAGCACTCAGGGCGGCATAGATGGCCAGGGTATGGCTGCGGATGTCGGTATCGGCATGATGCAGGTAGGGCCAGATCTTTTTCGGATCCACATCATGGCGATAACAGAGGATGGATTTGCAGGCCGAACGGATCAATGGACGATCATGGGCCAGTAAGGGGATCAGGGTCTCCGAGATCAAGGGATGGCCGCCATGGCCCAGGGCCATTACAAACGATGGCAAACTCTCCTCCGATGCCTCAACAATGGCCTTCAATACCGCAGACAGGCGGTGATTATTCGTTTTGATTGTTGCCAGGGAATAGACCGCGCCCAATAGCTCGTCTTCATCATCAGAGGCCAGGTATTCTAATGAACACTGATAAGCCAGTTTCCCACCCAACTCCAGCGCATCCACATGGGCCTCGATCCGCTGCTCTAATTCATAGACCTCAGGCCAGAGTATTTCAGGATCAGTGAAATAGGCGTGGGTAAAAGACAGCAGTGAACCGGTCTCAGTGAGGTGTTCCTGGTAAAGCTCTGTAAATAACTGTTTTTCAGTTAGTGCCATAAATATGTAATTTGTCTGTAAACCGGATAAGCCCATAGTGATACAGAATCTATGAGTTAAGCTGAAGGTTTAAATTTATCCGATAGTATTTGTTATCCCAAGCCGCGCAATACCGGGCATATGTGAATACTCCCGTTCGGTATGAAACCCAAGCCTGTCTGCGATAGACAATAAGGCCAGCCCTTCCATAAACAGTGCTTTCTCAGTCAGAAACATCCAGTCTTTCCAGGGTAAGCGCGAGTTTTTTTCCTGATAAAACTCAAGCCATTCCATATGTAAGGCTTGCAGGCACCCATTAAATTCATCCTCATTCGCATTGCAAAGTGCTTTGCACATGTCTAGACGCGCACTTTCTCCACCTTCCAGGGCTGTTTCAAAGCGCTCCAGCAATTCGAGGGATGTTTCTTCCACCCTGAAATTATTGTAAATGTACGAAAACAAAAACTGTGCATAGCAAAAATCATCTTCAAATTCATCTGATTCAAGCCACTGCCTGGGTGATAGTCTTGAAATCTCGGCAGTCAGCGCATCATCCCCGGCAATCAGGGCATCAAAATAGGGCTCCAGAACACTGGCGCAGGTAATATGGTTTATTGGCAGATTGCCCTGGGCAATCTGTTGCAGATAGTGTATTCGAGCACGGGCGGATTGCTTTAAGTGGTTAAAGAATGTCGACCGGTCGGCATCGGCCAGAAGTACACTGATCGCAGCGCCGCGATAACGGCGCCATAGGTCACGCCATGCCTGTGCCTGTTGCCCGGCATCTGGGTTTGTTTGGATGAATTTATAAAGGTCATTCGCCTCGGTGATTAAATCAGCCTTTAAAAAGATAAAGCTCATTGCAAAAAAGTCCTGGTGTTAACCATCTGTTCGCCATTCTATGCCATAATTTTCTAACTTGATAAACAACATGCCGCGGCAGTCGAACTCTCGGTAAATATTTTTTGCCAACTCGCGTTGAACTAGCCACAAGCTAGGATCCTCTTTTAGTGCGAAGATCTTGATGTTATCTGGAATTTTATCCTCTCGCAGAACAAGACGGCGTATTCTTGTGGCGTGTTCAGTGTTAATAGGGTTTATTGTAAAATCTGATTTTTCCCGATCCATGCAGTCGAGAATAATGCGCAAGTGAGCCAGGTAATAGCTGGCCTTGACTATGCGGCCCTTTTGGTTTCGGATGGTCACGGGATAAAAATCAAACGCGCCTTGACATTCTGAATCCAGTATCTCCTTGAGCTTTTTGGAAATTATATGAAGTCCTGTTACTGTAGGTACGTAGTCGGCAAGGCGCACGCCGTAATCAGGTGATAAATCAAACACCACCTCCTCGGGCCACCAGTGACTGATACTGGCCTCTTCATGGATGAGGTAGGATGGTTCGTCGATTTCCGGTGGTTCGTCAATGATCCACGCATAGCCATCGTCATTTATATCATCAATCCAGGGTAAATAGTCCATCATGAGACCTTTGCTTGTTGGAGTTGTCTATACATCTGATTCTTGCGTCTGTGTTGTAGGTTGAATGACATTGTTAATCGCATCTTCCTTGGACGCTGTGATTATGTCCCAGTAATCGTTTTGCAACTGCATTAATTTTTCAAGAATGCTTTGAGGGGGGGTGTATGTTTCACATTTTTTCTTTTCTCGTACAGCCTTATTGAGATCCTTCTTTATCGCTTTTGAGTCTTTTAATACAGCACGACTATAGGTTGGATGGCTACCGTTGTGTTTGGGGAGTTTGTGTATATGCCAGCCGGTATTGTTTGCCGGTAGAAATACAATGTTTTTCCCGTTATTGATACTGTATTTAAGCGTCCTCAGGATCGCCTTCTGTTCTGAGTCCAGGGGGTCCCAAAATTCCTGGGGGAGCATATGATGGGCCTGGTTATAATAAGGGATCCGATAATGCGTAAAGTTTTTACCATATGCAAAATGGTATCTTTTTGCATGAGAGGTCTCTGCCCGATCCGGCACCCTTGGAAAGGGTAGTTTCGCCAGCCCAGCTTTTATCTGGTTGGTTTTATTGTAGCGGCTCTTGCGGCCACTACCTTTTATCTCTTTATGCCCTTTTTGTCGGTAGGCATTGCCATGATATAGATCCGCATTGTTTTGTTGGTTGGAATTGGGGTGTGGGTTATTGTCTGCCATCATATTTCCTCAATTTAATGCCTGGTACAGGTATAACGATGCCCGTTCACTCATGGTGTCGGAACAGAGTACTGTCGCGTTGTTGCCAGCGGCGTAGCCGCGTATAAAGGCACGGTAGGCCAATACGGTGGCTAATGCCCCATAGGCCACCCCCGTGTCTCCGAAGGACTCGGCCGGTAAGTGCCGTAGCCATCGTCTTTGCTGTAATGACTTGCTGGTCATGACTTCAGTCAGTCCCCATTCGTGGGAACGGTAGGTCTCCCCATTTAGGTCATGATATAGATCTCCTTCAGGTGATGATGATCCATTCAGTTTTGACAGTGCTTCAGTGAGTACTTTCTGAAGAGCGCTACCGGTAGACGGTATGCCACTGTAGTAGTTGTTGGATTCTCTGGCAAAGCTGGCCGGGCAGAGCTGGACAGGTAATTTGTCAGGGGTTCCACTCAATGTCAGCAGTATAAAGGCACATGCCTCGCCCGGCATTATCCCGGCGGCATTTTCAGGCCCTTTCAAACGTCCTGTTTCACATAGCTGCATTAGCTTTGGTGGGTCGATAAGACTATCTACTGAACCGACAACACAATATTGGTAATGTTGGTTTTGCAACATATCGATTGCTTTGTTGACCCCTTTGAAGAAACCAGTGGCACCGCCGAAGTAGTAATATTGATTTTTTTCTGGAATTTTTATGCCGTTATGATAGCCGGTTCGGGTAAAGAATATTTCAGAATAGTGTTTTTCAAGTGCCTTAATGTCATCTAACAAAGACTCATCATCAGTCATTTCCTCAACAAAGCATGGCAGAGTGCATATAAATGCCGTGTTATTAACCTGATTTTGATTGAGATGCGCTGAATCGATCAACTCATGAAGTGCTGCGCTGCCCATACGGACATAGCGTCCCAGTCCTTCAAACGACTCCGTTAAGAAGGAGATTGGGTAGCCACTGTAGGTTGGTGATTTTTCAGCCTCATCATCATCACTGCTTATGTCTTCCAATATTTTGGTTCGTGTTACTCCAGCTCGAAAGGCCGCGGCACTGCTTATGCTATTTCCCATGCAGGTGCATGCGCCCACGGCAGAAATAGCAATTGTGTTATCGGCATCAGGTTTCACTTCTGACTCACTAAAGTAATTTTATTTTCCATGGGGTTGCCGTGTTGACGCGCTTTATCACCATTTCCCGGTCAGGTTTTACAGGTCTTTTCCACAACATAAACATTTTGGTTTATCCAACTTCATGATGGCAATAATCGGTGCCTGTAACACCGGAACCGGTGGTGTGTTTTTGTCATTATGCAGCATCATGTCAAAGGCTCTGGGGACATTTTTGCCTTCGATCTTCACATCCATTGAGTAGTTGATAAATTCAGACTTTCCCTTGGTCTTGCTGGAGGCGATGCCCTTTAAGGCCCCGGCCTCGTCGCCGGTACTGGTTTTGAAATTGGAGTCCTTCAGGCAGACCGGGTTGCCATCGCACTTGACCTTTTTGCTGCCCTTGGCCGTGTCGCTGGACTTGGAGATGTTGGGATAGGGAATGGGTACGACCGGCGGTCCGCATTGGGTTTTGCAGACATCGGGAAAGGCGATGGAGACGCCACTACTGTCTTTATGTACCACGGAGAGATTATTTACGCCTACGGTCACGCCCATCTGAGGCCCCCTTAATAATATGTTGATTCTTGCGTGGAAAAATATTGTTGGTTAACAGTATTCATTTATTTTACTCATTCCGTTTAAGCCACAGCCTGATTTAATTGCAGATGGCCGTGTTTGACGACTACCTTATTGATTGCGTAGATTCGGTTGTAGACATTCTGACAGGCACGCCACAACAGGGTTAATGTTAAATCATCGCTATTGATAATGACTGCATCAAGCATTGTGCTGAGTCGTTTTTCCTCTTCATAGTCAAAAGAAAACAATACAATGGGTTGGTGCCCTGGCAGGTATGTACGCAGCCTGCCGTTTGGCGTGAGATTGAGCAGGTCGATTTCCTCATGGCCCTTTAAAAAGCCTTGTGCGACCAACCCGGGAGAGGCGAAGTTAAAATAACGGCGATCAAAATCGCTAGGCAGCAGAGGCATACGATCCTGTTGCCATGCTTCATCGCAGGTGCCCGCATAGGTTAGGCGGGGTTGCCAGTCTGGTGAGATGGCGCCGAACCCGGTTGGTGCCGGTCGGTCGCTGATGCTTTTTATTGGCTGTTCGATATCTTCGATATTGGGCATCCTGACCTGGGTAAGTTTGCTGTTTTTGGCGATCATGCCGGTCCCGACCAGGTTTCGGGCTTCATAGACATGGTCTTTTTCATCGTCGGGGCTGAGATCCTGGCCACCAAAGGCGCGCTCGTAGACCAGGGGCATCTTGCTAAAGGGCTGCACCTCGGTTTGTTGCCAGCGGTTGCCCAGTATGCCTTGTTGACGAACCCAGTAGCGATCACCGATAACGCGGGCGATTTTGGATAAGTTGCCTACACGTAGTCCGACGTCCAGTTGGGTGACCTGCCTTCCTTGCGGGGCATGGGCATGCCCGATCAGGACAACATCCGTAGCGTTTTTGGTAAAGCAGGATTCGGGGGCATATTTTATGGACGACTGCCCCGGCTCTCCCCAATATTGCCCCTCCGGGATCAGTTCTTTTTGTTCCGGAGCAATAGAAAGTGCACCGTTACCATAAATCTGGTATGTCGCTTTTACCATGACGACGAAACAGTCCCGACCTTCCTCATCCGCCAATAGATAAGGTTCAACTTTAAAATCGGTCAGGTTTTCAATACCTTGATAACTCATCTCATATCCCTGCGTGACGGACACACTATTTGCGGCTAATTGATATTTACGCCTGCGCCCTTGATCCGGTTTATGCCACGTGAGCGGCTTAGAAGATCGGTTCCCTTGATTTGTAATTTGCCATCAGCAGTAATGATGATAGAGCCTTTGCCACATTCTATCACGAGACCTTTATCCGCCTTGATCCTGACCACCTCATCCTCCAGAGCCGTTACAGAACACGGGCTTTGAGCACTCAACTTTTCTTCCAGGGCCTTACGACTCGTTTTATAAGGTTCAATCAGCCCCATGACACAGCCGGGTGCATCTTTTTCGCCGGCGGGTAAATAGAGGACTCGATCACCTATATTGATCTCAGGCAAGGAGGCTGCTGAATTACGTAAGAAGAGGCAGTCTATCAGCATATTGGGCAGCCGTAGATCGGTCACGGTAATAACGCCATCAACACTAATCGAATGAACGATCCCGTATCGGGGAACCTCTTCGTCGGTAGTTCTCGTTAGAGATTTATTTTGCTGCGCGGTCATTATGTACTCCCTCTTTCCATTAATCGTAATATCCTAATTTTCGTGTATCCTAAACCCAATCTGGAAGAGAGCTCAACCTGTTAATATAAGGTATAAAACTAGTCAATTTATTATGGTGTAGGGTAGGATTGGGTGTGATGTTTACATCAAAGGTCTCGATCGGTTTGCAAAAATAATTCAGTTATGTCGGGTGTCCATGATTAACTGGACTCGATCTAACCGACAACTTTCGGCCCGAATTGCCCTGAGTCCGGTATGGCCATACCTACCACAATGGCGTTGCACCGCTCTCTGGGTTAGTCGGGACATCAACCTTCGTGGTCACTCTCCTTGGCCGACAGCGGATGCCTAGAACCCTAACCAAGTGTAATTATTAGAGGATTACCAGCTTTCTCGATGTGTTATTGACAGCACTTCAAATGTATTACTATTTATTCCAATGTCGTTTCTTGCCAGGCCAAGACCTTCACCTGTATGCTAACCAGGTGCCGCAATCAATGCTGACAATTAAAGATTTCCTTCATTAACCCAATGTTCTTCATTGATGATCACCAAGGGTACCCCATCATCACGATATTGCATCGCTTTCTCTATCTTTCTTCCGTAATTTTCATGTGCCCAGCTATCGGTGACGTACGTTCCTAAAACCAAGTAATTTAACTTTTTTGTAACACCTTTAGCATTTATCCCTCCAAGCGACTCAATTGCGGCTTGGCATTGCTTTCTTGTGCCATAAGCACAAGTACCAGTAAATAGAAATTGCATATCCTCAAATGTAATAGACGGAAGTGGGTTATCTATGGGAAGAGATGTTGCTTTTGCTAATTCACCTATTTCAGATGGTTCGCCAGTAATTTTATGAAGAAGGCAAAGCAGCTCTGCAGACTCGTCGCGATCTAAAACTCCGTCTTCCAGAATCGCATCTACTTTGTTTAGAAGGTTGACAATTACTGGATTGTCTGTATTTTGACGACTTTGAATTAACCAAGTCACTAAGAATTCGGCTTCCGATTGTTCTACTTTACCATCAGCCACAAGACCTTTGCTTATACCTATCAAGGTATCAATTTGCCTATCGTCGATATTTTTTCTATTAAATCTTGTTATTAAATCCATCAAAGCCTCCTTTTTCTTTGTTGGGGCCCAACTACATATTCATTCCAATATCGTTTTTCTGCCTCTAAAAAGATCAATTGTTAACTTCAATGTTTAAATGCTCAAGGACATTCTCTCCAACAAACAATGGGTGGTATTTCATTTTTTTTGCTAAATCATCTGCAAACCCATAAATCATACCGCCTATACCATGTTCTTGCTGTTTAACTACTGCGAATGTTGTCATAAATGTAATATCAATTATTTCGTATGTAGGTAAGGTTAACCAAGCATGTAAACCGATAGTGTTGATTGCTCCGTGTTTGAACATCTCTTCTAATTGTTTATCTGATTTTTTGTATATAGTTTGGCCTCCTACCTCTAAATAACCAAAAGTCAATAGAGCTTTCAAACCAAACAAACGAGAAATAGGGTTAAGCATTTTATAGTGAATATTAAAACACTTTCCTACGACAACGGGTGGCGTCAGATAACCAAATTTATTAAATACTTCGTTTTTTATTTTTTCTAATGCTTCACTGTTTAGAAGTGTTCCATTGACACTGCAGAAGTTATCTGGCGCTGATATACCGAATATAATATTTCGATTGAAAGCCTCTTTAAGTTCATCAGCATACATAATATGTCTACTATTTCATTTAGCTTTAGTAATATTGTTGTCGATACTATTTCTTTATTCCAATGTCAGTTATTTAACTAGCTCATCATCTGTCATATTATAGTGCTCAGCTATTTCATAGCTGCCATTCTTAAGCGATGCTTCTAGATGTGCAACTATCGACAATCTTCCTTTTTCTGATATTTTTCCATTTAGTTCTAGTTTTGAGAGCCGAGTTTTCAATTCTAATAATTTCTCATGAGTACTTTTTTCTATTTCCATTTGTTATTTCCAATATTTTCTAGCAATCTACTTCCTCAATACTTAAATAAGGAGGTAGCTGATAAAATTGCTCCCCTGTATCTACTTCGAGCCAATGAATTTGATCGTCCCTTGTTGATGGTGGTACAACTTTCATTTTTCGTTTCTTACCATCTGAAAACTCGATAATGTAACATTTAGTAAAATCAAGTGTGATTTTATTGCCCATATTTTTATTCCAATGTCCCTTCGTTCTCAAGTTTAAGTATTAACAAACTGACTCATTAATACTTGTGAATGCATATTGTGTGGGGCCTGTAATTAAGGAGGTACAAGCCAGCACCCAGGACTCGCGCGGTCAAAGAACTGGACATTGGCTGCAGCTTGCCGTTCTCTGATGAGTGCTGTTACTCTCACCATCTCCTGCACAAGGTGAGGCCTGGCTGGATCAATAGCGATGGCGAATCGAAGTGCACTGCCACTGCAAATTGCATCGAGAAGATGGTGATCATTCTCACCAATGGACCAACCGAAGATAGCGATGCTCTGTCCCATATATGGAAGCAATTCTCCATACATAGTCACGAGATAGGGACTGCGGCGAATTGAAGCCAACTTCTGCTCAGTGGTTCCTTCGCTAACAAATACTGGACTGTAGTTTCCCGAGCTCCAACCATCATAGATGGTCTCAAGCAAATTGGCCCCTGCTACAACAAGCTTACGCTCGTCCCCAATTAAGTCTGCTGCAATCGCTAGATTTCCATGAGGATAACCAATGATCGTAGTTTTTGTTGCTGGTGGTATCGGTTCCCTGAGTTTGTTCCAAGATTGTCTAAAGCGGTGATTATCTACGAAGCAGTCCTTGAATATATGCTGATTACCTTCTGTATTACCCACAAGGATTGCCCAGTACACAAGCACATCGTAGTTCAGTGATGCAACAGTACTGAAGTGCTTCATGAAGTTCGCTGCAAGTCGAAGGCGGTCAACAACTTGCTCATGCTCTACATGGATCGTACGTACTACTTGTATCAGTGCATGTCGAACACGTGCATACGCTGCAGCAGTTCGAGGCTCGTCAATACCAAGAGCTTCATTAATCTTGCTCGCGTGCCACAGCATTCGAAGGACTAGTTCGAAATCGACGGTAGCAAGATGATCAAATACACTCTTAACATCAGCATCAATTAGACCATCGGTTTGAGCGCGTTCTCTAAGGGATGTATAACCAAATCTCTCATCAAAGGCGATTGAAGCACCATTCCCGAGCACTAGGCCATCAGTAAAATCACCTGCTATATCCGCCCACTGGTGCACAGGCATCCTTATATCTCCTTTCTATCGAGAGCAATAAACTTGCTCATAGTGCGGGTCTCAGTTTGATCGCATTATTCGGCTATTCTTAATCATTTTCTATTCATTAATATGGAATTGGCTTGCCACATTGCGCACAACTAGCTGCGTTTAATTCACTGACTTTAATAGGATATCCGTGTATTTTATTTGTGTCTGAATAACACACAACCTTTACAGCAGACATTTCACCGATATACTTGCCAGCCTCTAGGGCTATTCCGGTACTATCGGAGCCAACCCAGACAATATTTATTCTATTGCTATCATCTATTTGAACATGCCCAGATGAAACTGCTGTAACAATATAATTTTGATAACTTTTAGATGTAACCCCTGTAAATACCGTTTTGTAGTTAGCGTATGAGTTTGGAATTGTATGCTTTAAATATTTTTCCAGTTTGTAACTATTGTCAGCCAGGTCATCTCCTATCGGAGGGGATCCTAACATCCCAATTTGGGCAGCGCACTCGTGGCAATAGTAAATACTCATGTTTCAAATGTCTATATAGGACCATCTCGATAATACTCTGCCCATGCTTCTTCAAAAGCAGACAACGCTGCATACGAAAATTTAGAAGCAAAAAACGACTGCCACCCATCATATGATGAACTGTCTGTCGGTTCTGACTTGTCTAATTTAAAATCATTCGCAAGATCACCAACCGGATCATCTCTATCTACTTGATCCATCAGCCAATCTCTAAACCCAATTTCACTCATAATTATTTCAATACCTATTATATTCCGAAGGCTGGACTCGAACTAAATAATTTCCACCCCATGCTTCAGCGCATAGCGTTGCTCACGCTTGCGAAAGGCTGTCGTACCTCCTTCGAGAATACGACATACTTGCGCTCTAATATGTGGTTCCTCCAGTGCTCCTGCTTCATAAGTGATATAAGGCAAGCCACTATCGCGACGTGCGCATGTTGCAATAATGACTTGCTCTGAATCCCCGTTAACAACAAGATTAGGATTATGTGTAATCAGAATAATCTGTCGTCTAGATTTTGCAGTTTTGAAGTAGCCTGTTAGGAGTTGATAGATAGATTCGTTATCGAGATTCTCATCAGGCTGGTCTACAATCAACGGTCGCGAATCCGACACATCCATCCCAAGGTAAAGGATGAGTAGAACGATTCCCTTAGTTCCAGGTGAAAGTTTTTCAAGCTCAGTTCCATTATACTTAAGACCATAATTAAGCTGAATGTGTTCTGTTTCATAGAGCCAGTCGAACACATCCTGCACAGTTATGCCCGTTCGCATATATTGTGCTGGTGGAAGGTCCTTGTTACGAAATTCCGTCAAAAAATCATCCATTGCAGGCTTGATTTTCCCTGGGTCACCCGAAGCCCATGCCGGGACCAGCTTATCCTGAGCGGCTTTCTTTAGGTCTGCCATAGTGCCGTAAGGAATAATCCGACGCTGGTCAAATAACCTTTCACCTCGTGTCATCCATGTGTCAAGATCTACTTCCCATCGAATTGAAAATTCAAGCGCCTGTTCCTGAGCTAGTGACATGTCAGACTGTATACGGGCAGTAATGGGTGAATACAGCTCCGCTAGAGTTCGATGCTCGATCTTGAGATTCTCAAAATAATCACGATAGGTATCCATGCGTTCTGCCGCGATGGTCTCTATACGTGCTCGGTCAGGGCCCTCTATTTGGGCAATTTCTCTATGTAACCTTTCTGTTTCGGTATCAATCCCTGCAATACGCTTTTGAATGTCTTCAATCCGTTTAGCTCGCGCCTTATCTGCACTTTCCTTTTTGCCTAGTTCTTCAATTGCTTTTTCAATTCCGCGGATTGTTCCATCTGCAGGTGAATCTTCCGCACCAAGCCTTGTAGTGATTGTGGCCTCTATTTTACTTTCCCGCGCGGAAAGAGGATGCTCCGTATCCTCAGGAAAAGCAGGCTTGTAACGTGTGCGATCCTGTTCTGGGATACCAACATCAATAAGGGCAGGTTCGAGCTCGGTGTAGAACCTGTTCATACGAGCTGTAAAAGCAGTTATCTCTGCCCTGATATCCTTTATCTTTTGTAGTTTTTGTTTATCATCTCCTGCTGCTTTTTGCAGAACAGATAGTGCCGTACGTTTATCCTGCAGTTCTTGCTGTGTTTTCTGTTCTTCCGGAGTGCTGGCCTTGGGAAGCTGTTTAATCAGCCCTACTCTTTCCGCGGCGAGCTTATTGATCCGCAGTTTCTTCTCTGGTAGAGCTCGGGCCTTGTTGCGCAGCTCGCAATCTTCGGCTATCAGACGCTTGATATCATCACTCAGACGTTGTCCCTGAGCGAGCGTCCCTTCTGTCCGTAGTGCCCGTAGCTCTTTAAATGATGAAGTGTTTAGTTTTTCGCTTTCATCAATATAGGAAAAAATCACATTCTCGATTTCATCGACTAGCTCTTGACCGAGCCGATCATCTGAACACAAGCGTTCGACGAATTTTTGAGACAGATAACGGACGGCGATTGCATCTGATTGTTCACCACCAAGCAGTGTTTGCGTTTTCTTGCCGTCGCACCATTCAAGTTCAACTTGCATGCCATCAAGCAGCCCCCCGGCACGTCGTAAAAAGCTTCCTTTTTCATCAGTTGCCCAGCTTCCTGCTGCAAAAGCCGTTATCTCAGCTAATGCGGATTTGCCAGAGCCTTTTTGCCCTATGATAGAAACCAGGCCAGCATTGAGTGGAATTTCAACATCATCAAACCATCCATCAGACTTTGATAGTCGGATCGCTCGTATAACGCGGGATTCATCATGATAGATTGGCGCAGTGGGTCCGATATGGACACGGGTTTCCGGCTCATAAAGAACCTGCTTTAGCCCTTCAAAAGTGGTATCGGACTTGATCCAGCAAAATCGGTCATGGTCTGGTTTAAATAGTTTATCGATGCAGTGTGCATCCGAGCCATGCAAACAAGGTTTCATGCCGCCGAGTCTCATGACTGTTTTTTTGTACTCGTGTGAGCCACGGCATAACCAAAAGTCTCGTTCACCTGGTCTGCCGGAAAAAAGTGCTCGGCTAAATCGCGTGATCTCATCACGCCAACTGGCCCACCCGCCATTGGTATAAAAACCCGATAGCCCATCATCACCGGCAGCAGCTATAATTATGGAATTGGCCTTCAACCAGTGTTCACTTTGATACCATTTACGAAAACCGGAAAAGTCGATTTTGAACTGGGTAACACCAATGGCAAGAGCACCTTTATCTTCAGTTTTACTGGAATCAATCACCTTACCAAGAGAGATGAGCTGGTCACGAAGGCAAGAATAGATCTTGCCGTCGTATTCCCAAGTCAGACGGGCTAGTGCATTGTGAATCTCTTGTTGGTGATTAGGGTCTTCTGGTGAAACGATAACATGCAGATTGAGAGCTGTTGCTTTCTCAGTCGGTGGTGCTATGCGAAACTCAATATTTGGAATGAGAAGATCTATATTTGGTATATAGCCATTATCACGATACTCTTTGAGCTTACTATAATTATCGAACAGAAAGTAATCGGTAACGCCAATGACTTTAACTGCGTTCTGGGCGGCGATGACATCCACATATTCTTTCCAGCTCCCATATCCATCCTCAAGTGCCGTATCAGGTGTATGGACATGTAAATCCCATCGTCTCCATTCTGAGCCACGTTCTAACATGATGTATTTCCCCTACATAACTTGCTCAGTCGAATGATTTTGCTGAATATTTTTCGTGAAGTCTGGCATTCTAATGCCATGCCATAGGTTCTTCATAGCAGCATCTATACGGGTAACATTAGGATCAATATACTCTAATGACATTTCCTCATCCTCATGACCCAATATTTTCTGGATAAGATCTAAATCATACCCTTTATGATCCATCAACGTAGCTAGGCTACGACGACCCGAATGACTTGAACCACCTTGAATGCCTGCACTTTTTATTATTTCTCTAACCGTATTCTCTAATGAGGCACACACCAAGGTCTCTTTTATTCCGGATTTGGTTTTATATTTTTTCACATTAAATGCAAATTTTCGCCATGTTCCCTTCTTTGTTAAAAACAATGGACTGTCACCGCTTAAACCACCATATGAGGTAGGACTGGTTATCATGGCATTATCATCAATTCGATGTAATCGCCAGGCTTCTATCGAATCACGTTGCTGAGGAACGATAATATATGCTGTACGTGGTTTACCCGTCTTCGTATAGGTACCAGGGATGACAAAACTCTTTTTAAGTTCACCATCTGGGTAATAAACATCAGATACCTTCAATTTCCCTACTTCAGACACCCGTAAACCAGAAGCAAATAACATCCACATGATAGCCACGTTCCTTCGGCCCATCTCACCATTCGATGCGACAAACAAGATATGGGATAAATCTTTCGGCGTACTGACAACTGCAGCTTTCCCTTCACCCGGTTCATATTTGTCTAACAAACGCTTAACTGGTCTTCGTTTTGCCATTCTTAATCCTTAAAATGTACCAAATTCCAATGTTGTTCTAGATAATCCTTCAAATACCGTAAAAGCCAATAGTTACGAGGGTTCATTGGAATCTTCACTGCGGTGACAGCCCGCATCCGTCGTGTCTCTGGACTGCCAATGTCACACCATTCGTCAGGCTGTCTTGGCTTCAGGCACGCTACCGCTCTCCCTGTATCAGTGTATATTAATATACCAATATTGATAGGGCTATTAATTGATTTATACCGCTTTCCTGGCTCAAACAGAAGACTGCTATATTATGGGATATTTACAGGAGCATAATTAGGGAATAATGGGAGGAAGAGTAGGGAATGGTGTCATGGATTGCCTGGCTGCCGTGGTGGGACGATCCCTTAAGCCATTACTCCGCAGCAAACGCCTAGGCACAGCAGTGGCACACATTCTATTACCGACAGATGAACTCTCAGCTACGATCTTCTTTCATCCGCAAACCCGAAGGTTGGCATTCACTGCGATCGGTAAGGATTGGGTCAACATTTAACCGGCACAATAATCGGTGATTCGGGCAACTCGGGTTTAGTGCTTATAAAAACAGGTTTACAGCCATCTTGCAGTATGTGGAGACGAATATCTGGCACCTTGATACCCAAATAATTCCTGGCTGCGACGGCAAGATCGAATGTTCAGCCTAACTTTCTGTTCCAACGCCAATTCGTGTATGAATATTTTGGTAATATCCGGCTTGTCATGCCAGATTTTTCGTCTGTTCAATTCAATCCGGGATATAAAAACACATAAAAAACTGAACCTCAGGGTCATGTTATTCTAATTTTTTCCCCAATACTTTGCATTTATTATAGCTCACAGGAACCCCAAATATATCGCTCTGCAATTCTTAAGGTAATCGGTAAAAAATATATAATTTATTCAATTAATTGCTATTTTTGTTAGGCATTCATAATTACTTGTAAATCATGAGATATATTGTATTGAAATATGAAAATGGATATTAAATTGCTATTAACTTTATCGGATGTAGTAGAAATTGTTTCACTGAGTAGAGCAACAATCTATAGACGGATAAAAGCTGATAAGTTTCCCAAACCAGTACAAGTCAGCGACTATTGTGTACGCTGGAGGCGTTCAGATATTCTGACTTGGGTCGCCGATCCCGAAAACTGGGCACCTGTTCCCAATACGGAGATTAAACATAGCTAACCATATATTTTATGCAATGGTGCTTCATTGCATATTATTATGTTCTTCCTCACAAGCCATGATGTCCTTTAATTTGCTTTCCCACGTTTTCAGGGCTTCGCGTTTCTCCTTCAAATAATCATATCTATTGTAATGTTTGTCAGTCACATCTCTTTTTAGGTTATGATCTTGCACTCGATCTCGAATTTCTTTCGGTATGCCAATTTCTGACATTCTTGTTTCTACGGTGCGTCGTATATCTCTGGGCACAAATCTTTCAAGCATTAATTGATTAGAGTCACTTTTTAGTTGCTTATATTCATTTGTTTCACAGAACCGCTTAAGGGCTGTTGAAAAGGAGGTAATGCTATATGGCTCATCTTCTTTATTAATTGCGGGAAAGAAAAATTTTGAATCACCTACAATTTTTTCCATTTCATTAAGGATATTTAAGGCCAATGAAGTTAGTGGTACTACGTGGTCATGGCCATTCTTGTTAATACTGGCTGGGATGACCAGTTCCATTTTCCTGAAATCATAACAAGACCTATCACAACGCAGCACTTCACCATGTCTTTGTCCTCCAGTAGCCAAACAAAATTTTATTAATCCGTTCGCAATCTTATTAGTTTTGGTATCCAATAATGGCCAAATATTTTTTATTTCATCAAACTCCAACGCCCTTTCTCCTGTTCGTTCCCACTCACTTACAACGGGAACACCGGATACAGGGTTGGACTTTAGGCCGAACCGAATATCACACCCCAACAAATCGCGCGGATCATTTTCTTTTTTAATACCAACTTGAAAAGCAGTATAGAGATTGCGACGGATTTTGTTAACCTGGGTTGTTGCTCCTGTTTTGTGATTTGGACGGTATTTAGACTTCTTCTTACCAATACCTTCCTTGTGAATTCTTCGTAAAATAGAAGCTATATCGTTCGGTGTAATTTCATTAGCTGGTTGTTTCAACATCAAAGGATAGTGATTTCTAACATAGTCGGTAAACCATCGATCTATCCGATCAGTTGTTCTACACCCGCGAGAGCGCATGTCTGCTATATAGTGATCAAGTAGTTGTCCGAATGTACCACGTTGTTCGCGTTCCTTAATCTCGCGCTTCTCAATTCGGTTTTGCTCCTGAATATAGGTGCGCAGATCTATCCCCTTTTGTAATAATTCTTGATATTGCTTGCTGAGTTCTGCAAATTGTTGTCTGGCCTCTACCAAAGATATGCCCGGACCATTAGATTTTTCTTTATATTCACCAATTATGACGAATCGACGCTTACCATTGGAGTAATACTGAAACTTGAACGTTTTTCTACCTGAACGTTCAACGAAAACCGATAACCTGCCATTGCGTTTGTGCGGTGAATACTCGATTTTAAAATATTTATCTTGTTCGGCCTTGAGGCTTTTCAAATATCTGTCTGTGAACGTTAATCTTTCTAGCATGTTTCATCTCTTGAGCAACTGTTTGAGGGACGTTCCAAGGGACGGTTAAAAGTGGGCACTACAGAAACGTCCTGATACGACATGAGCACAGAATAACACATATCTTATTGATTATAAAGTTTTTATTTGGATGTATGAGACGACATGATACTCGCTGAGACTGCTAATTTACCGCCTCCTAAGCGGCAGGTCGGACGTTCAACTCGTCTCCGGGGCGCCAATCCCGGAGCATCAAACAAAGCCCGCACAATGTGGGCTTTGTTGTTTAACCCGGATGCGGCTTTTCAATCGGCATCCTGAATATCGAACAATAGCGAATCGACCAATCCGGATGCTTTTTATCAAATGGCTCCAGTCCCCAATATCGAAACGGCCAGTCTCTGGTCATACTCGAGTCAGCCGAGTGGATTGCTTCAATATTATCAGTCACTGGTTGCCAATACCGTTTTTTCGCCAGATCGGTTCTGACTTGTAAATCCAGACCGGAGACAAACAGGTAACCACCCGGTCGTACCATGTCGGCAATAACCTGCAAGACGCGGTATTGTTCATCCGGCGGCATATGAAATAACAGACGATTGGCGATCACAATATCCTGTTTTTCTATTCTGGAAAGTACCGGCTCCCGGGTTGGGTCCGCCGACTGCCATTCCACCTGATCCCGAAACTGCTGTTTGATCACCAGTTCGTCATTATCCTTGTCAAATAACTCATCACGTTCATGATCACGGGTCAATGACAGGATGTTGTCAGCACTTGAATAACGACCGCCCCTGGCGATCATCAGTGCCTCTTCACAGATATCATAGGCCTGCAGCTTTACAGGCAGATCGGCACAGGTTTTGGATAATATATATAGTATGGAATAAACTTCTGCGCCTTCGCTGCAACCGACCACCGTCATGCGCAATGTACCGGGATCCGGCATTTGCTGTACTAGCTCGGCCAGTTGCGCCAGTTCCGGACGATTGCGGAAAAACCAGGTGGTCGTCAGCTGACGGCGTTTGCGCAATCCCGTGATCCTGAAGATAGCCCTGCCCCAGAGCAAACCCAAGCGTGATTGTCGAAAAGACTCAGGCACCAATGTCCATAAACACTGGTTTATCCATAACACCGCATTACCTGAGGTCGTGAGTATTTTGCTTCTACCTGCGCTTCCCTGTTGCACATTTCCTCCCTGCAAAAAACACGGGGATAATGAATAACAAAAATCATTTCCCTGCCGTTATTCTCTATAGTCTGGCAGTATTACCTATCTCTCAACAGTCCACAACTGTAAGAAATGGTTAACTTTGCGGTCGGCTTTGTAAGGCGACATGTTCCAAATCCTTACAGTAATAGGTTGACACTGACCATCATGGAGAAAATATAATAGGAGACAGTGCTTTTCATACTGCAAGTACCGGTGGCAATGCAGAACAGTTTACAATCAATACGGGTGGATTAGCGGTCCGTTTTCTTCAGACAATTTCCGGAATAACTGCTGCCGGCATCCAGGCACAGACAGCCAAGCCCTGTCGGACAGACTGCACAACACACCGCCACCCGGGTTATCAATATAACCCTTTGTTTTTATTGGTTTTATTTAGGAGTGTCGTTGATGAAAGCCGGGATCAGCAGTATTGGTATTTATATTCCCCCTCTTTACCTTTCCCATGATGATCTTGCGGACGCCCGCGATATCCCCCGGGACAAATACAAAATCGGCCTCGGCAACATCAACATGGCCATTGTTCCCCCCTGGGATGATCCTGTCACCATGGCGGCCAATGCCGCCAAAATGGCCATGGAGGCGGCCGGTGTGGAGAAGGACGAGATTGGATTGTTGATTGTCAGCACTGAAACCGGCGTGGATCAATCCAAGCCGGTTTCCAGTTTCGTCCACGGCCTGCTCGGCATCGGCCGGCGCAGCCGTGTCTATGAAATCAAACATGCCTGTTATGGCGGAACCGTCGCCATTATGAACGCAGTCAACTGGGTTCGCAGCCAGCACCATCGTGGTAAAAAAGCACTGGTGATCACCACTGACATTGCCAAATACGGTCTCAATACCGCAGGTGAGCCGACTCAGGGAGCGGGGGCCGTTGCTTTCATCATCTCCGATGAAACGGAATTCATGCATTTTCTGCCCTCCATGAATGCCTTTTATTCAAATGATGTCCATGACTTCTGGCGGCCGAACGGCTATGCCACACCGATGGTGGACGGTAAATACTCTATTCAGTGTTATCTGGATGCACTGGAGTTTTGCAGTCATGATTTACAGGACAATCTCATGCAGGAAACCGGCAAACACTTGCTCGATTTTGTCGACTACTTTATCTATCACCTGCCGTTCACCAAGATGGCCAAAAAGGCACATACCAAAATGCTTGCCACATTGCGCCCCGAATTAAACGAAGAGCAAATCGCGGCTATATATGAAGCCGACTATGCGGACAAAATACAACCGGCTCTCACCGGTTCGCAACAAGTGGGCAATATATATACCGGTTCGGTGTATATGTGTCTGTTAAGTTTGCTGGAATCAAAACAGGAGGAACTCGAGAACAAAAATATCGGTATTTTCAGCTATGGCAGCGGCTGTGGCGCCGAGTTTCTCATCTCCCACGTCGGTCGCGGCTTGCAACAGCAATTGCAGAAACTAAATTTCCGCAAACAGATTGACCGTCGCATCAAGATCAGTATGGATGAATATGCCGCGATCTATGGCGATAAGGATCAAGCCGCCGCATTACAAATGGGCATGGAATTACAGGATGCCGATCCGTTTTCCCGTTTTATCTTTACCGGCATCAAGGAGCATAAACGGCAATATGTCAAAACCGGCTCACATTGATCACAACAATTTTTCCGGCAACTTGATGTGTAACTGATTATGCAAGGACTATCCATCAAATCAGGCAGGCTTTATCTTGTCACCGGCGGGATACTGCTGCTGTATATGGCAATGATGCTTGCAGCCGGCAATATTTTCCCGCGCAATCGGGTAATCACCATCGACCCGGCAGATCGTCAAGTAGCTGTGAATGGTTCCGGCATCCGTTATCGACAACTCGGTATCGGCAAACCGGTGGTTATACTGTTGCACGGTTTTGGTGGTTCACTGGATGGCTGGCAGCCAATCCAGAATGAGTTACAACACTACACTGTCTATGCGCTTGATCTGATCGGTTTCGGCGGTTCTGATGCACCGGCAATCACCTATGATCTGGAAACACATCGCCGATATTTAATCGGGTTCATGGATCAACTGAATATTAAACAGGCCATTCTGGTCGGCGGCTCCATGGGCGGTTCCATTGCGGCCTGGACAGCCGCACATTCGCCCGAGCGTATCAGCGGGGTTGTTATGATTGCCCCGTCCGGATTTCCCGGCTCATTACAAAAACCATTTCCGTTTAACTGGTTTTTCCGCCCCGGCCTGCCCAACAAACTTGCCGGGCTGGTTGTCCGCAATCCACTTTATCGACTGTTTTTTCCCAACAGCATTGCGCAACAGGCGCTGGATGTTACCAGTGCTTATGATCAGGCTTTTGTTGACGTACTCGGGAAAATCAAACAACCCGTCTTACTGGCCTGGTCCAGTGGAGACCGGACCGCTTTATACGAATTTCGTCAGCAATATCAACACCACTTGCCCCAGGCTGAATTGATCACACTGCCAAAAGAATATGCACACAAGGCCTTACGTGCTGATCCACAGGGGATAGCGACCATGATTAACAAATTCATCAAACGGGTCATGTCCGCCGGACAAGGCTGATTAATAAGGATATAGCAGTGTTATGAGCTCGAAAACGGCAATACTAAAATGGTTGTGGAATAAACATGGTCTCGGCGGCGTTATCCTCTATATCAGCCGCAAACTTTTCTGGCCCAGCCGGGAAGGCACCTCCTCGCGTATTTTTCTGTTTGTTCTCGATAAACCACGCCCGACCGCTGCCGGCATCGAAGCCGCCAAAGATCATCTCTTCCGTTTTGCGACACGCGAGGATCTACTCAACCTGCAACAGGAAGCGGCCTGGGATATTCATGACAGGGATATTGCCGCCTTTGACAAAGGTGATCGCTGTCTGCTGCAACTGGACGGCGACAAGCTGGTTGGTTACGCCTGGCTGGCCGGTTCGCAACTGGTGGAGATCATGTGGGGCTTTCATTACAACATGCCTGATGATGTGGTGTACAACTACAAAGGCTTTACCAATCCCGAGTATCGTGGTTGTGGTTTTCAGCCGTTGCGTCATCTGAAGTTACTGGAATTTGTCAAACAGCAGGGACAGCATCGACTCTTTGGTTATGTGGATCATCTCAACTTTAATTCTCTGCGCGGTGTCCGCAAAAGCGGCTATCGCAAGATTGGTTCACTGCATTGCGTGATCAAGAACGGTCAGGCCAAATTCAATCTCAAGGTCACAGATGACAGCTGGAGCCGCAGCAAGCGAACCTGATCCGGGTCAGCAGGGAAACACAGCCACCGTTATGCATACAGCAACACAGACAACACCATCATTCCGCATCGAGGCGCTAAGTGATACGCAGGACCTGCATGCACACGCGGCTGCCTGGAATAGACTGGCGCAGCAAACTACGCCGCATTTACCGACCTGTTCGGCCGACTGGCTGATTACCTGGTATGAATTCCATGCCGACCAACAGCCGGACTGGTGCTGTCTGTTTGTCTGGCAGGATGATTCACTGGTCGGGGTGATGCCCCTGGTCTTGCAACACACCCGGCGTTCCGGCCTGCAACAGGACTGGTTGGCATTGCCCAGAGATGAACACACCATCGCCGTCAGTCCGTTACTGTACACCGGGATGGAAACGGCTGTCTTGCATGCCTTGCTGACAGCGGTCTGGGCGCGTTTCCCGACTGCACAGGGTATAGAGATGAATGACATTGCGCCTGATGCCTCTGTTTTGCCCTGCCTGAGAGCGTTCCGTCACCGTTATATCGCGCAGCGCACTGCCGCTTACCTGCCCTGTCATGGTGAGCAAGCGACATATCAAACCTCACTGAGTAAAAATTTCCGCAGCAACCAACGCAAGGCCGAGAACAAGTTAAAGAAAATGACCGGCGTGGAATTTGAATTTCTGACCGGTACACAGGCCACCGCGCAAAGGCTGGATCAATTTATGCCGGTGGAAGGCGCCGGCTGGAAAGGCGAACGCGGTACGGCGATCCAGGAATCCAATGAGCTGATCGCCTTTTATCGATCCCTGACCAAACGACTGGCGACATCGGGCCGGCTGGAGTGGCACTTCCTGCACGCCGAGGGCAAGGCCATTGCCGCCAATCTGGCCATCCGCTTTGGTCATGCCGTGATTGTCTGGAAATTGGGTTATGATGAAGCCTATGAAAAATGCTCCCCCGGCAAACAACTGTTCCAAAAACTGATAGACCGATGCTTTGCCGATGCAGATATTACGGAAATCAATATGCTGACTGAAGCGGATTGGTATAACAAATTCAATATGCAGCGACGTAATTTTCATCACATACGCCTCTACCGCCCCGGACGTTTGTCTGTCTTCCTCTGTAATTATTGGCCGGATACACTCATTACAACCCTGAAGCGCAATCCACTGCTGCGCCGGCTCGTCAGACAATTACGCCGCACGGGTAACACTGCATGAAACGGTTGCTGCAGCCCACACGGGAAACGGGCATCGTCGGCTATGGGGCCTACATCCCCCGTTGCCGGATCACCGCCAAAGAGATCTCGACAATTTGGCGCGGCGGACGTGATATCGACAACCTGCCGGTGGATGAAATCAGTCTGCCCGGGCCGGATGAGGACGTGGTCACCATGTCTATCGAGGCCGCCCAAAATGCCCTGTTACGCGCCGGGATTTCCCCCGACGAGATCCGCGCTGTCTACACCGGTTCCGAGTCCCACCCCTACGCTGTAAAAACCACCGGCACACTGATTGCGGAAGTGCTGGATATCGCCCCGCATACCAGTGCCGCCGATCTGCAGTTTGGTTGCAAGGCCGGAAGTGAAGCACTCCTGGCCGGGGTTGGTCTGGTGGGCAGCGGCATGGCGGACTATGCCATGGCGCTGGGTGTGGATTCAGCCCAGGCCCGTCCCGCCGACGAGCTGGAATATACCGCCGCCGCCGGTGCGGCGGCCTTAATCCTGGGACCGGCCACAGAAGCCGTAGCGGTGCTGGAAGGGGCCTACAGCTATGTCACCGACACCCCTGATTTCTTCCGCCGCGCCTATCGCAAGTATCCGGAGCACGGTAACCGGTTTACCGGTGATCCCGGCTATTTCAAGCATATTCAAGCCTCAATCTCGACATTAATGGAGGAGATGCAACTGCGGCCGGAGGATATCTCTGCCCTGGTGCTGCACCAGCCCAATGAGCGTTTCCCGCGCAAGGCCGCCAAAACCCTGGGATTCAGCCAAACCCAACTGGAAACCGGCCTGCTGGCGCGCAAGCTGGGCAATACCTACTCCAGCTCCGCCCTGCTGGGCTTGACCGCTGTGCTGGACAGCGCCAAACCAGGAGACCGCATCCTCATGGCCGGTTACGGCGCAGGGGCAGGCAGTGACGCCTTCTGTTTTGTCGTGACCGACCGCATCCTGACCATGCGGGACAAGGCGCCTGACACCCATACCTATATATATAGAACCCTGCCGGTGGACTATCTGACCTATGCCCGCCTGAAAGGGAAGATCAACACCGGCGGGGAGTGAGGGAGGCCATGCGTAAAGTCGCCATTGTTGGTATTGGCCAGGTCCCGGTGCGGGAGCACTGGGACAGCGGTCTGCGGGAGATGGCGGTCCGCGCCATACTGGATGCCATGCAGGATGCGGACGTCCGGAACTGTGATGCCCTCTATGTGGGCAATATGCTGGCCGGCTACTTATCCGACCAATCCAATCTGGGCGCCCTGCTGGCGGACTATGCCGGTTTGCAGGTCAGCGAGGCCGTATCACTGGAAGCGGCCTGCGGTTCCGGGGCCGCCGCATTTCGCCAGGCCGTGTTGGCTGTCGCATCCGGCATGGTGGAGTCGGCCATTGCGGTAGGTGTGGAAAAACTCACCGAACACAGCGATGTCTCCCCCACCAATGGTCTGGCCACCGCCGCCGATGCCGATTTCGAAGCGGCGATGGGCTTGAGCTTTGTCGCCATCAACGCCCTGCTGATGCGCCGTTATATGCATGAGTACAAATGCCGCAAAGAAAACTTTGCCGGTTTTGTGATTAATGCGCATGACAATGCCCGGCACAATCCGCACGCCATGTTCAGACAGGCGATTCATCTGGAACAATATCAGCATGCCAAACTGATTGCTGATCCCATCAACCTGCTTGATTCATCACCGATCGCGGATGGTGCTGCCGCGGTGGTCATCGTCCCGGCCGAGCAGGCCAAACAGTTTGCGCAACCGGCAGTGATCGTCAACGCCTGCGAGGTCGGTGTCGATACCCTTTCCCTCAGCAAACGCAAAGACCCGCTGAAACTCGGCGCCGTGACCCAAAGTACACAACGCGCCATGCAGACAGCCGGTATCAACCACACTGACATCGACCTGCTGGAAGCCCATGATGCCTTCAGCGTCATGACCACGCTGGCACTGGAAGCCGCCGGTTTTGCTGAATATGGTCAGGGAACACAACTAGCCAACCCGGCGACGATTGGTATCAATGGCAAGCTGCCCCTCTCCACCTTCGGCGGCCTGAAGGCACGCGGTCATCCGGTGGGGGCGACCGGTATGTATCAAATCGTGGAAGCGGTCACGCAGTTGCGTCATCAGGCCCCGGACGCCATTCAGGTCAGCGATGCCAAACGGGCCATGGTGCAAAACATCGGCGGCAGTGCCTCCTATGTGGTCACCACTATTCTGGAACGCGACAAGGCATAGGAGAGCAGAATGGACTTGCCAAGAATCTGGCGACTGAAATCCCAACGCTATAAGCTGGAAGGCAGTCAATGTAAGTCATGTCAAAAGCTGAGTTTTCCACCGGTACAGGTATGCAGTGATTGTCGCAGCCAGGAGATTGAACCGTTCCGTTTTGCCGGCAAGGGTTCGGTCTACAGTTTTTCCACTGTCTATAACCCGTTAACACAATTTACGGAATTTGTGCCCTATGTCGTTGCGCTGATTGATCTGGCAGAAGGTCCACGCATTACCGCCCAACTCACCGATGTTAAACCGGAAGATGTCAGCATCGGTATGAAGGTGGAAATGGTGATACGCAAGATCAGCGAACAAAGCGACAAGGGAGCGATCGTATATGGCTACAAATTCAGACCGCCAATAAAATAAGGAGCGCAGACATGGACACCATACCGGCAGCAGCCCGCGCCATGATCGGCCAGGAAGCCGTTGAATATTTCCTGGTGACGGATCGGGACATCCGCCGCTTCGCCCAGGCCATCGGTGATCCCAACCCAATCTATTCTGATGAAACAGTGGCAAATAACTCACCATACAAAGGTATCATCGCGCCACCCCTGATCTGTCAGATGTTTGCCTACACCGACTGCCCGGCCGGTGAACTGAAACAGGACGGCTCACCCAAAGAGATCGATGTTCCCCTACCCACCGACAAGGTGCTGGGTGGCAGCAGCGCCTTTGAACTGGGTGAACCGATCCGTATCGGTGATGAAATCAAGGTCACCAAAAAGATCATCGACATCCATCGCAAGAGCGGCCGCAGTGGCGAGCTCTATTTTGTCGTAGTGGAAAACCGCTGGGAAAACCAGCACGGTCAACTGGTGGCCCGTGAAGTCGCCTCCTACATCAATCGTTAGGAGATTGCCATGACCACCAACTTACCAAATTGGGACTCTCTGCATATCGGCGATGCGATTACACCGCTCGTCAAACGTCCCACACCGGTTCAACTCTTCATGTTCAGCGCCGTCACCTGGAACCGGCACCAGATCCATTACAACAAAGACTATGCCAACCACGACGGCCTGCCGGATGTGGCAGTGCATCGCGCCCTGCTCGGCAACTTCCTGGCCCAGATGCTCACCGACTGGCTGGGCGATGCAGGCAGGATCAGCAAAATTGAATGGAGCGTGCGCGCCGGTGCACGCCCCGGCGACACCCTCACCTGCACAGGCAACATCACCGGAAAGCATGAGGAAGATGGCAAGCGATATATTGAAGCGGATATGCGGATCGAAAATCAGGATGGGACGTTGATAGCGCCGGGGAAGGCAACGCTTTTGATTTATTGAATCTACGGAATTTCTCCAGAACTATCTGACAGGAGAACATGATTGGTCACTATTCTGTACGGATGGAATACCGGCAATGTTCCAGACCGTCTTGTTCATTTCACTCCTGATAAGTAAGAAAATCTCGTGCCGCATTTCTTACACGCTGAGCTGGATCTTCTTTTTGAATATACTCAATTAAAGGAACCAGTTCAGGCCAATCCGGGTACGCAAGCGCAGCGATGGCTTCCATCCGCGCATCAGGCTCGGGCAGTTCAAAAAAGCAGTAAACGCATCAAAATAATCCTGACAGAAGATCTACAGTAGTAGTTTATAATTATTTATTGCGCACTCATTCTTTATCTTTTGGCTTATAGAAATCAATATAATAGGAACAATAAACTTTTATATAAATTATTTTTTCTATTTTAAATCTTTAGTCAAACACTCCATAACAAACCTATTTAACTCATAGACAGAGTCCGTTTCAAAAATCTGATTTTTACTTTCCCCATGAATCACAAACAATCCATTATGGTTATTGATTTTAACATATTCATCCATAAAGTTATACAACTCGATGTTTTTACTATCTCCCCTGACCAACTCAACCAATACTTCCTTAAAATAGACTATTGAGTAGAGTTTATACTTATTCGTACTGCCGGAACCCAGTTTATAACGCATTTTAACTCTGGGTGATATATCCCTTTTCCAATTTGAACTATCGATTGTGCGTGCAAAAAGAGCAAGTATTTCATCAGCACTCTCATGCCCTGTTAGTTCACATCTGGCGATAGGCTCAACACCAAATGTTTTTCTATCCAGCTCTTCATCAACAGCATAAAACATTTTAAATGACTCATAATTAATGATAGCCAAACTATCAAATTGGTATCCTGACACATTCAGATCTTCGACAATAACAAGAGACTGTTTTTCACTAAGACTATCAATTCCTGATTTTTCAACAAGCTCAAGTATTGCATCACACAGTTTCTCATCAAAATGGTTTCTTGATATCAGCACAACACAGGACTCATTATCAGGTAAAATCTTGAATACTGTTACGACAAAAAGACTATTGACATCTCCCGCATCTGTACGCCAACAATGTTGGTATTTCTCGTATGGTTTTATTTCATAGTACTTGCTTATTTTTTTTTCAATCTCCAGCATATAATCACCTTCTTCACTATTGACTGTAATTTTTTCCAGGATTCTTTCATTAATTGGCTTTACCCTTTGACTTGCCTTTGGCTTTCGCTGTGCCCTTGACCTTCTTGCCTTTGAGTTTGCCTTTCCTGCGGCCCATGATCTTCTTCGCCAGGCCCTTGATCTTGCTGCCGATCTTGGCAGCACCTTTGGCCAGTTTGGCCAGCAGCCAGTTGGCGACGAAGTCGATGACGGCAATGGCGGCGGCGGCCAGTGCCGTGGCGAATTTGGGTCCGGCATTGCCGCCTTTCACCGCCTTGAGGAAGGCGAAGAAGGCTTCAAACGCGGCAATGATGAGTAAATATCGGGATTTATGCCGGATTGATCCCCATATATTTTATAAACAAAGCTTACAGGTTTTTTAAATCCTGTTCATAACCATATTTGTAAAGACATCCATTTTTGTAAACATCACAATTTTTTGTCCACCATGTTTTTGCATTCATGAAAAGAATATTTTGCCTATCTAACGACTCATATTCATTTAACCCAAAACTCTCGCCTGTTATCAGCCTCAATTCTTTTATAACCTGTTCTCTTTTATGAGGTATTTCCAGTAATATAATAACATCCTCAAGGTTTATAGGTTTTCCCAATCGATAACATATACCAGACTCATACTCTTTCTCAATACTTGACCACCACTCATATAAATTTGATATTCCCTGAAGCTCTTGAAATGGTAACCCTGTTAAGTCACTTACTCTTACAAGAATATTATCAGCCAGTACTGAATCCTCTTTCTCAAGACGTTTTACTAATTCACAAATACACTCTTTTGTACCAATATAAAACATTGCCTCTATGGCTTTTTCTCTAACCTCATAATATTCATCCTGAATCGATTTCATCAAAGAATCAACAACACCAAGTCCTACTGTGTATTGCATAGAATCCACTGCCATTGATCGTATTACTTCATCCTCTGAATATGGGTCTTCACTGGAATACTTAGATAACAAAATAATACTATTTATAAAATCGTGCTTACCCATTTTCGCAAGGGCAACAATCGACTTTATCAAAACAATAATCATATCCTCATCTACATACAAATCACTGCCTGCACCATCGTTTGAAAATGCAGGCGACACATCAGGCTCAGATATAAGAGCAGCAGCAACAGAGTTCAATGTGTCAATTGCAACAGTTTTTCCAATATTGCCTAATGCTTCTGCAGATAGGGCTCTTCTTGTAGGAGGTTTATCCGAATCAACTAGGTACTCCTGCAATTGTTCGATTACCTTCGCGTCATCTATCTGAGAAAGACCTAAAAATGCAGCTATTGCCAAATCAGAGTTTTCATCGTTAATAAGCTCCAACAAAACCGGAATAATCTGAGAATCCTTAATTTCACGCAAGATTATACAGAGTCTCCATGTGGCGCCTGGAAACCCATGTCTTATAGCATTTATAACGGGTTCAATTACAGGCATGCCGATTTTAATTAATTCTCCGACAGCTTGTTCTGCGATCGAATCCGGCCCATTTGTTTTTTCAATAAGCGCATCTATATCTGACATAACATAACCCAATTTACTTACAGTTAAGTAACTTCACTTTCTATCTCAGCTTGTTTTCTATCCCACCATGTTTTAAATGGTGAGTGCTCACCAGTTTTTGGATTCTGCGAATTGGCTAACTCTTGGTCACTCAACAGCGTGATCCGCAAGGTGATTAAAAAACGCAAGTTATTCCCGACGGATGATGCAGCAAAAAAAGTGGTTTACCTGGCCATACAAGAGGCATCGAGAAAATGGACCATGCCCATTCGGAACTGGAAAGCTGCACTCAATCGTTTTATGATTGAATTCGAAGGGCGTTTAACTGACTATATTTAACTTGAGCAGTTACACAGAATTATTTACAGGGTCTTATTTATGCGATTTACTTCATCAAACGATCATATCATGTGCATTTATATGCAAACTCGATTTAAACAATACTCCCCAACAACAACGGGATTCATGACATAAAAACATAGACACATTCACTTTAGTATAACTATCGCACGCCTGCCTGTCTTTTAATAACACATATATCACCATGTATCTTAAAGCTCATACAGCGAGACTTAATCCAAAATAAAGCCATATCAAGACGGCTTTTAAACCTTTCCAAATCCTGATCGTTTATATCAACACCCTCATCAAGTTCAATAACACAGACAAGTTTTGAATCAGAGCTTGAAAACAGCTTTTCCAGAACATCCCACTTTCCTGCTTTCTTCACGAACTTTAAAGGCATCTCATGCATCAACAGCTTGTTTAATTGTAATGGCAATTTATATATAACCTTTTCAAAAACCGGTGCCAATTTAGTTATTGTTCCGCCTGAGCCGTTAATCTTTAGGATAATTTCCAACGTAGAGGGAGATGTCTTTGAGGTTTTATAAATCCACTCTGGTTCTGATAGCATGATTCTTGAATCACCTTTCTCTCCGTCAGGATATATATCACGCGACATATTATTCAAGCTGCCATAAATCAAATCCCTGGCCGACTCACCCAGTTTTTTTGCAATAAAAATAACGCATGCGGTTACCCCAGACATTTGCCCCGCACCTGACAGTGCTGCTTCGTAAAGAGAAAATATTGCATCATCTATATCCTTTCTGCTCAACTGTTCTTTACCAATAATTTTTTTGGCAAGAAACATGGTTTCCAATGTTACTATATTATTAGTAAACTCCGGACTTAACCATGAACATATAGTCCACTCTCTCTCCATTTCCTTTATTTTTCCACTGAGACATGCAAGCGCAAGAGCAGACTGATGTATGGCAAACTCAATATCTCCATGTCGCCACGACTCATTTACCAAAGCACTTTCATAAAGCTCCCAGGCTCTGTCTATTGCCTTATAATTTGAGACACCAAATATTTCACCCGCAACAATAACCTCGACCAATCTATTAAAGCCAAGTTGAGGATCATCAATATTAATACTATCAAACAGCTCTTTTAGTTCCTCTTCCCATTCTTCCTTCGGTGCACCTAGCAGAAGATAAGTTAATTGCAGCCGCAAAAGAGTAATAGCCTTCATACTTGCAGATTCAGGTGTGTGGTCAATAATAGCAGGAATGTCTGCCAAATTTCTTTTATATGGAGATATTTCGTATTTTTCCATCGCTTATGTTCTCAATAGTCATCACAGCCAAATTAATCCTCTATCAATTCACCTTCATCTGTCAAACTTCTCTGAATGTCTGTAATATTAACATTCTCAAGTTGCTTTTTGGAGGACTCTAGCAATAATTGAATTGCCTGTTTTTCAGCATCAGGTGGTGTGCCGGCAGATTTCCTTTGTGCTATTATGCGCTTAAGTCCTGACCCAACACCTGCTAATATATTTCTAACTTTTTCTGCCGCTGACTTTAGTTTAGCACGTTGAGTTTCATCCGGTTCTTTTTTGGCTGCTTCATCAAGATAATCCAGGACCCTCTTCAGATTAGCTCTTATATTTGTTGTAATTGCAGAAATCTGATTTTCAAAATGGACATCCCCTTCAGTCAATACTGCACGCTTATCGGGATCAGTTAGACGTTCTGCATCGTCAGGATTTCTTACCAAATGTCTTGCACCTTTTGAGCCTTCTCCACGTTTCCCTTCACCTGCATCAAGTGTGATTGACTCAGTATTTCCAGGTAATGCCTTACCACTCGCACGTTGTGTGGTTGCTCTTGCTTTACCATGCTTGACTTCATATGCTTCAACTTCCCCGGTTTTCGGGTCAATAACTGTCACATCTATACCACCAGATTTACCACCAATATCGCCTTCTGAAACAACAATTTTACCCTGTGCTTCTGCCTGCTTTCTAATATTTTCTGTGGCCTTATCCTGAAAAACAGCCCCTTCTTCTGCACCGCCAGCTTTTCTGGTTTCCAATTGATCTTTATGCTGATCAATAAACTGTTCAATACCACCTGCTGCTTCAATATCATCCTTAACTTTTTGACGTGCAGCCTGTTTTTCCTTGTTACCGGTAAGAGTTTTAATTCCAGCTAAATCATCCAAATAACCATAAAATTCATGAACACTTCTCCCTGCGCTCTTCAAAAGCTTGGATACTTTTTTCCTTTCTTCACTCTCTTTAAACCAACTTGTTTCTGAGGGATTAATGTAAAGTTTAAGATTCCAACGCTTGCCAGTATCTTTAAATTTATACCGAATTCGATTTTGTTTTGCTACACGGGCAATAATCTTTCTTGCCTGTTTTGCCGGCATAACTGATTTTATATTTGCTTTGATTGTCCGCATTGCACGCTTTATACGTGCCAGTTGATCTTTCTTCTTCTTATCTTTCTTATCTTGCTTCTTCTGCGCATTACTCTTCTTCGGTTTTTTCGCTCCGGGTTTGCCTTTTGGTTTTCCTTTGGGTTTGACTTTTCCTTTGGGTTTGGTTTTACCCTTTGCCTTGCCTTTGGCTTTAGATTTCGCTGTGCCCTTGACCTTCTTGCCTTTGAGTTTGCCTTTCTTGCGGCCCATGATCTTCTTCGCCAGGCCCTTGATCTTGCCGCCGATCTTGGCGGCGCCTTTGGCCAGTTTGGCCAGCAGCCAGTTGGCGATGAAGTCGATGACGGCAATGGCGGCGGCGGCCAGTGCGGTAGCGAATTTGGGGCCGGCACTACCTCCCTTGACGGCTTTGAGGAAGGCGAAGAAGGCTTCAAACGCAGCAATGATGCGGCTCACTGCGCCCCAGGCGGCCTGCAATCCTTCCAGGATCAGTTTTAAGGCACCGGCTGCCGGGACAATCATGGAGACCAGTTTTTCCACCAGGATGGTGATCAATGTCACCGGGATCATGGCCTTCAGGCCATCCCAGGCCATTTGTCCGACCGTGGCCAGTGACAATCCACCGCTCTTGATCAGATCCCACACGGTCTTGCCCAGGCCGAGGACCTGTTCTAGTTTGCTGGAGAACCACTCCTTGATCGCTGCCTTGAAGGCCTTCCACAGATGGTTGCGGATGCCATCCACCACGGCCGCGCCGAGATTTGAGATCCACTTGATGGGGCCTGCACCGATATCTTTTGCCAGGGCGATGAAGGCGCCGATGGCCTTGGCCACGCTCTCGGCAAATTTGATCGCGCTGTCGACCACGGCGGCAACCGCATCGACGATCATCGTCAGGCCTTTTTCCAGCAGGCTGATCAGTTTGTCCAGCCCGGCGGCCAGGGCATCCAGGGCCTTGGCCACGCCTTCTTTGAGTTTCTCAGCGTATTCGTTGACCTTGGCGACGGCCTTGTCCACCTTGTCCTGGATATAGTTGCGGAAGCGTTCGCGCATTTCCGGGAAGGCGGCCAGCAGTTTGTCGCCGATGGCGATGAGTGCCTTGCCCACCAGTTTGATCGCGGCAACAATCGCTTTGCGTGCCTGTTCGATGGCCCACATGGCGGCTTTCTTGGCCGCTTCGATGGCCTTCTTGATCATCTTGCGGGCAAAGTCGAAAGCGGATTTGATCGCGGCCTTGATCTTGTTGAAGAAGGCCTTGGCCTTGCTGGCCAGCCAGCCGAAGAATCCGGATTTTTCTTTTTCGCCCTTGTTCTTTTCTTCCTTTGCAGTCTTCTCGGCCTTCTCTCTCTCCTTGTCGGCCTCTTCGTTACCCTTGTCGATTTCGTCGGCGGATTTTTCGTCGGCCGCTTCTTTCTCTTTGTTGATATCTTCCTTGCCCTTCTCTACCTCACCATCGGCCTCTTCTTCCGCCTCGGTAACAGCGTCATCCTGTTCCTGGGTCCACTCACCTTTCTTCTCGGCCACATCGGCCTGTACGTCTTCCCGCGCCCTGGCCTGATCTTCACTGCTCTTTTGTTCGAGCTCGGCGATCTCTTCACTGGATTTGGTTTTTTCATCGGTGACCGAGGTGTTGTATTCCTCCTGTTTCGCTGCCATGTCTCCCTGGGCCTTGCTCACTTCGGCGGATATCTCACTGCCCTTCTCTTCCTGTGCGATCAGGGACAGTGCATCCATATCCGCCCCTTCGCCACCACCACCAGCCGCCGCCTGTGCACCGCCGCCTTTTCCGCCACCACCACCACTTGCTTCACCGCCGACAGTGGGCACGGTTGCCGTTAAGGTTTCCGGGGCAAACAGGGGGAAGACTTTGGTGTTTTCACCCATCTCTTCAGCGGCATCTTTTTTGCCCTGGGCGAGATTTTCTACCGTCGCAGCACGTAATTCTTCCCGCTGCGTATCGGCCTGGGCCGGATCGGCATTGCCACTGAGCTCAACTTTGGGTGCCGGCCCGGCATTCGCATCAAGACCGGGATCATTGGTGGGCAATCGGCTGATGGAACCCGATAAACGCTCAACATCACGTTCTGTCATTTCCCCTTTTTCTGATCCACTGACAGCAGGCGTGCTGATCTTCTCGGCAGGTGAGGGTGGCAGTTCTGCCAGAGGTTTGGGTTCAGGCGTGGGCTTATCAGTACCTTCCGGTGCCTGTTCCACCTTGTCTGTGGCCGTTTCCGCCGTTCCGGTTGTTGCTTCACCCTTGCCATACAGATTCTGTGGCGCACCGGACGGTCTTTCCATGGTGGGTGGACTTGCTGCCAGTTCACTGCGCTTGTCACCGGAGGCCTTGCCGACAGCTGAATTAACACCACCCAGTGCCTGTTGCAATTGTGCAGGGGGTAAGTTGCCGACGGCAGAGAGTGCAGAACCCGGTTCCATGGTAGAGACATCCGGTACCGGCGGAGGCGCCTTTTCCGGAATCGCCGTACCACCACCGCCGCCACCCGACGGTGGACCACTGCCACCCACGCTGGTACCGATGGCATCCAGCGCCGCATTTTGTTCGGCACTGGACAGTTCCGCCGTTTCGCCTTCGCTGTCTACCGCACCACCCAATTCCGGTTCATCACTGTCGATACCGCTTACCGGTGGTCCCGGCTCTTCAGCTTCACTTATTGCCGCCAGTTCATCTTCTTCCGCTGTTGATTCAATTGCGGCTTCATTCTCGACAGCCGTTTCTTCGGTTAATGAATCCAGGTCCGGTTCTGAAATATCAGGTTCAGCGATTGCTGCCTCTTCGGTCTCCTCCGTATCCTCTCCAAGGGCAAGATCAACCGGATCGGCTTCATCGGCGGCGGCACGTTCCGGGTCCGCACCGGCCAACACCTGTTCGATTTCCGACTCACCTTCTTCGGCGGTACCGGTTTGCAGCTCTTCACCGCCTTCAGTTGCCGGTGCTTCTGCACCACCTTCCGCTTCTGATGTGCCGGTTTCCATTTCCCCGGCCGCTTCACCTGCTTCGGCTTCTGTATCAGTCTCTGTTGCTTCTGATTTTTCTGATACCTCGGCGGCATCTGTTTCCCCGGTTTCTTCGCTCGCTGCCTCTTCCTCACCTGTCGGCGGCGTTTTCTGCAAGGACTCTTCCACCAGTGCCGCTGCCTGTTTGAAGGTTGCATCTTTATCGGGTTTGGTTTCAGATGAGGTATCTGACGAAGTTTCAGACATGGTTTCGTCGACGGATTCTGTTTCATCCGCCATCGTTGTTGCGGTATCCTCGCCGACCTTGTCCTCTGTCTGTGTATTGCGAGCCTGCGCCTCATTTGCGTCACGATCACTTTGTGATGTCGCTTTGTTTTCAGATTCTGCCGTTTTATCTTCAGCCTGCTTGTCTTCACGGGGTAGCGGGCGCTCACTTGCCATGCGTTGTTGCACCTGCTCAAGAACCTGCATCATCTTGCCGGGGGGTAATCCGGCCAGACGCGTGTTGACCACCCCTTTTGTATCCTCAGGTGTCTCTTTCAGGAAATCGACAATCCACTCAACCAGATCTTCAACAGAATCTTCCTTCGTGGTACCCATGGGTTCCGCTTCTGTCTTGCGCATCATTACACCAAGCTCACTGGTGGATTGTGTAGTGAAAGCTGCCCGGTTTAAAGGTTGTATCGATGCCGATAAACGACGCTCGGGTTTGGTCAACGTCTGATTACCCGGCAAAGGCGAGATACCACTTTGTTGAATAGTATGGGTTAACTCATGCGCCAGTAACTGACGTCCTGATGTTGTTGCCGGTTGGTAGTGGCCTGCGCCAAAGAAGATATCACGACCGATAGTAAAAGCCTGGGCATTGATTTGTCGCGCGGTCTGGGCCGCACGCCCATCGGTGTGAACCCGAACACGACTGAAGCTGTGGCCAAAGCGGGGTTCAAAAAAACCACGTTCTGATTCCATCAGGGGTTGTCCCTGCCCCTGCACACTATTTATATAGTCCTCGTTTTCCTTGTCCAGCCGGGGCTTTGATTTGCGCCGGCCGGATTTCATTTGCACCGGTTCTTCTTCCTCCTCATCCTCCTCCATTTCCTGGCGTTGAATGAGTTTGGTCTGAAGCTCTTCTTCCTCTTCATCCTCCATTTCCTGGCGTTGAATGAGTTTGGTCTGAAGCTCTTCTTCCTCTTCATCCTCCATTTCCTGGCGCTGGATTAGTTTGGTCTGAATCTCTTCTTCTTCCTCCTCATCCTCCTCCATTTCCTGGCGCTGAATGAGTTTGGTCTGAATCTCTTCTTCTTCCTCTTCATCCTCCATTTCCTGGCGTTGAATGAGTTTGGTCTGAAGCTCTTCTTCCTCTTCATCCTCCATTTCCTGGCGTTGAATGAGTTTAGGCTGAACCTCTTCTTCTTCCTCCTCATCCTCCATTTCCTGACGCTGGATCAGTTTGGTCTGGATCTCTTCTTCTTCCTCTTCGTCCTCTGTTTCCTGGCGCTGGATCAGTTTGGTCTGGATATCTTCTTCTTCCTCTTCATCCTCCATTTCCTGGCGCTGGATCAATGGTGTGATTTGAGCTGCGATGGGTTTGGTCTGTACTGTCTTCTGTACCTTGCTCCCTTCATCGTCATCGTCCGGTAATCCCTGAGCAGCGGGTTCGGGCATACGCATGACCTGATCGGCAACCTCATCCGCTTCATGTTCATATTTGTCATCAGGTTCGCCGACGGTTAACTTTGCCTGTACGACATGACGTGATGGCGAGACAACAGGTATCTGCGCAAAACTATACGTGTGATTTCCGGGTAATGAAGGTGGTGTCGATGGAGTGCCTGCTGTAAAGGCAGCAGGTTGCCAAAGGGTTTGTTGCAGAGGGTTGTCCGTCTGTTTATCGACATCATGCCGCGACACCGGGCTTTGCGCCTGGGTGGTGATCGATGTGGCAGCGGGTGTAGCTGCATGTGTGACGGTCTTCCCGCTCATGCCATGTTTCGCCCTGATCTTGCTTTAAGTATATAAAAAATTCACCGGTATCAGATGCCTTCGTTACTACAGTATCCACATATCTCAGTTAACAGCGTTTGTGTCGAATAAATGCGCGCCATCATTTCCACAACAGGCAAACAAGCTTAAATTTCCCTGTCATCGATATTTAACATAGAACAACAAAATTCCATTGGGCAGTTACGTAATACATTCATATAACCCGCCGATTCAAGTGTCATTCAGCCAGAACGCGTACTAGGGGCCGGTTATGTCTCCTGTCACTACCGGTGTTCTTGTTGCCGTATCTGATGTCAAATTGAGATTGGTATTCACTATCACCGGGTTCACAGTAAATGTCGGTTTGGCCACAGCATCAAAGTTCAGTGGTCCTGTAAATACGGCCTGCCGCCTTACCGGATCGACACCAACGGCCATCCAATTGACGATAGTACCGGCACCGGCAGCCAGAGTCGGCGTGATGTTCGGCATGACAAGATAAAACCGGAAACCACCCGCGCTCGGGTTATGCAAAATACCTGTGGCAAAAAGCGGCTGCCCATCATTATTCGCTGAAAAACTCGTATAGTACTGTGGTACGCCGCCCATTCCCGCGGCCGAGGTATTGATATCAACGAATACGGCATTTGCGCCGGCCTGCACCCAATTCGGTACACCGGTGGTTGGCACTGCAACGGGAATGACACTACCATTGAATATCCGTAACGGCGCTTTATTTACATTCGTAGACGCACCATAGAGTCGTCCGGTTACATGTACGGTGCCGTCAATATCAACGTTGCCGTTATCTTCTATTCTTAATTTTTCACCGCTTGCTGTCCCCACAGAAACGGCTGCATTTGGTATAGCGGCATTGATACTCAACGAGTTGGCCGTACCGATTGGCGCTTCCGATGCAAAACTGAGGATAGTTGCCTTTCTGACCAGGCCCTCATAAAAGTCCAGTGCCGTATTGGAAGTCGTGCTGCCGCCGGATATGCGGATGTTACTGTGTCCCTTGTTTGCATTGACGTGCAGATTACTGTCCGGTGACACCGTCCCGATGCCGACTCTGCCGCCGGTGTATGAAATACCTGCCGTTACACTGTTCCAGAGCCCCAGTCCCTGGAACAGGGGCTGGCCGTTTTTGTAATAATCCACTGCATTGACAATGCCGTTTACATCCAGGTCAAATTCCGGCACGGAGGTTTTAACACCTACCCGGTTATCAAAAACAGCAGCGGTTTTATTACAATCAAAGGCAAACACAACACCGGTAAAACCGTGGTATGTTTGTCCCTGGGGAGGCTCAGATCTAAAACGAATGCCACTGACATCCTGTTCTGTGAAACCGATATTTAACCCATTGAAGGGAAGGTCCTGTCCGGCTGGAATCTGGGTTGTCCAGATTTGGACCCAGTTTCCACTCGTCGCTTCACGAACATCGATAAACAGCGTAACTTCCGGTGTAGCATGGGCATGAGCAAATCCATTACCTGTTATGACCAGATTATTAACCTTTAATATTGCCGCAAACTCGTTGAATTCTGAATTAAACGCATCAGCCTTGTTCCAGGTATGTGTCCCGCCACTATAGCCGGGACAGGAGACATGCAATCTGGCCTGAGGCACAGAGGTACCAATGCCGACATCATCTTGTGGATTCACCATCACGGCCGGAGTGTTTCTGTTGGGCAGCGGAGAAAACAGTCGGGAATGACGGTGCAACCCGTCTGCCAGACTGTTGTTTGTTAATGTGCTCCAATTCTGACCATAGGCGAGGTCATGATATTGATTGGCAATATCCCTATCTCTCACCCGCCACCATTTCCTGTCTTCATCCCAGAACAATCGTGCTGCATTTTCTTCGAGAAGCTTGCCGCGAAAAACCTCAATACCGGACATTTTTTTCGTTGGCTCATCGGGGGTTTCATTCGACCTGTTCAGTGTCACGAATGGGTCTTCAACGACAAGCTCGGTAGTATGAATTTCCGTCTTGCCACCTTTTACAACCAGCTCGCCGTTAATTGTGCATTTACCGTTCACTTCACATGTGCCGTCAACAAGCAGGTTATTATCGCCCGGATCGCTGTCTCCGCCGATATGCACCCCGCCATTAACAGCCAGTTTTGCCGCCGGAGTGGCAGTGCCGATGCCCATATTGCCGGCAGCCGTGATTTTGACCCGTGGATCACCGGAGGTAAGGATATTGATGTCGCTCTCACCAACAGTCCCCAGATTCAGCGGACCGCCTTTTTCGGCATGGATTCGTGTATGTACCGGGATCTCATCAATGAAGCTGATCTCCAACAGGCTCTCTGCATTTTCCTCTGCACTGGGATTTCTCAGTGTCAGGCTGGGCCGGCCAACGGTATTGTCACGATTCTCGTTGTCATACTCGATTATCAACGGGCCGGTCATCATGTCGCCGCCTCGATTGACCTTGATTTCATACAACTCATCTATCGCATCCTGGACCGTATCAGCTGGTGGTGTCTGAATGCTTTCTGAGTGAAAGTCGTAAGAAACCTCTGCTGCAATACTCAGATTGGCGTTAAAATAGAGGACATTTTTTTCGACATCGACCAGAGTTGAATCGGGACATTCCTCTAGTGTTACCTTGACCTGCTGGCTATATGTTGTTTTATCAAGTCTCCAGTCGCATCGTACCAATCCATCATCATCTGATACGCCAACAAATACTGTATCGAAGACCGCACCACCAGGTGGTGCAAGATATCCATTACCCAAAGACACTTGAAACAAAACACTTGCACCTTTATAAGGCCAACCACCATTTGCGACACGAACAATCAACGGTTGTGCCAGTGCTTCTCCACGCCGGGCTTCCTGTCCATCACCACTGACATAATAAAGCGCCATATTTTCGCGTAACTGATCCAGCGCGATTTCAATGTTTTTGGCTTCCAGCTCGTTGTGTTGCGGAAAGGGGAAGCGTGCCCCGCCATAAGTATTTTCCCACGCGACACCGAATGTCGCACTGAATACCACCGGTCTATCCAGTGAACGGTATTGGGCTGGAGTGACCTTTTCCAGCAAGGTAGCCCTGACCTGTTGCAGCGGCAAATCAGGTTCTTCCTGCGCATCATTCACCAGTGCGATTTTACTTTGCAGTTTCCAGCGAACTGCCGCCTCTCCGTCGTCATTGGTCAATACCAGCAACTCTTTATTGGTATTGTTATATGAGGCAACCAACTGCCCCGCCACAACTTCGATCAGGCCGTCGCCATTTGGGCCTTCCCTGTCCAGCTCAAATTTAACAAATGCACCTTTTGTCTTGCGCATACAATGGGCTACGCCGACACGCAGTGCCTGTGGTAAATATTCACCGGTCTCCCCTTCCTGGCCGTCACCACTGATGTAATAAAGGTCCGGCTCAGACAATGCGGGGAAAAACGGTCGACAATCCCGTTGTACGTTAAATTCACCGTCACTGTATTCCACCAATGCCAATCGTGCATAGTGATGTTTAATACCATGCGGTGGCAGGTATTCACCTTCCGGCCACTCTATAGTGGCATCGACCACCCGGCCGGGAATCAACCAGTAATCCCCCGTCCTGAATACACCGTTGGTTGGGAGATGGAATGCGACATTCACCCCGTTTTCCAGTTCGAAAAATACGGTTTCTTCATTGTCTGTCTCAACCTGGATGACACCGCTATTCACGTCACCGCTGTGGTCCCAGCGTCGGACATAAACTTCCGGCGCACCATCGCCCACACTCGGCTGTGGATTCCCCATCCAATCCTCGATAATCAGGGTATTGCTGTTGACCTTCGCCAGTTTGACCATAATTCCCGGCCGGCCATTCAGGATGTCATTCTCAGTGATAATCTCGACCCACTGTTCAGCATCGAAATTCAGGGTGTTGTCTCGACCGCTGTCTGCGACAGTCAAGGTTGTATCGTCATCGATACTTAACAACCTTGTTGCTACTGTGCCGTTATCCCGTGACCACTTGAAGGTGGCCGTCGCCGCCGTACCACCATGGTGAATCTCAACCCGATATAACTGATTTTCCAGGCGAGTATACCCGGCCGCTGCCGGTACAATGCAGGGTTTTGCCTCGGCATCCGCAGCCGCATCCACTTTCGCGAGCAATTCACCAGATGGCTTTGCCGCAAATTTATTCCATTCTTCAGAAAGGTCCCAACAGCTTATCGGCGTTTCATTACCCAGTGAATGCAGTTTAACCTGCCAAATAATCTGGGTCCGGGTGGCCGTATCGGGTCCACCCAGGGCGATTTCCCTGATGGCAGGATCCTCCATGGCGGTGATATGCCGTTCCCAGACATCCAGATAGGCCAGATAGGCGCCGTCATTGATGGGAGAGTCTGTATCCGATACCTCTTCAGGCACCACATAATAGGGCTGCTCATTGAAGGCGATGGCATCATCGTTTTCACACAGGATCCCATCCACATACATTCTGCCGGCTGCGATTGCCAGATGTGAATTACCACCTTCACCGTCATCACGAGTCGTGATCTCAAAGCCGTTACTTTTACTGGGCACCCCGCTGTGACCGATGACATCAGTGGATTGCGTCCGTTCAAGATAGTTATTGATATCGACCTGTTCATTCCAGTCTGCATCCAGTTGTACCCTGCCCTGTTGCAATCGAACGCTGCTGAACCGTTTTTTCGGATCAAATGTAAAACGGGTAAAATCACCTTTCATAATATCCTCCCTTGCTCAATCCCGGTATCTGTAATAAAGCCATCAGGAACCAAGGCCAGTTGCAATTTCTTTGTAATTAACATAAAAAATCTCCGCGCTCATACCAAAGCGTAAATATTCATCCAGGTTTGCACGTATATTTGCTTCCCGTTGAGGCTGCTTCAGATGGCTGAACACACCCATTTCAGAGCCATCCTCAGCGCCAATGCGAATACCTCTGGGACAGATCGGACATCCCATGCTGAGTTGGGCATAGTCCGGATCGCCGTAATCTTCGGAACTGAATTCAGGCGTCATCCACAATTTAATCCTGTCCAGTTCAATCTGCAGTTCCTCAGGTGTGAGTGATTTAATCTCACCGCTCTCCTCCAGTTCTTTTCTTCTATCATTGATGGCCAGATCAGGTTGGCAGCGGAAGCGCTTGGGCACCACAGAACCCGGCGGAACATAACTGAACCGCACACACCCCGCCTGCAGCCGTTGCACAGTAACCATTTGGGTGAAGATGCATTCTGAGGCCAGCGTCAACTCCTTGACTTTAACCATACCGAACACCGTACTGCGCTGTATGGTTGTCGGTGGGCCATCATTACCCGCATCACTGATGGCATACTTTGCACTGTTTGTACCGCCAACACCGTCGATAATGCTGTCCATTATCGTCAGGGAATTGATCGTATCCGGCAGTTCTATCGCACCACAGATAGTTCGTTCAATCTTCACCTTAAGACGGGTATTTTTGGAATTATCGAGTTTGATCGACGGCAGCGGTTGGAACTGGGGTGGGGGATTCTTGCAACGGGACAGATCCAGGATCGTGCAGTGGGACACCTCAAATTTCTCCAGATCACCGCTCATGATTTTGAAGCCACCCTCCAGCAGGATTCCATTCATGTAGAACTCACTGCCGGTTGCTCCTTTGATATGTATTTCTCCCTTGATCCTGGGTCGCAGCCGTGTGGCGGTGAGAAACTGATTCAGGCCGAGTTCCGGACTCCATTCCTTATCACCCGGTGTTCTGCCGCGCAACCACTCGGCACTGACAATAAACAGCTTTTGACCACTCTTTAGTTCTATTTTTCCTGCAACGGTGAGATCCTCTTCATAGGTATAACTGTCGAGAATGACGATGACCGCGACCGGGGGGTGAGGCCTTTCAGTGCTTTGCCATTCATCGATGGCATCACGAATCGTTGTAAATTCCGGAATGAAGTCACCGGTCTGGGTATCGTAATAATGTGAAACGCCGGCCCAATATATCTCGCTGACATCGGCAAACATCCCTTCCAAAGAGTCACTGCGATTATAGGGACCGCCGCCGATATCAGCACTAAAGCCATAGGCGTAACGGATATCCACCTGCTCTGGCGCGAATCCACCGCGGAAGGCCAGCCTGCCCAGATAGGGATCGACCTGCACGGCTATGCCGTTGGCAAACGGATTCAGGCCGCTATGCCAGTCACTGAGATCACAAATGGCGATCTCTTCCGGTTGCAAAGGTACACTGGATTTATCCAGAAATATTTCAAAAACCGGCTGTGCGCCGAAATAGATTTCTGTCGGGTCGTCGCCTTTCAGAAGAGATGCGCGACGGGCTTCCAGTTCATCGTAAAGCGGACGTCTGCGCAATGGTCCCGGTACATTTTGTTCTTCCGCCAAATGGGTAATTTCCGTTTCGGTTCGCGGCAGATTGAATAACTGTTGCTCCAGACAGAATGGGTGGATGAAATAGAGATTAGTATAAGGTGTGTTATCCGGCTTCAATGCCCGTACCGGCTCGACACGATTGAGTTCGTAACTTTGCAATCGCCAGACGAACAGACCGATATTGGGAATGTTGTATTTGCCCCTCCCCCCTTGAATACTTCTTACTTCAACACTGTATTTCGCGGTCTGGAACGGACTGCCGAGTAATTCGAGTTGATTGGCGTTACGCAAATCGGCGTTCGCCGGTATCTGTGAGCGAATGTGATTGAGGTTTTGCGTGGTTATCAGTGATTTCTGAAATTCCACCGCCCGGGTCGGCCAGCCACTCACATCACGGGCCATTTGTTCCAGCACTGATGCCGTTCCCTTGCGACGGCGATAAGCCAATACATTGGCAACATAGGAACGCAGTGAAAAACCTTCGTTTCCACCGGTTTGTAATTGTGCGACACCCAGCAGATCTGCAATATAGGGAACGACCCATTCGTCACAGGTTTCGATAAACCAGTTGTCATACAACCCTTGAATATCAGCTTCCAGTGCATCATATTCGCTTTGTAACACGGCAAACAGGGCACGTAACGGCAAACCCTGTTCTGCGTCCTTGACCCGGTAGATCGCCGGTAACAAATCATAGAGTGTTTTACTGGTGGATATACTCATGACGCCATCTCCGACAGAATGATCCCGTCATTTGAGGTACTGATTAACAACAGGTGTGCAGGCAGAATTATTATCCGCTTGGTCTTGTCTTCCCAGTCCGCTTTGTTGGCCCTGAGATATTTCATATTCAGAACATTATCGAAGGTTTCCAGTTCAATCTTCTCTTCCACCACCGCCAGTTTGTCACCGGTCAGGTCTGCAGCCAGCACCCCCTCCACGCCGGTAATCACTGTCAGGACTTCGGCTTCGTTCACCCCTTGACCGAATTTGCGTTTGGCAAAAGAAAAGGCGTCCCACAGAGCTTCCTTCACTTCAGCCATGACCTTTTCCTTGATATATCCGGGATCAATCAGCAACTTTGCCTCGACGGTAAAATGCACTTCGGTATAACCGGCGACCTGTACCTGGACCGTGGTATCCCGCACCCGGTCAAGGGCGGTTAACAGGTTGGCATATACCGCATCAGTGTCGCTAACCGTTCCACCACTTGCTGTTGCAATAGTGATGTGCACAATATTCACGGCGCCATTCCACAATACGGTTGCCTGGGCCTTGCCGATACCGGCAAAGGCAGCGGCAAAATCCTCGAAGTCATCCACTGAAACAATTCGATCCAGCGTCAATACGGTTAATGGTGCATTATCACGTGCATCGGCCAGCACCTCGGGCGAGGCCGCACCACTTGCCGCCAATGGATTTCTGACTTCACGAATGCCCAACGGCTTGGACTTGAGCAGTTTCAGGGTTTCCGCCCTTACCTCACCATCCAACCCAATTCCATTACGATAGGTTGCCTTGATATTTTCATGCCCGGTGGGCAGGCGAGCCCCCTGTTTACCATCACCAAAGGTAATGATGGCATTACTGTCATCATCATGTCTGATCGTATAAACCTGATCACGCGGCCCCTGTTGATAAAGCGAATCCACCTGTTTCCACAACACGCCATTGACCCGTACTTCCAGGGTACTCTCACCACCGCTGGGGGTGGGTGCTGATACATAGGTAAGGGGTATTTTCCTTAGGGTAAACTGCTGGTTGATTTGTGTACCGTCACCACTGCCCATGACTTCACTCAATACCGTTTCACCATGTGTGGCCGGGGCTACATTGGCGTTAATGGTGACAGTATCATGATCGTAGATATTGACCAGTGGTGTAGTAAATTCCAGCACCGTATTGACCAGCAGCAGGTCATCATGGCGCTCTTCTTCCAGTTGCTTGATCATCACCAATTCACTGACTTGTTCATCTTCTTTCAACACCGCCTCTTTAGCCTGTGCGTTTTTTTCTTCTTCTCTGGCAGGGATCAGGAGGATCTGTTCCGGGTTAACAGTGACATAGCCGACGAACCCATTGCGGTTCTTTAAATGCCATTTGACCCGGACATTCTCTTGATCAATTTTTGCAATAAACCCTTCCGGCGTTGTCTCCCAGCTTAAAGTGGCAGGGTCATTTTCTGTATTTTTGTCTGTTTTTACCGCAACAGGTCTGGACATAGCCAGCAGGATATCGTCGACATCCAAATCTTTCTCGGAAAGGGTATCCAGCGAGGTTAGTTTTATTTTCTTTTTCTCGTCGTTCGGTAAATTGTTATTTTTAATTAGTGCACGCATTCGTTTGCCGGCCACCACGACCATGCGCTCCGCTTCCAATTGTGGTGTTAATTGATCCAGTTCAATCCTGTCAGCTTCGACCGGATGTTTGTCCGGAACTTGCTCCGCATAGGGTGCAAGCTCTTTGCTTTGCACATAGACACTGGTGTCCCGACGGCCAAACCAATTCAGGTGTTCTGAATTATCAAGCGACAAACTGGAGACATCTCCTGCTATATTAAATTGCTCGTGCCAAACCTTTTTTGCCTGCTCGACGCGATACAGTTCGGTGTAGGTCGGCTTGTCCAGTACAACCCAACTGTCTTTAACAATGCCCGGAAAGTGATCATGCAACAATACGGTGGGCGCGGCGGGGTTAAATATCAGATCATAGTCCGGCCACTCAGTAAGGTAATCAATTGTGTCGTTATCGAAGGTTTGCAGTAATGTGAGAGTAACGACACCCGTATCCTTGACTATGTTTACATTCCAGGCTCGTGAAATACCGTTTATGGATTGCGAATACACCTTGAAATCATAGACATCAGAAGAGATGACTATGCCGGAATTGAGCGTACTCGCCGGAAAAGCAACGGCAATAACCGGTCCGCTGTGTGCCGGCCCGTCCGGTGTATCCCTGAATTCATGGCCCAACCAGCCATTGTCGCCTTTTTTCCAGAATTTCAGCGTGCCATCCGCTCCACCGGACAACAGCATCTTTGCATCACGATTAATTGCCATACTGGTAACAATATCATCGTGTGCCTGTTCATTAACCGGCTCAGGCGACCATGTTGAAGTAAAGGTCCAAAGCACAAGTGCCTGCTGATCAGAACCAAGCCGGTATTTTTTACCATTGTGACTGGTTGTGGTCTGAGGAATGAACCTGGCAAGTTTAAAGCCATCACCGGCATCCCACACCTGTATGATTTTGTTGATGTCGATAGAAACAAAACTGTCTGCATTCGGTGAGAAAGCCGTATTGGTGATTTCATCGTCATGCGCACGGACTGAGGCCGGGATCGGGTTTCTGATCCAGACTGAGCCTGATTTTGTCACTTTTGACAAGGCGCCGTCTGCATGGCCCAAAATCACAATACTGTCACTGCCGGATTTTGACACGGCGACACTGCTTATCTGACCCACTACACCGTCGCCGGCAGCATCGACATCTATCGCATCTTTACTCCAATAATAGGCCTTGGTCTTGTTATTCCACACCCTTGTCCAGACGTTAAGAATTTTATTGCTGCCGGCAAAGACCAGACGTGATCCGTTGACCGCAACGGATATGCCACTGACTGAACCAAGTATTTTCTCAACATAATCGGCCTTGGTTGCATAAGGCAACAGATCCCAGTCCGCCGCATTCTTGCCAAATAGTGAGCTGACTGTATTGAATGAATAAATTTTGACATTGGCGGAGGCCGGCTCAACATCCGGATCGATATGACCCAGCCCACGGTCCCATTTCACCAGGGTAAACTTATTATCGTCTGACTGGCTCACTTCGGTAAGAATTCGAAAATCCCAAAATTCCGATTCCGGTGCCGCTATCTTCTTATCACCGACAAACAGCAGTCCGTCACCTGCTTTTAAGCCCAGGCCGACCCCATCCAGTCGATAAGCAGTGATACCGGCCTCGACAGAATCTTTCACATTTTTGATTAGTGTATAAGGTTTCAGCGCATTCCAGTCCGCCCTGGCGATGATCTCCTCAATGGTTTCAAAGGTCTGAGGCAATTCGTCCTTGCCGGGGATGCTTAATACCTGCGTGCCGACAGGAACAGTGGCGGAGAGCGGTGAACCGGGACTGTTATCCGCATTAAAGGCCAGCCAGGTGGAGGCAGCCACCCCCGGATTTAATTCATAACCGATGGCATGAGCCAGTTCCAGCACGGAACGTCGTTCGATGGCGGTGCGAATATAACCTTCATTGGCGATACGTTCCTGATAAAAGGTCAACACGTCAGCAACCACCGCCCATGCATCAAGCATGGCAATCGAGGGATCATCTTCCCGTCGCGTTCCCAGTTTCGCCAGCGGCCGCTTGTTCGTCGCACCGGTTTGTTCCTCCAGCAGGAGCAGATCTTCTGAATTGACTATCTGGTCCCGGGACAGTCTCGCCAGCATTCGCTCAACAAAACCGCTGTGTGTATTCAGTCGGTAACGGATAGCCGCTTGACCTGGACGATTGTAATGTTCCGGGTAGTCGGTTGAATCTGTTTCACAGCACCCGCAGTTATCCAGCGTAGTTTTGTCACTGCCTGTACTCATAATCCACCTTCCATAATGAATTCGATTTTGCCGTTCTCCGGCGCATTGGGATCGTTATCCAGTCGGGCAATTTCAAGGCGTCCCATTTCCAGTTCTTCGATATCTTCCCACTCTTTATCCGGTGCTCCCCAGCGCTTGAAGGTGATCGGATCAACCCAGGTTACCCCGGCCACCTGCATGGCAGTGGCGATCATTCTGCTCAGATAAACTGACTGTCCAAAGGTGAAGTTGTCCGGATGGAAGAAGCCAAGACGGCCGGCAGACAAGCGCCGTGTGCTGAATGCCTCCAGCAGGGCTTCCTTGACTTTACTCTTTAAAAATTCACGTTTCACACAGACCCGGAAGGCCGCCTCCAGCGCCACCTGACGCGGTGCTTCGATTTCCAGTTCATGGCCCATCATGCGAAACGGTTCCAGATAGTCACGGATCTTCTTTTCAAAATCGCTGTCCACTTCCAGTCCGCCCATCCGATCCACGGTGATAAATACCGTGTGCCAGCTGCCTGTCCAGCGCTGATTGGCCACCGCTTTTTGTACCTCGGGATGAGACTCCGCCATGGCCGCATAATCGCCGGTGGTAACCGCCCGCTTCTGGGTTCGAAATGCCTGTGGCGCATACAGTCTTACTTGTTCAATCGGCTCGGGATCAACACCGCCCTGTGCCGCCATGGGATTGCGTACGGTGATATGGGATTCGGTATCTGCATCCGCCTTTGGCAGGATCAGTGTCTTGATACTTTCCTGACCGATATTCCCTTCGCCCCCATTGCCGACACGATAAGTGGCATCCAGTGTCAGGCCGGGGGCGGGGCGTTTGCCCAATACACTGTCACCAAAGCGCAGGAAGGCACGCCCGTCATCTTCCATTTCCACAACAAATTCTGTTGCAAAACGGTTGGAGCCCAACAGATCTCGCTGTGGTTCCCAGATTTCACTATTGCCGGCTTCAAGGAAAATGTCCGGTACACATTTGCGCGGGTCCTGGAGCAGTAATCCGCTTGCCGGGTTTGCGGCCGGCTTGTCCTCAGCCTGTGTGTAATTGAACAGCTGATGATGAGTGACCTCAAGACGACTCAGATATGGCCGAAACAGTGTGTCTGTAGCAGGCACGATGTCCGGTTGTAGGGTTTCACGGCAGATGGTGCGCCCGTGATCCGCCAGCACCACATTGCCGCGCGCCACACCGATCATGGCAGATTGTGATGTGCCGTTTTCCTGAGGTATAACCGCGCGCAGACACAGCGGGAAGGGCAAGGCATCCTCCAGTGACCACTCAATATTCAGGATACGCAAGGCGGTTTGCGGTACGTTATTGACGAAATAGGGTTCGGCTTCTTCATACAGTGGATCAGTGTCAGCCGTAATTTTGGTGATACGCACGGCATGTTTATGGTTCATATCGCGGTCTGCTTTATATCCACTGACCCCCATGATCTCTTCGAATAATAAAACATCCCCCTTCTTGAGGTTTTGCAGACGGTCTGCTTCGTTATAGAAACTGGCCCGGGTTGCGCCCCTGGGCAAACAGCAATCATCATCACCCCAGGTATAAAACTCGATACGGTTATGATTCTTGTAAAGTGTAGTCGGGTACATTGTTTCAAATACATGCATACCCGGCTCAAGGTTTTGGATACAGAAACGCAGATCGGTCAAGGCCTTTAGTGAGTCCTCTGCTGCGATATTCCTGAACACGCCGCCTTCAGCGACGATAATCTTGCGTGCGAAAAATACCCCCGTGGCATTGACCCGTTCCCTGATACGAACAAATGTTTTCGGTGCATAGAGATGGGCATTGATAACATTGTCCTGTCCCAATTCAATTTCCGCATATTGTCGACTGTGGGTCTTGCCCTTGAAAAAGATGGTCACCTTGTGTCTGCCGGCTTCCACATCATCCTCATCCTGATTGATACGCACATCGTCATTGGTATCGAGTTTTTTCAGAATCCTGATCTCGGTATCTTTTTTGAATATCAGTTTGACGTAGCGTTCGGCGACCAGTGACAGAAAATTATATGTCCCGCCGGTAAAATTCACCTTGGCATGTTGACCTATTTTCAGATTGCCATAACTGCCCGGCAGCAAGTTCAGTTCACCGTGCTCCTCGACTTCGATATCATCCTCGCCCGGCTCAAAATCCGGCACCACCGGCAAATCATCGTCATGGAATAAAGGAAATTTAATATCATCATATTCCCGCCGGGTGATGGTTCCTTCATTCACCAACTCGGTGTGGTATGCCACGTTAGAAACTCGGGCATTGTTCTCAATTCTGACCGTATCGCCGAATGCGACTGATTCGGTGGAAAGCATATTTGCGCCGGCATCGATTTCCACAGAATAGTCATGTTTGTGGTCGGTCTTGCCTTTATGCTTATGAGTTGATTTATTGCGATTGACAAACATTTCATTCGCGCCGATGTGCCCCGCTTCGATACTGACCGCACCGCGCAAGGCGACAAACTCCTCCGCCAGAAAAACGAAATCCTCGAAATCGGCATTGTAGATAGGTTCGATATTGGATTTTGGTGTGAGATCCAGTTCTTTGACATCCGGCCGCGGGCCATTGGTCAACAGTGGTGCATGTTTTGGTACGATATATCCATCAGATACATCATCGGCTTCCAGCACCACCCAGGTTCTGGCATTACTGCCTTCGTGCATTTGATAATCCAGCAGGCGCGCGTGGCGGCGTGTGGAGACCCTGCGACGCGCCGTATCCAGATAGGCCTCGGTGGCTATCGCATCCTGGTAATAACTCAGGTGATCACCGGCATACGCCAGGATTTCCACCACCGCCATACCGAGATCAGACGGATTGCGTTCTTTCCATGCCGGTACGATGTTGGCCATCCGGTCAAGCATCAATTGTCTGAAGCTAGCGTAGTCCTTTGCCAGATAATCGATTTCCGGCTCAGTGTGTTCGGGTTCAGGGCATTCCTGATCCTGCTTACAGTCAAACTCATTGGTGCACCCCACCTTAAATGAAAACTCCACAACAGCCAGGATGGGATCAAGCCATTCCGGAGCGGTGGTCACTCCGATGCCGGAAACGATACGCAAAGTATAAATGGAGTAATCACCGACATTCTCCAACACAACCTTGAGTATATTTTTCTTTCCGCCGGGATGTGCCTCAAGACTTTTCACCTTGATGTTTTTAATACGCGTACCGCCGTCAATACGGATATTTTCCTTATCCAGGGCAGCCAAATCACCGTTGGCATCATCCTTGACAAAGTAAATTGTCAGTATTTTCTGTGTAGCGGTGTCAACCTCAAGAAAATCAATCCCGTTGCGAATTTTGCCGGAATCAATCTCGCGTATGCGCGATTTTCTTTGCGGGTTGTTACAGATGTACTGAATAGCCACAGATCACACCTCTTTGCTGAATTGGGCAACCTGGCGTTCCTGGTTGCGCAAGACGATATACTGGATGGTGACCTCCAGTGTGGACTCAATATTCCTGATTTGTACCGACTCCACCTGAATCAGTTCAGCCAGCCATTGTTGCAAGGCACCCTGCACCAGATACTCAGTTGCTGTTGCCAGTTCATCACTGTTGGGCGCAAACACCATTTGATACAATCCGGTGCCAAAGTCAGGCCGATTGACTCGTTCACCGGGTGAAGTAAAAAGTAACTGTTCGATCAGTTGCCGAATATGCAGGTCATATTCGGCACCGGCGGTACGACCGGTGTTATCAATGTGATATGGATAGGCGATCTGTTTCATTGTGCCTTGACCCTGAATTGTGTCACGACCACATTCAATGGCGTTCCGGTAGGTGTGCAGACAGCCTGACTATCCTGCAACAATACCGGCATGCCACTGGCCTTGACACGCACCGCCGCACTGACCCAGGACGCTGTCACGCAGGGTCCATTGGCCGCAGGTGGTGGTGGCAAGGTGCAACCCGCTATCGTCCAGGGTCCCGGTTGGGTGACAACGGGTTGTCCACCAACCTTCACCCGCAAGTCTGTTACCGTTGGTTGTGCCTGGCCCGCATGTGCACACAGTACCGTTGCACCCTGGTGTAAAATAAATCCCGGCATTACATTACCTCCAGTGCACCGTTGTTGATTGAGACATTCGCTGCAGACAGGTTGACTGACTGTGCCCCGTTCTTTAACTCCACACCGGCCGGAGAAAACTTGCCGGTTGCCGTGCTTTCCACATCCACGCTGGCAGCGGAGATCTTGACCTTGGATGAGGCATTGCTTGATTCGATATCACTCGGCGCCACTGTTATCTTTGAGGGATCGTGTTTGATCTCGATAGAGGCCGGTGAAATCGTGATACTTGGCGCAGATGAATGCGTCGCCTGGATCTCCGTTACCGTAAGCTTCATATTGGCAATGCTGTTATTGTCAATTTCAATTCCGCTGGAATTAAAAATCATTTTCATGGGCGTCGCGACCGCAGGTGGATTCACTTCCAGCTTGAAACCGCCGGCACCCGGTACATCGCTCAACTCCATCGTGATGTTTTCTGTCTTGAACATTTTGATCTGGTCAATGGCCGGTATCGCCGGCACTTCTCCCACTCCCCAGAAGCAACCCACCCAGATGGGATAATCCGGATCACCGCCTTCAAACTCGACCCAGACATTTGCGCCTACCGGCGGGATGGCAAAAAAGCCGACTTGCGGACCGGCATAAGGGGTACAGGGCATGGCCCAGCTTAATTGGCCGGATGCCAGCACGGCAGGTACACTGACCTGAATACGTCCCAACTGCAATGGATCAATCGTGTTCGCCACCTTGCCGCGATATTTGCCGAAATACTGTTTGCTCATACTCGTACCACCGGGGTTGTTGACCCTTTACCTTCACGGGTCAAGGTGAAATTTTGTTTGTACTCACCGCTGCCGGAGATGTTGTGGGTGAGATTTTTTACATAGAAGAACCCGTCATGGGCATAGCCTGCACCACGCACACCCACCAGTGCCCGCGGTTCGAGGATATCGCCGTACCGAGTCACATCCAGTTCGCCGGTGGCGGTCAGTACGTTGTCCATGCTTTTGTTGGTTTCCGCCTGGGCGCGCGCAAAGGCCTGGGCATAGGTCAAGCCTCCAATATCTTCCAGTTCTGTGTCCTTGATATTGGGAAAATCAAACGGAATAGCGGGAAAGGCCGCCAGCGGCGGCAGCCGGGTGGAAAAGAAAGTGCGTACCGGTAACGAGGTATTCAGGTTTCTGTCCATTACTTCTGCGTGATAGGTAGACGCGGATTCCGAGTCATACTGGAAGTCGAGACTGTTCACATTGGTCATTGAGCCCATATTCAGCGTTAATGCTTTCTTGGGCAGTCCAAGGCGAATGGGCGGTCCCCAATAGGCGGTATTGGTGCCGGGCAGCGGACCTGGGTCGATATAGAAAACATAACCGAACCTGGCAGCCATCTTTTTCAGATATGCCAGATCGGTATCCCGTTGTACCGGAATTCTTTCCACCGGCAATGGAAAGTCGATCATAAAAGGCGGAATCAGCTTTGGTATCAACCCATAGCGGGCATACTTGGCCACCAGTTTCAGGGCGATGATATATTCATTCTGCGCGGGATGTTCGACCGTCTCTTCCTTTTGATCCAGCATGACGCTGATATCCTGGCCGGTTATGGTCACCGTTGAGGAACCCGGCTCCTGACCAGGATTGAATTGCTGGTTTTCAATAATACCATCCATGATCACGCGGGGAATGGCATTGACCGTGACCATGATAATGAGGCGATTACTCGGTTTCAACAACGGATTGGAAAGCAATTGATAATCCAGCAAATCGGCCGGACCTGAACGCCCGAGTTTAAACGTGACCTGAAACCCCGAACGTTCGGTATCGCTCTGACTGACTTCAATCTTGTCAATGTTCTGACTGATAAACGCAGGCGCAGGTATCGGTACCGTGGGTCCGATAAGCAAGGTCAACCTGACGCCCAACATATTCAACATTGCATTACGCCTGCGGTATGGGAATACGAATGGACTGACCGGTTTTCTCGGTCAGTTCTTTCGGGTTGTTGGTATTATTCGCATCACAGATACGCCAGTACTGTTCCGGATTACCCAGAATTCTGGCGGTGATCATATCCAGTCGATCACTGTCTTTTACCCGGATCTCAACCAGGGTCGGCATCGTCTGTCCCTTTGGCAGAAAGCGCCGTTTTTTATAGGAAACCTGCGTGCCGTCATTAGCGACGTGCGTGGCTGTCTCCAGCGAATAGTACCTGCTTGTTGGATCGAACATGTACACACCCCTTTGTCACAATATTTTTTTTCATCATGTTGGCAGCGATTAATTCGTTTTGCTAAAAGACACTGCCGACCGAACCCAGATTGCTGACACTGCCCACCACAGCCATCGCTTCCTTGACCACCTGATGCGCCAGAAATACACCGTAGCCGATGTTGGTGATGGGGAAATCGTTATAGGACAAGACATTCAATCCCAGCTGCACCTTGGCACGGATCGGGTTCAGATTGACGTCATGCGCTTCCTCTGTGATGCTGAACTCGGACAGTCGCACCGGCAGGATGCGTTTTGCGCCCCAAATGAACAGCGTCAACGGCGCTTCCACCGGTATGGTTTCAATCGTGCCGATGGCCATCAGTATGGTATTGGCGATCACCACCGAGCTTTTCGGGTAGATAAGCATTTCCAGTGCGGACAGTTGCGGATATATCCCCATGCCGGTCGCAATGGTATCGGATTTTTCCAGTTGGTCAGTGGCATCAATTTCAATATCCAGTTTGATTTTTTCGGCGGGTGGGCCTGACAGTCGAACAACTTCGTTACGATTGCCATTATTACCGGACATTTGCGGTGTAAGCGTACGCGTCAGCGTGGCAGGGTTGTATTGAAACACCACCACACTGGCAATCGGATTGAAAGGATCAAGTCCCACGATGGCCCCCTTGGTCAAGCGCGGCGAACCCGGAAAACTAGTCATACCAACGACTCCTGCTCTGTTTTTGTTTCAGTTCCACTGTTTTATTCCGCATATGTTGTTACCGACCATATGTAAATTGTTCACTCTGTTATGGCAGTGCCGGATCATCGCCCGAAACCACCGTAGATCCGCTGTGCGACTTGCACACCCAGTTGCGCAGAATTATTGCCCGGCGCATGGTTGAGTTCACCGCCATCCAGCCGGGCCACCGCACCGCTGTTATGCAGCCCGGAGGGTATCCCCTGTTCCGCCAACAGACGTTGCAGTTCCATTTGCAATGCCTGACCAAAGTGGTGTTGGTCCTTTATGGTAAAACCATCCAGCACCAGTTCATTGATATGCAAATTGATCTGTTTTGATTTATCCATTGTTCTTAATGTCCCGCAGGGTTCATGGCGTCGGTGATCCAGCCGGCAATTTCACTGTCAGTTAACGGTTTCTCCAGCTTGAGATATTCACCACGCGTCGCGGCGAGCAAATGCCGCATGGAAACCGGTTTGTTTTCCTCGGCGGCGAGAAATGCCGCATTCATGGCAATATTGCGAATATTGCCGCCGGTGATGCTGAGTCGTGACAACTTGTCAAACTCCAGGTCTTCAATGGGCGTCGCAAGCGGGTAGATACGACGCCAGATTTCATTGCGTTGTGACACGTCCGGAAACGGAAACTGAATCACAAACCGAATACGCCGCAGGAATGCTGTGTCCAGCGCACTTTTCAGATTGGTGGTGAGAATCGACAAGCCGGTATAACTCTCCATGCGTTGTAACAAATAACTGACTTCGATATTGGCATAGCGATCATGACTGTCTTTCACTTCACTGCGTTTGCCGAACAGGGCGTCAGCCTCGTCAAACAGCAGAATAGCACTGCCCTCTTCCGCTGCATCGAACACCCGGCGCAGATTCTTTTCGGTTTCACCAATGTATTTACTGACTACCGAACTCAGGTCAATTTTGTACAGATCCAGGTCCAGTTCACCGGACAGCACTTCCGCTGCCATGGTCTTGCCGGTGCCGCTGCTGCCCGCCAACAGGGCACTGATACCCATTCCGCGGGCGCTCTTGTTGGCGAAGCCCCACTTCTCATACACTTTTCTGCGTTGCCGGACATGGGCCACAACCTGGCGCAGAATTTTTTTCTGGGTATCCGGTAAGACCAGATCATCCCAGCCGGCCATGGGTTCAATGCGTTGCGCGAGATCATCCAGCGCCACGCGTGACTGATTACGACAGGCATTCCACAACAATCTGCCGGTCTGCTTGCTGTCTTGCATGACCGAGGGATTGCTGAGCAATTCGACACTGGCGGCGGTGATTGCCGCAGCGCCAAGATTGAAATGATCGATGACCTTGTCCAGTTCACCGTTTAACTTGCCGGTCAGTGATGAAAGTCCCTGTTGCCAAAGTTGATATTGTTCCTGATTATTCGGTTTTTTCACGTCATGACGAATGATGGAGCGTCTGACACTGTGGAGTGGGTCACGATGGTTGATCACAATCGGCCCATTGATCCGTTCCACAAAAGTCAACAATCTGGATTGCGTCTCCTGAGAGGTTGAATCATCACAATCAATGATCAGGATATGCCGGCTTAACAGCACTTCGCGTTGCCACAGCTCGATCATCAACTGTCGCTCCACTGTCTGGACCGGGATGTCCGCTGCGTTTAACACAAACGCACGGCTGTGAATTTTCTGACAGGCGGCGCCGACTATCGAATATTTGGTCAACAGTTCCTTGCCGGTTAACTGGATGACCGGCTGGTTGCGCCAGGGCACATCGCCGGCCCAAAAACCGGTCAGCTGTTCGACGACGGCCTGGTGTCCCGGTGCCAACGGCTCTTGTGTCAGGAACGGGCGCATAAAGTGCTTGAGCCGTTCATCCAGATAATCCAGACCGGCCAAATAATGGAGGATGCGTTCATCAATACGCAACGGACTGGTCATCAGGGTTTCACCCTGTCCTGTATCCAGCATGCGCCAGGCACGCAAGGTGCCGCTGGGCAGGAAGGCGTCCCAAACGGCATTGGGCAAGATACTCATTGCCAGACCAAAACAGGGATACGCGTACAGCCGACCCTCCTGCCGATTACCGCACAGGGCGGCAAAATCGCCATCCAGTTCCATCCCTGCACATAACAGCAGAATATCGCGTTCAAATTTACTCAGGTTAAAAACACGAACAAGATTTTCCAGCGCAGGCGGGGCCTGCATACGCGCGAGGATCTCCGCCTGTTCCTGCTTCAGTTGTGCCAGTGTTTGTTGGTCAATTCGGTTAGCCGCCGCCCCCTCAACCTGATGAAAATGGAGAGACTCGGCGCCACTCGAAGCTTTCGCTGTGAGGAACAATCTGATTTCCTCCAGCGCGAGGGAAAGATAACGCTGATTATCTTCATACCAGGATTGGATGCTCTGTGTCGTCATGCGATTGTCACCACCGGTCCGTTAAACTCACCGGTTACGCCATCCACCGTGAGTTGACTGGTTGCGCCATCCACCATCAGTCTTGCCAGATAGGTACCGGCCTTGACACCGGAAACCGGGATAGTCACAGAGGAAACACTTTCCGGCGGCGGGTTCACACCGGCAGGAACAGGTGATCCGACAAAGGTATAGGCCATGGGATCATTGCTGACCCGCTCATTCAGCATTAACACAATGCGTTGTGATTTGCCGATGTTGGGATTCACCTGAATCACCAGATCGGCGGAACGTGGGTCTGCTCCGGCGCCGTTCAGATTGTTCACCTGGATATTGTTCACCACCGGTACGACCGTCACGGCGGCGGCACCGGACTCGATGCCCGGATGAGGCGTGGCCGGCGATCCGATCAGCAATGGCTGGATGATCTGTACCGCCTGTACCCCGGCGCGCATATTTGCGGCAGGGACGGTTGCGAGGTCAACAGGAATCAAGGTATTGGATACCTGTGCGGGTGTGATATTCACGGCACCGAATTTCACCTCGGTAATATCACCGCGCAACTCGCGTCCCTTGATTAAAACCGTTGTCGTCGCGTCAATGGGCGCCGCTGCGCCGGCGCTGGATTCGATCGACTCGATGACCGGTTGCCGGAATGGATTGACATAAATATTGCTGCTGCGTACCGGCAGTGATGTACTGGGTGATTCCAGTCCGTCAATAATCACAACCGTTCCCTGAAAGGCAACGGATAAGGTGTAGGGTGTCTGCAGAAATACTGACCAAAGCTTGGACAATTCTTCCAGACTGAAGGGGATTTGGGAAAACTTGACTGTTTCAACCGCCTCTGCGAGATCCGAGGTATCCAGATAGGGGAAACTGCCGCCATTGATAGTGGTATCAATAATGTCCCGGGTCAGAATCGGCCGACTGTTCAGGGTGCGCATGACACTGCCGAGCAGTCGTTGCGGGATCAGTTCACTTTCATCACCATAGAATGTCACCAGATAATGTAAATCCAGTGCCAGTTGGCTGCGCTGTTTTAAACCGCCATCAGAAGACCGCGTAGGCAAATCATTATTCCGCAAGGCCTTGTTCGGTGTCACCTGATACAGATACAGATTGACGGTGGGATCTTCCGGTGTGGTGCCACCGCCGCTGCTGTGAGGTCTGGCAACCGTCACCAATGCACCATTGACATCCCTGGTGATTGCAGAACGGATTATCTGGCTGAGTGCAGCCGTTACGGTTGCAACGGCAAGATAATTACTCACTTGCCACCTCCACGGCTCTTTAGATAATCACTCAGGGAAAGCGTTGGTCCCCGGCGTTGTGGTTGATATGCCGGACGCGTTTCAACCGGCGCCGGTGCAGGTGCACGCACTTCGATCCGGCCGATAGAGACATTGATGGTGGGGGGCGTGTTGTCTGTCTGTGGCGGTTGGGTCACCACCGCCGTTTTAAAATCATTTACCTGGATAATACTGTTGTCCGGCGTCTCATCGGCAAATCTTGCAGAACTGCGATGTTGCTCTGCCCCCATGCTGATGCTCTGTTCTGTAATCATCTCGCCATGCGTCTGGTTGCCACGCCGCGGCGGCCGTGTTACCTGACGGGAAGTGGTGACAATGGTTTGCCGGGTATGCTGCTGCACGATCTCACTGCGAGTACCCTCTTCCGGTACAAGCATGTCAACTGATTCGGTGTAGCCTGGCACTGACGAAGTTGTTTCACGCAAGGGTGAGGCGGACATCTGTTTGACGATCTTTGGCTCAATGATCGGCGCCGCAGGGGAATCCGGTGCAGCGGAAACCAACCGCTGTGACTGTGTTTGCGGTGTGTTGTGTTGTACCGGTACTGCCCTGCGCATCCGCCGTGGTGTTTCAGCCTGCACAGCAGGCTCAGCGACGGTTGTTGCCGCTGCCTTCTCATTCTGCTCACGCACTGAGGTTGCAACCGAGGCAGGTTTAACCTTGCCGGGTTGTTCCGTTACCGACAGTTCGCTTATCCCGTCCGGCTCATCAAGTCCTTCTCGTACCGTGAATGATGGTGTTGCAGGCGGCTGTCTGCTGTTTGCCGGGGTAAGAATCTCGCCGGAAACATTTGCTGAGGTAAGGTGGTCGGTCTGTTTTACCGGTGGCACTGGCGGTGATTTGGAAATCGCCGGTGCATGCTCCGCCACTGACTGCTGCTGATGATGACTGCTTACCGATTGACGCGATCCTTCAGACAAGGGTTGCGTGTGTTGCGTTGTGTTGTTTGCGGCCTGCTGCACCACTGATGGTCTTGTTGCAGCATGTACAATGTCGTTCGACTGGTCAGACTCAGAGGAAACCATTGTCTCTGTTTCATCGGCAATCGCCGGTTCATAATCAGACCAGGATTGTTCAGCTGCAAACGGTTGACTTGCAAAATACGATCCGATTTGCGGTTTAACGATACTGACACCATTCCCGCTTTGCTGTTCCTGCATACCGGGTGAGTGGCGCGTAATGAGACGTGACAGGAAGTGGTTCATAGGCCGAGCAGTTCCTGATAGTAACGTCGACGCCATGCACTCATACGCAGGATATCCGCCTCTTTCCAGCCATAACCCCGCGCCAGCCAATGCACCTGCTGCATAAGACGCCGCGCCAGATCCGTAAACTCGATCCAGATATAACCACCGATGTCGAACAGCGACTGACTGTCCTTGTTGCAGGCCGGGCAGTGTAAATCAAACAACACTTCGGCTTGCGGATCACATTGGGAAATCTGCTCGGCAACCGCATTGACCAGCCCGGTATCCGGCATAACCTGCTCTGCTTTATCCGCAACCGTCAGTTGATCCAGCAAGCAACGTGAGACAAGTTCGGCGCCGGCCAGATTCGGATCAGGCAAATGTGAAACAGCGACAAGATCAGTACTGTCCGGCAAGCGAAAACGAATCGCCCGTCCCTGATATTCGAAGTGGTATTCCGGTTGTTGTTCACCGACACCAACACGAATATCCGACGTGGCAACAGCAAACTCCAGCCGCTCGCCGCAGTGCAGACATGATGCGAAACCTTCCAGTTGCCTGCCAAAGGTCTTTTCCCTTAGTTCAAGCAACAATGCATCACGCCGGCCTATGCTTAAGGCCGCGAGTTCGTCCCATGAGGTATCCGGTGACGCTGCATAGAGTAACGCCACCGCACGGTTGGCCGGGTGTTCCGATTCAGCCCATTCACATACCTCAAGCAGACTTTGCGGTGTCAATCCCCGCATCATCATGCCTATGCCGGTTCAGTAAAGCTTGGCTCAGCGGGTTCGGCAACGTCATAATCACGTTCCCAACCCTCATTCTCAAGTTTGATGGTTTGAATAGCCACACCGTTGCCGCTCGCATCCAGTTCCGGCAAGGCCTGGTATTCCGAAACCCAGCAACGGAAGACCTTGTAGGCGATCACCAATTGGCCGGCCTCGTTATACATCTCGATGATGATGTCTTTTCGAAAATCCGCCAGCGACACTTCACTGCCCAGACCCGAACCGAAGTTCCAGACCTTGTTGGCCCACTTTTCAAACTCGGGATCATGGGTCACACCACGCTCCAGCGTAATGGCTTCCCATTTGGTTTGCGCGGGTGATTTGCGCACCATACTGGGATCACCGCCTTCACGATGGTCCACCACATCCGTGGTTCTTTTAAGTGCACCGACTTTACTGATACCGGCAACATATTTGCCGTCCCACTTGACCCGGAATTTGAAATTTTTATAAGGGTCAAAACGCTGAGCGTTAACACTGAATTGAGCCATTTATGTTCTCCTTATGCTTCTACTTGACCGGCAATCTGCTGCAGTTTGATCACAACAAATTCGGCAGGTTTGAGCGGTGCAAAACCGACGACAATATTGACAATACCCAGATTGATATCATTTTGTGTTGTCGTCTCCTTGTCACATTTGACAAAGTAGGCTTCTTTCGGTGAAGTCCCCTGGAAGGCGGCCTGGCGGAACATGTTGTGCATAAACGCACCTACATTCAGCCGGATTTGCGCCCACAGCGGTTCATCATTCGGTTCAAAGACAACCCATTTCAGGCCCTGGAAGAGACTCTCTTCGATGTATAAGGCGGTGCGACGGACCGGAACATATTTCCATTCACTGGCGGCCTGATCAGCACCTTCCAGTGTCCGGCCACCCCAGCTGATGTTGCCGTAGATGGGGAAGCTGCGCAGTACGTTTACCCCGATCACATTCAGGGTACCGTTATCCAAATCACCCACCTTAACCGTCAAAGAAGGACCGCGTAAATCCGCATCCGTACCGGCCGGGGCCTTCCATACGCCTCGCGTGGAGTCTGTACGTGCATAGACGCCGGCCAGTGTTCCGCTGGCGCCGATATTTCTTGCTCTACCTTCATTCAGTACATCAGGCACAGTTATACGCGGAAAATATATTGCCGCATTTTGATTGCGCAGCGTATCCAGCTGACTCCAGCTTGCCATCCCGCTGACTGACGAAACAGTCGTTGGAATATCAACAATCAGAAACGCCCGTCTGGCCTCACAAAATGATGCGACGGTTTTATAGTTGGCACCGATGTTGGCCGAGTTGGTATTCACCATCGCCGGAACACACATGATATTGAAAATATCCGGTGCAATATTGTCCAGTGCATACATACCTGTTTTACTGCCATCACTGCCCAGCAGTTCCGCCGCTGTCGGCGCACCACCATCTTCACCCAAAGTCAGAGGGGTTGCGGATAAATTTGACGGATTGGCATTGGCATCATCGGCAGCCAGACGTGTAAGCGTAACCAGTGTTGATTGGGCATTGACTACATCCACGACATAACGTGAGTTGCCGATAGTCATATTGAGATTGAGATAGGATTCCCTGTTCGCGACAACCTGTTTGCCCTTGATGGTAACCGTTTCGACAATATCCAGATTGAATACAGAACCAACAGTGGTGACGGCAACAGTCAGATTATTGCCCCAGCTGCCGGGGCCGGCGGCATCTACCGTAAATTCCGTGCCCACATCCATGGTGGCCGTCACACCTCCGCTGGTATCGACACGGACCACCCAGGCTATACTGCCGCCATTCTGGTAGTACTGCTGAATCGCATAACTGGCCTCGCTTTGACTGTCCAGACCGCCGAAAGTACGTTCAAAATCACCATAACTGGTAATTTTTACGGCTTTGTTAACCGGACCTCGCTTAAAATAATCGACAAATGCAGTGTTGGAAGTACTGACACCGGCAATCGTTCGAACACCACTTGGTATTTCTTCAATATAGACGCCGGGATATGAATATGTAGGCATGAACTACCCTCCTTGATGGCAGATATAGGTTATATCAAGGTCATACGACCAAAATTATTAACCGATGATCAGCTGTGATGTATAGACAGTTGACAAAAAGGACAACGACTAACACGGGAGATAGAACAAACCCACACCTTTAATAAACTGAATCCTGCAACATCCACGAATCATCGTGTCAGTGTTGCTACTGCTTCCTTACTCTTGATACTGCTTGATTCTTGTTAATACTCAGTTAGCCATTAAAACATTCAAATGTCAACAACCGGTATTTTTAAATAACAGATTACGAAATATAATTTTTATATCATTCTTTTCTTAGCAACCAATTAAAGTGTAGCAAACCTGCACACCCACGCCAGACTGTAAAAATTAATAGCATTTTAATATTTTTTTAGTGGACATGATTTAATCAACTTTGTTTGATAACTTGATCAAAAAATAACTAATAAAAAAATAACGAATTGAAAATAATAGTAAAACAATAGCGCACAAAACATACCGCTATAGAGTTCATTGGCAATAAATCAAACTTTCCATCACAACAACTTAATTAGTAATGCACGAAATAAATTAAAATATTTTACCCAATTACTGTGATGCAAAATGCCCTACATAATCAGTAAACAATACAATACTGTCATAATATATACATCTAAAGTGTTCTCAATATGCGTCTTGTCTCCACGTAAAAGCAACTCAACGAATTGTATCGTGATGTTAAATCTCTCCGGTCTCCATCTTGCATTGAAATATTCAAATATAACTGTATTCGAACAAAACCAGTCGACCTGATTTTTACGGCAGAATAACCGGGGCGGTAAAATTGATGATTGGACTTGTGGGCCTCGACATGCACAACAGACTTCGTCTGCGTGGCGCGTGCATACCATGTGTCCGTGTACAAATACAGCTCTACCAACACGAGGACGTGGATGGACTGGTTTGTATCTATATAAACTATAGAAGTTACTCTATGGATGGACTGTATATATTATATAAATTCATGAAATAGAAAGGGGTGAGGCGAACGTATTATGCGAAGCACTGCTTCGCGTGAGCCGAACGCCCGAGAGCTATGCTCGAGGGCCGGAAATCCGACGGGCATATAAAACAAAAAGCCGAAGCATTTCTGCTTCGGCTTTTTAACATATGGCGCGCCCGGAAGGATTATTCGCGCTACGCGCTCACCCTGCGGGCCATTGCCGCTTTCGCGTCAATGTTCAGTACAACCCCGGTTGTGCTGTCGAACACTGATCTATGACGTCGGAGGTTCGATTCTACCTGTGCATCGGATAAACAAAAACGCCTCCACAAGGGAGGCGTTTTTGTTTATATGGCGCGCCCGGAAGGATTCGAACCTCCGACCGCCTGGTTCGTAGCCAGGTACTCTATCCAGCTGAGCTACGGGCGCGTGATCAGTTTTCCAGCCATTTGGTTGGGAGGCGGAACTATACGGATTGGCCGTGATTATTTCAAGTTTTCCGCGCAAAAAATCTGGCGGAAAAAGAGGGATTAACCGGCTTTCGCCTCGCCCTCCGGGCCATCGCCGCGTTCGCGCCGATGTTCACCTTCGCTCCGCTCAGGTGTCGAACCATCTGATCTAACATCGAGGGTTCGAATGTTCTTTGTTTGGTCTTTATGTAAATCCGCCGTCTGGTGCACTTACTTAAAGATGGCGGAGAGAGAGGGATTCGAACCCTCGATGGAGCTATTAACCCCATACTCCCTTAGCAGGGGAGCGCCTTCAGCCAACTCGGCCATCTCTCCTTGGAAAGTTGCAAGGATACTAGGGCCGCTGACCAAGGTAAAGGGGTATCAGCATAGAAAAGCAAATTAAGACTGTGCTTCCTTGGCTTCTTTTTGCTCATTCTTGATGCGTTCGTAAATCTCTTCGCGGTGAACAGAGATTTCCTTGGGAGCATTGACTCCGATGCGCACCTGGTTGCCTTTCACACCCAGCACTGTGACTGACACATCGTCACCAATCATGAGCGTTTCACCTACACGTCGCGTTAAAATTAACATAACTTTTCTACTCCCGGACAATCTTTCCAAGTGTTACTACTACAACTTAAGCATCCTGCAAATTAGGTACGCTCCTTCGTGGTATCGACCAACATAACCCAAACTTTAGTGCCTGTATAAACTTGACAAACACTGTAACATTTGGTTATCAGGCAGCGGATGCTTGCTCCAATTTGAATGCATCATGCAAGGTGCGGACACCCAGCTCCAGGTACTTTTCATCAACAACCACGGATATTTTAATCTCTGATGTCGAGATCATCTGGATGTTGATGTTTTCCCTGGCCAGCGCTTCAAACATAGTGCTGGCAACACCGGCATGTGAGCGCATACCTACGCCGACCACCGATATTTTGACAATGGATTTGTCACCTTTTACTTCACGCGCACCCAGTTCTTTGGCGGTTTTTTCCAATACTGTGCGTGCTTTTTCATAATCGTTACGATGCACGGTGAAGGTAAAGTCAGTCGTCGCATCTTGTGCAACGTTCTGAATAATCATATCTACTTCGATATTGGCCTGTCCAATCGGACCAAGGATGTTGAATGCAACACCAGGCTGATCGGGAACACCGAGGATCGTCAGCTTTGCCTCGTCGCGGTTAAATGCGATGCCGGATATAACCGGTTGTTCCATATTCTCATCCTCGTAAGTAATCAAGGTTCCGCCCCCTGGTTCAAAGGAGGAGAGGACCCTTAACGGTACATTATATTTGCCTGCAAATTCTACTGATCGAATTTGTAATACTTTCGATCCCAGACTCGCCATTTCCAGCATTTCCTCGAACGTAATCCGATCCAGGCGTCTGGCATTGGAGACGACACGGGGATCAGTGGTATAAACCCCGTCAACATCGGTATATATCTGGCATTCATCGGCTTTCAGGGCTGCTGCCAGGGCAACCGCCGTGGTATCTGACCCGCCACGACCCAAGGTGGTTATATTGCCATGTTCGTCCCGACCTTGGAAGCCGGCAACGACCACGACACGACCTTTTTTCAGATCTTCCCGGATGCGGGATTCGTCGATATCAAGAATTCTGGCCTTGGTATGGGCACTATCTGTCAGGATATGGACCTGGGACCCGGTGTAGGAGCGAGCCGGGCACCCCCGCCGATTCAGCGCCATACTCAGCAGGGCGATGGTGACCTGCTCACCGGTAGAAACCAGTACATCATACTCTCTTGGTTCAGGTTGTTCGCTGATTTGCTTGGCAAGATCGATCAGACGGTTGGTTTCGCCGCTCATTGCAGACACCACCACCACAATCTGATTCCCGGCATCATGGGCGGCCTGGACCATTTCTGCGACATTTTCGATCCGCTTGATGTCGCCGACCGAGGTTCCGCCGTATTTTTGTACAATCAGAGCCATAAATTCCGTGCTTTGGTTAAAGGGCGCAAATTAAACACTAGTTAGATGAAGAAAGAAAGGGGTTCGATCAGGAAGTTAGAATGTTTCTAACCCAATCTGACACAGAGGCCAGTGCGGTATCGAGATTTTCCGGCTGATTACCACCTGCCTGGGCCATGTCGGGCCGTCCGCCGCCCTTCCCGCCGACCTGTTGGGCAACCATGTTGACCAGCTCGCCGGCCTTGATGCGATCTGTACGATCTTTGCTCACTCCGACCACCAGACTGACTTTATCTTCAGCAACCGTCGCCAACACCACCACCGCCGTGCCCAGTTTGTCTTTGAGCTTGTCCATGGTGGTCCGCAAGCTCTTGGGATCAACCCCATCCAGCCGTGCCGCCAATACGTTGGTGCCGTTGATATCCTGAGCCTGACCGGCCAGATCACTGCCTTGGGCACCGGCCAGTTTGGCCTTCAATTGCTCCAGCTCTTTTTCCAGCTGACGGTTGCGATCCAGCATTTGGCGGACACGATCCTGTGCGCTTTCCCGTGAGCCCTTGAGCATACCGGCGATTTGCTGGAGTTGGCTTTCACCACTCTCCACCCAGGCTTCAGCCTGTTTGGCGGTTACGCCTTCAATACGCCGGACTCCGGCGGCGATGCCGGTCTCGGAGGTAATCTTGAAACAACCGATGTCACCCGTCCGCTTTACGTGGGTGCCACCGCATAATTCGATGGAGAAATCCCCCATGCCCAGCACACGTACTTCATCACCGTACTTTTCGCCAAACAGGGCCATGGCTCCGCTCTTGATGGCCTCTTTGTGAGACATCAGACGGGTTGATACTTCATGGTTGAGACGTATATGTTCGTTGACCAGAGCTTCGATTTGCTTGAGCTGTTCCGCTGTCACGGCTTCAAAATGGGCGAAGTCAAAACGCAGGCGTTCAGCATCGACCATGGAGCCTTTTTGACCGACATGCTCGCCCAATACCTTGCGCAAGGCGGCATGCAGCAGGTGGGTGGCGGAATGGTTGCAGGCGGTGGCCTGGCGCAGGTCGGCATCGACTTCGGCCCGGACTTCGATCTGATCGACCAGATCGCCCTCGGTGACTTCACCGAAGTGGAGAAAAGCGGCGCCCTGTTTCTGGGTATCCAGCACCCGGAAGCGGACAGCGCCGGCACTGATAACACCGAGGTCCCCCACCTGACCACCGGATTCGGCATAGAAGGGGGTGCGATCCAGCACCACCAGCCCCTGTTCGCCTGTGGTCAATTTCTTCACGGGTTTGCCATCCTTATATATAGCAATCACGTTGCCCGGGTCGGCCAGGTGTGCGTAACCGGTAAACTCGGTCTCACTGTTGATATTCAGGGCCTGGTTATAATCGACAGCGAATTTTTTCACTGCCTTGCCAGATTCTTTTTGCACCTGCATGGCGGCTTCATAGCCGGCCATATCAATGTCCAGCTTGCGCTCACGGGCAATATCCGCCGTCAGGTCAACCGGAAATCCGTAGGTATCATAGAGTTTGAAGACAGTCTGACCGGGGATGGTCTTGTCCTTCAGGTTGGCGATCACCTCTTCCAGCAGGGCCATCCCCTGCTCGATGGTTTTGGCGAATTGCTCTTCTTCCTGCTTCAGCACTTTTTCCACGGTAGCCTGTTGTTTCTGCAATTCGGGATAGGCATCCCCCATCTCCTTGACCAACGCAGCAACCAGCTTGTGGAAAAAGGCTTTCTTCATGCCCAGCTTGTGGCCATGACGAATGGCGCGACGGATGATCCGTCGCAACACATAACCGCGTCCTTCGTTGGCGGGAATGACGCCATCGACGATCAGGAAGCTGCAGGAACGAATGTGGTCGGCAATCACTTTCAGTGAATTATTGCCCTTGTCCTTGCAGCCGGTAACTTTCGCCGCCGCGTCGATCAGGTGAACGAACAGGTCGATGTCATAGTTACTGTGGCCACCCTGCATAATGGCCGCCAGACGCTCCAGCCCCATGCCGGTATCCACCGAAGGTTTGGGCAAGGGGGCCATGTTACCTTCCTTGTCCCGGTTGAATTGCATAAAGACCAGGTTCCAGATCTCGATATAACGGTCACCGTCTTCATCCGGTGTACCGGGGGGACCGCCGAAGATGCCTTCGCCGTGATCATAGAAAATTTCTGTACACGGTCCGCAGGGACCGGTATCACCCATGGACCAGAAGTTATCGCTTTCGTATTGTTTTCCGCCGGGTTTGTCACCGATGCGTGAGAAGCGATTGGGATCGACGCCCACCTCTTTCAGCCAGATATCAGCGGCTTCATCATCATCCTGATAGACCGTCACCCAAAGACGCTCGGGGGGCAGTTTCAGGACATTGGTCAGAAAGTCCCAGGCAAAATGGATGGCGTCTTTCTTGAAATAGTCTCCGAAGCTGAAGTTGCCCAGCATTTCAAAAAAGGTATGGTGACGGGCGGTGTAGCCGACATTTTCCAGGTCGTTATGCTTGCCGCCGGCGCGCACACAACGCTGGGAACTGGCGGCCCGGTGGTAACTGCGTTTGTCCTGTCCGAGGAAAACATCCTTGAACTGCACCATCCCGGCATTGGTGAATAACAGGGTCGGATCATTACCCGGTATCAATGGACTGGAGGGAACGATTTCATGTCCCTGTTTTTTAAAATATTCCAGGAAGGCGTTTCTTAATTCAGCGCTGGTTTTCATCTTTCGACAAACTTTTCCGTTCTTGATTGTGCGTGAAACCGGCAAGTGTACCCGATTCTCATGCCGTGCTTCGATCAAATTTCAAATTCTTCTTCACCCACGGCATGCCGGATCTGCGCCATGGTAAAACCACGATATTGCAAAAACCGCATCTGCCGGGCCCGTTCCTGAAAATCCGTCGGCAGTTGCCGACCGAATTTTTTTTCCCGCACCTGTCGGGCGGAACGAAACCAGACTTCATCCCGTTCATCCAGGCAGGCATCAATCAGTTCTGTATTGATGCCCCGTTGTTGCAGCTCCTGATTGATCCGCTGTGGTCCGGAACCCCGTTGCAGACGTGAAGAGACGAACGCTTCAGCAAAGCGTTCGTCACTCAACAATCCTTCTCGGGAAAGCGCCTGCAAGGCAGGCGCGATTTCAGACCTGTCGTACCCTTTCGCGACCAGTTTATCCGTCAATTCCCGGCTGCTGTGTTCACGCCGGGCCAACAGGTCCAGTGCCGAACTGCGTACCTCTTTCACTGTGCCGATCAGGCCTCGACCTCAGCCTCCTCATCATGCTCGACCACAGTATCGCCGCTTGCCGCCTTAACCTGATCCGGCAACATAGCGGCGCGGATGCGAGCTTCGATATCGTCCGATATGGCCGGGTTATCTTTCAGGAAGTTGCGAACGTTGTCCTTGCCCTGGCCGATACGGTCGCCGTTATAGCTGTACCAGGCCCCGGCCTTGTCGATGATATCCAGTTTCACACCCAGGTCGATGATCTCGCCCTGACGAGATATCCCTTCGCCATAGAGGATATCAAATTCGGCCTGTTTGAAGGGCGGCGCCACCTTGTTCTTCACTACCTTGACGCGGGTTTCGTTACCCACCACTTCGTCACCCTTCTTGATAGCACCGGTCCGACGGATATCCAGACGCACAGAGGCATAGAATTTCAGTGCATTACCACCGGTTGTGGTCTCCGGGTTGCCGAACATCACACCGATCTTCATCCGGATCTGGTTGATGAAGATCACCAGCGTATTGGAGCGCTTGATATTACCGGTCAGTTTACGCAGGGCCTGGGACATCAAACGGGCCTGCAAGCCCATGTGTGAATCGCCCATGTCACCCTCGATTTCCGCCTTGGGGGTCAGGGCCGCGACCGAGTCCACCACCACGACATCCACAGCACCGGAACGTACCAGCATATCGGTGATCTCCAGTGCCTGTTCACCGGTATCCGGCTGGGATACCAGCAACTCATCCACATTGACGCCCAGCTTTTCAGCGTAGAGGGGATCAAGCGCATGCTCGGCATCCACGAAAGCGGCGGTGCCGCCTTTTTTCTGGCATTCTGCAATTACCTGCAATGTGAGGGTCGTCTTGCCTGACGATTCCGGTCCGTAGATTTCCACCACACGACCTTTTGGCAAACCGCCGATTCCCAGCGCGACATCCAGCCCGAGCGAGCCGGTAGAAACAGCCTCGATGTCACGAATGGCTTTACCGTCACCCATGCGCATCACAGAACCTTTGCCAAATTGTTTTTCGATCTGGCTCAGTGCTGCACCGAGCGCCTTTTTCTTGTTTTCATCCATAATCATTAACCTCTCAAAAGTCTCCCCAGACCCTTCCCTGAACCAGGCAAAAAAATTCATGGCCCACTTCGATAGTCGCCCATTATTCCACGAATCCGCGACTTGGCCTAGAGCGAATCAGACATCCGGTTATTGTGGTTATCGCGCCGGCGGCCAACGCCGCAGAATTTTATATTCCGCACCCGCGGCTGAAAGTCGGGACTGCACCAGGACAAATTCGTTGATCAGCATGGTAATCGGCTCGATCATCCCCGTTGTTGGACCGTGACGGGCCTTGCGACACAGGGTGAGATGGGGGTGATAGGGGCGGGTTTCCGGTTGGCAGCCGCAATCCTTCAGTGCACGGGAAAGATCCCCATGCAACTGAATCAGGGCCGCCGGGGTGGTTTCCGGCGCAATCCAGACCACTCCGGGTCGGCGCCAAAAACCCGTTTGCGACAAGTTGAGTGTAAATTCCCGGCTGCTGATCCTGTCCGCCGCCTGTTGCACACAAACAGCCTTCGTTGCCTCTACATCACCGATGAAGGCAAGGGTGATGTGCAGATTTGCAGGGGGAATGCGGCGGCAACGGGGGAGACAGGCGGCCATGCGTTCAGTAATCAGTTCGGCCACGGCAGGCGCAGGCCAGAGGGCAAAAAACAGTCTTTGTGACTCAGCAACCGTCAAGACGGTCCCGTACCCCGTGCAGTGCCCGCAATACGGCCTGACGGCGAATTGATTCCCGATCACCTTCAAAAATGTGATCAACACTGCCGACCGGTTGCCCGCCACCGGCCCAGGCAAACCAGACCAGGCCGACCGGCTTGTAGGGCGTGCCCCCGCCCGGTCCGGCAATCCCGGTAATCGCCAGACTCACGGAAGCCCGGCTGTTGTTTAACACCCCCTCCGCCATGGCCCGAGCCGTTGCCTCGCTGACCGCCCCGTTGGCATCAATGATTTCCGGGTCAACGCCCAGCATCTCCTGCTTGGCCTCGTTGGAATAGGTGACAAAGCCCCGGTCAAACCAGGCGGAACTGCCCGGGATATCGGTCAGGATCTTGGCCACCCAGCCGCCGGTACAAGACTCGGCAGTGGCGATCACGAACTCGCGTTGCTGCAGGCAGCGACCCAGTTCGGCGGCCAGACTTTGCAGATCATCATCTGAAGAAAATAGGGACATAATGGCAAACCGGGTTGGTATAGACTAAAAATATACTTCGAGACTCGTCTGAACAAGCCTGCTGTACAGGGAAACATCAAATAACCCCATGGAAATACGTGGTCCTTCCTATAATCCACTGACACCGGTCGGCTACCCGCCGGCGCGCCCGCATCCCCAACAAACCAATGATCAGGCCCATCAGTCCGGCCGGCAGCCAAACGACACACCGCGCCCGGTACGCAGCTTACAGGCCGCACAATACCAGGCCAATGAGGCGGATACTGAACGAAATCGGCCGCGTTTTACCAATCGGGATGTTTCACTTTCGCATCAGGCCCGCCAGGCATTGCATAACTATGAATCGACCGATTTGGCCGATGGACCGGAGTTATTAAACCGGGTGGATGTGTATGTGTAGGAAGGTCAGCACAGAACCGGCAAATCCGGCGACGACCTAATCAATGACTTGCTGTATCACCGCGCCGATTTCATAGCCGGTGGCATGGCGTTGTTTGGCCATCCGCACGACCCGCACTTCGGCGTGTAACGGTTGGGTGAGATCGTTTTGGGGCGCGACTTTCACCTCCAGCACGGTTTCCGGTGGAATACCGAATTCCGAGATAAACATCATGCCCCTGCCGCTCAGGTTCTTGACCCGGCCCACATAATTTTCATTGCTGTCGACTTCCCTGTAATGGATCTCGCAATCCACCTCAACGCGGATAAAATCGCGTTTTTCATCATAATCACGTGGCATTACTCTCTCCGATGCACAAATTCACTGGTTGGACTGGCAGAGTTAAACCGGGAGTATACCGAATACCGACAAGCCACTTCCCCCAAATTCTTGTTTGGATGATGAGCAGATGGTCTTTTACTTGGTTGAATAACAACCCGGACTCTGTGGTCCTTGCTACCTGATATTACAACCATAGCTGAAGAATCGTCTGCCGGCCAAGAACCGGTTCACCTTATCCCCGGACTGGTCAGGGTGACCGGAATTTCGTTACACTCCGGCAGATGGCCAAAGTCATAGAAAAGTCCGCCCACACCCCCATGATGCAGCAGTATCTGGGCATCAAGTCCCGGTATCCCGATATACTGCTGTTTTATCGTATGGGCGATTTCTACGAATTGTTTTACGAGGATGCCCGCAAGGCGGCCGGTTTGCTGGATATTACCCTGACAGCACGGGGTTCATCAGCGGGGCAACCTATTCCCATGGCGGGTGTTCCCTATCATGCTGTTGACGGCTATCTGGCCAAGCTGGTCCGGCTGGGCGAGTCGGTGGCCATCTGCGAACAGATCGGTGATCCGGCTGCCTGCAAAGGTCCGGTGGAACGCAAGGTGGTGCGTATTGTGACACCGGGCACCATCACCGAAGAGGCCCTGCTGGAGGCCCGCCAGGAAAACCTGATCGCCGCTGTGCACAGCCATAAAGGACAGTTCGGTCTGGCCATGCTGGAGTTGGCCGGCGGTCGCTTCAGCCTGATGCAGATCGACAGCATCACCAGTCTGCATGATGAACTGGCCCGCCTCAAACCCGCCGAGTTGCTCCACTCGGACAAACTGGCCTTCAATGATCTCCATGAATTCACCCTGAGTCCCAAGACACTGCCGGATTGGCAATTTGAATACAGCTTTGCCGAACAAAAACTCTGCGACCAGTTGCGGGTACAAAATCTGGCCGGCTTTGGTTGCGATGGTGCACCGGTCGGTGTGATCGCGGCCGGCGCCCTGCTGGCCTATGTACAGGACACCCAGCAATCGGCCCTGCCCCACCTGCACAGTCTGCATGTAGAGAGTCATGACGATGCCATCATCCTCGACCCGGTGACACGTCGTAATCTTGAACTGGAAGACAGCCTGTCCGGCAACCCGACCCACAGCCTGTTTGGTGTACTGGATCGGTGCGCCACCAGCATGGGCAGTCGCATGTTACGCCGCTGGATCAAACGGCCATTGCGGGATCGTGTGGTCTTGCAGGAACGCACCGGGGCCATCACCACCCTGCTCACCAAACTGGATGGCTCAGCTGTGCAGGAGACCCTGCGCGGCATCGGCGACATGGAGCGTATTCTGACCCGTATCGCCCTGAAGTCAACCCGGCCCCGCGATCTGGCCCAGTTGCGTACCGCCCTGGGACGATTGCCGCAGATTCAACAACACCTGCCGGCCGGCAAGCAGGGACGGATTACCTACCTGGCGAAACAGATCGGCAGCTATCCTGAACTCTATGATCTGTTGCAGCGGGCTGTCGTGGAATCACCGCCGCTGTTGATCCGTGATGGTGGTGTTATCGCAGAAAAATACGACAAGGAGCTGGACAAGCTGCGGCGCCTGCAGGAATCGGCCGGGGACATTCTCGCCGAGATGGAACAGCGGGAGCGCAAAGAGACCGGCATCGCCACCCTCAAGGTGGGCTTCAACAAGGTTCACGGTTTTTATATCGAGGTCACCCGCGCCCAGGCCGACAAGACCCCGCAACACTATCAGCGCCGCCAAACCCTGAAGGGCGCGGAACGCTACATCACGCCTGAATTGAAAGAGCTGGAAGACAAGGTCCTGAGTGCCGGAGAGCGGGCTCTGGCGCGGGAAAAATTGCTCTATGACGAATTACTGGAGAAACTCAACAAGTATCTGGTATTGCTGCAACTGACCGCTGTCGGGCTGGCCGAGCTGGATACCCTGGCCAATCTGGCCGAGCGGGCCCGGAGTCTGGACCTGCACCCCGCCCAACTGGAACACCGTCCCGGGGTTCGCATCACCGCCGGTCGCCATCCCGTGATTGAATATAACCAGACCGAACCCTTTACCCCCAATGATCTGTTGCTCGATGAACAGCGTCGCATGTTGATGATAACGGGGCCGAATATGGGCGGTAAATCCACCTATATGCGGCAAACTGCGCTGATTATCCTCATGGCCCACATCGGCAGTTATGTCCCCGCCAAGTCAGCAAGTATCGGTCCCATTGATCGTATTTTCACCCGAATCGGCGCCTCTGACGATCTGGCCGGCGGCCGCTCCACCTTCATGGTGGAAATGACGGAAACGGCCAACATCCTGCATAACGCCACTGCGCAAAGCCTGGTGTTGATGGATGAGATCGGTCGCGGCACCAGTACCTTTGACGGACTGGCCCTGGCCTGGGCCGCCGCCCGGCATCTGGCCAATGAACTAAATGCCTTCACCCTGTTTGCCACCCACTACTTTGAAATGACACGCCTGCCGGAATTGTGCAACAACGTGGTCAACATTCATCTGGATGCCGGCGAACATGATAATCACATTGTCTTCCTGCACAGTGTGAAAGAAGGACCGGCCGGCCGCAGCTACGGCCTGCAGGTGGCCGCATTGGCCGGTGTGCCGCAAACCGTGATCCGCAGTGCCGCCGACAAGCTGCGTGAACTGGAGCAGGATCAACCGCCGACAAACCGGACAACAACACCGGCAATGTATACCGAACCTGCCCCCGATCCGATACGGCAGGCACTGGCGCAACTGGAACCCGACAGCATGTCACCGAAACAGGCGCTGGAGGCACTCTACAAACTCAAGGAGTTGTAAGAGAAACTACCCAGGCCGGACATTTACCTTTACCATATACCATCTAATAACACTGATAACCTGATTGACGCCAAGGAGTAATCAATGACCTATGTCGTGACTGATAACTGCATCAAGTGTAAATACACTGATTGTGTCGAAGTCTGCCCGGTTGACTGTTTTCATGAAGGCCCCAACTTCCTGGTCATTGATCCCGATGAATGTATTGACTGCACCCTGTGTGAACCGGAATGCCCCGCCGAGGCGATCTTTGCCGAAGATGACGTGCCGGCCGGCATGGAAGGCTTCCTGGAACTGAACGCAGAACTCTCCCGTGAGTGGCCGGTGATCACCGAGCAAAAAGCCCCCCTGGCCGATGCCGAGGAATGGGATGGGGTGAAAGACAAATTGCAGCACCTGGAACGCTGATCGCCAAACCAGTGCACACCATGTCCGCCCTGTCATGGCAAACCCATTGAACCAGGCGGCATTGCATCCCGCCATCACCCTGATCCCCCCCGGCGGGGACCCGTTACGGGTTCTGGCCGGGCGCATCATTTATGAACATGCTGATCGCCTGCCGGATTTGGACGGCATTACCATCCTGTTACCGACCCGCGCCATTGCTGCCGATTTGCGCCGCTGTCTGCTGGAACAGGCAACCACCCTGGGTCATCACGCCTTGCTCGGGCCGCAGATCACCACACTGGTTGATTGGTGCAGTGAGTTCATACCGGTCGATCAACCTGTACATGACCAGAACAGCAAAGCCTTGCTGCTCATTGAAGCCCTGCAGGAACACCCGGATCTGTTACAAGGGGCCGGTCCCTGGAGCATTGCCGACAGCCTGCTCCAGCTGTTCGATGAGCTGACCCTGCACCAGATTGATTTGCCCGTTGATCTTGCTGACTTCGTCGAGCAACTGGCCCGTCTCTATCAACTGGGTGACACCCGTCTCGCCCCTTTCAGTCACGAAGCGAAGCTGGTCTACACCCTCTGGCAGGCCTGGCATCAACAATTGGCAGCCAGTGGTCAACGGGATGACACCACCGCCTACCTGCTGGCATTGAGTCAAAGCCTGCTACAGCCACGCCCGGCACACAGTCTCTATCTGGCCGGCTTTGAGGAACTTGCCCCTGCCGAAGTGAGCTGGATAAGGAACCTGTTGCAATCAGGTCAGGCCGCACTGGTGTTACACGGCCTGCCCGACCAGTACACCGCCCTGTGTGACAGTCTGGGCGAAAGTGCGATAACCGTTGAAACACCAGAAACTGATCTCAATCGTTGTCTGGCGCAGATCTTTGCCGTCAACGATCTGCCGTTGGCGGAACGCGCAGCAGCGGCCGCCGTTGCCTGTCCGACCAGCCCCCTGACCACACCGATCAACATCTATACCGCCCGACATAACGAGGATGAGGCCAATGCCATTGATATCCAGGTCCGCGACTGGTTGCTGGCGGGACATCGCAACATCGGCATCGTGACCGAAAATCGCCGGCTGGCGCGCCGGGTCCGCGCCCTGCTGGAGCGGGCCAATGTCACCCTGCAGGATGCCTCCGGCTGGGCCCTCTCCACCACCAGCGCCGCCGCCGCCCTGGAGGCCTGGCTGCAATGCGTGGAGGAAGATTTCGCCTGGATGCCGTTTCTTGATCTGCTGAAATCACCCTTCATCTTTCACGATATTGAGCAGAATGTGCTGGAAAACATCACCTATCGACTGGAGCAGGATATTATCAAAGGCGAACAGACCGCCCGCAGCCTGGCCCGATATCGGCAACGTTTTATCGCCCGGCAGACGCGTCTGCCTGACTGGATGCCCGATCTGCAGGAGACCGTCCTGCCCCTGCTGGATCGGTTTGAGGCGGCCGCCGCCCCGCTGTTGGTCCTGTTACACAAACGCCGCTTCACGCCCCACGACTTTCTCACCGCCCTGCACACCGGGCTCGACCTGCTACAGACCACCCCGCGTCTGGAGGCGGATGCCGCCGGAATGAAGTTGTTGCAGTTACTGGAGCAGATGCAAAACAGTGCCGGTCACAGTGAACTCCAATTCGACTGGAATGGGGCGCGCAGTTGGCTGGGTCGCCAACTGGAACAAACCCACTTCAAGGCGGTTACCGGCAGCAGTCCGGTACAACTGATGGGACTGGGCCAAAGCCGTCTGCAACGCTTCGATGCCCTGATCATCGCCGGAGCGGAACAGGAATACCTGCCGGGCACCGGTGCGGTCTCCCCCTTCTTTAACAGCAATGTGCGCCGGGAATTGGGCCTGCCCACCCGGGATCAACAACAGCAGCAACGCTTCCATGCCTTCCGCCGTTTGCTGGAAGCGGCTCCCCGATTGCTTATCACCCTGCGCCGGGAACAGGACGGGGAACCGGTCAACCCCAGCCCCTGGGTGGCGCAATTGCAATCCTTTCAGCAACTGGCCTGGGGCAAGCCCCTCACCGCCGAACGCTTGCAGTTGCTGGCGGATGATCCCGCCGCCCGGGTCTTGCGCAGTGACAGCACTGCATTACCGCAAGCGACACCGCAACCGTCGCCATCTGTACCGGGACCACAACTCCCTGCCACCATCACGGCAAGCGCCTATCAGGAATTGCTGAACTGTCCCTATCAATTCTTCGCCCGTCGTTGTCTGGAACTGGCCGCCACGGAAGCGATCCGTGAGGCCCTGTCCAAGGCCGAATACGGCCAACTCGTACACCGTTGCCTGCAAGCCTTTCATACCGGCATCAATAAATTACCCGGACCGTTTAAGGGAACGGTAAAGGAATCCAATAAACAGGAGGCCCGGCAATTACTGGAAGAGATCAGCCGTATCATCTTCAGTCGTGACGTGGCGGAGAACTTCGCCCATCGCGGCTGGTGGTACCTGTGGCAATCGATCATCCCCGGCTACATCGACTGGCAATGCAAACGCAACCAGGAGTGGCAGGTCAGCGCCACCGAACAGGACTTCAACGCCGAACCTGATCCCCTCTACAAGATCAAAGGGCGTATCGATCGTATCGACCAACAACAAACCGGCAGCGCCATCCTCGACTACAAAACCGGCCGGATAGCACGGGAAGATGATGTCAAAAACGGTGAAGCGGTACAGCTCCCCTTCTATGCCCTGCTGGCCCGTGCGACACACCCCAACCTGCAACGCATCGAATACCTGAAACTGGATAAACCGGACCAGGTCCGCTCCGTCGCCGTACTGGAAGCAGAAGAACTCGACCAACTCACTGCCCTCACCGAACAACGCCTCACCCGCATCATGCAACAACTCCACAACGGCCGGGGCCTCCCCGCCTGGCCCGATCCGGACAGTTGTGAATACTGTGACATGCAGACCCTGTGCAGAAGACAGGTGTGGGAAGGAGTGCAATAAACACCACACAGGTTGATAGCGCAAAGACACCAACGGCGTCCGGGAGATTTGTTCTATCAGCCGCCGGCTCTATTTTGCTATGTCGCCAACCGGGTTCATAGCACGTTAAAACACTTGCTGAGTTCAATACTATTCCATACTCTTCGTTGAGGGGGATATGTTGATGGACAAACAAAAGAAAACCGATAACGGGGAAAAACCCTCTCCATATTCAAACTCGGCACCCTGGCAACATCTGCTGGAGGTAAACACCGGAACCATTCCCGACGGAGCAACTCCCAACCTGTTACTTTCTCCCCAACTTGCACTGCTGGACTACCAGACGCGAGATGAAGACCCATCATTTGAGGCTTGGCTGGAAGAAGAACATACCGACCCGGTACGGATCAGTGTAATTACCGCCCCCGAGGGCAGTGGCAAAACCCGCTGGTTGCTGGCGCAGTGTGAACGTCGCAACAACCAATGGTGCGCCGGTTTCCTGCGCAATGAAACAGGCCTGTCACCACTGACTGTCTATCAATCCCTGTTAAGCTATGCCCCACGGGTTCTCCTTGTCATGGATAGTGCCGAAGACCGCACGGAACAACTTGTTCATTTACTCGAGGCGGCGGAACAGACCGTTCAGCAAGGCGCCAGACATTTGCGCTTTGTTTTATTGACTCAGAATCTCACCGAACTGTGGTGGAAACGTCTGCGGCCGCAGCTGAGCGATTATGCCGGGACATGGACAGACAATGAGGCCCGAAAAATAAATTATATCTCGCTTGCACCATTGCCCCGAGATATTTCCAAACGTGGAGAGATATTTCATCAGGCAGTGGCTGCCTTTCGCCCCTATATCGAAACACCAGCCACAGAATTCGACACACCGAATCTAAGTCATACAGATTATGACAGGCCGTTATATATACAATTGGCAGCATTAAACCTGTTGCGTGGCGGCAAACGCAGCCTGGATGAGTCAGGCCTGCTGCATGATGCCCTGACCTTCGAGGTTGAAAACTGGCAACAAGCCGGGTTTACCCAGGCAGCAATCATGCCGGTACTGGCAGTCATAACACTGTGGGGCGGTCTGGCCGGTGACAAACTCCATTCCCTGATAGCACAATGGCCAAAGGACGATGTGATCAGCCTCCTTGACACCGACCAACTGACTACATACCTGCAACGGCGCTATCCCACCGATGATGAGTCCGGCTCAACCAATACCGGCATAATCAGCGATCTCAAACCGAACTGTCTGGGCGAAGCTCTGGTCCTTCAGACCCTGAAACACTACGATGCAAACGCGGTGATTCGAATAGCGTTCGGACCCGGTGCGAATGACGTGCAACGTAAACAGGCATTGAATGTCCTCGCCCGCACGCCCTGTCAAGAGCTGGAACATCTCAACGTTCTGAAAGCAACACTCATCGATCAGTTGTATCAGCTCGACAACCTGGAGTTTGCAATAAAACTCATGACCCTGCATCCGATACAATCTGATTCGATGACCGAACTCAATGAAGCGGCGACAAGGATGGTGCTGATTAATCTTGAGCAGAATAAACAGGATAGTCAGGATTTTCTGTCACATCTGGTTGATGTATACATCCACCATGGCGTTACCCTCAATCACATCGGTCAAACAGAGGCTGCGATTGAAAAGCTCTATCAGGCCGATATACTGCTTCGTTCCCTCTCTGCACAACAACCCGATGTCTTCATTCGTCATCTGGCCCACAACCTCAACAATCTGGCAACTATGCTCTATGTGCACGGTCAATCCGAAGCTGCGCTTGAACCGGCCGGGGAAAGCCTGGAACTCTATCGCCAGTTGGCCGAACAGCGACCTGCGGAATTTATCCCAACCCTGGCCAATAGTCTTTCCAACCTGTCCTATCGCCTGTATTTGCTCAACCGAAATGAGGCCGCCATCGAACCATCGCTTGAAGCTGTGACACTTTACCGTCAACTTATCGAAGAACAACCCGATGCATACAGGCATGATCTGGGCATGTCACTTGACTTGCTGAGTAAATGCCAGACAAGTCTCGGACAACATGAGAGTGCACTCGAAACAGCCTTCGAGGTCGTGACACTATATCGCCAACTCGCCGCAGAACAACCCGACACCTTCATGCCCAGCCTGTCATCCCATCTCAGTAACCTGTCGGTGCTTCTTTCTGACCTTGGCCTGCACGAGGCGGCCCTTGCTCCCGCCAACGAAGCGGTAGAGATTGCGAAACAAGCGGTCATGCAAGGTATAGACTGTAGCTCGCATCTGTCCCGCAATCTCAACATTCTGTCCAATCTGCTGTTAACGCTGGGGCACGATGAAACCGCTGTTGATATCTCACTGGAGGCTGTATCACTGCATCAACAACTCGCCGAAGAAGAACCTGATATTTACCTGCCAGGACTGTCTTACAGCCTCGAGAGGCTGGGAAGTTCACTTGCCAACACCGATCAGCTCGAACCCGCTGTCATGTTTTACCGCAAAATGGTGGATATCCGTCGTGATTTGGCCGCAGAACGACCCGTGGAATTCACCCCGGATCTGGCAAGTGGTCTTGCCTATTTGGGCCTCGGTCTTTCCGAGATCGGCCAAGACGAGGACGCTCTCGAAGCCTTCAATGAAGCCGGCGTACTCTTTCTCCGGCTTGCAACCCAATCGCCGGAGACCTACACATCCGATCTGGCAGGGAACAACATCAATCTGGCAAATAATCTTGCCAAACTCGGCCAACATGAGGCAGCCCTCAATGCCGCCCGTGAAGCCGTATCGCTTTTCCGGCATCTTGCAGAGAAACAACCCGATATTTATCTGGCACGGTTGGCATTATCGCTGGGCGCACTGGGTGATACATACCGACAACAAAGTAATACGATAGAAGCCAATACCAGTATTGCAGAAGGCTTGTCCATACTCACGCCCCTGTTCCTGCGTTTTCCGCAAAAATATGCCCAACTCATCGAACAACTTTACACTGAGTATATGGAAACTTGCGAATTGACAGGACGTACGCCGGATACAGCACTACTGACACCCGTTGTTGAGGTGTTTGGACAATTAAATGCTGAAGCAATTCTGGATTGGGATGACCAAAACAGTTAACGGAAAGGCTGCCTGATATCGGCCGTCTCAGCCACGAAGTGGTGCCCGAAACATGACCCTCACACTACTCTCATTGTAGATTGATAACGCAGAGATCGCAGAGTATTTATTTAGATCAGAAACATCCAAATTGCGTTCTTTGCATTATGTTCCTGTTGCTGAAAAGAACACCATCAGCGCAACTTGGATTCAATATCCGCCAGCGTCTTGCGGTAGGTCTGCATGTGACGTGGCGTGCCGTGTTTGACGGCACGTTGGGCGTATTGTTTGGCCTGTTGATAGTTGCCCTGTTCCTGTAACAGGTGTGCAATGTTATTCAGGGCCGGGGCGTAGTCGGGCCATTGGCTTGTGATCTGTTTGAATTGTTTAAGTGAAGCGTTTTTATCGCCCAGAGCATAGTAGTTGTTGGCCAGTGCCATCTGCAGGTTGCGGTCATTGGGCCATTGTTTGATTGCGGTGCGATAGGCGGTGTTGGCGGGTTTAAGTTGTCCCTGTTTTTCCAGCGGGTGCACACTGCTGATGTAGTCATGTGCACTGGCGGTGACGGGCAATTGATCTGCAGGCAGCATGACCACTCCCCAGTATTTGGCGCGACGCCAGGTGCGTTCGAAAACCTTCATCGCGTCAACCTGGCGTTGTGTGGTGCCGGAGCGCAGGATGATTTTTTCCTGTTCCAGGTCGTAGCCGACGACCACTGCATAGTGCCAGACCGGTATCCAGTCCAGCCCCAGATTCAGCAACACGAGGACCGGATGGCCGGCACGCAGTTCTTCCAGCAGACTGGTCACGTTTTTATCCAGCACATAGGGGACCAGACCGTATTGCCGGGCTGCAGCAATCATCTCTATTTGCAGTGAACCTTGCCGTGCCGGGATATAGACCTTGTCCACCAGTTCATCGGGACTGATGTTGACCCCTTGTTGCTGCATCATGGCAGCCAGGGCCGCCGGGCCGCACTGGTATTTCTCTTGTGCAAAAAAGGGGACCTGCGTCAGTTCGACAGGTTTGCTGAATGCCGTTGGTCGCTGGGCCAGGATCGCCTCCGATTGCAGGGGTAACCCGCTACAGGCGTTGAGCAAAAAAAGGCACAGGAAAAACAACAGCCCGCCGGGAGAAATCCGGGCGGGCTTTGCAGTCAGCGATAAAAAAGATTGGGGTGTCGGGGTCAAATCTTGGGATAGACATTGGTCCAGCCGGCCAGATCTGTAAAGACCAGGATGATGAGAACCAGTAAAACTGTACCCAGAACATCACCACCGGCAGGCAGATCGTTAATCTGGCTGCTCAGTTGTGCAATTTCCTGATCGGTCATGGCGGCAACACGCTCCATGGCCTGTTCCGGCTGTACGCCTTGCATGGTCAGGGCCGCCTGTACATCCTGACGCTGCAGGGAGGCCATCAGGGCGGAACGATCCAGTTTGGCCTGGACTTCGGCCTGCAGTTCAGCGGTGGAGACCAGATCTGCATAAACAGCGGGCTGGATAGAGAAAAACAACATGAGTGCGGCACAGAATGCAGACAATCCGCGCATGGTTCTGATTTTATTCATCATAATAATGGGACCCCGGGGGTGATAATGATGGTGACCATCTATGAATAGTCCAAAATCCATATCACTGTCAATGTCATATGCTGAATCTCGGTCCAAACCGGCTTTTAAAGCAAGACAGCTGCCGGCCCGCTCGTTCGAAAACAGCGCATTTACCCCCACCGTTTTCCCGCCCACAACAAAGATTGGTCTGTTCTTGTATAAGATCAATTACCGGATGCGTTGTTTGCCTTATACAGCTAAAATCCCCATGCAAAACGCGCAATATCCGAGTGTTTTGCTTGGTGATATGGTTTAATTTTTTTAATTTGTTACATATAGTTAGCAAATGGCGGCATACTAATTTTTGGTATAAAGGCCTTACAAATGCTATATAATACCGAAGTCTGTTGTGGGGGGGAGAACATCCACGCGACCTCATCTGTTTAAATGTATTTTATGGAGCTGGAAATGAACAGAATAAGGATCAACAAGGGAAGTTTTACAATTGGTCAGCACAGTCTCGAGCAGGGAACCGTGACCATTGGTCGCAATATTACCAACGATATCCGGTTGAATGATTCCATTGTCAGCAGCAATCACGCCAAGATTGTTACCGTGATGAATACGTCCTATATTCAGGACCTGGGCAGCACCAATGGCACCTTCGTGAATGAGCAGCGGGTGGGACAACAACGTTTGCTCAGACCCAACGATATCATCACTATCGGCATGTATGAGATCATGTTTTTTGCCGATGATATGAGTATGCCGGCGTCAAATAACACGGCCTCTGACAAAACCCAGATCGCCTATCCGCGCCAAAAGGCCGCAGACACCTCGACACCTGCCAAAAGTTCGGATAATCCGTTCCTGAATAAACGTTGAAATGTCCAACCCGGCGTGATCAGTGCTTGCCCAGGTATTGATCACACCGGGTGGTATTCTGATCCTTGCTTGCATAGTCAGCCTCGAACCCGACGCCGGCAGCCGCACCACACTCCCACAAGCGTTGACACTGGAAGTTTTTATCGCTGATTACAAAACCGGCAGCGGATTCCACGAGTTCCAGTTCACAATCAATACCCAGCTCTTTATCCTTGCCATGATAGGTGTAACGTTGTTTGCCTGAGGGTTGTAAACGAACAGCTTTACCGCTTTCGCCGGCGGCGATGCGACAGGCATGATGTCCGTTAAATTCCGCCCTGACCAGCAAGTCTCTGCCATCCTGTTTAATCAGAACGACATTTGTTTCCATCAACTCGCTGTCCATCCAGACACCCTTGTGTTGCTGAAAATAACAACCGGCAATGTCACTCGCCGCTACCGGCAATACCAGCACCGAAAGTACCATCCCCAATGCCAATCGGATTCTCATCGCTTTATTTTCCATACAGCCTGTTCGTCTGAAGATTATTTTTTCGCCGCCATGTTGGTCAGCGGGCCAAATACCAGCCAGAGCAGAGCAAAGCCTATTACTGCAGCTGAGCCAACATAGATGAGCAAACTGCCTGTCGGTACTATTTTCAAGTCATTAATAAAAGCGGCATAACTGCCGGCATCCAGCACCAGTCTCATCACCAACAGCATATCCAAAACCGTAATCACAATGGCTGTGACGATGCCGCCGCCACAGAGTATGTTTCTTTCCATACCCGAAAGTGCGCGTTGGTGCTGTTTGACAAATTGTCCGGCAACCAGGTAAGCCGCTATTAGCAGCACAGCGAAATACCACAACGGGCTGATATATAGATGAAAGATGTTCTGCAACAAATTGATGATGACCAGGCCAAGCAGATAGCCAACTGCCAAAGCGCCAAGGTATTTTCCGATTGAAACCTCATGTGAGTCCATGTTGTTGTCCTGTGTCCTATTGATGTGTACATCTATCCTAGCCACAGATCCGAAATTGCACAAATCAGCCACAAGCGTATCAGTTTTCAATACCGGCAGACATAAAAAAAGCGGCATCCGGCCGCTTTTGCTTTAATACCCTTCAGGCTGTCCCGCCCGCGCTTGTTTTACCCATGCAGTTATTCTTGTTGTGTTGTGTTCAGCATCCTGCCGCTGCTGGTCTTTCCATGGAGTCATCCATGCGGGCAATCCGGCCCCAAGCCACTTTTCCCTATGTTGCTTCCCGATATCCGCCGATCCTGTACAAAAATCAACAGTATCAAGTGATTAGCAATTCTCTTATGGTCGGCAAGGATACTTTATTACCCTGTACGATGCATGGCAATAAGTGTGAATTGCTTCACATTTTAACTGCACAAGATCCCTCGTCAGGAAATGGGTTTACCCCATCCGGTGCAATCATTAAGCTACCCCCATGCAATCAACCGGCGCCCCTCAACCTCTCGATAATGTGACTGTCCATGCTTCCGCCGGCAGTGGCAAGACCTACCTGCTGGTGAGCCGGATTATTCGCCTTTTGCTGGACGGCGCCCGCCCCGGCTCCATTCTGGCGATCACTTTTACCCGCAAGGCCGCCGCCGAAATGCAGCAGCGTTTATTGCAACGCCTGTTTGAGTTGGCCGCGCTGGATGATGCCGAACTCAATGCACACCTTGCCCTGCTGGAAGTGCCTGCCACCACTGAAAACCGGCAACAGGCACGTTGCCTGTATGAACTGTTGTTGCGCACCGAACAACCGGTAAAGCTGACCACCTTCCACGCCTTTTGCCAGGATCTGCTGCGTCGCTTTCCGCTGGAGGCGGATATTCCGGCCGGTTTTGAACTCCAGGAACGCACCACGGCATTACAGGATGAGGCCTTCGATGCCTTGCTGGAAGAAGCGGCGACCGATGAACAGAGTGCAACGACCGGGGCACTGGATTATTTATTGCGTGAGTTTTCCCTGTTCAATACCCGCAAGGCGTTACACAGCTTTTTGCAACAACGCAGTGACTGGTGGGCCTGGACGGCCGGTGCAGACAACCCAACGGCTTATGCTATCGACAACCTGGCCGGGCAGTTACAGATCGATCCGACAGTGGAGCCGATGACAGCGTTTCTTGCCGAGCGGAGTGACATTGCGCGGTTTATCCCTTTTTTGGAACAACACGACACCAAAACCAATCTGGAATTTGCTGCAAAACTGCACGAGGGTTTGGCGAATATCGATAAGCCCGAAACAGCCTATCAACTGATTCGGCAAGCCTTTCTCACCGACAAGGGTGAACCACGCGCCCGAAAAATCACCAAGACCAACAGCAAGATCTATGGTGAAGACGGTGCAGTAACATTTTTGGCTTTGCATGAACATATCTGCGCCCGGCTGGCCGACACCGACGGCCAACTGGCCGCCATCCGCACTTATCAGAGCAACCGTGCCTGGTATACCGCCGGGTCTCGTTTACTGGCGCATTATCAACGCATCAAACGCGAACAACGCCTGCTCGACTTTAACGATCTGGAATGGAAAAGTTGCCAGTTACTTACACAGGGTGACAATGCCCTGTGGGTGCAATACAAACTGGACAGCCGTATTGATCACCTGTTGATCGATGAGTTTCAGGATACCAACCCGACCCAGTGGCAACTGGTCCTGCCTATCCTGCAAGAGATGGCGGCAAATACCATGGAGCGGAACCGCAGTGTGTTTCTGGTGGGCGATGCCAAACAATCCATTTACCGATTCAGGCGAGCTGAACCACGGCTGTTCAATACAGCCGGCCGCTGGCTGGCTGAGAACCTCAATGCCAAAAGCCGGCCCTTGAACAAGTCCTGGCGTTCCGCACCGGCGATCATTCAATGTGTGAATCGCCTGTTCGGCGCAGGCCCCTTGCACGATCAACTCCCCGAGTTTGAACCCCATGAGACACAACATACCGACTTGTGGGGAGAGGTCAAATTGTTACCCCTGGCAGGACTCGGCCATGTTGCTGACGATAGCATCAAGGCGGCTGTTGATTCGTTAAACGAAAATCAATTCACGTCACTGCGCGATCCATTGCGTTCGCCACGCTCTATCCCGCAACACAAGACGCATTACGAAGAAGGCAAAACCATCGCCGGGGTGATTCACGAATTGCTGGCCGGGCAAACCGTGATCCGGGCGGAGAACAACACTTATCGCACAATCACCTATAGCGACATCATTCTTCTGCTGCGCTCGCGCACCCATGTGCATGAGTATGAACTCGCCCTGCGTGAAGCCGGAATTCCCTATCTCGGCGCCGATCGCGGCACATTATTGGAAGCGCTGGAAGTGATTGATATGGTCAACCTGCTGACCTGGCTGATCACCCCCTTCGATAATTTGGCCCTGGCCGGTATTTTGCGCACACCACTGTTTAATCTGACCGACACCGATCTGCTTACCCTCGCCGCTGCCGGTTCCGGCAACTGGTATGAACGGCTGGCCTGCCTGGCGGAAGCGTCACCTGACAGCGATTTTGCCCGCGCCCATGCCATGTTGGCACGTTGGCAGGCACAGGTCGGTCATATCCCCGTGCATGATCTGCTGGACCGCATCTACAGTGAAGCCAATGTTCTGGCTCGTTATCACGCCGCCTTTCCCCCGGCCCTGCAATCACGGGTCAGTGCCAATCTGACCCGATTTCTGGAGTTGGCTTTGGAAATGGACAGCGGTCGCTATCCCAGTCTGACCCGTTTTCTGCACTGGTTGGCTGAATTGAAACAACAGGCCAAAGACTCCCCCGATGAACCACCGGCACTGGGGCAACAGGATCGGGTGCGGCTGATGACGATCCATGAGGCCAAGGGCCTGGAGGCGTCAGTGATCTTTCTGGCCGATGCCGCCCGTTCTCCCTCCGGCAACACAGCCTACGAAACACTGGTTATCTGGCCCGCGGAAGAACCGCGCCCGTCCACTTTTATGCTGACCCGGCCGCGCACCGAACTGGATCCCTGGAGTCTTGACCAACTGGCCATCAAACAATCCCAGGAAGCCTGTGAAGAAACCAATCTGCTCTATGTGGCCGTGACCAGAGCGAAACAACTGCTGTATATCAGCGGCAGTCTGCCGGGACGCGGCGATAACACCGGCTGGTATGGACAGATTGCCGCCCGTTACGCACTGGAAGCAGACAGTTGGACCGATAGCCAATGTCTGGAGGTCTCGGGTCGACCCCATCCGTCCACCTCTGCATCGGCACCGGCAAGCCCTCATACCATAACGGTCGATCCGCGCCTGTCACAACCGATGGAGGTAAAACCGGCCTGGTATGAGATCGCCCCCAGTCGAAGTCATGAGCAGCTCACTACCGACTTCGCAACGGATGCGGACGGTCAGACACGCGGCGTTGCCATCCACCTGATGTTGGAGAAACTCAGTCAGCAGCCTGTTGATAGGGACAGCGTCAAACAACGCATTGCACAACAACTTGGCTTTACCGTTGATGAGGAGCCCTATACATCATGGTGGCGTGAGGCTGTCGATCTCATTGCCAATCCGACATTAAAGCATCTGTTTAACCCTGCAGATTATCAGCAGGCCTGGAGCGAAGTACCGATTAGTTATCTGCATCACGGTCAGACCATTCATGGCGTGATTGATCGACTGGTACTGGTGAACAATGAACTCTGGTTGATCGATTACAAGACTCACCAGCATTCTGAAGAGAAGACGTTATCCGAACTGGCCGGCCATTATCAGCAGCAGTTGGCTTTTTATATAGAGGGTATAAAAAAAGTCCGGCCGGATCAGACGATCCGACCGGCCTTGTTATTTACCTGGTGCGCCAGGCTGTGGCCCGTTACGCTGTAATTACTTCTTTTGTTCCTTCTTGAACTGTTCCAGACCTGCAAACAGGCGATCAGCGGGGACATAGCCGGGAACAATCTGGCCGTTTTCAAGCACCAAAGCAGGTGTACCACGAACACCCAGATCCTCGCCCAGTATGTAGTGCTCTCTCACCGGATCATCACAGGTCTTGTGCGGTACGCTCTTACCACTCTTGGCGCGGTTCATCGCCTCGTTACGATCTTTCGCGCACCAGACATCCTGCGCGAGCCTGAATGATTCTGAACCAAAACCCGCCCGGGGATAGGCCATATAACGTATCTTGATCCCCAGTTTATTGTAATCGGCCATTTCATCATGCAGCTTGCGACAATATCCGCAATCGATATCGGTAAACACCGTCACCGTATGTTTGGTTTCGCCCTTGGGGGCAAAGATGATCATGGAATCTGTCCCTGCGAGTTCCAGGGCATCGGCGCGCACACTGTCCCGTAATCGCATTGTGATATTCTTGCCGGTCGATATCTCGATCAGGTCGCCGCTCACCAGATATTTTGCATCGGCACTGACATAGAGAATTTTTGGCGGCATGATGGCTTGATACAAGCCCTTAACAGGGGTCTCTTTTATGCTGGTGATTTGCTTGCCCGAAAACTGCTTGTTGAGCATTTTCTTGATGTTTTCTATATCTGCCGCAGTACCGGCAAATACGGCGCTGGTTCCCATTGCCACAAACAAAACTATCGTCATTACTGCATAAATCTGTTTCATCATGTCACCCTGTTTTGAAATGGTCAGGCATTCTACCTGAATCTGTCGTTTATGTGCTGTATTCCGACCGCCCGGTCCCTAAATGGTTCCTGCCGGATCGTTTCCCCGCCATCATCCTCTGGGATGGTGGGCGGCATGGAGGTCTTTCAGTCTGGCCCGGGCCACATGAGTATAGATCTGGGTCGTGGAAAGATCTGTGTGACCCAGCAACATCTGCACCACACGCAGGTCCGCACCATGATTTAACAGGTGGGTGGCAAAGGCATGGCGCAATGTGTGTGGGGAAAGTGTGGTATTGATCCCGGCCTGCTTTGCATACCGCTTGATGATGTGCCAAAAATTCTGGCGGGTCATAAACTGCTTGCGGTTGCTGGGGAACAAAGCATCGGTCACACCACCGTCTAGGATAGCGGGGCGCCCTTCCACCAGATAGCGATTGATCCAGTCCAGCGCCTCTTCACCTAATGGTACCAGCCGCTCCTTGTTACCCTTACCCACGACCCGTACCACTCCCTGGCGCAGATTGACCTGCCCCAGGGTCAGTCCCACCAGTTCCGAAACCCGCAAGCCACTGGCATATAACACTTCCAGCATAGTGCGATCCCGCAACCCGGCCGGGTTGCCGATGTCCGGCGCCTGTAACAGTGCTTCGACATCTTTTTCCGACAGGGTTTTGGGCAGGCTGCGCCCCAGTCTGGGTGCTTCAATCAGGGCGGTGGGATCAACATGGATGTGTTTATTGCGCAGCAGGTAGCCATAAAACCGCCGAACACAGGAGAGAAAGCGGGCGCTGCTGCGGGGGCTGAAGTTTTGCTCCAGGCGGTGGGCCAGATAACCATGCACATCCGCCTTGCTGACAGCGATCAAGTCAGTCTCCGAGGCAGCCAGCCAGTTGGCAAATCCGGCCAGATCATGGCGATAGGCCGTCAGTGTATGTTCACTCAAACCCTGTTCCATCCACAATGCATCCAGGAAAACGCTGACCATGGGGTGTTCCTGTAACGGTGTGCTCGGCACCTTCAAACCAGCCTTGCCCCTTCGTGAGTCAGTAACCACTTTTTGATATCGATTTGCACACCGCTGGTGCTGCCGGCATAACCACCCAGGCCGTTTTTTGCCACAACACGATGACAGGGCACAATGACCGGAATCGGGTTGGCGCGACAGGCGTTCCCCACCGCTCTTGGACTACTGCCAAGTCGTTTGGCGATATCAGCATAGGATACTGTCTTGCCGGCCGGGATTTTCTGCATCTCACGCCAAACCTTTAATTGGAAAGGTGTGCCGGACAATCGGATCGGGATATCGACCCGGCTTTGGCCTCCGGCAAAATAGGCCTGTAGCTGTTGCAGAACCGGGTGGTTAACCCGCTTGTTCTCAGTCGCGTCTGCATCCGTCTGAATATCAATGGCGACGACGACATCGTCTTCCAGGTGAATATCCAGCCGGCCAATCGGACTGGACATAGATGCTGTATGCTGCATTACTCAACCCCCTGTTCGACGATCTCTTCGGTCGCGGCTTTGTTTTCCCTGACTCTGGACAAACGCAGTTTGTGGATTTCGTGTTCCAGCACCGCGCGGCGATCCGCTTCCCTGGTTACCCGCAGCAGGTGCTGGAAAAGTTCATGGGCATCTTCGATCAGACCGGCTTGTCCCAGACACTCCGCCGCCTGATAACGCGCTGTTTGTCCCCACGGGTCCAGTCCCTTGCCATCCGGCAACATCGCTGACTTGAGATAAAGATGCGCCGCTTCAGGATAGCGATTTTGTGCACGGCGTGAATCAGCCATCCAGTAAAACAATTCACGCCGGATTTTTTCATCATCGGTCAGGGTCGAGACCCGTTGAAACAGCTGAATGGCGGCATCGTGTGCGCCAACGGTTTGCAGATCAAACACCACCTGTAATAACCGTTCAACCTGTTCTTTGCTCAGCTTGTCACCCTTGCCGGTGATAAATTCATTCAGCGCGTCGGCGCCTCTTTGCGCTTGCCCGCCCAACACCAAAATTCTGGCCCGCCGCAGGTACCACATATAGCCGGTATTGTCCTTTGGCGGCGTTACCAGCGTGGCCATGATCTCTGACGCCAGGGGAATATCATTTTGTGCCAATGCCACATCAACCAGAGTGCGTCTGGCCGGTTCAGGCACATCACTGATAGCGGGAAAATATTTACTTCTGACGAACAACTGACGCAGTATCTCACCACCATGCTTGCGGCGTTTGAGTGACTTCACCAACATATCAGCCGCCGCCACACGACTCTCTTCACCCTGTGCCCGGTGCATCAACAAGGCATAATAGGCACGGGCAATCAGCGGTTTTTTACGAAAATATTTTTTCGCTGCGGCAAACCATTTTTCATCCTGCCCGATCAAAAATTGCGCTTTATTGCCTTGGTACAAGGCAAAATCAATATAGGCATTCCATAAGCTGTCAATGTTGAAATCAAACAGGGTATCGACAGATTTGCGTTGCCGGTATGCCACGACATGCTCCAGCGCATTCACTGCAGTGGTCCTGTCACCGGCCCGTTGTGAAGCCTCCGCAACCACCGCCCACAGGGAATACCCCAGTCGTTCGTCCGCACCATGGGTTGTTATCTGTTGCAAACCGATTTTTACTGCCTCTACCGGCGTCAGTATGCCGGCACGCAGGCGGGCCAATAAATAGAGCATGTCGGCTTCGGGTTTATCGGTGTGGCTCGCCAACAGTTCCACCGAGTCCTGTGCCTGATCATTCATCAACAGAATTCTGGCACGCAGAATAAGCGTGGCCGCATCTTTGGCCGTATAGTCCTGTTGATAGCGCTGAATCGCGGTTCGTGCATCATCCACCTGTCTGGCAGACAAGTAACACATCACAATCAACTTGCGCCAACGCTTCAACCATAACACGGTGGCATCATCATCCTGACCGGCAACGGAAAGTATCATCTGATTCAGATGCTTTCTTGCCGTCGTACCCTGTCCCAATTCCAGCCAGGCCTCCGCCTGTACGGTTTTGGCCTGATACATAAACTCATTCGGCAGGCCGGTGGGCAGGGAGCTGATTCTGTCCAGCAAACCCTGCCAGTTGCGATTCTGTTGATAAATTTGAATGCGCAGTCGCTCCAGGGCCAGCCATTGCGCTTGATCGTTTGTGAGTTTTAGCTGGGTTTCATTCAGCAAATGCAACGCCAGATTGGGTGCGCCGGTTTCAGCTATGTGACGGATCTCGGCCAGGGGCTGGTCCGCTGTTCTGTCACCGCCAGCCGCCTTCTTCTCTTCTGCAGCGACTTTTGCATCACCGACGGGGCTATTCGCCGCCTTGCCGGCCGGTTTCTTTTTTACGGGCTTGCGCTTATCCGTTTTGGTGACAGCGGCCTTGTCTTTTTTAATGTCACTGCCGGCAGCAGCCGTGCTGTCAGCCCCATAGCAAAACGACACCAGTATGATGAGAAAAAAATGACGGTATGTAATAGTTTTTATTCCGGACATAAAAAACGGGTATCGTTACTGAAACGATACCCGTTGATTATGGACATAATCGCGGCAGGCTTACAACCGCGCTGTCGCAGTTCCGTTAACTCAGGAAAGTTTTTCCTTGATGCGGGCTGATTTGCCCTGACGATCACGCAGGTAGTAGAGCTTGGCGCGACGTACGTCACCACGACGGACAACCTTGACGCTTTCGATTGCCGGGCTGTAGGTCTGGAAAACACGTTCCACACCTTCACCGTGGGAGACCTTGCGAACAGTGAATGAAGAGTTCAGGCCACGATTACGCTTGGCGATGACAACACCTTCATAGGCCTGTAAACGTTCACGGTTACCTTCCTTTACCTTTACCTGTACCACGATAGTATCGCCGGGACCAAACTCCGGTATCTCGCGATTCATCTGTTCCTTTTCCAATTGTTCGATTATCTTGCTCATGGCTTGCTCCAACGCTTTCGCTCATTCAATACTGTAATTCAATCAACCCTGTTCATGCTCGTGGATAAAATCCTCAAGCAGTTGCTGTTGCTCTCTGTCCAGCTCCAGCCTTTCCAGTAAATCCGGTCTTCTCAACCAGGTTCTGCCCAGTGCCTGCTTCAGCCGCCAACGGGCAATGGCCTTATGATCACCGCTCAGTAACACCGGCGGGACGGCCATCTCACCAACCTGTTCGGGTCGGGTATAGTGCGGATAATCCAGCAGACCCTGCATAAAGGAATCCTCGCCGGCCGAATCCGCGTGGCCCAGCGCCCCCGGCAAGAGACGGGTCAAACCGTCGATCATCACCATGGCAGCCAGTTCACCACCGCTCAATACGTAATCGCCGATGGACCATTCTTCATCCACTTCGGCACTGATGAGTCTTTCATCAACACCTTCGTATCTGCCGCAAAGCAGTATCAGGTGTGCCGCGCCGGACATGTCCAACAGGTCCCGCTGTGTCAGCTTGCGCCCCTGTGGTGACAGGTAAATCACCTTGCCGGGCGGATCATAACTGCAACGGGCGGTGTCGACAGCCTGTCGTAACGGTTCAACCAGCATCACCATGCCGGGCCCGCCGCCATACGGCCGATCATCGACTGTGCGGTGGGCATCCCGGGTAAAATCCCGCGGATTGATCAAACCCAGTTCCAACAAACCCTGTTGCATGGCCCGGGCGGTAATACCGTACCTGGAGACAGCCTGGAACATTTCCGGAAAGAGGGTGATGACGTCAATACGCATCGCTTTTCCTGTCTAGTATTCCAGATCCCAATCAACCCGGATGATACCCAGCGCCAGGTTTATCTCCCGGATCACCTCACCTTGTATATATGGTATGAGATGTTCCTGTTTATCGCTGCCCCGGACAACCAACACATCGTTTGCCCCTGTTTCCAGCAGACTCTCCACAATACCGAGCTGTTGCCCGTCACTGTTTTGCACCTGTAATCCGATCAGGTCAGCCCAATAGTATTCATTATCTTCCAGTACCGGCAGACGGTCCCGTTCGACGAGGATATCTGTACCAACCAGCCTGGCGGCCACATCACGATCTGTGCAATTCGCCAAATACGCGATGATGCCCTTGCCGTGTGTCTTGCCTTCGATCACCTCAAAGGCCTGCAAACGACCATCCTGTTGCAGATACCACGGCGAATAATCAAGGATATTGTCCGGCGGTACAGTGTGTGAAATGACCTTGACCCAGCCCTTCACGCCATAAACCCCGGCTACCCTGCCGAGCACAACCCATTGCTGATTTGTTTCCAGCCCGGTCATGCAAGCAGGGCTATTAGGCAGCCTGCTCCTTCAACAGTTTGCCTACTCGCTCAGAAGCCTGCGCACCCTGGCTCAGCCAGTAATCAATGCGATCGCGCATAATATTCAGTCGTTCTTCATTGCCGCGGGCAACCGGATTAAAGAATCCGACGCGTTCAATGTAACGACCGTCACGGCGACTACGGCTGTCTGTCACCACAATGTGGTAAAAAGGACGCTTCTTGGCGCCGCCACGTGTTAATCGAATGGTAACCATATGGTATCTAAACCCTTAAATCTGTTAGCTTTTTGTTCCAATAAAAAACACCGCTCACGGGAGCGGCCTGCGATGGAACCGCGCATTTTACTGGAATTCCTAAAAAAGTGAAGTGGTTAGGAAGAATAATCCCGCTTTTTTACCCGTTCCTCTAGCGCATCCCGGGAGGTAATTGGCCCTTCAGGCCACGTAACATTTTTCCCATCCCGCCCTTGCTGACCTTTTTCATCATTTTCTGCATTTGGGTAAATTGTTTCAGCAGTCGATTCACATCCTGGACTTGCGTCCCGGAACCGGTGGCAATACGGCGCTTGCGCGAGCCTTTTATGATTTCCGGTCGACTCCGCTCTTTGGGTGTCATGGAATAAATAATGGCTTCCATCCTGGAAATCTGTTTCTCATCCAGCTGTCCCGGCAGGTTTTGGGGCAAACCGGGCATGCCCGGCAACTTGTCCAGCAGACTCCCCAATCCACCCATTTTTTTGACTTGCTGAAACTGGTCCAGGAAATCTTCCAGGTCAAACCCCTGACCTTTTTTCATTTTTTTGGCCAGCTTCTCGGCCTTCTCGACATCAAAGTTTTCCTGAGCCTGTTCCACCAGGCTGACCACATCACCCATCCCCAGGATGCGGGAAGCCACCCGGTCCGGATGGAAGGGCTCCAGGGCCGTGCTTTTTTCACCCACGCCAAGGAATTTAATCGGTTTGCCGGTGATTTGCCGGATCGACAGAGCCGCCCCGCCGCGGGCATCACCGTCGGTTTTGGTCAGGATCACACCGGTCAGCGGCAGTGCATCATTAAAGGCCTTGGCGGTATTGGCGGCGTCCTGACCTGTCATGCTGTCGACCACGAACAGGGTTTCCACCGGATCCACTGTCTGGTGCAAACGTTTGATCTCGTCCATCATCTCCGCATCGATGTGCAGTCGACCGGCTGTATCGACAATGAGGACATCCATGTTGCTGATTTTGGCCTGTTTCAGGGCCTGTTGGACTACCTTGACCGGATCGGCATTGGCCTCGGTGGGATAAAACTCGGCCCCCACATCGGCGGCAACGGTTTTCAGCTGATCAATCGCGGCCGGACGATAGACGTCGGCACTCACGACCATCACGGATTTTTTCTGTTTTTCACGCAGGCGGCGCGCCAGCTTGCCGACAGTGGTGGTCTTGCCCGCACCCTGTAACCCGGCCATGAGGATAACGGCGGGCGGGGTTATATTCAGGTTTATCTCTTCATTGGCTGATCCCATCAGAAGGGTCAGTTCGTCATTGACGATCTTAATCATGACCTGACCGGGAGTGAGGCTCTTCATCACCTCGGTGCCGATGGCGCGTTGTTTGACCTGTTCGATCAACGCCTTGACGACCGGCAGGGCGACATCCGCTTCCAGCAGGGCCATGCGCACCTCGCGCAGGGTGTCCTTGATATTGTCCTCACTGAGACGACCCACTCCGCGCAGGTTGCGAATGGTTTTGCCCAGGCGTTCAGATAATCCGTCAAACATGATGAATCCGCAGAATGTTGTTTATATGCTGTGAATATCTGTCCACCGGAACCGGTGAACAGTGCGGGTATTATAACTGGATCCGCTGGCCGCTGCGCAAAGATTCCAGCTCGCGATCCGGAATGGATTCCCGACATTCGGCAAAGATGATTGTTTCGGCGCCGGGTTTGTGGTGGCTGAGATAGATTTTTGGCTCGTGTTTGAGTTTTTTCAGATCTTCACCCAGCGTCCGGGGGCAATAGTGTCCCGCCTGCTGGCTAAGGGGGTGATCTTCGTTGGTAAAGGCGGTCTCCACAATCAGCACATCCAGGCGGGGTTGCTTGTTCAATCCGTTCCAGAACGTATCGTTGGTGCTGCTGTCACCGCTGAAGGCAAAGGTCCCGGTTGGTGAAGAGACGCAGTAACCAATGGCCGGCACGACATGATTGACCGGAATACTCTCAAAACTGACATCGCCGATTTTACAAATGGAGCCCGGTTCCATGACCTCATAGCGCAGGACCGGTTTTGCCCTGGACGGCAATGTGGAAAAATCCGGCCAAATCACATTATTGAAGATGTGCTTCTGCACAGCCTGCATTGTCAGGGGTTGGGCATGTAATGTAACCGGGGTGGTAATGCGATCAAAAATACTGTCGATCATCAACGGCAGACCGGTCAGATGATCCAGATGAGAGTGAGTGAGAAAGACATGCCTGATGGTTTCCATTTCATCCAGTGACAGGTCTCCCAAACCGGTGCCGGCGTCAATTAAAATATCGTTGTTGATGAGGAGTGAGGTCGTACGCAAATGCGTACCGATTCCACCGCTACACCCCAGTACCCTGAGTTCCATAAGTTTTCTGCTTACCCGCTGGCTGTCTTTGTCTAAAACTGCTGCCGACAATATTGCTGGATGTTTGTTATTGTAGCGGCATATCCTTGTTTGTTTTTAGCTTTAATAATGACATTATTCAAGCAAAACAGAAAGATACACAGATCACAAGACAGGTATGCAAGCCGACGAATCGGTTATAGTATTAGAAGGTTGCAAAATTACACGATAAATCGAAGAATTGACGCTATTCCCATAGTATTAAAAGGCGATTATCCTTACCTACACTGTTACGGAACACTGTTCCCTGAACCAAAACAATGCACATAACTACGACATTCCTGGCCCTTGGCCTCTATTTAACCTGCGGTATACTGCTGCTTTTCCGCTTGTTAGGTAAGGATTTAATCCGGAAACTGCAAAAACCACAAATCCTGTTGCTGGTATTGGTGGCGCTGATATTTCATACCATCGCGCTGTATCACGACCTGTTTACCCCCACCGGGCTGGATATCGGCTTTTTTAACGTCCTCTCTCTGGTGGCCTGGCTGGTGGTGCTGTTGTTAACCCTGGCGGCGATTACCATGCAAGTGGAATGTCTGGGTGTCATTGTTTATCCGTTCGCCGCCGGCATGCTGTTGATCTCGCAGGTGTCCGACCAACACCATATCCTGCCCTACCACATGCAAGCCGGCATTCAGTTACACATCCTTATCTCAATCCTGGCTTACAGTGTGCTGAGTATCGCTGCCGTGCAGGCTATACTGCTATATGTGCAGGACGTCCAGTTACATAACAAACACCCCGGCGGGTTTATTCGCAGTTTCCCGCCCTTGCAAACCATGGAGACCCTGCTGTTCAGAATGATCACCATCGGTTTCGTGGTGCTGGGACTGTCTCTACTGAGTGGCGTGATATACCTTGAAGATATGTTTGCCCAGCATCTGGTTCACAAGACCATCCTTTCCATTGCAGCCTGGGTGTTGTTCGGTATTCTGCTCTGGGGTCGCCGGCAATTCGGCTGGCGAGGTCGGATAGCGATCCGCTGGACCATCAGTGGCTTTGTTCTGCTCATGCTGGCCTACTTTGGCAGTAAATTTGTCATCGAGCTGGTTTTAAACCGGGCCGGATAAGGCTTGACGGGCCGCGCATGAACAGTAAGATCAGGATTCTTCACATTACAAGAGACTGTTTCTCCCCTTGAACGATATCCCCTTAAGTGCACTGTTCATTGCCTTGTTTTTCCTGATTATCATTTCGGGATTTTTCTCCGGTTCTGAAACCGGCCTGATGAGTCTGAACCGCTATCGCCTGAAAAATCTCGCTGACAAGAATCACAAAGGCGCCGGTCGCGCCCAACGTTTGCTGGATATGCCCGAAAGGCTGATTGGCACCATCTTGCTGGGCAATAATCTGGTCAACATCCTGGCCTCCGCTATCGGTACGATTATCGGTACCCGCCTGATGGGCGACTTCGGTTTTATTTTCAGCACCATTATCCTGACTTTCATCATCCTGGTCTTTTCCGAAGTCACACCCAAGACTCTGGCCGCCTTGCACCCGGAACGATTTGCCTTTCCCTCCACGCTGGTCCTGCATCCGCTGGCCTTTATCGCCTACCCGGTGGTCTGGTTCATCAATCTGTTTACCCGGATCATTTTCAAGATCCTCGGCGTCAGTTCCGAGGCACGCTCCCACTATGACCTGAGCAGTGAGGAATTGCGCGTCGTGGTTAATGAGGCCAGCGCCATGATCCCTCACCAGCACCAACAGATGCTGTTGAGCATTCTCGATCTGGAAAAGGTCACGGTGGAGGATATTATGGTTCCCCGCAATGACATCACCGGTATCAATCTCAATGATGACTGGGAAACGATAGTCCAGCAGTTGTCAGAAAGTATGCACACCCGGTTACCGGTCTATCGCGGCGATATTGATCATATTGTCGGGTTGTTACACATTCGCAATGTCCTGCAACTGTTTCGCAAGGAGACTTTCGGCCCGGACGAGTTGCAAAAGATCATCCGCGAAGCCTATTACGTTCCGGAAGGCACACCGCTGAACACTCAATTATTAAACTTCCAGCGCGAACGTCGCCGTATCGGATTGGTTGTGAATGAATATGGTGACATTCTGGGCCTGGTCACCCTGGAAGATATCCTGGAGGAAATTGTCGGTGAGTTCACCACCGATCCCGCCGCCCTCAGTCGCGAGGCTCATCTGCAGGAAGATGGCTCTTACCTGATCGACGGCAGTATCACGATCCGTGATCTCAACCGCATTCTAAACTGGCAATTTCCCACCGAAGGCCCCAAAACCCTCAATGGCCTCATTCTGGAATATCTGGAAACCATTCCAGACCCCGGCACCAGCCTGCTGATCGCAGATTATCCGCTGGAGATCGTCCAGACCAGCCAAAGTTCCGTGAAAACAGTGCGTATTAATCCAAACTGGAAACAAGCCATGGTCTCTTCCGAGACCAGCGAATAGTCCCCGTATAATTTCTGTTTTTGCTTAACCGTCTATACTAGGGAAGACAGAAAACGGATTTTATTGCCGGTAATTTTGTTGGAGATTGAGCACTTGTCCAAGTTAACTCTGGCTTTCAAGGGACATGTCCTGAAGAGTTTTCCTGTTACAGAAGGCAACATGTTGATCGGCAGTAAGCCTGACTGCGGTATTTACGTCAACAGCCTGGCCCTGCTGCCGGTGCATGCACGCATCGAAACCAGTGCCGGTCAATCCACGCTGTTTAACATGGCAAGCCGTGAGGGCACCTTTGTGAACCACCAGCGCTGTGAGCAACATCTTCTCCGGGACGGCGATCTAATCCGGGTCGGCAAGCACACGTTGACTTACAGTGCACATGACATGGCCCGGGTTGAGGCCCCGCCTGCGGATCCGTACCCATCCATGGTTGAGCTGCAGCAACCTCTTGTTGACATGCCGCCCGCACAAGCCGCCGACAAAACCATCGGTTGGTTACAAATTCTGAACGGTCATAACATCGGCAAGACCCTCAGCCTGCACCGGGTAAATACCAACTTCGGTAAAGCGGGACTGGCAACCGCCGTCATTACACGCCGGGATGAAGGCTATTTTATTTCACATCTGGAGGGTAAATATCCGCCGCTGGTAGACGATACACCTATAAGAGAGCACAGTTATAAACTCAGCGACGGTGAAGTTATCCAGATCGGGAATATCCGTCTGAAATTTTATCTTGAATAGTAAGGAATAAGCATGAGCCCCAATAACGAACAGCGACGCCATTTCACCCGTGTCCCGTTTGATGCCGATGTCAGACTGACCGATCAATCCGGCCACAGCTGGGACAGTCAAATGCTCGATATCAGCCTGAAAGGTGCTTTAATTGCTGCACCTGCCGGCTGGCACGGTCAACGCGGTGACGGTTTTAACCTGGAATTGTTACTGGCCGGTGATGACATCAAGATTGAAATGGATGTCAGCGTTGCCCATGTTGAGAAAAGCCGGATTGGTTTCTATTGTCGACATATCGACATCGACAGCATCTCCCACCTGCATCGCCTGCTGGAACTGAATCTGGGCAGCGAAGAACTGCTGGACAGGGAGATGGCCGAGATGTTGCATCTCAGCGAATAAGTGCAATCGCATCATCCAGGCGACTGACCACCTCCACGTCGATACCGCGCATGGCTTTTTTCGGTGCATTGGCCTTCGGCACCACCGCACGCTTGAATCCATGTTTGACGGCCTCCTGCAAGCGCTCCTGACCATTCGGAACGGGGCGAATCTCCCCCGCCAGGCCCACTTCACCGAAGACGACCATATCGTTCGGAATGGGACAACTGCGGAGACTGGAAACCACCGCCAGCAACACCGCCAGATCGGCCCCTGTTTCTGTCACCCTCACCCCGCCGACCACATTGGCAAATACATCCTGATCATAAGTGACGATACCGGCATGACGGTGCAGTACGGCCAGTAACATGGCCAAACGATTGTGCTCCAGCCCGACCGTTACCCGCCGCGGGTTACTCAGGTGCGATTCATCAACCAGCGCCTGAACTTCAACCATCAGCGGACGGCTCCCTTCTCGGGTCACCATGATCACACTGCCGGGAACATGTTCATCATGGCGCGACAAGAAAATGGCCGATGGATTGCTAATCTCACGCAAGCCCTTGTCGGTCATGGCGAACACACCCAGTTCGTTCACTGCACCGAAGCGATTTTTGATAGCCCGTACCAGCCGATAGCGATTCCCTGAATCACCTTCAAAGTAGAGCACCGTATCCACCATGTGCTCCAGCACGCGAGGACCGGCCAGAGTGCCTTCCTTGGTGACGTGTCCCACCAGAAACAGAATGGTTCGGGTCTGTTTGGCAAACCTGACCAGTTGCGCCGCGCATTCCCTGACCTGGGCCACGGCACCGGGAGCGGATTGCAACATGTCGGTATACATGGTTTGAATGGAGTCGATAACCATCACCGCCGGCTTTTCCTGCTGTGCCGTCTGCAGGATCTGTTCGACCTGGGTTGCCGCCAGCATCAATAATTCATTGGTGTAAAGGTCGAGCCGATGAGCGCGCAAGCTGACCTGCTGCAAGGATTCCTCACCGGTGATATACAAACATTTTTGCTGCTTGCTCAACTCGACAAGGGTTTGCAACAACAATGTTGACTTGCCGATGCCGGGATCCCCGCCAATCAGGATCACCGATCCCGGCACCAACCCGCCTCCCAATACCCGATCAAACTCCTGAATGCCGGAGGGCAAACGCACCACATCATCGGGACTGACTGCCGACAACCGCTGAACCTTGCCGTCAACGGCGCCACTGAACCCCGCATAACGGGTTGAACGCGGGCTGCTCGGGGCAGAGATAACAGCAGTTTCTATCAGGCTGTTCCAGGCGCCACATTCCCCACACTGCCCTGCCCATTTGGGTGACTGGGCGCCGCACGCTGTGCAGCTGTATACACTCTTCGGTTTTGCCATATTCCGGTCTTTGCCCCATCCAGGATAATTTACTTACTTCCATTGTGCCGAGACACAAATTGGAACTATATTTAACTCAAATAAAACAGACACTTGCCGTTATATAATTCAAGCTAAAACAGACGGTTACAGTAGAGCATCAATACCACAAGGTCAATCATTACACTGCCGCGAAAATACCACGGGTAAATCAAACAATGAATCAATCACAGGAGATAGCCGGTCTGACGGATCAAACCAAACCAAATGGTTTGGTTGGCGATATCTCTCTGGAGATTTACCGTGAACAGGTCATGCTGTTGTTCAGGCAATTTCAACTGGCATTTATCACCATCGTACTCATCGCCCCGTTGTTTGTGGTGTATATCAACAAGGCAACTAATTCCGACCTCATCATTTTCTGGTTATTTGCCTTCTGGGCAGTCAACCTGATTCGATATTATCACTGCCACCATGTTCTCAGTCAGGATCCACAAACTATTAACTATAAAAAAGCGGAAAACTTTTTTCTGTCAGGTACTGCTGCGTCAGGTTTGTTGTGGGGAGCGGCTGCCGCAGTTTTTTATCCTGCTGAAAATCATGTCGCACAGATATTTATTTTTTTTACCATCGCAGGCTTAAGCGGCGGCGCGGTATCCAGTCTGTCATCCCGCCCCGCTGCATTTCGCCTGCTTTTGTTTCCGATGACAGTGCCTTTTGTCATCAAGCTGTTTACCCTGGGCGACGAAGCAAGTCTGATGATGGCCGCCATGCTCAGTCTGTATATTGTGGCATTGACCGCCATCTCATCCCGAAGCTACAACTCACTTTACGAATCCTTGCAGCTGCGTCTGGAAAAAGCCGAGTTACAATCCAAATACCGACAATTACAAACTGACACGGCCCGAACCAATTCCAGTCTGCAATCCGAGCTTGAACGACACCGCTCCCGACAACAATCATTGCAAATCAATGATGCATTTTTGCAATCCATACTGATTACTGCCAGCGACGGCATCATTATTTCGGATGACCAGGGCATCATTATCTCGGTGAACCATGCGATCGAGCGCGACTTTGGTTTTAGCGAAAGAGAATTGATAGGGAAAAGCATCAATATCATCATGACGCAAAAAATGGGGCCAAAACATGATGCCTATATGAAAGCGTATTTAACATCGAACAGCCCTTCCATGGTTGGCCGCATGATAGAAGTGCCGGGACAGAAAAAAGATGGCACTATCTTTCCCATTGAGATCACGGTTAGTGAAGCGCGCATCGACAACCGGATCTATTTTACCGGCATTATACGTGATATCAGCAAGCGCAAACAGGATGAAGCCAAATTACAAATGGCCATGGAGGAATTGCAATTGGCCAAACAGGAACTGGAATTCACCAATACATGTCTGGTTAACAGCAACACCCAGTTACTGGATCAATCTCAACATGATGAATTGACTGATCTGGCCAACCGCCGTTATTTAATGAAGACAATGAAACATGAATGGTTCCGCTGTCAACGCAACCGCAACCCCTTGTCTGTCATCCTGCTTGATATCGACTTTTTCAAGGCTTATAACGATGAGTATGGTCACCAGGCAGGTGATGATTGCCTGGTCCGGATCAGCAAGGCTATCAGGCAACAATTATCACGCAGCAGCGATTTTGTCGCCCGTTATGGCGGTGAAGAATTTATTGCCGTCATTCCCGAGACAGATATGGAAGGGGCATATTACCTGGCCAACCAGATGCGTCAGGCCGTTGTTGATTTGGCCATACCACACGGCAAATCGACCATCTCCAATTATGTGACTATCAGCGGAGGGGTCGCCACCACCGTGCCGACCCAGGAGTTCAGTTGTGAAATGCTCATCAATGCTGCCGATCAGGCACTCTACAGCGCCAAAAGCAGCGGCCGCAACAAGATCCGGAAGGCGGCGCAAGATAAAACTTGATCAGCCCTTCCTCGTTGCGGTTCTGATCTGCCTGTGGCTGCTGCTTCCTGTCAGCGGGTTCGCCAAAGATCGTGAAAGTGAACGGTTTAATGACTGGATAAAGTATTATTACCTGCACAAAGACAACCGAAATGTTGTCCCGGCGATCAAACACTTTTTTACGCGACAAAATGAGCGCAGTGAGATCAGTCAAATGGCGCTGATTGGTTCATTTGCCCAACTTTTCATATTGCATCCGCAACAGGCGGTTGACTGGATCAAGGCCGCCGGGCTCGGCGCCGAACAGCGCAAGCCACTCATTTACAGCCTCTGGTATGCAGGTCTGGGGGATGCCGCACAGCAGTTGGCCAGAGACGACCGCTGGCATGAAACCGCGCAACAGCAACTTGCCGGATCGGCCCCGGCGTTATCACAGTTATCCTTAACCAAACCGGCAGATGTCGGCTTGCTCTGGGGGGCCTATCGAATCAGCGGGGATGCGATCTACATACAGCATCTGATCCAGCTCCTGCTCCGGCATGAAGCAGGCAACAGGACTGCGGACAAATCGATCGTCAGTGTTATTGCCACCAGTCTGAATCGCTATCGGCGCGGGCACGAGCAGGCAGAAAGCCAGTTTGAATCGGTCAGGAAACAACTGTCGGCCGCCAATCGACTGACCCTGGACTTGCTGGTCTCTGAACATACAGCCGACGTCGAAACAGTTGATTGTGATTGAAAAATATTTTTAATAATCATATAGATATATTTTTTCCGCACACAGGCGCAGCGCCAGACGTTCAGCAGACGAAACCGCTACCTGTCGAATTCAGGTCTAAAGTACCTATAAATTATGCCGTATAAATTCTAAAAATCGTGTACAATCTTTAGACACTCTGACGTTATTGATGAAATACAACGGGCAAATAGACAGGCATGTTCAGCCAGCACCGTTGATACAGGACATCCGGTGTAAGGAATAAAAAATGAAAGCAAGCTGCTCTCTCAGGATGCTGATGTACATTTTTCTCCTGCTTCCAGGCATAGCCTCAAGCGATGAATATCTTGACGCGCTGAAGGATGAGGCCGGTGAACTGGAATATCTGGATGAATCCAGATCAGGCAACGTTAAGCATGCGCAGAAAAAAGATGTCAACAATGAAATCATCAAGGCGGCAGAAAATATTTCGAGTTTTGAGCAATACTACAAACAGCAGGACGCTGCCGGCGCCGCCATCTACTTACGACTGAAAACCGCTGATCGGATCAGGATTTTCCGCCGCTTCAAAACCACAAAGAATTTCGAAATTGCCAGAAAAATGACTTTTGATCTCTATCAAAAGAAGTAATGATTGAAGATCGGAGACTGTCAGTATGCAGAGGTGTCTCAGTATGAAAAGTAAAAAACCAATTACCAAATATCTGTTTGTTATCCTGCTGTTCTCCCTGACCGCCGGTTACAGCGCTGCACTGGAAGTGAATATCAGCAAGGATTTACCTTCTGTGGAAGTGGTACATAACGGTGTCCCTATCATCATTCAGCGGATCCAGAACAAGGACAACCATCTTACCGGCGGCTTTACCAAGACCTCCCGCGCTTGTCCGCCGTTTTGTATCCAGCCAATGGAGACAGCACCAGGTGTTACCACAGTTGGCGAGCTTGAGATGCTGCAGTTCATGCAGACCAGACTGAAAAATGGGACCGGTATAATTATCGATGCCAGAACCAGGGATTGGCACCGCAAAGGCACCATACCCGGCTCAGTAAATATCCCCTTCACAACCTTTGATCACAGTGAATACCACCCACAACTCCGTGAAGCCATGGCCAAGCTCGGCGTAACGTCAAAAAGCAAAACCAGTGGTCTGTGGTCAGAATTTATCAGCAGTGTCGGTCTGGGCAGCAAAGACAGTTCTCCCTGGGATTTTTCCAAAGCCAAGGATGTATTGCTCTGGTGTAACGGCATGTGGTGTGAGCAATCACCCCGCGCTATCCAAAACCTGTTGAAACACAAATATCCGGCAGAAAAAATCTACTACTATCGGGGTGGCATGCAAGCCTGGCAGATCCTGGGGCTGACGGTCATCGTTCCGGAATCATAAATCGTCGACACCCACTCCCCCTCTCTACGCTTGCCCAAACCCTGATACGGTTTGGGCAGCTTTTGAAAACCCTTCACCTCTACCTCCTTACCTGTCGTCCATCACCCCTAAATTATGTAAGAATATGTGATAAAAACGTGACATTTGAATAGAAACTTCACTAACAGGCTTGTGTCATAATCCCCAAGCGAAAACCAAGACTTTGTGCTTTAATTCGTTGACTAACACCCAACCGGCCGACAAGGCCTGGTATTTTACCTTACGGAGACAACCAAGATGTCCAACAAAAAAACATTAACCACTTTGTCAATTATCAGTACAGCTTTTGTCGCCGGTCTGGCGGCCAGCAATGTAGCCTCAGCACAGGAAAACGGCGCCAATCCGTTTGCCATGAATGAACTGTCCAGCGGCTACATGCAGCTTGCCGAAAAAGGCAAATGCGGCGAAGGCAAATGTGGTGAAGGCAAGTGCGGTGGTAAAAAGAAAGACAAGAAAGAAGGCAAATGCGGTGAAGGCAAATGCGGCGGTAAAGACAAAGGCAAGAAGGAAGGCAAGTGCGGTGAAGGCAAGTGCGGCGGTAAAGGCAAAGACAAGAAAGAAGGCAAGTGTGGTGAAGGCAAGTGCGGCGGTAAGTAAGTAGCCGGACACGCATCTGACAATGAGTAATTCACAATACATCATTCAAGGTGCCGGACTCGGTTTGCGGCGGGCCATTGCAGGCCCGCTCGCAGACCGCATGCCGACACAGATCGACTTCATGGAAGTTGCACCCGAAAACTGGTTGGCAGTCGGCGGCAGTTGGGGCAGGCAATTTCGCCGGTTTACCGAACAGTATCCCTTTGTTTTACATGGCCTGTCTCTCTCGATTGGCGGCCCGACACCGCTTGATGAGGCGTTTCTTCATAAGCTGAAAAAGTTTATGAAGCAACACCAGATCGATTGCTACAGTGAACACCTGAGTTATTGCAGCGATGATGGACATCTCTATGATCTGATGCCCATCCCCTTTACCGAAGAGGCCGTGCATTATGTTGCGGCCCGGATCAAACGGGTACAGGATATCCTGGAAAGAAAAATTGCAATGGAAAACGTCTCCTACTATGCCGCCCCCGGCAAGCAAATGGAAGAAATTGATTTTCTTAATGCCGTCCTCGGAGAGGCGGACTGTGATCTGCTGCTGGATGTGAATAACATTTACGTTAACAGCGTTAACCACGGCTATGATGCCGAGCAATTCCTCAAGGCATTGCCCGGTGAGCGTATCGCCTATATCCACGTCGCCGGGCACTACAACGAAGCAGAAGATCTGATCGTTGATACCCATGGTGCTGATGTAATAGACCCTGTTTGGGATTTACTGGATACCGCTTATCAGCAGTTTGGCGCCATACCGACTTTACTGGAACGTGATTTCAACCTGCCGTCAGTTGATGAGCTATTACAGGAAATTGCAACAATCCATGCTATACAGGCCCGCCATCAGACAGGCTCTGACAAACAGAAACAGCATGGCAATGTCTGAACCATTCCACCAAATCCAGTATGCCTTCGCAGCGCATATCCGCAACCCGGCGCTGAACCCGCGCCCCGCAGATGTGGAAGCCAGACGTATGAAGATCTACAACGACTTATTTTACAACAACGTTGAAGATTTTATGTCCGGCAGCTTCCCGGTGTTACGAACCATTATGAGTGATGACGGTTGGCACCGACTGATCCGCACATACTTTCATCATCACAAGGCAAAAACACCGTTGTTCCCCGAAATGCCGCGTGAATTTCTCTATTATCTGGAACAGGAATACCAGCCGGCAGAAGATGACTTTCCTTTTATGCTGGAACTGGCTCATTACGAATGGGCTGAACTGGCCCTGTCCTTGCTTGAGCATGAACACCCACAGACAGGCATACCGGGCACATCTGAGTTGCCTGATACTGTCCCCTCTCTCTCACCACTGGCCTGGGTATTAAGTTATCACTATCCGGTGCAGAATATCGGTCCCGACTTTTTGCCGGAACAACCGGGTGAACAACCGACTTTCCTGTTGCTGTATCGTGATCTGGAGGATGAAGTTCACTTTATGGAACTTAATCCGCTTACTGCACATTTATTACAACGCGTCAAAGAAAATAAGGACGCATCATGCAAGGACTTGATACAAAACATTGCTGATGAACTCGATCATCCAAATCCGACCGCCGTGATCAATGGCGGACTGGAAATACTGCACGATCTTTTTCACAGACATGTTCTCTATCCACTGAACCAAACCTGACACCTTCTGTCACATTACGACAGTAAACATCAGCATAGACAGCATGCTTGCTTGTAAAACAAGAAGAGGAGCCCGCGATGGAGTTATTCCATAAACTCGAAAATATTTTGAACAAGACCAAAGCGGCTGAATTTATTGCACCATTGGCATTACGCATCTATCTGGCCCCCATTTTGATTCTGGCCGGCAGTAACAAACTGGCAAATGTCGATGCCGTCACCGGCTGGTTTGAAGGACTCGGGATTCCGGCCCCTGCATTGATGGTTTGGCTGGCAGGTCTGACCGAGTTGCTCGGTGGTATTGCGCTGCTCATTGGGCTGGCTGTACGCTGGTTCGCCATCCCTCTCATGTTAACCATGGTGGTCGCAGCAGGAACTGCGCATTGGCAAAACGGCTGGCATGCATTGCCTGAAACCGAATTGACCGTTCCCTGGGAATGGAAAAAAGATCACATCGAAGCGGCGCTGGAAAGAAAACAGAAGGCGGTGGAAATACTGGAAACCCACGGCAACATCGACTGGTTAACTGAATACGGCAACATCACCATTCTGAAAAACGGTATCGAATTCGCCGCCACCTATTTCATCATGTTACTGGTCCTGTTTTTTATCGGCAGCGGCAAGGCCGGCGTTGATCACTATTTGTATCAGCGATACCACAATTAAAACTTTCCTCCTGAAATTGAGTAGTAGACCTATTTACCGGCCCTGCATAGTGCCGGTTTTTTTTCACCCGACAGAATCCCGGAATGCAACCCCTTCCCCATCGCCATAACCAATCTGTGACGGCATTCCTAAAGTTTTATGTCTCCGACCTTTCCTGTCAGGCAGGACAGCATATACCGCTTTATTTAAAAGGCCTATATTTACACTAACAATCAATAAGTTACTAACCTGCCGTACTGATTTTGGTCTGGTGCCGGGCCGGGACAAATCCTAATGTAATCCTCCCGGAAACCGATATGTATAGGACCAGTCTTGCCTTGGAGTAGCAATGTCGGCCCCAATTCAACCCGTTCAGGACCAGGACGAACTAGCCCCGGGTCAGTATATCGCCGGATATACCATTGAAAAAAAGATTGGCGAAGGCGCCATGGCCGTGTTGTACCTGGTGACGGATAAGGATGGCAAACAATTTAGCCTGAAAATGCCCCGGCAAAGGCTTGGGGTCGACCCGGTCAGTCTGGTTGCCTTTGAAAATGAATTACGGCTGGCCCCGTATCTTGCTGATTTCCCCCATGCCTATATGCCGCGAGTTGTTGAATATGATCAACAACGACTGCTGCTGATGGAATATATTGAAGGCGTTGACTTGTGGACACATTTGCGTAACCACGGTTGTCTGAATGAAGATGAAGCCATCTCTCTCATAAAAAAAATCGTCTTTGCGCTTTTAAAATTACACGAACGCCGCATTCTGCATCTGGATATCAAGTTATCCAATATCATGGTAACCAAAGACAGTGAAATCCGCCTGATTGACTTTGGACTCGCCAACTGTCTTGACCTGCCCGATATCATCCATGAATCATTTTACGAGCCAAAGGGCACCCCTTGCTATATTGCGCCGGAACAATTTATCGGGGTACGCGATGATTTTCGCAGTGATATCTTTTCGCTCGGCGTTATGTTGTTCGAAATGACAACCAACCATTTGCCGTTCGGTGAAGGCAACACCGCTTTTGACGTTATTAATCGGATTAAGAAAGATATCGTCCTGCCGAAAAAATATAACCCAAATCTGAGTGAAACATTTAACTATGTCGTCGGCACTTGCCTGCATGCCAATCCGGAGATGCGTTTTACCGATATGGAACATCTATATGAAATGCTGGGCATGTGGGATGGCGGTATCGAAATCGACACCATCATGGGTTTCAACAAAAAACCGGCCGAGAAAAAACCAAAAAAGAGCAATCCGGTCACTTCATTGTTGAAACCGGCCTATCGCGTAGTCAAAAATCTGTTTGACTTTACCCCGGATAATTTTCAGCGGTTGAAACAATGGGCGGAATACCGGCGCAAAACCCAGGCAAAAAAAACCTATCGGATTCTGGTCGCAGTGATGCTGGATGAGAAAATGCAACTTACCCCGCTTTCACAGGAAATCATCGAGGAAGCGTATCATCTGGCCGGACTGCAAAATTCCGCCATCACTATCGTCACTGCGCTGGAAAATGATACCGGTATGGCCGGCGGTGAGGCCGAGGCACAAAGTAATAATACCCTGTGTAACAAGGCGCGTATTGCCATCTCCAGCCTGATTCAGGCTTCCAGCAGAACCAACATCCCCGTCGGTCTTAACATACAAACCGGCAGTGTCGTTGAGGTGGTGGAAAACTGTATTAATTATTATCGTGCAGATTTGCTGATTATCGGTAAAAGAAAAAAAGGCACTTTCAGCCATTTCATGCGAAATAACAACGGCAGCAGAATACTGGATTCAGCAACCTGCAACACGTTAATCGTTAAGGAAGGCAAAGGGATCATGCACCGCAAAGCGTCTCTGGCACAAAAACAGCAAACAGCATCCGAGCAGGATGTCAGAAAAAACATGATCTGATTGTGCGTTACCGACCGGCCGCCAGACGGTCGGCAAATTCCGGATGCAGCCCTTTCTCATTGATTTTTCGGATCGTAGTCTGGTAATCATACGCCACACGGTGAAATGTTACACTGTGTCGATCCTCATCGTACAGCACGAAACAGGCGTCTTTGTTGTCATCACGCGGTTGTCCGACGGAGCCCACATTTATCACATAGCGCTGATTCGGTTTCAGATATATAGGTGTATCCTGCTCCGGGTTGATCATGACAACATCATTATCGGCCTTTTCATGAAATATCAGGGGAATATGTACATGGCCGTAAAACACCAGACTGGTATGGGCCGATTCCAGACACTTTTTTGCACGCTCGGCAGACGTGATATAGAACCAGCTGCCCGGTTGATACAGTGAAGCATGGACATAAGTCACGCCGTTTTCAACCAACACATAGGTCAGCGATTTCAGGAAATCAATATGAGATTCCGAGAGTTGTTTAACGGTCCATTCCGCCACCATTTGCACCGGCCCTGTACTCTCCTGACCGATGAAATTAAACATATACTCGTCATGATTACCCAGTACACATTGAAAGCCCGGTAATTCACGTAATTTATCCAGCACAGCCGCCGGATCCGGTCCATAGCCGACACTATCCCCCAAACAGACAAATTGTTCCGCGCCTTCACGAAGGGCCTTTTCACAACATGCGTCAAGTGCTTCAAGATTACTGTGAATATCCGAAATAACCGCAATTTTCATAATTTATTCGTGCCTCACCATAGCTTATATATCGTCGCGATGGCTTGAATCTTGACAACTCATCTGCATACTTTCCGGAATATGAAACAGGACAAAAATATTGGTGAAGTTCACCACATTTGACAGTCAGCCGGTGTTAGGCTGCTTAGTAGAGTGCGTTTAACTTTTGTATTACTTCGTCAGTATCCCAATGGATTGCCGCGTTTACGCCATAGGCAATCCTGCCATCGGGTCCGATAACAAATGTTGAGGGAAAGGCGACCACCTTCCAGTTTCCGGCGGTAGTTCCTTCCGGATCAATCAACACGGGAAAATCCACTTTGACTTTTTGCATAAATTTACGAATTTGCCCGGCGCTCTCTCCGAAATTGACAGAGATGAGCTGAAATTTTTTTCCCTGCATCTTGCTTCGCAGCCGATTCAATGAAGGGATCTCCTCCACACAGGGTGGACACCAGGTGGCCCAAAAGTTGATAACAGTAACCCCGCCTTTATAATCGCCCAGACTGAGTGGTTTGCCATTCACATCCAGCAGATTGATGGCCTGGGGTTTAATCGTCCCTTTATAGGGTTTCAATTTATCATCCAGTCCCAGCTTGTTGGTGGTTTCCGTACGTTTTGGCAAGACTGCGGCCTGTAAAGGATATTGCTCATTTTCCAACAAGGGAATGATCCGGGCTATCTTCACAGCCATCTGCTGTAGCACCTGCTGTGTTTCAACCGATTTGTCTTCACGATAAAAAATCGATGTGGTGCCGGGCATGATCTCGGTAAAGACAGTGGCATTGGCCTGTAACTGTTTCAGCATGGCCGGCAGATGCCAGCGATTGGTGTTTTTGGCTGACTGAAAAATATAGACAGGTATGGATGTGGCAGAGGTTTCCAAAACAAACTCCGGTTCACTGCCGATGTCCGGGACATGTGTATAAAGATAAGGTGAAAATAACACGGCACCGATTACATCGCGTCTGTTCGGCTTCTGCACCTGCCAGGCATAGGCACCGCGCAAAACCGGAATGGCGCCATATGCGCTGCCGATTAACAGGATGCGGTATTTGCCCTGCTCCGCCAGATGATTAATCAATTCAGCAACCAGTTTGCCTGGAATGGCGCGTGAAGATGGTGCACCTTTCGGCAGGAACAACGCCTCGGCCAAATCCACCTGCCAGACCTGCATGTTTTGTTTGGCCAGATCAACAGCAAGTTGCGTGTGCCTTTCATTGGAACCAAAGCTGGAGGCAATCCAGAGCACACGGATATTCTGTTCCTTGCCGTAAACCCGCGCCTCCACTTCGGCTTCCGATAATTCAATCGTCATTTGTTGCACTGCAAAAACAGATGTAGATATCAGCAGCATGGTCATGCAGATCATTTGGCAAGCGAGAGATTTGAGACTGTGATTCATTCTGTACTACCGTTTTGATTAACCATGCAGCAAGGTGTTTGCATAATAACCTGTTTTGGGAAAGAAAAGCATCCGCCCGCCACGTTGCAATACAATTTTTCTAACACCGTTATTGATCACCACACATCCGGATTTATAATCCGGCAACCACTGCGGTTACCGCCGAGGTCAGATGTTGCAGTTCCTCATTATTCATCACATAGGGCGGCATCACATAAACCAGTTTACCGAAGGGTCTTACCCAGACACCGGCCTCAACAAATTTCGGCATGATAGTCTGCATATTGACCGGTTGCTGCAGTTCCACCACACCAATCGCACCCAATACCCGCACATCCGCCACTTGTGCCATGTCTCGACAGGCAGACAAACCCGCTGTCAGACCCTGTTCTATCCTGCGGACATTGCTTTGCCAGTCTGTATCCAGCAACAAACCTATACTCGCCAGAGCGGTGGCACAGGCCAGCGGATTGGCCATGAAGGTCGGCCCATGCATAAAGACACCGGGTTCACCATGGCTGATTGCCTCTGCGACATGTCGCGTGGTGAGAGTGGCTGCCAGGGTCATATAACCACCGGTCAATGCCTTGCCGACACACATGATGTCCGGTGCCACACCGGCATGTTCTGCAGCAAACAGCTTGCCGGTACGACCAAAACCGGTGGCGATCTCATCCAGGATTAGCAACACGTCGTACTCTTCGCAGAGAGCCCTGACACGTTGCAGATATTCTGCGGCATAAAAGCGCATGCCACCTGCGCCTTGCACAATCGGCTCCAGTATAACAGCGGCTGTTTCGCTGTAATGTTTCGCAAGAGCGTCAACCATTGGCTCGATATCGTCATTCGTGCAGGCGTCGCCAAAACGACAACCCGGGGCATCAACAAAAATCTGTTGCGGCAGAACGCGGCTGAACAGACTGTGCATACCTGTGACCGGATCACAAACCGACATGGCGCCAAAGGTGTCGCCGTGATAACCGGAGCGTAACGTTATAAAGCGTTGCCGCTGTGGCTTGCCCCGGGCGTGCTGGTACTGGATCGCCATTTTCATGGCCACCTCGACGGCGACTGAACCGGAATCGGCAAAGAAGACGGTTTGTAATGGCTCAGGCGTCAACCGCACCAACAGTTCAGCCAGTTCCACCGCAGGCTGATGCGTCAAGCCACCAAACATGACATGCGCCATTTTCTGCAACTGGGTGTTGACGGCCTCATTCAGAACCGGATGGTTATAACCATGGATCACGCTCCACCAGGAGGCCATGCCATCGATGAGTTCGCGACCATCGGTCAGCTTGATACGTACACCATGGGCGGATTCGACCGGATACACCGGCACATCACTGCCCATGGCGCTGTAGGGGTGCCAGATATGTTGTTTATCGAGTTCCAGCAGTTGTTGTGTGTCAGTCATAAAAAAGCCAAACCGCAAAGTCAGCACCGTACACACAACGGTTTATCTTTAACGTTGTGCCTGCTGCGTCCATTGCGGTTCATTCTTTTCCTTTACTGTAGGGTCCCTGCTTATTTGTGACGTCTGTTCGCCGCAATCCGCATCCGCAGGGCATTCAGTTTGATGAAGCCTTCAGCATCTTTCTGATTGTAGGCGCCGGCATCATCTTCGAAGGTGGCGATGTTGGCGTCAAACAAGGAATCGCGATCGGACTTGCGACCGACTACCGAAACATTGCCCTTGTACAGTTTCAGTCTGACCACGCCGTTGACGTGGGCCTGAGAGGCATCGATCATGGTCTGGATCATTTCGCGTTCCGGTGACCACCAGTAACCGTTATAAATCAGGCTGGCATAACGGGGCATGAGTTCATCTTTCAAATGCATGACTTCACGATCCAGGGTCAGGGATTCCATGGCGCGATGGGCCTTGAGCATGACGGTCCCGGCCGGTGTTTCATAGGCGCCACGTGACTTCATACCGACGTAGCGGTTTTCCACGATATCATCACGACCAATGCCGTTCTTGCCGGCCACATCGTTCAGGTAAGTCATCACCTGTGCCGGTGTCATGGCCTTGCCGTCGATGGCGGTGATGTCACCTTTGGTAAAACTCAGTTCCACATAGGTGGGTTTGTCCGGAGCCGCCTCAGGGGAGACACTCCAGCGCCACATGTCTTCTTCCGGTTCGCACCAGGGGTCCTCAAGCACACCGCCTTCATAGGAGATGTGCAGCAGGTTGGCATCCATGGAGTACGGGGATTTCTTGCCCTTCTTTTTGAAGTCCACCGGGATGTTGTGTTGCTCGGCATAGGCCATGAGTTTTTCACGGGAGTTGAGCTCCCACTCACGCCAGGGGGCAATCACCTTGATATTCGGGTTCAGTGCGTAGGCGCCCAGCTCAAAACGAACCTGATCATTACCCTTGCCGGTCGCACCGTGGGAGATGGCATCGGCACCGGTCTTTTTGGCAATCTCCACCAGTCGTTTGGCGATCAGCGGACGGGCAATGGAGGTGCCCAACAGGTATTCGCCTTCGTAGATGGTATTGGCGCGGAACATGGGGAAAACGTAATCGCGGGCATACTCTTCGCGCAGGTCTTCTATGTAGATCTCTTTTACACCCATGGCCTGGGCCTTGGCGCGCGCCGGCTCCACTTCTTCGCCCTGGCCGATGTCGGCCGTAAAGGTCACCACTTCGCAGTGATAGGTATCCTGTAACCACTTCAGAATGATGGAAGTATCCAGGCCGCCGGAATAGGCCAACACCACTTTTTTGATCGCAGACATGTATAAACTCCAGACTGGGAATTGCGGACAATAAACAGGGGCGTGATTATACCCGAGAATCCGGCAAAAACAGTGCTTTATTTGACGAGCGTGACCTCAACCCGGCGGTTCTTGCGCCGGCCGGCTTCAGTTCGATTGGAGAATTTCTTGCCCTTTTCACCCAGGGATTTGACCCTGATCCGTTCCCGATCAATACCCTGTTTCACCAGATACTTTTTCACGGCATTGGCGCGGCGGGTGGCGAGCAGTTTGTTGTAGTTTTTGAAACCGCGACTGTCAGAGAAACCGGTGATATCAACGTATTTGACGGTTTCATCCAGCTTGAGGTATTCAATAACCTTATTCAGCCGTTCATGATACCGATCCGCCAGACCGGTCTTGTCATAGCCAAACAGGATGGTGGTATGCCGTACGTCACCGAATGAATAGGGCAACATGTCGCCCATACAGCGGTTAAATTCCGGCAGGGTCTTTTTAAAGTTAAACGGCGAGACCTTGATCAGTACATCTTCACCACCGGTTTGATCGTCCCAAAAAGCAAAAGTAGCCTCCATCCCCTCCTGTAGCTCCAGCATCAATCGGCCTGCCCAGTCGGCGGCCACAGTAAACAGGACCTTGCCTTGAGGTTTGACCGGTACGAGTCCGAGATCCTTGATGCTCGCGTAATGTTTCCAGGCAGGTGGAACCGACTGTACACGGGCCGGTCCCGATCCACCGGTAGTGTGGAAACTTTCGATGGCAAACTGTATACCCATGCCGATCTCGCGCTTGAACACGGCAAACCCGAATCCGGGAATAGGATGGCGTATCTCACACAGGAATTTGGAGGAGCTGTTATTCCAGGCGGCCTCGGTGGGTTCGGCACCGTAGCTGCGCAGATCAGCGGTACCCAACAATTCGGGGATACTCTTGTGGTATTGATCAGTGACAATGAGCCTGTTGGGCGGCTTATAGAGCTGCTGGCCACCCACCCCTTCAATTTTTCTGGTCCGTTGCAAACGACGATCCTTGCCCACCCATTCAGTATCGGTCACTTCGTCATTTGAATTTTCCTGTTTGAGCTGTTTAAGTGTTTTGTCCTCAACAGCGCCGGGGTCACTGACCGGTGTCGTTTGCTTTTTCTCGCTTGTCTCGGCCCTGGTCAGTTCATCCTGCTCAGCCCTGGCCTGCTCGCCTTTCAGCTGACGTTCCCGATCCGCATTCAACCGGGATTTCAGCGCCCCGACCTTGGCCATAAGTTCGATCTGTCCCGGCTCGGTACTTTCGGCAATCGAGTGTGTCTGCATGGCTTCCTGCTGTTGCGGGTTTTCCGGCCAGCCGCTGACCGGGATATCACCCGATGTCCGCTCCCAGGAACGGGGCGGCCCGGAAATCACCATGCCGGTCGGCCACAGCACCACGGCCGCCAATAACAGGGAGGGGATGAGATAACGTTTCATACCTGGGAAATAGCAAATTCCGTTCCAGGCTGAGGGACTGAGAAAAAAGGGTGAAAGAACAAGGCCCGGTGCAATAACCGGGCCTTGTCGGGGTTTACTTCTTGTTCCGTTTCTCCGCCCGACGCAACCGGGACGACAGACGTCGTGCCAATTCGCCGAACAGTTCGGTCTGGGTCGGGTGCGGATGGATGGCCTGTCCGGCCTGCTCCAGCGTCATGTTGGCGGAAACCATCATCACGGCCTCACCAATCAGGGTGTCCGCATGGTCGGCCAGCAGATGTACACCAATGATTTGATGGGACTTTTTGTCCGCCACCAGTTTGATCAGACCCTGGGTTTCACCGGTGATCATGGCCTTGGCATCCACGCTCATGGGCACCTTGACCTCGGCGGCATCGATGCCTTTGGCCTTGGCCTGGTCCATGGAGAGGCCCACAAAGGCCGCCTCGGGACGGGTAAAGATCACACCGGAATCCTTGTCCTGATCATAGATATGTGCCTCACCCGAGATGTTGTGCGCCGCTACCCGGCCCTGCTGACCGGCGGTATGGGCCAGCATCAGGCCGCCGATGACATCACCCACGGCAAAGATATGCGGCACGTTGGTGCGGCAACGATTGTCCGCCTTGATGACGCCTTTTTCCGTCTGAATGCCGGCCTTGTCCAGTTGCAGGGGTTCCAGCACCGGGCGCTTGCCGGTCGCCATTATGACGTAATCACAGCTGAAGTTGTGGGCCTTGCCGTCCGCCCCTTCATAGGCGATTTTCATCTTGCCCGGCTCTCCCTTGATCTCCTTGATCTTGACCGAGGTTTCAATCGAGAGATTTTTATCTTCATTGAGGATAGCGGTGAGCTGTTTGGCCACTTCGGTTTCCACTTCGGCCAAAATACGCTCGTTCGCTTCCAACAGCGTCACTTTCGAGCCAAAATCCTGGAAAATCTGCGCCATTTCGCAGCCAATCGCACCACCGCCGATAACGCCGATTTTCTTCGGCTGGGCTTTCAGGCCCCACACCGTATCGGAAGTAAGCACACCGCCGCTCTCCACGCCCTCACGGGCGCCTGGAATCGGCGGTACGAAAGGCGGCGCGCCGGTGGCAATCACCGCCGCCCCGAAGCTGATCGGCTTGCCGCTCTTGCCGTCACCTTCTTTGGCACGACTGTGAGGGTCTTTACTGTTGCCGCCGGTGTCCACAAACACGCTGTGATCATCCACAAAGCGGGCAAAACCCTGAATCACGTCGATTTTCACACCCTTGTCGGTATTCAGCGCCATTTTGCCGCGTTCCTCAAGGACATTTCGGCGATGTTTTTCCATCTTCGCCCAATCCAGTGCCGGCTTGTCGGTCCCTCCGATGCCCAGCAGCTTGTCGTGGGCACGATCCCGGATCCGGTCAGCCGCTGCACGCCAGGCCTTGGAGGGGATACAACCACGCCACAGGCATTCACCACCGGGGAAAGGTGCGTCATTGATCATGGCCACCTTGAAGCCGTGCTCCACCAGATCGCGGGCACAGTCTTCACCGCCGGGGCCGCCGCCGATCACCACTACGTCGTAGTCGTAATTGCCCTTGGGCAGCTCAAAGCCACTGCCGGCTGCTTTGGTTGCGGCAGCAACGGAAACGGCCGCCGCCGAGGCGTCCAGCCAGGTGGGGCTTTCCACCATCTGTTTGAAGGTGTTCAGGAACTTGGCCGCGTCCGCACCGTTAACGATACGGTGGTCAGCAGTAATCGTCACCGGCATCCCCTGCGGACCGAGGGTGGCGATGGCAAAAATAGCGGAAGTACCGGGCGACGGGATCGCATCGAACTGGCTGACTCCCATCATGCCCATATTGGAGATGGTGAAGGTCGGGTTCGAATACTCTTCCGGTTTCAGGCGACGGGCGCGGGCGCGGTTCACCATATCGGCCCAGTTGGCACTCAGGGTACCCAGGTCCGTACTGACCACATCACGCAATACCGGTACCACCAGTCCCATTCCCTCTGTCTCTACCGCAATACCGATGTCCACCTGCTCGCGCTCGACGATACGGTCTTCATGCTGGTAAACGGCATTGATGGAAGGGTGCTTCTCAATGGCCAGGGCGGCTGCCTTGGCCAGGGTCACGGTCAAGGAGAAGCCCTTGGCCTTGGAGGCTGTCTTCAACGCGCTCGGGTCGAGATGGACCGTCACCCGGAACAAGGGCATGGAGAGGGAGTATTCCATGTTGTGGGATACCGCTTTCTCCATGGCGGACATGGGACGACCTTCACCGGGGACCTGGAAAATACGCTTGGTGGAGGTCTTCTGCACATTACTGTTCAATACGTCCGCAGCGATAATCGCACCGCCGGGTCCCGTGCCGGGAATACTGTTCAGGTCGATACCGTGTGCGCCGGCCAGCTGCCGGGCATAAGGAGTGGCCTTCTTGTTGGTCGGACGCGGCGCCGGGGTCGCACCCGAGGGCATGGCCGGGACCCGGGTCTTGGCCTGGGCGGTGCCGGCAGGCAGGGATTTGGGTTTTTCAGCCGCAGCCGGTTTGGCAGCCGCCACAGCGGAACGCTTGCTGTCCATGACCTGCGCGGCATCGGCCACCAGCCAGGCAATGGCTTCACCAACCGGGATGGTGGAATCGATCTCGGCCATCGGACCGGACAGATAACCTTCACGGAACACTTCCACGTCCATGATGGCCTTGTCGGTTTCAACCTGGGCCACCACGTCACCACGTTCGACCTTGTCACCGATATTCTTTTCCCAACTGACCATCACACCTTCGGTCATGGTGTCAGAAAGTTGCGGCATCTTGATCATATAGGCATCACCGGCCGGTGCTTCATCAGCCGGCTGGTCGGCTGCCGGTGTTTCTTCAACAGCCGCGGTTGCGGCAGGCGCCGCGCCTTCATGTTGTACTTCTTCAGGGGAGGCAACCAGATAAGCCATTGCCTGACCTACCGGGATGGTGGAATCCACTTCCGCCATCGGTCCGGAAAGATAGCCTTCGCGGAACACTTCCACATCCATGATGGCCTTGTCAGTCTCAACCGTAGCCACGATATCGCCACGCTCGACCTTGTCACCGATGTTCTTTTCCCAGCTCACCACCACACCTTCGGTCATGGTGTCAGACAGCTGGGGCATTTTGATTACATAAGGTTCTGCCATAAGAAACTCTTTTTAATTCTGTAGTCCCTCTCCCTCCGGGAGAGGGCCGGGGCGAGGGCAACTGTTGCATCCCCTCACCCTACGCCCTCTCCCCAAAAGGGGGAGAGGGGACAGGTTTGTTTTAAATTTTACCCATAACCTTCAGTGCGCCCTGGTACACGTCATCCGCGTTGGGAATAGCGGCTTTTTCCAGTTTGTGGTTGTAGGGCACAGGCACATCGGCGGCGTGGATACGGACAGGCTGTGAATCCAGCGCAAAGAAACAGTCTTCCATAATGCCGGTGATGATTTCTGAACCAACACCGACCGGCGCTTCATCTTCTTCAGCAACCAGAACCTTGTGGGTCTTTTCCACAGACTTGCGAATCGTCTCGCGATCGATTGGCTTGAGTGAACGCAGATCAACAACTTCGGCACTGATACCGTCTTTGGCCAGTCGTTCGGCCGCGGCCATACAGAGGTGGACACTGTAGTTGTAACCAATCAGGGTGATGTCTGTACCTTCACGGATCACTTCAGCCCCTTCCAGCGGACGGAAGAATTCCTCGTCGGGGATCTCTTCCTTCAGGTTATACATCTGTTCGTGTTCGATGATGATCACCGGGTCATTGCTGCGGATCGCTGACTTCAACATGCCGTAAGCGTCCAGCGGACCGCGGGGTGTAACAACACGCAGACCGGAGGTGGACATAAACATACGCGCCAGACGTGCCGAGTGTTGCGCCGCCAGCTGATGGGCGGTACCGCCCGGGGTACGCATCACAATCGGACATTCCAGCTGACCGCCGGACATATAACGAATCTTCGCTGCCGCGTTGACGATGGTGTCCAACGCCAGCAAGGCGAAGTTAATCGACATGATTTCAATAATCGGACGCATTCCCACCATTGAGGCACCGATGCCGATACCGGTATAGGAGTTTTCCGAGATGGGGCAATCGATAATGCGTGTTTCGCCGTATTTGTCAAACAAACCGGAAGTGGCTTTATAGGTACCACCGGCAACACCAATATCTTCACCCATCGCAATCACCATGGGATCGCGGGCCATCTCTTCATCATGGGCGCGACGAATCGCTTCCCAATAAGCCGTCTCTGCCATTCGTAAACCTCTTTATAAATTATTTCTGTAAGGGACCGATCCAGCGGGGGTCCGGATTGTCATCAAGCACGTATCTGGTGAGTTCTTCCACCTTCGGCTCCGGACTCTCTTCCGCGAACTTGATGATGTCGTTTTCGATCTCATCATCGATCTCTTTTTCCATTGCCTTGATATCGGCTTCCTTCAGAACACCGGCTTCGATGAGTTTTTTGCTGAAGATCTTGATGGGATCACGTTTTTCCCACTCGGCTTCTTCTTCCTTGGTACGGTAACCCTTGGCGTCAGACATGGAATGACCGCGGAAACGATAGGTCATGAATTCGATAAAATAGGGTTTCTCTTCATTACGCACGTAATCAATGGCCTGCTTGGCCGCCGCCATCACCTCTTCGATATCCATGCCGTCGTGCTGGCTGGATTTCATGTTATAGGCGGTATCAACACGCTTGTACTGACTGGGCTGGGCAGTGGAACGCGCAATGTGTGTGCCGATGGCATAACCGTTGTTTTCACAAACAAACAGTACCGGTAAATTCCAGATAGATGCCATGTTCATGGTCTCGTGGAACGTACCCTGGTTATTGGCGCCGTCACCCAGGAAACAAATGGCGATCTGCTTGGTGCCTTTGTGCTTGGCACCCAGTGCCAGACCGGCCGCCAACGGGAAGGGTTGACCGACCAGTGCATAGCCGCCCATGAAATTCTGGTTGGCATCAAAGATGTGCATGGAACCACCGCGACCTTTGGAAGAACCGGTTTCTTTGCCATACAGTTCGGCCATCACTTCACGCGGCGGTGCGCCGGTTTTAATCGCGTGAATATGATCACGATAACCGGTGATAACATAGTCATTCTCTTTGCCCTTGCCGACCACGGCCATTTCCAGTACACCGGTGGCTACTGCCTCCTGCCCGGAATAGAGATGGAGAAAGCCGCCGATTTTACGTTCCATATAGGCTTCAAATGTTCGATCCTCGAAGCGACGGTAAAAGATCATTTCGCGTAGCAGTCGTTTTTTATCCGCGTCGTTCATGTGATTCCTTAAATGATGTGAAATACCAGATTGCAGTCAGCACGTTATGCCGGCCAAAACAGCCGCGTATCATCGTGTTTTTTGTGCGTCAGGTCAAGAATATAGCACCTTCAGAAAAAAATGCCGACCTTGAAATCTCAAGGCTTTTCAATGAGTAACTTGCAATTTTTAGCGAACTGCCGCAATGTCGACATGGTGCAAAAAGATGATAATAACAGCTGTAACCGTAACAGCTGATTAAAATATAACCATTTAAGCGGACTGATATCGCTTAATCACGTACTTAATATATGTCTTATTTCGGCATTCAGAAATTTTCGACAGGTACGATACATAAATCAGGCCCTTTTTGACTTAACAACGCGACGAAAACACCATGAAAGAACCAGCAGAAGCCCAACACATTTACACCTGGCTTGACCGGATGGCCGCCACCGTCACCAACAAACAGCTCCCGGAACACATGGAGCTGGTCTCCAACAAGGTCGAAGTCTACGGTAACCCGAGCAAGGAAGTGATTAACTACATGGGCTGGTACAAGCGCCGCAAGAATGAGTTTGAAAAAAACAGCGTGATTTGTCTCACTTTTTCCGGCGTCAAAATCAAAACCATTGCGCAACGCCGCATCATCTTTAATGTGAATGAAACCATCGCCGGCACTGACGGCCGTATCCTCCTGATGAACAAGGATGTTACACTTGAACGAGAGGATGACGACCAGTGGCGCGTCGTTGAAGAAAACATTCGCAGCTGGAAACAGCAAAAGATGAATGAGGCAATGGCATCGAATGGCTGACAGACAATTCCGCACCGAACGGGACAGCATGGGTGAGCTGCAGGTCCCGGTCGATGCACTCTATGGCGCACAGACCCAGCGCGCCGTCGACAATTTTCCCATCAGCGGCATTCCCATGCCGCGCAGTTTTATCCGCGCACTGGGCCTGGTAAAAGGCGCCTGTGCCGCCGCCAACTGGCGGCTGAATCTGCTGGAAGAACAACCGGGTGCCGCCATACAGGAGGCCGCCGAGGCCGTCGCTGCCGGCGAATACGATGAGCACTTCCCCATCGATGTGTTCCAGACCGGTTCCGGCACCAGCACCAATATGAATGCCAATGAGGTGATCGCCCATCTGGCCAAACAGGCCTCCGGGCTGGATATCCATCCCAATGATCACGTCAACATGAGTCAAAGCTCCAATGATGTGATCCCGACCACCATCCATGTCAGTGCCTGTCTGGAGATCGAGGAAAAACTCCTGCCCGCCCTGGCCCATCTGGTGAGCACTATCGACAAGCGTGCGGCCGAACTGGCCGACACCGTCAAGACCGGTCGCACCCATTTGATGGATGCCATGCCGGTGACCTTTGGTCAGGAGCTGACGACCTGGGCCGGCCAGATCAAACAGGGGATGTACCGTATTCAGGCCGGCCTGACCCGACTGCGCGCCCTGCCCCAGGGGGGAACGGCGGTCGGCACCGGCATCAATGCCCATCCCGAATTTGCCGAGAAGTTTGTCGCCGCCATCAAGGCGCGCACCGGCATCGCCTTCTCGGTCATGGACAACAAATTTGTCGGTTTGGCCAGTCAGGATACAGCTGCCGAAATGAGCGGCCAACTCAAGACCCTGGCCGTCTCGATCATGAAAATCAGTAACGACCTGCGCTGGATGAACAGCGGCCCGTTGGCCGGTCTGGGTGAGATCGCCCTGCCCGCCCTGCAACCCGGCAGCTCTATTATGCCGGGCAAGGTCAATCCGGTGATCCCGGAAGCGGCCGCCATGGTCTGCGCCCAGGTCATGGGCAACGATACCGCCATCACCGTCGCCGCCCAATCCGGCAATTTCCAGCTCAATGTGATGTTGCCGGTCATTGCCTACAACCTGTTACAAAGCATCGAACTGCTGGCCAACGCCGCCCGCACACTGGCCGACAAGGCCATCGCCGGGTTCACGATTAACGAAGCACAGATCAAACTGGCGCTGGACAAGAACCCGATCCTGATCACCGCTCTGAACCGTGTCATCGGTTATGAAAAGGGTGCCGCCATTGCGAAGAAAGCCTATGCTGAGGGTCGTGCTGTACTGGACGTGGCTCTGCAGGAGACCGGCTTGTCCGAAGAAGAACTGAAAACCCTGCTCGATCCCGCCAAACTGACCAAAGGCGGTATATCTGAATAAACGGTAATTACTTGCGTTATCATTACCGTTCCCGCGCCAAGTCCAGGGACCTGGCTCTCCAACCGGAGGCAGTTGTTATGACCAATAAAACAAGCGGGCACCAATTTCTTATCCTGGGCATCTTGCTCGCTGTCATCTTCTGGATGACGGATACTCTGGTTCACCACATTTTCTTCGATGAAAAACTGGAACTTATCCCAAATACAATCAATGAATTATGGATGCGAACCACGATCATTGTGTTGCTGATAATATTTGGCGCCTATGTGGATCACCACAACAGAATCCTGCTGAGCCAGGAGCAGGAAAAACTGCAAATATACAAGGCCACGGTCCATTCCACACAGCACATTCTGAACAATCTTCTCAATCAAATGCAACTGATCCGGCTGGAAATGGAAAATCCCGGCCAGTATAAGGAAGAGCTGAAAAAAACCTTTGAGAGTTGTTTTAAAGAGGGGAAATCACTGGTTGAACGCCTTAGTACAGTTAATGCACTAACCCCTGAGGAGATCATCAGATCAGTCAACCCGGAACATATGGCAAACTAGTATGTGGCCGTTTAAAAACAAACAGCAACCGGTAACGATTCAGGCCAACTCAGTGGAAATAGTGGATGATGTCGCCATTGTCGATGTGCGCGGGCAAACCTGCCCCGGCTATTTACTGGCCATTAACAAGGCAGTCGAACAATTGAAACCCGGCACACTTGCCCGGCTTGTCATCACCTATCCCCCCTGTGGGGAAGATGTGAAGGCCTGGGCCAGGGAAAAGCAGGTGGAGTATCTTGGCCTGCATCAGGATGCTGACCACTGGATCATTGAAGTCCGTAAATGAATACGGAACAATAAAGCGGTATAATGCAGTCTGACACAAGCAACGAGAAATGACCGTGGAACAGATCACCCTGACCCGTCCTGACGATTGGCACCTGCATGTGCGTGATGGAGATGTCCTGCCGGATGTGATCCCGGATACCGCACGCCGTTTCGGTCGGGCCATCATCATGCCCAACCTGAAACCACCGGTCACCACCACCGCACAGGCCCTGGCCTATCGAGAACGAATTCTGGCCGCAGTGCCCCGTGGCATGTCATTTTTGCCACTCATGACACTGTATCTAACAGATAATACCCCTGCTGAGGAAATCATTGAGGCCAAACAAAGTGGCATAGTGCATGCGTTAAAACTATATCCGGCCGGCGCCACCACCAACTCCGATGCCGGTGTCACCGACATCCGCAACTGCGACGCCACGCTGGAACGCATGGCCGAGATGGGTATGCCCTTGCTGGTACATGGTGAAGTCACAGCAGCAGACATCGATGTGTTTGATCGGGAAAAGGTCTTTATTGATCGAGTATTGCAACCACTGACAGAACGTCTGCCGGCGCTAAAGGTTGTCTTTGAACACATCACCACCAAAGACGCCGTGGACTTTGTGCGTGACAGCAGTGATCGCATCGCCGCCACCATCACACCTCACCACTTATTATATAACCGCAACGCCATGCTGGTTGGAGGTATCAAACCTCACTACTACTGCCTGCCGGTGATCAAACGCGAGACCCATCGTCAGGCCCTGCTGGCGGCCGCTGCCTCCGGTAATCCCAAATTCTTTTTGGGCACCGACAGCGCACCCCACGCCCAACACGCCAAGGAATCCGCCTGCGGTTGCGCCGGTATCTATTCATCCCATGCCGCCATCGAACTCTATGCCGAGGCCTTCGAACAGGTCAATGCGCTGGATAAACTGGATGGCTTTGCCAGTTGCTTTGGCGCAGATTATTACGGCCTGCCACGCAACACCGACACCATCACCCTGCAAAAAACCGACTGGATCGTGCCGGACAAGATCAACTTCGGCAAGGAAACACTCATTCCGTTACGTGCGGGAGAAACCATCCGCTGGAAACTTGAGTAACGGTTTCACCGCAATAACTGCGTTCTGATAATCAGTTAACCGGTGTGACGGTATAGCCCTGCTTTTCCAGTAACCGCAGGATGCCCTCTTCACCCGGCAGATGCAAAGCGCCGACGGCGATGAAACTGTTGCCTTCCAATAAGCGTGGTTGCATACGCTTTACCATGCGATGGTTTCTGTCGGTGATCGCACGTTGCATCATTTCCTGCGCCAGTTTGGGATCTCCCTGCTGCATATATTTGTCGCCGACACGTTCCAGACCGGTCAGATCGCCGCGCAGATAATGTCCGATCATTTCTTCCAGCATGACCGGTAACTCATGGTAATACCTGAGCGTATCATCCAGCATGCTGATTTGTTGTTGCAGGGTGAATGCCTCAAAGACCGAAGCCTGTTCGACCGGTGTTTCCAACCCATAGATTCGCTTGCCATCTGATTCGGCACGTTGATATAACCACATATCCAGCACCAGGCCTGTTTTCGGTTTGGGCATACTCAGTGTGGCCGATACCGCCCAGGGTTTCATCGAGCGGATCATCGTCTCGGGTAAGCCGTGCTCCACCAGATAACCAACGCAGATTTGATAGCGTTTGGCGCCAATAACCTTTTCCAAATCCTGTCCATCGTTAAAAAACATCAGACTGCTCATCGCCTGCATTGTCGGGAAATCCAGTTTCATTTCCGCCGTGAAGCTGTCGGCTTTTTTAAAGACGACTTCAGCCTTGTCTGAGAGTTTGACAATACGTTCATCATCCGAATGCATGGTGCCCATCAAATAGCTGGGCTTGAGGCCGCTGCGACTGATTTGCCAGACGATACCCTGTTGTTGTGCGGCTGACACCGCAACAGGCAACAGAAGCAATGAGATGCTGAGGAGATATATCGATAATTTGCGTTGCATGCGCTGAATCCTGTAACGGCCGGGATAATTAACCTTATTCATATCATTTTTTTTCGCTATCCGCTATCCTGTGCCCATGAATTCAGACTACCCATCGCAAAAAATCGCACGCCGTTTCCGGGGATTTCTACCCGTTATTATTGATGTTGAAACCGCCGGCTTTGACCCGCAGGTCAATGCCCTGCTGGAGATTGCCGCCGTCCCAATTCGTGTTAACAGCACCGGTTATCTCGAACCCACCGATACCATTGCCTGTCATGTTGAACCGTTTCCCGGCTCTATCCTTGATCCGCGGGCACTGGAATTCACCGGCATTGATCCCCACCACCCCTTTCGCATGGCCAAGGCCGAAAAGGAGGCGCTGGAACATATTTTTCGCCCCATTCAGATCTTGCTGAAAAAGCACAGTTGTTCCCGTGCAATTCTGGTGGGCCATAATCCGTTTTTTGATCTCGGCTTTATCAAGGCAGCAGTGGAACGCAGCGGTGTGAAGAAAAATCCCTTTCACGCCTTCAGTACCTTTGATACCGCCACGCTGGCCGGACTGGCCTATGGTCAGACGGTTCTGGCGCGGGCCGCCAAAGCGGCAGGGCTGACATGGAATGAGAGTGAAGCACATTCCGCGATCTATGACGCAGAACGGACCGCCGAACTCTTTTGCAAAATTGTGAACAGCTGGGATAAACAGATCGGTTTTACCAACGGGCAATAAAAAACCCGGCATTGCCGGGTTTAAATCGTATTCGCTACCGTTGTTCAGGCTGTTGATTTATTGACTGCTTCATCAATCATTTTTTGCAGTTCACCTTGCTGGTACATTTCCAGCGTAATGTCGCAACCACCAATCAATTCACCATTGATATAAATCTGCGGGAATGTCGGCCAATCGGCATAACGCGGCAGGTTCTCAAAAATTTCCGGATCCATCAGCACATTAACATGGGCAAATTCCTTGCCGCACGCCTGCAAGGCCTGAGCGGCGCGCATTGAAAAACCACACTGCGGCATTTGTGGAGTACCCTTCATAAAAATCACAACAGGATTACTCTTTACTACCTGATCAATTCGTTCCATAACATCCATCGTCAATCACCTCATCTATTTGGACATCCTGCTGGACCATACCTGATATAAGTAAACACACAATATACAAGGTTTTATTACCTATATCCTACCTATTTACTCGGACATTATACCCCAGCCAGTAACCATATACCACATAGGGACGAAACAAATTTTATCAACTCACCGTATCCACATGCTTTTGCAGCCAGTATTCAAGCAGGGCCAGATGCCACAGTTTACTCCCGCGCAGAGCGGTAAAATGTTGATCCGGCTCAACCAACAGCTTATCGACATAACTGCGTTGGTAAAGCCCCCGATTTCGGCAGGCCTGATCATGCAAAATATCCTGCATAAATTCCAGAAACGGACCCCGGACATATTTCAGGGCCGGCATGGGGAAATACCCCTTGGGCCGGTCGATCACTGCATCCGGGATCAGGCCGCGGGCGACCTTTTTCAGGACATGTTTGCCATCCGAGCCGAGTTTGTATTCGGGTGGTAATTGCGCCGCCAGTTCCACCAGATGATGATCCAGAAACGGGACACGCGCTTCCAGCCCCCAGGCCATGGTCATGTTATCGACCCGTTTAACAGGATCATCGACAACCAGCGTGGTCACATCCATGCGCAGCACACGATCAATAAATGTATCGGCATCCGGCTCTGCCAATAATTCAGCGACACGTTGAGATGTATAGTCAGCGCCATGATAGGACGGGTCGATCATGCTGAGCATTTCCTGGTGCGGACGATCAAAGTAGTAACGGGCAAAACGTTCCACATCGCTGCCATTGATGTCCCGGTCCATTAACGGAAACCAGAAGTAACCGGCAAACACTTCATCGGCACCCTGTCCGCTCTGTACCACCTTGACCTCTTTGGACACCTGTTCAGAAAGCAGAAAGAAGGCAACCGCGTCCTGACCAAACATGGGCTCGGCCATAAAATCCACCGCTTCGGGCAGGCGTTTGAGCACCTGATCATTGGGGATGTGAATTTTGTGATGGCGGGTTTGATAGCGCTCCACCACCTGATCGGAAAATTCAAACTCACTGCCCTTCTCTTCGGGCTGGTCTTCAAAACCAATTGAAAAGGTTAACAGATCCTTCACCCCGGCTTCGGCAAGCAGGGCAACCAGCAAACTGGAATCAAGACCACCGGACAACAACACACCGACCGGTACATCCGCCACCATCAACCGTTTGCGGACCGCCTCACGCAAGGCGGTATGTATGGCCTCGGTCCACTCTGCCTCGCTCCGCGGGCTGTCCGGCCGACGGGCGGTTAAATGCCAGTAACGTCGCTCGCTGGTGCTGCCATCCGCCTGAATGGTCATACTGTGTGCCGGCGGCAGCTTGCGAACCCCGTTCAGGATGGTGCGCGGCGCAGGAATGACAGCGTGCAGGGTAAACTGGTGATGCAACGCCACCGGATCGATACTTTTGTCCACGCCGCCGCCGGCGAGCAAGGACTGGGGATTGGAGGCAAAGCGAAACACATGCTGCTGCCGATTGTAATAGAGCGGTTTGATGCCCATCCGATCCCGGGCCAGAAAAAGTGATTTTTTTTTGTGATCCCAAATGGCAAAGGCAAACATGCCATGCAGGTACTCGGGACAACGTTCACCCCATTTGTGATACGCCTTGATAATCACTTCCGTATCGCCATCACTCTGGAAGGTATAACCTTCGGCGATAAATTGTCGACGCAGTTCGGGATAGTTATAGATCGCACCATTGAATACGATGGTCAGCCCCAGCCCTTCATCAACCATGGGTTGATTGGATTTGTCTGTCAGATCGATAATGGCCAGGCGGCGATGACCGAAACCCAACGGCCCATTCAACCAGATGCCTTCAAAGTCCGGGCCGCGTTTGGCCAGCGCCGGCAACATACGCTGAATAACCGGTCTGCTTGCCGGTGTCCCGTTAAAATTTAACTCACCACAGATCCCACACATGACGATTCAGGCCCGCTCCTGTTAAACACACGCATTATCTTACACGGAATGGAATAGAGAACAACAGCTTGACAAATTAACAACCGGCCGGGTCTGTGATTAAACTCAGGATAGTGCGTGAGATGGTTCGGGAGAGCGGCCGGTCAGGCGGGATAACAGTTGTTTCGCCCCCTGCGGGAGGGGATACTATCCCGCAGGTACGGAAATGGGGTACTAGACGAAATTAATTTCCAGATAGAATTCTTCGCTATTGGTGTTAAAAGGGAGAATCACTGTTTGACCGTTAAATTTGTGTTGAATCTGGTGTCCCTTGCCGTAAAACACTGCAGGCGTGGACATATTGAAATCCATGCCCTGTTCTGAAAGGATCTTTTTGGCGCCACCGACCAGCATGTTGGTCATTTCACCCGTTAGATCACGCGCCGTATCATCAATATCCTGCAAATCATCGCCCAGCATATTTTTCGCAATGCGGCTGATCGCTGCCTTGCTGAATGAAATTGCCATACTGCCGTGTGTCTTGTCATTTTCCATCAGCATCATGCCGGTGACCTCCCCTCTGGAAATTTCATCATCCTTGGCAACCGGAACACCGGGAACGGCTTTGATCCCGACCATGGTGTTAAATACTTTCATTAAGGAATCCAGTAATGCATTGATAATCATTATATCCATAACCATTCACCTGAGCTGTTTAATTACTGTTATTTTTTTTGATAGATCGCCGGCCTGACCGATTTCAGTTTTGCCTTTATTCCGAGCAGACTTTCTGAATGACCGATAAACAAATAACCGCCGGGTTTCAACCTCTCAACCATTTTGTTAACCAACGTGTTTTTGGTTGGCGCATCAAAATAAATCATCACATTACGTAAAAATATCACATCAAATTCACCAAAATTGGGCCATGGCTCGGCATTCAGATTGATATATTCAAATTTCACCTTGCTACGGATATTCTTATCAATCAAAAAGGTTCCGGTCATGTCCCTGACGCCCTTGCGACAATACTTGACCAGATATTCTCGCGGAATACGGTCAGCCGCATTGATCGGATACAGCGCCTTGCGTGCGGCAGCCAGAATTCTTGTACTGATATCTGTGCCGACAATATCCCATTTAAAGTTAACCCCGACATTGTCAATCACCATCGCGGTCGTGTAGGCTTCCTGGCCGGATGAGCAGGCGGCACTCCAGACCCGAAACGGCTCCACACGGTTTTTCATCGTTGGCAGTAACTCTTGCAAAAATTCGAAATGTTTTTCTTCCCGAAAAAAACTGGTTTCATTGGTTGAAACCAGATCGATCATCATTTGCAGTTCGTGACTGTTTTGCTTGACCAGCTCCAGATATTCCGTATAGGTTTTTATGGAATGGAAACGTAAACGTTTTGACAATCGACCGGTTAATAATGGTTTCTTTTTGTCATGTAATGAAATACCGGCAACTTCATAAATAAGTTTTTTATACGCAAGATATTCAGCATCTGAAATACTTACTGAGGTATAGTCAAAGTATTGTTCACGTTCTTTTTCCAGCACTATCCAATACCATTAATTAACGCCGACATAGATATACGGCGCAGACGTTTGATACAGAGTAATTCACATTACTCCCCGAAATATTCCTCACGACTGATCCTTCATTTTTTCTTTGCAAGCCATATTGTCAGAAACAGAATTTTTTTACTCTGCTTCTCCGGCATCTGTATCCTCAGCAAACCCGGCCTCTGCATCGCCTTCCTCAAAATTTATTTCTGCAAACTGCTTCATATCTTCCATATTCAGCAGGGTGTCAATATTGAGAATGATGATGAAGCCGTCCTCCGTCTTGCCCATACCTTCAATATAGTCAGTATTGATATTACCGTTAAATGAAGGTGCTTCATCGATCTGGTCCTGCCGGAAATCCACCACCTTGCTGACAGCGTCAGCAACCAGACCGACTTTCATAACTCTGGTTCCAAGCGCGACATCAACAACAATAATACAGGTGCGTTTGGCAATCTCACTTGCCTGGCCACCCAATCTGACACTGAGATCGATGATTGGAATAACTCTGCCACGCAGATTAATCGCGCCGCAGATAAAATCCGGCATCATGGGGACATCGACCACCCGATCATATTCGATGATCTCCTTTACCTTCATGATGCTGACCGCATAGGTCTTGCCCGGCAAAAGAAATGTCAGATATTTCTGTGCGTCCAGATTCTCCGCATCAGAATAGTCTATTGAACCCAGTTCCACTGCATTTACCATATCAGATCCTCACGCACATTTTCCGCTTCTGTTAATTTCATCACTCTGATAGAAATTCATGATCTCCTGCGGGATATTCATCAACGAGGTAATTCTGTCGATACCACCGCGATTCACCGCTTCCTTAGGCATGCCATAAACCACACATGTCGCTTCGTCCTGTGCAATAGTCAATGCCCCGACGTCGTGCATTTCCTTGATACCGGAGGCACCGTCATCCCCCATGCCGGTCATAATGACTCCCAGGGCATTCTTGCCGGCAAACTTGGCAACCGATCTGAACAACACATCAACCGATGGTCGATGCCGACTGACCAGTGGGCCGTCAACAACTTCTACATGATACTGGGCGCCGCTTCGTTTCAGGGTCAGGTGCTTCCCACCGGGCGCAATCAGAACTCTGCCTTGCACCACACGATCCATATTCTCTGCCTCCTTGACTTCCATGGCACAAAGACTATCCAGGCGCTGGGCAAAGGTGGCGGTAAATTTTTCGGGCATGTGTTGCACTACAACAATACCGGGACAAACACGCGGCAGACTGGTTAAAACAGCTTCAAGCGCCTGTACACCGCCTGTTGAGGTCCCCATGGCAACGATACGGTCGGTGGTCTGTTTCATAGCGCCGGTAGCGGGGCTAAGCATGGCGTCCGCTGTCAATTTCGGCGCCACCTGCTTTTGCGGCACCGGCTTTGATATATGCAGGTTACTGATATTGGCCTGCGCGGCAGACCTCACTGCATCAAGAATAATTTTGGACTCATCGGAAAGGTATTCTTTCGGATTGATTTTCGGTTTCTCGATAATCTCAACCGCACCGGCTGCAATCGCCTGCATGGTTGTCTCCGCACCTTTGGTGGTTAAGGTTGAACACATCACAATCGGAGTCGGATGCTCAGACATCACTTTCTTCAGAAAGGTTATTCCATCCATGCGCGGCATTTCCACATCAAGCATAATCACATCCGGCCAGGATTGCTCCATTCTGCGCATGGCAAAAATTGGATCCGCAACAGCTGCCATCACTTCCAGATCAGGGTCCTTGCTGATTATGTCGGTCAGGACCTGCCGAATTACCGCTGAATCGTCAACAATTAACACTTTCTTTGTCATGGGGTTATCCTTCTGCTGATTTACCGGTCTTGCGCGCCATCACACTCCCGTTGGATAAATCAAGTTTTATTTTTCGAGAGTTGTTTCCGCCAGTATCGACTTCATCAACCCGAAACTTGTATAGTTCTAATAATTCATTCACTTTCGCAATATTCCTGCCGCCGATATTCATATTCGATGACTTTTTCATATCAGGGAACATGTCAGATCCACCATAAACATGTACCTTGTATTCCCCGGACCGGGTGGAATATTTAACCGCCTGTTTCGCAAATTCAGCGATTGCACAGTCACCATATTTCATATCGCATGCGCCTTGCGGTGATTCCGGTAAAACAATATGGCACATACCGCCAATATGTTTTTTTGGATGCCATAGTGTCACGGCAACACATGACCCCAATAAGGTCGAAATCACAGCCGGTGCTTTTCCAAAATACATTTCACCCGGATGAAGAAATATTTCCATTACATCTTCACCGCCCGACTGTGTCAGACTGGTCTTGTCTTGCTGTTCAATAGTCCGGTTAATACCCGCTTCAGGTGCGGCGCTGTTTACAACCTTGACATTACCATCAGAAAGATCAAAGTTGAGCTTGCGTGAACTGACCTCAGCAATACTGATGTCAGTGATTTCAAAATGGTTATCCTTCAGTATCTCCTTGACTCGCTCCAGGGCTATGCCGCCGTTTTTTTTGCCCGTGGGATTTTGCATGTCCGGTAACATCCCGGATCCACCATAGATTCTTGTTTCATATTCTCTGGTGTTTGTTTTATATTTATTGGCAATTCGGTTGAATTCCGCTATTGCACATTCAGCATAGCGCATGTCCTGCTGATTCCCTTGTGCATCTGCCAGGACAATATGGCACATACCGCCTATTTTGCGTTGCGGATGCCAGAAAGTCAGAATTACACGCGAGCGCAATACACTGGATATGGTAGTGGGCGCACCCCCGAAGTACAGCTCACCGGGTTGCAAAAATATCTCCATACCACCCACAATACCGGAGGTATTTTTACCGCCAAACTCACTCTCACTGCGATTCATCAGACGTTGTCCTGAAGCGACATTCTTGCATCAGTCCATTGCTGCTTCGACCAAATCACCAAGTCCTTTCACTGACAAGACAACATCCAAATCCAGTAATGTAACAAAATCATTTTTCACATTACCCATACCGCTGATAAATTCACTTTTGATTGATGCACCAAACGCCGGAGCAGCTTCAATGTGTTCATCACTGATGCCAACCACCTGATCCACGCCATCGACAATAAAGCCCAGATCCAGTTTTTCGCCTTCATCATGCAGTTCGACAATAATGATGCAGGATTTTCGTGTATCGGCTTCTGTACCGACCTCGAGCCGTTCACCAAGGTCGATAACCGGCACCACATTACCACGCAGATTCAATACGCCGCGAATGCATGGCGGTGTCATGGGAATACGGGTGACGCCCCCATACTCAATAATCTCCTTGATGCGTTTTATTTCGACACCATAGGCGGTTTTGTGCAGGCGAAAGGTCAGGAATTTCTCACCTTCAACTTCCTGTGCGAGACTGGTATCCAGCAGGTCATGGCCAACAAAACTGTCTGCTTTGCCGGATGACTTTTTCATGCTTGACTCTCTGAGTTCAGACATGGTCTTTTCCTCACAATCAATTTAACGGACCGGTTATATCGCTAGAATCCTTCGAAATCCTTTTCATCGACAGGCATATCTGATTCCTTGACATGATGACTTTTCACGTTATAACCGGGTTTCTGATGATGAACCGGTTCAACCTTCTCAGGTGAAGGTGATTCAGTCGCATCCGTTTTCTGAAGCTTGGCGGTTTTTACCACAGGCTCAGGTTTTGGTCTTGCTTTTGACTGTGGCCTGGCTGCCTTATCAACAGGAATGGTATAACCGGTATCCTTGCTGTCTGCGGCTTTGTGGGCAACTTTGGCGGTATAGGTATCATTCCCGGCTGCACTCAATTTGAAAAAACCTATCGTCTCTTGTAATTGTGCAGCCTGCGAACTCATTTCCTCTGCGGTGGCCGCCAATTCTTCAGATGAAGAGGCAGCCTGCTGCGCGCCTCTGTCCAGCTGTTCCATTGCGCCATTTACTTGCGAAACACCGGTAGTCTGTTCCTCTGATGCCGCGGCAATTTCCTGGATCAGGGTTGCTGTCTTCTGGATACCAGGCACAATCTCTGTAATAAGGCTGCCTGCCTTTTCCGCAATGGCCACACTGTCTCCTGCGAGATCACTGATTTCAGCCGCCGATACCTGACTGCGTTCCGCCAATTTACGTACTTCATCCGCTACGACGGCAAAACCCTTGCCGTGTTCACCGGCACGTGCAGCCTCAATCGCTGCATTTAATGCCAGCAGGTTGGTCTTGTAGGCGATATCCTCAATAAAACCAATCCGCTCAGCGATCTTTTTCATCGCTTCAACGGTATCACTGACCGCTTTACCACCTTCTTCCGCCTGTTTTGATGCCTTGCCGGCGATACCATCAGTGGCGCGTGCATTTTCCGTATTTTGTGTTATAGAGGCATTCATTTCTTCCAGTGAAGCACTGGTTTCCTCCACGCTTGCGGCCTGTTCACTGGCTGCCTGACTGAGGTTTTGTGATGATGCGCTGACCTGCTGCGAGGCAGAAGCCATATTCTCTACGGCCGTTTTTACTTCCAGCATGACATTCTGAATTTTCTCCACAAAGCCATTGAATGAACGCGCCGTCTGGCCCAGTTCATCTGCGCCAAAATCAGGCAGCCGCTGGGTCAGATCACCATCCCCCATACGCAAGTCATCCGCTGCCGCAAGCATCTGGTTAAGCGGTCTGGAGATGACCAGTTTGGAAAATAAGATGGCAATAAATGCGACTATCGACAAGACGATCAGAGCGGTGATCGTGATCATATTGCGCATTTCATCAATCGCAGCAAATGCCTCGGCTTCATCGATCTCACTCATGATGACCCATTTCATATCCTCGATATTCAGGGGTCGATAGGCGGATAACACCGGTACATTTCGATAGTCGTTAAATATTTCTGCATGCGTCTTGCCGGCCAGTGCCGCTTTCGAACCTTTGGTCTTGACCGGCTGTAACCCAATTGCAGTTTCCTGGGCTGTCATCTGGGCAATGGTGGATTTGTCCAGCCCGACTTCCGCCATCAACTTAAAGTAACCGGCCTTGTCTTCGAGCAGGAATCGGGACTGACTGCGTAACAGGTAATCATCACCAACAATATATGACTCACCACTGTCTCCCAGACCAATATCCTTCCACTTTTTATTACTTGTCATGACATTACTGATTTTGTCGACCGGCATCTGGAACACCAACACACCGATTTTTCGGCCGTGCTCGTATATCGGCGATGCGATAAATGATGCCGGTGCATCGTAAGAAGGCGAATACGGTTTAAAGTCAATCAACTTGATAAATTGCTTGCTGTTGGCATTGGCGGCCTGACGAAATACTTCAGCCAGGTTGGTATTTCTATATGGACCGGTTTTGAGCGAAGTTGCGTAATCCACTTCCTTGAATACACTGTACACAATATGTCCGGTATTGTGATCAATGAGAAAAATATCATAGTAACCGAACTTTTCCAGATAATTACGGATAATGGGATGGTATTCTGCGTGGAAACGACTGTAATCACTCTTGTCCGTCGCCCGGTCCAATTGGTGCTTTGAACCAACCGGATTGGGGTTTTGCGCGATATACATGCTCTGGAAAATCAGGCTCTTTTCATCCTCAGGAACAAATTCACCAGCCGAGGCGATTTTTCCGGTCTTGTCTTTATAGCGTGGTAAAAACTCTTTGTTATAAAAGCCGGTGACTTTGGCCTTGCTGCCGGTGATATCGGTGATTTTCAGATCACTCTTGATTGTATGAAAGCTGCGTTTAAAGTCACGCATAGCCTGCACGATTGTTTGACTTTCAGAAAAGGTCGAGACCTGGTTTCGGATCTGGGCAAAATAATCCTCAATTTGCGTGGCTTTTATTTCCCGGACTGCCGTCAGCTTGTTAAATGCCTCACTTTCCATGGCAGCATCAGATACTTCATAACTGATAATTGAAACAGACAATATCGCCAGCAAGCTTGCGAGCAAAAACACAACAAGCACTTTATTGCCGACTCTCATGTTCATAAACAATTTCATTTTTCTACCTTCCCAAAGAGTTTAACGCTAGTGTAAAACCTGAGAATTTACTGAACCACTTTTGCGAGAGTGATTAGCTGATGCATGATGAGTAGCCCGCTGCACCAGTGTTGGAACATCAAGGATAACCGCCACATCACCACTACCCAGAATTGTGGCGCCACTAATCCCCTTGAGCTTTTGCAAAATTTTACTCATGGGTTTAATCACTGTCTGAAATTCACCCAGCAACTCATCGACAACAAATCCTGCTTTCTGATTGCCGAATTGTACGACAACGATATTTTCCCGATGTTTTTCCCTGGCATTGTCCTTGAAAAACTCACGCAGACGCAGGAAGGGCAATACTTCACCGCGCAGGTTGATATAACTCTGAACGGCTATTTCTTTTTGCTCATCTTCATTGAGTTCAATACACTCCTGAATCATATCCAGCGGTATAACGTAGCTGGACTCACCCACACCAACCAGGAAGCCGTCAATGATCGCCAGTGTCAGCGGCAGTCGAATACTCACCGTTGTACCCTTGCCCGGTGTACTGCTGACATCGACAGTACCGCGCAGACTCTCAATATTCCGTTTTACAACATCCATACCGACACCCCGGCCGGACAGATTTGTCACTTTGTCAGCAGTAGAGAAACCGGCCTCGAAGATCAGACGATAAATTTCACGATCTGTCATGGTGTCTTCATCAACGTTCATACCCCGTTCCTGGGCTTTTGCCAAAATCCTTTCTTTGGACAATCCACCACCATCATCTTTCACTTCAATCACTATACTGCCGGAATCATGGAAGGCATTCAGTTGCAAAACACCCTGAGTCGGTTTGCCGGCCGCGCTGCGTGCTTTTGCTGATTCAATGCCATGGTCCATGGCATTACGCACCAGATGCATCAGCGGATCGCCGATTTTTTCAACTACGGTTTTATCCAGTTCTGTTTCAGCCCCGTTGATTTCCAGTTTGATATCCTTGCCCAGCTCCTTGCTGACATCACGAACCACACGCTGGAAGCGGGTAAATGTTTCACCGATCTGCACCATGCGCAGGGTCAGGGCGGAATCACGGATCTCTTCCACGAGTCGGGCCATGGTCGACATGGATTCCAGCAGACGTTCGTCACCCAACTGGTGGGCCAACAAATTACTCGAGGCGCCGGCGATCACCAGCTCGCCGACCAAATTAATCAACCCATCCAGTTTTTCTGCATCGACACGCAGTACCCTGTTTTGATTGCGAACTTTTTCCGCCAATTGAGCCTGTTTGTTCAAGGCCGCATCAACAGTTTCCTGATGAACCACATGTTCTTTAACCAGGACTTCACCCAGCTTTCTGCCGTCACCGGCACCCAGGACGGCTTGCGTGCTTAACGCGTCATCCAGTTCCTGCTGTGTCAGTGCGCCGGTCGCCACCAGTATCTCACCCAGTCGCATTTCTTCATCCGGCAACTGATCCATCATTTCGATAAACATATCAATTTTTTTCTTGGGCGGCGTGATGTGCAGACTGCACATTTCTTTCACGAATTCAAAAACTGATTCAATCTGCTTTTTCTCCACTTCGCCGAAAAAGTTCACTTCAAACGCCAGATAGCAAAGCTCTGCATCGGTATCATTTAATGCCGGCAAACCGTCGTACAGTGTCGTAACACTGATTTCATCACCCAATTTTTTCAGATAACGCAAGAAGGAGATCGGGTCCATGCCATTTTGCAGGACCTCTTTGTCAAATTTGATGGAGATATGCCAGTTATCTGCAACCATATTCTCTTCCAGTTTCTTTACTGTCATGTCAAGCATGTTATTGACATCACTCTGCGAAACTGAATTGCTGTTGTTACCACCCAGATATTCATTTAACCGGGATTTCAATTCTGCGCCATTCCCCCTGGTTTTCTCATCCAGATCAACGATGCCGTCCACCGCCAATTGCACCAGCACGTTCATCTGGTCACTACAGGCCAATAACAGGGCGATCATGTCACTTTCGACCTGAATTTCTCCTGCCCTGACCTTATCCAGCAAATTCTCAACGACATGTGTGAATTCAACAATATTATCAAAGCCGAAAACGCCGCCGGTTCCCTTGATCGTATGCGCCGATCTGAATATTGCATTTACAAGATCGGTATTCTCCGGATCTTTTTCCAACTCCAGAAGCGATTCTTCCATTATCGCGAGAAGTTCTTTTGCCTCGATATCAAATGAATTGACTGCCTTATCGCTCATTGTTTTCTCCACATCTTGATTCAGCGATTTACCACGTTCAGATCGCTGCCAAAAAACAGATCCAAACCGTACAAATGAAGGACATCCTGTATAACAGGACTGACTGAAGTTAACGCAAATGTCTTGTTTGATGCATCACAGGCGCGTTTGGCCTGCATTAAAAGTTGCAGGCAGGAAGTGTCGATTTCCTCAACCTTATCCAGATTAAGTTCAACAGCCTCGGCAGTATTGACGCATTCGGTAATTTTTTCGCCAAATGCCGCTGCACAATAGATGGTAAGCTCACCTTCTGCTTTGGCGGTACATTTTCCGTTTTTCGTCTGTGACTCAAAATTCATGGCCAACTCCTGCTTATGGCATTATCAGTTTCGAAACGGCATCCAGCATTTGTTCCGGTTTGAACGGTTTAACCATCCAGGCCTTGACACCGGCACTGCGACCCTGGTCTTTCATGTCTTCACCGGATTCGGTTGTCAGCATGATGATGGGGGTGAATTTATATTCCGGCATTTCCTTGATCTTTTTCACCATATCAATGCCGTTCATATTCGGCATATTCACATCACTGATAATCAGATGAATTTTCTTGCCATCAAGCTGATTCAACCCTTCCTGACCATCCGCGCCTTCAATCACTTCGTAACCCGCGCCTTTCAACGCAATTCCCACAACTTCTCGCAGTGAGTCAGAATCGTCAACGATTAATATTGTCTTGGACATCTTGCCTCTCCTTCGTACTTATACTCTTGCATAAAACCTGTTTTAAAAGAAATCAACTTCCTCAGAACCCGGTTTGTTCACACTTCTGCCATGATGAATCGCCCGTTGTTCCTCTGTTGTGTAGCCTTTTTCCAGCTTGTCCATAAATGTAGCCAGATCGTACTGATTAAAATCACCGTTTACTCTATGTTGCTTTTTGTCTTCGATAATGGAATTAAACTCCCGCATCGAATTATTTACATGTACCAGTATCTGGCTCACGCGATCCTGGAACTGTAATGAAACCAGAATGTCGTTAATTTCCCGCACAATTCCGACGCCGGTATTCTGGAGTACAAGCGATGACTCCGATAACCCCTCCATCACCTGCTTCAGGTTGGTCAATACTGATTCAACCAGTTCGCGGGAATTGATTTCCGACTTCAAATCTTCCATCGAATATCCGGCCGCATTTTCCAATGCCTTGTGCATGGCGTTATTCACTGTTCCAACCATGTGCGCGATTTTTTCTCCAGCCTTGCCGGACTGGATGGACAGTTCCCGAACTTCATCTGCCACTACTGCAAAACCGCGACCCATTTCACCGGCCCGGGCTGCCTCGATCGCCGCATTCAATGCCAACAGGTTGGTCTGAGATGCAATCTCTTCCACCGAGCCGGCCATGTTTTTCAGGTCATCGGTATAACCGGACAATTCGGTAACTTCTGTCAATAACTTGTTTCTGTTTTGCATGGATTCCGACAGGGAGTCCACCAATGAAAACAGTTTGTCATGACTCTTTTCGAAAATGCGGATCAGATTACCTTCTGTCTCATCGACATTTCCGGTCTTTCTGGACGCATCCATTGCGGTTGTCATGTTCATGACCAACCCTGAGAATCGTTTCGACAGGGTTTTAATTGCTTCTTCTGTCTGTTCGCGTGATATGTCGATTTGTTTAATCGACAAATCAATCAACTTGTTGGTTGATTTTTCCAGCGACTCCACAAACTCCAGCGGCACACGCGTTTTTTTCATTTCTTCAATTTTATTTTCGAGAAGCGTGTCTGACGCCCATACAATGCGTTTTTCCCGCATGCTGAAATACAGGCAGATCAATAAACTTCCCGCCGCCGCAACACCCGCATACACCATACTCTTTGTGCTTATTCCCTCTATCCATAGGACTACCGCAAGCCCCGCCAGTACAAGGCCATTCGTGAGCCAGAGCGGACTCATTACTTTTTTAGACACTTTTCCGCTCATCCAATTATTTGCACTTTATCGTTATCGGCATTTGTCAAAATCATTCCAGCAAACTTCCACACGAAACCGGCAATAAATCCTGTACTCGTGAAAAAGCGCGAATTCATGCACTTTATGCGTTACTAATCCTGTAAACATTAACTTACTAAATATGTTGTTATATTCACCAAATCAGCCTTTTCATGCTTATAGTGCAAAACTAATATCGTCTATTCCCTGTAGTTCTTTATAGAGATTTATCCGACTGACAGCGGTTGTTGCTCCGCGGATTGATTCTGAGCAGACCGCATACCAATAAAGCCATACAGGCTTTGAGATGGATGGTAAGTTACGATGTGTGTGAACTGACTGGATGGTATAAATTCGTTGTTTGATGAATCTGGTTCACCAAACAGGGACAACAAGAATGTCCGCAATGGCTGATAAAAACATGTATCCCTTTTGTTTACATCAAGAACAGTTTCTGAATTGATAAAGCAGATTTACTGCTTGATATATATTGATTTATTTTAATTTATCGATTTACCGGCTGTTAAAAGCAGGTACACTTCGCCGGTATTCTGTAAAAACCGCAATGGCCGGAGAGACAACAAACACCCTGTAACAAACGGGTAAACATGGCGGCAGGTTTTTGCCGCACCTCGATGACAGAATGATAGAGTTTTGTACTGACACATGTAATTACAGTGAGTGTTTGCGACGTGGCATGACCAGGAGTTGTATCGCCGTCACTTGACGACACCGGACATACTGATCGGCTGGTTGCCGGCAGGGCGTGCCTGACGAGTACAGTACAGCGTCGATTAAGCGTCCAGGGTTTTGCCCCAACCCCCACCGCCGGCCGAGGCCAGGCTCAGTCGATCACCCGGCTTGACCTGCAGACACACTTTGGGGGACAGCGTCCGCCCATTCAAACGATTCTCCCCCGTCTGCCCCGGCTGACCGTTATTCAAACCCCAGGGCGAGTGGCGACGACGTTCTGTCAGCAGGGTCACCATCGCCGGTTCCAGAAACTCAAATTGGCGGATCAAACCGTCGCCACCGCTGTGTTGCCCGCCCCCGCCTGAGCCGGGTCGCATACTATATATATTAACCCGTATGGGATAACGGCTTTCCAACACTTCGATCGGTGTATTGCGTGTATTGGTCATGTGGGTTTGCACACCATTCAACCCGGGATAGCGGGGGCCGGCCCCCATTCCCCCGCCCATGGTTTCGTAATAATCCCAGTTGCGTTGCCCCGTGCCCCCCATGGCCAGATTGTTCATACTGCCGTGGGAGGCCGCCGGTATCTGAGTCGGGATCGCCTGCGCCAGCGCCCCCATGACAACATCCACGATACGTGTGCTGGTCTCCACATTCCCGGCCGCCACGGCAGCCGGTCGCTGAGCATTTACCAGACAACCGGTTGGTGCATGAATGTGAATGCTGCGAAAACTGCCGGCACAGGCCGGCACTTGCGGTGGCATTAAACAACGAAAAACGTAATACACCGCCGCCGCCGCCACTGACAGGGGCGAGTTGATATTACCCGGGGTCTGCCCGGACGTTCCCCTGAAATCCACGTCAATTTCATGGCCGCGGACCGTCAACGTGACCTGGATGGCGAGATCATGGTTACCGAGTCCGTCGTCATCCATCAGGTCCTGAAAGCGATATTCGCCATCCGGGATCGCTGCCAGCGTATGCATGGCCAACCGTTCACCATAGTCATTCAAGGCTGCAAGCGCCGCATTGAACGAGCCTGTTCCCAATTGCGTAATGAGTTGTGCAAGTCGGCGCACACCCGTGCGATTCGCACTGAGTTGGGCGGCAAAGTCACCACGTCCTTCCAGGGCGCTGCGGGTTTGGGCCAAAATGCCATTTAGCACCTCCTCATCCAAAACCCCGGCGCGCACCAGATGGGTCGGCGGGATGATCACCCCTTCCTCCTCGAGCCGGGAGGAAATGGGCATGGAACCGGGTGATTCGCTCCCAATGTCGGCATGATGCGCCCTGTTGGCAACAAATGCTTGCAAAATATCATTAACAAACACTGGCGCAATCACCGTAACATCGGGCAAGTGGGTGCCGCCCAGAAAAGGATCGTTCACAATCACCATATCGCCGGCTTGCCAGACCTGATTTTGGACGATGTCCCGCATGGCATACGCCATACTGCCGAGATGCACGGGAATATGTGCCGCCTGGGCGCAGAGATTGCCTTGCGCATCAAACACGGCACAGGAATAATCCAGTCGATCACGGATATTGGGAGAAAAGGCCGCCCGTTGCAGCACGGCCCCCATTTCATCGCACACTGCCGCAATGCGGCTGGCAAAGATACTGAGCTCAATGGGATCCATGGACGCATTTCCAGAATCAGTTGATGAATTTGATTTGCTTATTTTATTCATGGTTTTAGAACAAAATATATTCCCGAAATAGGCTGGTAAAAATCAAGTACCATAGTAAAATACTCGGCATCATTTTGACCCCATAATTTAATAACAACGCAGAGGAATTTTACATGAACCCATTAGATTCAATCTTGGGCACGATCATTGTCGGCTTTGTCCTTGCTGCCATCGTAATGATTATTTTATAAAACACAAACATTCCAACAAGTTATTCGGAAATAATATCCAGCAAAGTATCACGGGAGAAAAGAATGAACGATTTATCATTGGCGGTATGGTTCCATGTTATGGCGGGTATCACATGGATTGGACTGCTCTACTATTTCAACTTTGTACAGGTTCCCGGTCTCGGCGCCGCCAAGGCTGACGGTACCGCCGCCGGCATCACCAAACACATTGCCCCCCGCGCCCTGCTGTGGTTCCGCTGGGCCGCTGTCGTTACCTGGGTTACCGGCGCCGCCGCATTGCAAAAGACTGTCGGTATCGTTGAAGCCTTTACCTTTGCCAATCAGGCGGCTTCCTACATCGGTATCGGCGCATGGCTGGGTACTATCATGCTGTTCAACGTCTGGGTCCTGATCTGGCCGAACCAGAAGAAGGTACTGGGACTGGTCCAGGCCGACGATGCGGAAAAGGCCAAGGCCGCCCGGATCGCCCTGCTGGCATCACGTACCAACACCGCCCTGTCCATCCCGATGCTGATGAGCATGGTTGCCTATGGTCACGCCGGTTTCCCACTATAAGCAATTTGGAATGATTCAAAACAAAACCCGGCTCTGCCGGGTTTTTTCCTGGTTTTAGGGACAGATTAAGGGTTTAACCCCCACGACTTCTTGTTTAGAATAGAACTGTTTCTGGCGGCCCGTTGCATTTCAGCGGGCTGCCTTTTTGTTTTTCTGGAAAAGGATTATGGCCGATCATTTGATGACTACATACGCCCGGCTCCCGGTTACTTTCACCCATGGTGAAGGTGTATGGCTGTGGGATACGGAAGGACGAAAATATCTGGATGCGCTGGGCGGGATTGCCGTCTGCGCCCTGGGCCATGCCCACCCTGCCGTGAGCAGCGCGATTTGCGATCAGGCCGGCAAGCTCATGCATACCTCCAACCTGTACGGGATTGGAATCCAGGCTGAACTGGCGGATGCTCTCTGTCGCGTATCCGGTCTGGAGCGGGTTTTTTTCAGTAATTCCGGCGCGGAAGCAAATGAAGCCGCCATCAAGCTGGCCCGCCTGTATGGACATCAAAAAAACATCACTGTCCCGCACATTATCGTAACCGAAGGCAGTTTCCACGGTCGGACCCTGAGCACGCTCAGTGCCACCGGCAACCGCAAGATTCAGGCCGGTTTTGAACCGCTGGTGCAGGGTTTCCTGCGCGCCCCCTATGATGATCTGGAAGCCGTGGCCCGTATTGCCGACAGCCACCCGGATGCCGTTGCTGTTCTGGTTGAACCGGTGACGGGTGAAGGCGGCATCCGTGTTCCGTCTGCTGATTATCTGAATGGTCTGCGCGAGATCTGCGACAAACATGACATGCTGCTCATGCTGGATGAAATCCAGTCCGGTATGTGCCGTACCGGCAAATGGTTTGCCCATCAACATAACGGCATCAAACCGGATGTCATGACCCTGGCCAAATCACTGGGTAACGGCATGCCGATTGGCGCCTGTCTGGCGGGTGGCAAGGCCGCCGAGATCTTCAAACCGGGGAATCATGGTTCCACCTTTGGCGGGAATCCGCTCGCCTGTCGCGCTGCACTGGCGGTAGTCGAAACCATGGAACAGGCTGATCTGGCGCAACGTGCCGGGCAACTGGGCGACAGTATGCTGGCAACACTGAAATCCGCTTTGCAGGATGTAAAAGGTGTCATCGAGATCCGCGGCAAGGGCCTGATGATCGGTATTGAGCTGGATCGCCCCTGCGCTGAGCTTGTGCAACAGGCCCTGGCGAAAGGGTTGTTGCTCAATGTCACCGCCAATAATGTTATCCGGTTACTGCCGGCGCTGATTACATCCGATGCCGAGGCGGAACAGATCACCGCTACCGTCATCGAGCTTACGCGTCAGTTTCTGACCCAATAACTCCCGCTGGACGAGGAAGGCGTTATGGTTAAACATTTTTTAACTCTCATGGATCTGGATAAATCGACCTTGCAAAAAATCCTGGCACGGGCGATTGAATTAAAAAAGATGGTGCATAACAAAACACCGCATGAGATCTTTAAAAACCGGGTGTTGGGTATGATCTTTGACAAGTCATCCACCCGCACCCGCGTCTCGTTTGAAACCGCCATGGCGCAGTGTGGCGGCCATGCCGTCTTCCTCTCGCCGCGTGACACCCAACTGGGTCGCGGTGAGCCCGTTGAAGACAGCGCCCGGGTCCTCTCCAGAATGGTGGATGCGATTATGATCCGGACCTTTGAGCATGAAAAACTGGAACGGTTTGCAGAATACTCAAAGGTCCCGGTCATCAACGCCCTGACTGATATGTACCATCCCTGCCAACTGTTGGCCGATGTCCAAACCTTTATTGAACATCGCGGCTCGATCCAGGGCAAGAAGATTGCCTGGGTGGGTGACGGCAATAATATGTGTCATTCCTATATTAATGCCGCTCGCCAGTTTGATTTTAACCTGCACATCGCCACACCGGCCGGCTATGAACCACACAACAAAATCGTGCAGGCGGCCGGCGATATCATCTCCCTGACCAACTCACCACAGGAGGCCGTCACCGATGCGGATCTGGTGGTAACCGATGTCTGGGCCAGCATGGGCCAGGAAGAGGAACAACGGGAACGGGAAAAAAGCTTTGACGGTTTTCAAGTCAATACTGAACTGATGGCCCTGGCCAAACCGGATGCCCTGTTTATGCATTGCCTGCCCGCTCATCGCGGTGAAGAGGTCTCCGCCAATGTCATTGACGGCCCGCAAAGCGTGGTATGGGATGAAGCGGAAAACCGCCTGCACAGCCAAAAGGCCTTGCTGGAGTATTTGATTAACGGACTTTGATCGAAGATTCCATATTCAAATCCGTAACAGACCTGCTATACATACTGTATGGTAAAGACAGATTCACTCCGTATACGGTATCTATTCCCCCTGCTCCTTTTGCTGTTCCCGTACTCCGGCAGTGCCGGCGATCTCGAACAGGGCAAACAGGCCTATCTCGCCGGGGATTACACCAAAGCCCTGCAACTTTGGAAGCCGCTCGCTGAGAACGGTGACCCGGATGCACAATTTAATTTGGGACTGCTCTACCGCAAAGGCCAGGGTGTTCCGAATAATGATCGACTCGCTATCATGTGGTTTATCCGCGCCGCCAAACAGGGTATGACCGATGCCCAGTACAACGCCGGTGTCATGTATATGGAAGGACGCGGGGTCTCCGTCAGCCGACTTGATGCCTTGAAGTGGTGGCAACTGGCGGCGGAAAAAAATCATATTGGTGCGATATACAATCTGGGTGTTATGCATGCCTATGGTATGGCCACCGCCAAAGATATCCCCTATGCCATCTCACTCTGGAAACAGGCGGCTGAACAAGGTCATCCCGATGCCCGGGACACACTCTACAAGACCTATAGCCGGGGCCTGTTCGAACAAAAAATTGATCTGGAAGAAGCTGCCAAATGGAAAAAATAATTTGCAGCCGGACAATAACCTGAACACGGATCAACTTTCTGCATCCGCTCCTGTATACACACTGCCCATCCTGTCTGATATTACCTGAGCCGGGAACCCGTACCGGCCTGGTTCTGCTGTTCATCTGTGTCGAATTTGTTATGATTTATAAAAGCCATCGGGGTAATGATGTCCGCCATTCTCGAACTGCATGCTATAACTTGTCACTACCGTGGGCACACTGCCGTCCATGAGCTGAACCTGCATGTCAACAAGGGTGACCTGTTTTGCCTGCTGGGTCCAAGCGGCTGTGGCAAAACCACCGTACTGCGCGCCATCGCCGGCTTCGAACCCATCAGTCAGGGGAAAATCCTGCTGCGCGGTGAAACCATCTCCAGCCCCGCTTTTACGCTTCCCCCTGAAAAACGCCGCATCGGCATGGTCTTTCAGGACTACGCCCTGTTCCCGCACATGAATGTCTGCGCCAATGTCAGTTTTGGCTTGCAGGATCAGCCGGCGAAAAAACGTCGGCAAATCGCCGATGCGATGCTGGAAATTGTCGGACTGGCCGGATATGGCCAACGTTACATTCATGAACTGTCCGGCGGACAGCAACAACGAGTGGCCCTGGCCAGAGCACTGGCCCCCAAACCCGAATTAATCCTGCTGGATGAACCCTTTTCCAACCTGGATATCGAGATGCGCGAACATCTCAGTCAGGAAGTACGCCAAATCCTCAAGTCGCAAGGCGCCACCGGTATTCTGGTGACCCATGATCAACTGGAGGCCTTTGCGGTGGGAGATCAAATTGGTGTGATGAATCAGGGTCATATCCTGCAAAAGGACAGCGCCTATAATCTCTATCACTCGCCCAAAAACCCCTTTGTGGCCGATTTTATCGGGCAAGGTGTATTTCTACACGGCAAGTTACGCTCACCCGATACCGTTGAAACGGAACTGGGTATTATCGTTGGTGATCGCGCCTACGACTGGCCGGTGGATACCCCGGTTAAACTGCTGTTGCGGCCGGATGATTTGGTAAGAGATGCCAATGGCCATTTAACCGGTAAGGTCATTAACAAGGCCTTCAAAGGTGCAGAGATCATGTACACCCTGCAATTAGCCTCAGGAATCGAGGTCCTTTCGCTCTTTCCCAGTCATTATGATCATGCCGTTGGTGATACGGTAAAACTGCGTCTTGCGCCCGATCATATGGTGATATTCCGTACCAATGAAGCCTGATTCCCTGCATACCGGGTATCGCTGCAAAGTGGCGGGTTTGACCGGCAAGTGTTACTCTTTATGGAATCGACGCAATGAAACATGACCTGCAACGCAGTCTGGTTTGCGAAAAACACTAAAATGACGCAATTCTCTTTTTATAACTATCTAAAACATAATCAAGGTATGACAGTGAAAAAAATCACGCTTCTGTTTTGTATTTTGGCAGGACTTGCAGCCGGCACCGCCCACGCTGCAAAAAAATATGTTAGCGACAACCTGATCATCACCCTTCGTTCCGGTGACGGCAGCCAGCACAAAGTGGTCAAAACCATCACCACCGGCACACCCATGGAAATACTGGAAGAACGTGCTGATACCGGTTACTCGCGGGCGCGGCTGGAAGACGGCACAGAAGGCTGGGTACGAACTCAATACCTCACCGACAAACCGGTCGCCCAGGCCCTGCTGGACAGGTTGCAAGTCAGATATGACAAACTGCGTGAATCCCAGCAAGCTCAAAAAACCGAACTGGACACACTGAAAGCGGAACTTGCCCGACTGAACCGGGATAATCAAAAAATGGAAAAGGACAACAAATCCATGCAGGACCGGATGACACACATCAACACGGTGGCTGCCAAACCCATTCTGCTCGACAAGGAAAACCGCGAACTCAAGGAACAGAATGTTATTCTGGTCAATGAAAAGCAGTTGTTATCCCAGGAAAACCAGATCCTGAAAGATCGCTCCAGCCGCGACTGGTTTATTGCCGGTGGCGGGGTCATGCTGGTGGGTATTCTGCTTGGATTAATCCTGCCCAAACTGGGTTGGCGCAAGAAGAACAGCTGGAGCAGTGGTGGTCTGTAAACACACCCTGCGGCAGTAAGCAGCAACGGCCTCCCGCCAAATGACACATCGTGCTCCGCCCTTGCACGCCATGTTGCAAGGGCTGATCGCTTCACCATCCGTCAGCAGTGTCAGTCCGGCCTTCGATCAAGGAAATTTGGCCGTGATCGAAATACTGGCCGGCTGGCTGGATGGCATGGGGTTTCAATGCGAAATCATCCCCCTGCCCCAACATCCCGGCAAGGCCAACCTGATCGCCACACTGGGCAGTGGTCCCGGCGGCCTGGTCCTGGCCGGCCATACCGACACCGTCCCCTGTGATCCGGAGCGCTGGCAATCCGACCCCTTCAAACTCATCGAACGCGATCAACGCTTGTATGGTTTGGGTACAGCGGATATGAAAAGCTTCCTCGGCCTGGCCATCGAAGCGGCGCGACATATCAACGCGGCTGATCTGCAACAACCCTTGATCATCCTGGCCACGGCAGATGAAGAAAGCTCCATGGATGGTGCAAGAGAGCTGGTACGGCTCGGCAAACCCAGGGCACGCTTCGCTGTAATCGGCGAACCCACCAGTATGGTGCCAATACATGCCCACAAGGGGATGATGATGGAGGCCATTCGTATTACCGGACAATCCGGTCACTCCAGCAATCCGGCCCTGGGTAACAACGCCCTGCTTGGCATGTATAAAGTGCTGGGTAATCTCATCGACTGGCAACAGGAATTGGCGGACAAATACCGTGATCCGATCTTTGATGTACCGGTCCCCACTCTCAATCTGGGACATATTCACGGTGGTGACAATCCAAACCGGATCTGCGGTCACTGTGAATTGCACATCGACCTGCGTCCCTTACCCTCCATGAACATCCCCGAATTACAGGGCCTGTTGCAACAACGCCTGCAAACTGTGCTGGCACAAACCGGGCTGGAACTGGCGATCCGTCACCTGATGCCGGGCACACCGGCCATGGCCACACCACGGCAAAGCGAGATCGTCCAGGCCGCAGAAAAACTCACCGGGCATACGGCGGAAGCCGCCGCCTACAGTACCGAAGCCCCCTACCTCAACCACCTTGGTATGGAGACAATCGTGTTGGGACCCGGCCACATTGCCCAGGCCCATCAACCGGATGAATACCTGGAGCAAGCCGCCATTAAACCCATGCTGGGCGTGCTTACTCATTTGATCGAAAAATTTTGTCTGCGACCCGCCGGCTGACACTCCAGCTAACAGTTCATACCTATGCCACCAATCCGGCTGCTGCCTGTACCGGCATTGCAGCCTGTTCACCGCGAGCGTTCCGGATCTGTGCTTGCGCCAGATCCGCAATGGCGTTACGCATCAACGGCGCCGTATAGATCGGTGGTGTAAACGAGATCGTAACATCGGTCACCTCCTGTGAAGCGATCCGGAACAGATGGGCAAGAAAGGTATCTGAACCGATATAGGGTGCATGGGGGTCCGGCCGGCCGGCCCGGAAATAACTCAAGGCAATCGGTTGCACGAAATGATCGTCTTCACTGACCGCTTTGAACAAACCGGAATGAAACCGGCCGATCGTCCGCCCATCGGTCGTGGTCCCCTCAGGAAAGATCAGCACGGACCGGCCACGATTCAGTGTGTGTTTGATCTCAGCCGCTACTTTTTTGATCACAAAGTATCGGCCACGCACGATGAACAGGCTTCCCACAGAAGCGGTCAAGGCGCCAATCAACGGCCACGATCTGACATTATCCTTGGCCAGAAAACGTGTCTCGATCACCGAAGCCAGCGTAATAATATCCAGCCAGGAGATATGGTTGGCCACAAACAGGGTCCCCCTGACCGCACTCACCATCCCGCAGGTTTTGATTCTGACAGCCAGAATACGACAGGCCCGTTGCATCCAGCGACGTTCAGCCGCTATACCCCAGCCGGTTTCATACCACTGGGGTCCATACGTGAAACGTGCATAGGCGACCTGCAACAGACCGGCACCGATATGAATGACCAGATGAGACAGACGAACAATGGTGCGAATAAAATACATCACCACCTCCCGTCAGGCAGACTTGCCGGTCAGAAAATGACGGACATAACGCGCTGCAATCCTGTCGCACTTCAGCAGCACAAAAACATCAGCAACACCAAACTCCGCATCCCAATAGGGCTCACCACAAATAACAGCCCCCTGACGCAGATAACCTTTTAATAATGGCGGCATGATCAGGTTGTCCGGCACGACATCACCGGCCACTTTCAGCGGCACCAGCGGCCTGACCCGATGTTCCTCATCCGAGAAATGACTTTCCCGTAATACTTTCATCATGGATGAAAGATAATGATCACCACTGGACAACGGCAGACTGGCGCAACCTATCAGATAGTTCACACCACGGTCCGCAATGATTTGTGCAATCCCTTGCCAGAGCAGAGCCAACACAGCACCTTTTCGGTAATCCTTGTGTATACAGGTCCTGCCGACTTCCATAAACGTGCCGGGCATCGCAAGCACCGAACTGATGTCAAACTCGGTGGCTGAGTAAAAGCCACCGGTATGCACCGCATCCGCCGCCGCCAATAAACGGGTTGTCGCAACCAGTTGTGAAGTTTGCTGATCAATGACCATGACATGGCTGCAATGATCATCAAATCGATCCTTGTCCAGGTGTCTGCCATACTGCAGATTTGCCCCCAGTTCACCGGCGAAAATATCGTAACGCAGTCGATAGCACCGGTTTTTGTCCTCATCATGATCTGCAAAACGTACCGCGAATCGCCCCGGTACGGTCCTTTCAGCCAGCCTGCCGTTTTTTCCGCTCATCATCTTTCCTCTTTGATTCCATAGCGGATAATCTAGCGGTTGATTGTTGAGGAAAAATTGCCTGCAGATGATCGTTTTATGACAGTCCGGGGCTTGATATATAAGAGTGCCCCTATGCCGGTGTGACCCGGCAGTTCAGGGCAGCCGGCACGAAAAACCCGCTCCGGCAGTCCGCCGTCTGTCCCGGTTTGAACCCCAGCCGGGTTTCCGACCGCACGCCAGGCCGGTCTTTCGACTAATCTATTACATGAAAAAACTGACATAACCTATTAAATGGTATAGTATTTTCTTATTCCACTACCAACCGGTTCGGCTGCCTTGGACAAAACGAATAACAATACAGACTACGTACGCTGGTTTCGCAACTCATCACCGTATATCAACGCCTTCCGGGATCGCACCTTCGTGATCGCCTTTGGCGGGGAAATGCTGACCGATGCCCAGTTTGCCCCCCTGGTCCACGACCTGGCCCTGCTCAACAGTCTGGGCGTCCGGCTGGTGCTGGTGCATGGCGCACGTCCGCAAATCGAAGCCAAACTCAATGAGCGTAATGCCGCCATTAACTATGTCCATGGCCGTCGCCTGACCGATGACACCGCCCTCACCTGCGTGAAAGAAGCCACCGGCACCGTACGCATTGAGATCGAGGCCCTGCTCTCCATGGGCGTCAGTAACACCCCCATGGACAGCGCCGATATCCGGGTGGTCTCGGGCAATTACGTCATCGCCCAACCGCTGGGTGTCAGAGATGGCGTTGACTACCTGCATACCGGCGAGGTACGCCGCATCAATGATATGTCGATCCATGGCCATCTGGATGAAGGCACCATCGTCCTGCTTTCCCCCATCGGCTACTCACCCACCGGGGAGGTCTTCAACCTGACCGTGCAGGATGTGGCCACGGCTGCGGCCATACAGCTTCAGGCCGACAAACTGATCTATCTGGTCGACAGTGACGGCATTCTCGATCAAGAACAAAAACTGATCCGTGAACTGACCCTGGCCCAGATTGAAACCATGCAGCGTGAGCAAACACTCTCCCTCCCCGAAGAGAGTGAAAAATGCCTGGACAGCGCCATGGAAGTCTGCCGTGCCGGTGTCCCGCGCACCCATCTCGTCAACCGCCACACGGATGGCGGTATTCTGCTGGAACTGTTCACCCGGGACGGCCTCGGCACCCTGATCACAGCGGAAAGTTTTGACGACATGCGTCAGGCCGCCATTGATGATGTGGGCGGCCTGCTGGAACTGATCAGCCCACTGGAAGAAAAAGGCATCCTGGTGCGCCGTTCACGGGAATGGCTGGAAATGGAAATCGATCACTTCACCGTAGTGGAACGGGACGGCATGATCATCGCCTGCGCCGCCCTCTATCCGTTTGCCGAGGAAAAGATCGGCGAACTGGCCTGTCTTGCCATTCATCCCGATTACCAAAAACAGGGCCGCGGTGAAAGCCTCTATCACTACATCGAAAAGCTGGCGCGGCAAACCGGCCTGCAAAAACTCTTTGTGCTGACCACCCACACCGCCCACTGGTTTCAGGAAAAGGGCTACCAAATGGCTGATATCAAGGATCTGCCGGTACAACGCCAGGCCATGTACAACTATCAGCGCAACTCAAAAGTCTTTATTAAGACGCTCTAGTCAGGGACAATAGGCCATGCCGAAAAACGCACAATCGATCCGTCCCTTCCTCAAATGGGCAGGCAGCAAGTTCCGCATCATTGATCGGATCCAGCGCCTGTTACCGCCGGGCAAACGCCTCATTGAACCGTTTACCGGCTCCGGTGCGGTATTTTTAAATACCGATTATGATCACTACCTGTTATCAGACAACAACCCCGATCTGATCAACCTGTATCGCTATTTACAGGAAGACGGACAGGCGTTTATTGACTACTGCAAGAATTATTACTTCGGCGACAAATTCAACAACCCGGACACCTATTACAAACGGCGCGAGTTGTTCAACAAAACCACCGACCTGCGCAAAAAATCCGCCCTGTTTCTCTACCTCAACCGACACGGCTACAACGGCCTGTGTCGATACAACAGCAGCGGCGGCTTCAATGTCCCCTTCGGTCGATACAAACACCCCTACTTCCCGGCCAAAGAGATGCTCGCCTTTCATTACAAATCACAATACGCCGAATTCCGCGTCGCCGGTTTTGAAACTGTGATGCAAAACGCCAAACGCGGTGACGTGATCTATTGCGATCCGCCCTATCATCCCCTCTCCGCCTCAGCCAACTTCACCACCTACAGCGCCGGCGGCTTCAGCGAAGCACAACAACACCAATTGGCGGCACTGGCCAAAGCGGCACGGGAGCGTAACATCCCGGTGCTGATCTCCAACCACAACACCCGCTTTACCCTCGACGTCTACGCCGACGCCACACTGGAAAACTTCCCCGTGCGACGTTTCATCAGCTGCAACGGCAACCGCCGCGATCACGCCGGAGAGTTGTTGGCTTTATATAGTTGATACCACCGTTTTGTATAATTCAGGCAAGTTGCTGTCCGCCAGTCAAACCGTCACTCATAAACTTTATCACTCATTTTTCACTACCCAATTGTAAATTCCCGCCGATACAGCCCCATTCGGTTGATTCGTTGCGGTTTTGTTTTCCGCACAGGTGTTGTCAGGGTTCTCCTACCTGTCGGATTTGGCTGCGTTCCCCGGTCCGGGGGTATGGTGATAGCGGGTTATGTCACTTTTCCTATGGCCATTGGAAAAAAAACTTTAGTCACATTTTGCGGAATTTGGCCTAAAGGGTCGGTTTTTGGCTGCCGACAGTCTAGGTTGTCGGCGGGCCTTCCCGTTACGCTGGCGTGAGTTGTAACCAAAACAGGTATTGCAAGATGGCAGCTAGTATCAAGACCAATAATACCATCCTCATTGTTGAGGAAAACCAGCGGATGGCGTTCTTACTGGATTTTCTGCTCTCCCGTGAAGGTTATCAGGTGGTGAGTATGAATCCGGTGCAAGAGCATGAGGCAATTGCCGACGATATCCAGCCACCCAAACTGATCATCATGGGCAGTCGTATTTCGTTCGCCAATAACAATCGGTTGATCACCCGGATTCGTAACCAGCAACGCTGGAAAAGCGTGCCGATCATTATTTTGATCGAGACGTTTATCAAGGAGAAGATGAAGAATGCGCTGGATGCGGGGGCGAATGATTTTCTGTTGCAGCCGTTTGATTCCAAGGAACTGGTGGCGCAGATCACGCGCCATACAGTCTGTGTGCACTAGGCACCAGGCGCGAGGAGCCGGTCGCTAAAGTTCATTGTCCGGCGGTACGACCTTGATCACTTCTTCGATTGTGGTGATGCCCATGGCGATCTTGCGTGCGCCGGAGATGCGCAGCTGGGTCATGCCTTCCTTGACCGCCAGTTTGCGAATGGATTCGGCATCGCTGTCCGGTGTAATGTTCTGGCGCAAGTTGCTGGTCAGGGGCATCAGTTCATAGATGCCGACCCGGCCCATGAAACCGGTGTGACGACATTCATCACAACCCTGCGGGCCGTAATACTCGTGCTGACCATTGATTTTCCAGGGTGAAGTGAGGTTCTGCCAGGCCATGGCATCGACTTCGGTTGGTTGTTTGCAATGGGGACAGAGTGTCCGCACCAGTCGTTGCGCCATGATGCCAATCACGGTGGCGTTGATCAGATAGGCCGGTACGCCGATCTCACGCAAACGCGGTATGGCGCCGGCCACGTCATTGGTATGCAGGGTGGATAACACCAGATGACCGGTGAGGGCTGCCTGGATGGCCATTTGTGCCGTCTCCTTGTCGCGTATCTCACCCACCATGATGATGTCCGGGTCCTGTCGCATCAGGGTGCGAACGCCGGTGGCAAAGTCCAGACCGATGTTGTGCTGCACCTGCATTTGATTGAATTCCGGCATGACCATTTCAATGGGGTCTTCGACGGTACAGACATTGACTTCCGGTTTGGCCAGTTGCCGGAGTGTGGAATAAAGTGTGGTGGTTTTACCTGAACCGGTGGGTCCGGTTACCAGCACGATACCGTGTGGTTGTGACACCATATTGTTCCAGCGCTCGATATCCTTCTCGCTGAAACCCAGTGCGGTTAAATCTTTCACCAATACATCCGGGTTAAAGATACGCATTACCAGTTTTTCACCGAAGGCGGTGGGCATGATGGAGAGACGCAATTCGATCTCATTACCACCGGGTGTTTTGGTTTTGATGCGGCCATCCTGGGGCCGGCGTTTTTCCACCACGTCCATGCGTCCCAGTACTTTGATGCGACTGGTGACCACAGCCATCACCGGGGTGGGCATTTCATAAACCAGATGCAAGGCGCCATCAATACGAAAACGGATGTTGCCCACATCGCGGCGTGGTTCCATGTGTATATCACTGGCGCGTTGTTCAAAGGCGTATTGCAACAACCAGTCCACGATGTGCACGACGCTTTCATCGTTGGTATCCAGTCGGCCGGACTTGCCCAGCTCCACCAGTTGCTCAAAGTTGGCCACACCGGGAATGGCTTTCTCGTCGGCTTCGTCGGTGGCGCGTCGCATGGAATGGCTGACGCTGTAAAATTCGTTCAGGTATTTGGGTATGTCGATGGGACTGGCTATGACCCGTTTGATTGACAGGTTGGTGGCATGGCTCAATTCGTTTTCCCAGGCGCGGATAAAAGGTTCGGCCGTGGCGATGGTGACACTTTCCTTATCCACCTTGACGGGCAGTATCTTGTAACGATTGGCATAGGCCGCCGACATCACTCTTGTTACTGAGGTGACATCCACCTTGAGGGGATCGATTCTGAGGTAAGGCAAACCGGCCCGGCCGGCCAGCCATTGCGTCAGGTTTTCCAGGTTGAGGATTTTATGCGGCGGCAGTTTGTCCTTCCACTCCTGCTGGGCAATGATCACCAGCGGATGTATATCCAGTGTGGTGCTGCGGGCCGGCATCAGGAATTGCTCGGCCTGTTCATTGTCGATGTGTCCGTCTTCCAGTAATTCACCGATCACATCCCGCAAAAACAGTTTTCTTTCCGCCTGGGGTGTATCCATCAAGAACTGTGACATAAGCGTATCCTATTTCCCTGCCCTGACCAGACCACCCATGCCGGCAATCTCAAAGCGGCTGTTCAGATATTGGCGTATGGTTTGAGGATCTTCCATCTGCATGACCTCGTCAAGTAAATCTATCGCACGTTTGGTGCTGACGTTGCGGATTACCCACTTGACCCTGGTCAGGCTGGAAGCACTCATACTGAGTGAATCAATGCCCATGCCCACCAGCAACAGGGCCGAGGCCGGGTCGCCCGCCATTTCTCCACAAACACTGACAGGAATTTTATGCGCCTTGGCGCTTAATACCACCTGATAGATGGCGCGCAACACAGCCGGGTGCAGGGAGTCATATAACTCGGCCACGTTGGCGTTGTTACGATCCACCGCCAGCAGATATTGGGTCAGGTCGTTACTGCCAATGGAAAAGAAATCCACACGCCGCGCCAGACTGTCCACCTGATAGACGGCGGAGGGAACTTCAATCATGACGCCGATCTTCGGTTGCGTGACATTGATCCCTTCTTCAATTAACTCTGCATGGGCCTGACGCAATAACATCAGTGCGTCGGTGAGTTCCGCCACGGTTGAGATCATGGGCAGCAGTATATGCAGGTTATTCAAACCCACGTTGGCCTTCATCATGGCGCGGGCCTGCACCAGGAAGATTTCCGGATGATCGAGGGTAATGCGTATGCCGCGCCAGCCAAGGAAAGGATTCTCTTCGTGGATGGGAAAATAAGGCAAGGCTTTGTCACCACCTACGTCCAGCGTGCGCAGGGTAACCGGTCGCGGCGCGAAGACTTGCAGGGCATGACGATAGATGCGGTATTGTTCCTCTTCACCGGGAAAACTTTGCCGCACCATAAAAGGAAACTCGGTTCGATACAGGCCGATACCTTCTGCACCACTGCTGAGTGATGGTGAGATATCCGACAACAGACCGGTGTTGGCATATAACGGGATGTGTTTGCCGTCCTGGGTCATGGCGGGTTGATCCCGCAACTCCATTAATTCTGCAGAGAGTTCCGCCTCTTCCTGCGCCAGCCGCTGATATTCCTTGCGTACTGCACCGGAGGGGGAAATGATCACATTACCGCTGTAACCGTCGGCGATCACCTGACAACCATCCACGCGGCCTACCGGCAGATCCTTTACACCCATTACCGCCGGTAAACCCAGGGCGCGTGACAGGATCGCAACGTGGGAAGTACGTGAACCGCGTACCGATACCACCGCCTTCAATCGGCCGGGTGGCACTTCCGCCAGCATGGTGGCCGAGATATCTTCACCAACCAGAATGGTTTCATTTGGATATTCCATCTCACGCTGATTGGCGGCCTGCAAGTGCGCCAGAATGCGTTGTCCCAGATCGTGTACGTCATCCGCCCGTTCACTTAAATAGGGATCATTCATTTCACGGAAGATCTTTACATGTTCCAGTATGGTCTGGCGTAACGCACCCGGCGCCCAGTTGCCACGCCGGATGTTACCGATGGTTTCACCCAGCAAGGATTCACCATTGAGCATTAACAAATAAGCGTCGAACAGGGCTTTGTCTTCGGCAGGCAGTAATGCCTCCAGTCTTGAGGAAAGATTAATAATATCCTGTCTGACCTGTTCCACCGCTTTGCTGAAGACTTCAATTTCGGAGTCAATATCATCAATCTTGCGATCCGGAATGGCGTTCAGATCCGCCAGTGGATAAACCACCACGGCGGTACCCATGGCAACACCCGGTGCGCCGGGTAAACCCAACAGGGGTTTGGAATCATCAAGGTCCTGACCGTTTTGCGCCAGAATGCGTTCGATTTCTCCACTGGCGGCGGCATGAGCCATGGCGCCGGCCAATTGTGAAGCGATGGTGATCAAAAACGTGACGCTGTCTTCGACATAACATTCTGGATTGCGGCTTTGCACGACCAGTACACCCAGCACCTTGCGATGATGGATGATCGGCACACCCAGAAAACTGTTGAATTGTTCTTCACCCGATCCGGGAAAATAATAATAACGGGGATGTTCCGGTGCATTGGCCAGATTCACCGGTTCGGCGCGTGAGGCCACCAGACTCACCAGACCTTCATCAAAGGCCAGTCGAATATTACCCACCGACTCGGGATTCAGACCTTCAGTGGCCATCAGGACATGTTGCTGTTGCGCTTCATCACTCAGATAGACAGAGCAAACATCCACCTCCATCGCCGCCTTGACCTGCGTCACAATGATCGACAATGCCTGATCAAGGTTACGGGCGGAATTCACTTCCTGGACGATACGACGCAATATATCGAGCATAATCGGGTTGGGGCCTGCTGTTTATAATATAAGTTTTATTGCAGTCTGCGACAGACATGCGTTACCGCCGCAGACAACCTGCCGACGGTGAAAGCTGTTATGCGTGATGTTCCGTTATAGACTACCGGTGCCTAACACATTCAGCAAAGCCGGTGCCACGCATCGGTTCAAGGAGCGGTTCCAGTTCCTGCAGGGCCTTGCGGTAGACCTGACGTTTGAAGGGGACCACTTCTTTGGCCGGCAGCCAGTAATTAACCCAGCGCCATTGATCGAATTCGGGATTTTCCGTTCTGTTAAAGCATACCTGTTGATCACTGCTCAACAGACGGAGGAGATACCAGACCTGCTTTTGACCGATACAGACAGGCTTGATATGACGACGGACATAACGTTTCGGGATCTGGTACTTCAACCAACCCTGGGTACATCCAATGATCTCGACATCGTCAGCCAGCAGGCCGATTTCCTCATTCAGCTCGCGATACAGCGCCTGCTCAGGGGTCTCATTCACCCTGATGCCCCCTTGCGGGAATTGCCAGGAATTTTCACCAATACGGCGGGCCCAGAACAGCTGTCCGGCCTCATTGGTGAGGATAATCCCTACATTCGCTCTATAGCCTTCTGAATCAATCACTTATGCGTAACCCTTGCGAAATTCCATTAAGGTTGGACCATTCTTTCATACTTTAGGCCATACTCGCAAATCTTTCCTGCCAACTATAATCCATATAAAACAATAGGTTATATAGGCGGGACGAAATGCCGATTTTGGCCTCCGGCCCAATCTGGAGTATGATTGCCCCCCTGTACTCACTGTGGGGATATAAATAGTCATGGCATTAGCAATCTTCGATCTGGATCACACCCTGCTCAATGGGGACAGCGATTACCTCTGGGGACAATTTCTGGTTAACAAGGGCATCGTCGAGCGTGAGTACTACGAGCGGGAAAACCAGCGTTATTTCGATGAATACCGGGCCGGCACACTGGATATCTTCGCCTTCCTCGCCTTCAGCCTGGAGCCACTGACCCGCTTCAGCATGGAAGAACTGGCTGAACTGCACCGGGAATACATGCAAACCAGCATCCACCCCATCATCCTGCCCGCCGGTCGTGCCTTGATCGAAAAGCATCGCCAACAGGGTGACACCCTGATCATTATCACCGCCACGAACCGGTTTGTGACCGAGCCCATCGCCAAAGAGCTGGGCATCGACAACCTGCTGGCCACCACACCGGAAATCAGTCAGGGTCGTTACACCGGCCGTGTTGATGGTATCCCCTGCTTTAAGGACGGCAAGGTCAAGAACCTCTATCAATGGCTGGCAGGCTCAGGCGAAACCCTGGAGGAGAGCCGTTTTTACAGCGATTCACTGAACGACATCCCTTTGCTGGAACTGGTGACCTATCCGGTGGCTGTCGATCCGGATGAGACACTGGAACAACATGCCGAGATGAAGGGTTGGGAAATTATCAGCCTGCGCTGAGTTCAAGCCAGACTAATATATTTTTGGGATAAACCGGTAAGGGACATCCCGGCAATAATCTGCATAGACCGGATCACTCAGCAAATGTCGTTCCTCGGTTGTTGCGCGCAGATAGTAGATGAACGTCCAGCTGGCCATCCCGAGAACAGCAAAGACAAATCCACTGTAGCTGACCTGAAGTTCAGCTGCCAATAAAGGAAATGCGCCGATCCACCAGGCAACATTCTTTGCGGTGTACGCTGGATGACGCACCCAGCGATAGGGGCCGTGCCTGACAATTCCCCTGTGAGTCAAATTACCGGCCTTGAGGTTTAACGCCGCCGATCCCCAGGCATACACCGCCATAAATATCAGCATGGCTGTTCCGGCAATATTTTGCATGATCACCGTTTGGTATTCAGGGTAATCAGCACTGTGCCACCCCAGAATCTGGTTTGTCATGCCATTGAATGGCGGATAACAAATCAGTGCAACCAGCCAGCCGAACAGAGTGGGTTCAACTGAACGAATCTCATTACCCAACTTCGGGTGCTCAACAGCATATGCTAGTACAAAAAAAAAGACATCCACCAGTAAGATGATCTGGAATATGAACCAATATCCGGCCGGGAAAAACGTCCCGGTTATGAAATACCCCTCCCAATGCCTGATAAGTGACTCCACATGTTCAATCAGCCAAATCAGCATCATGGGCAAAAAGAAGAACTTGACCAGGGTGGCCAGCAGGGCGGTTTTATCCCGCTCGGATAAACAGCCACGCTTGATCCCAGCCAGAGCCGCCCAAAACCGGCGTGATTTTGGCTGATACGTGTCAGGCAAGGAGAGATAAAACGGCAATAAACATACAGAATACAGACACACCAAACCAAGTAATATTTCATTGCCGGTAATAACCAGACTATTGAGATGATACTCCGCAGAAAAAAATCCCTGCCAGTGGGGGTGATGGGTGTAAAACAGGTATCCCGTCACGAGCAGTGACATGGCAGAAAAATAATTACGCACCATGTCACTCCATGGCAGGTATGACCAGGCTTTTGCAACAACAGTCGGGGGAGGAACAGCCGTGATTTTTTCAGTAAAATGTGACATAAGTAATACATCTCATGGTGAAAATCGGCCGACAGTTGTCGTCACACTCTGTGGAACACGGCTGTTGTTGTGATAGACATACTCCACCAGACTGCCATCCGGCCGGATTTCTTTTTGCAATCGACCCTCTGCATCATACTTAAACTGAACACTTCCCTGGTCGGCTGTTTGTATTGAGTCAATACGGCCCTTGTCAAAAACAATCCGGTTCGTTTTGCCATTCTCTGTTACTGAAGTGACTCGACCATTCTCATCCAGATGATAATTGATGTAATTTTCACCTTGTCTCACACTGACGTCGGTCAGTTTGTTTTCTTTACGGATATAGCTGATGTTCACGCCATCATTATTTTTAATTTGTGTAATTCGCCCCGATTTATCGTAGTCATACCATGTTTTATAACCGGTTCTTGAAATCACAAGCGGCGTTTCACCATCCTTTGCATATTCTATATTTGCCAGTGGTTTGCCGTTATGCATGACTGACATAATTTCCCCTTGCTGATTAACCGCGTAGTCAAGCACTTCCCGTCTGTCTCCTGCCACTTGCAGATAGCGCAGAACATTACCACGCTTGTCAAACCGGTATTCTATTTCCCTGTCTTTATATTGTATGGTCATCTCCCGCCCGTCTGTCGAATAGGCATAATCAGCCCATAATTTTCCATCGATACTGACATCATCAATCCTGCCGTTGAGGTTGTAGCGGTATTGGTACTGATGACCGGCTGGATTTGTCACCTGCCATACAGAATGGCCGTTTACCCGGTATCCCTTGCGATGCAGTCCATCACTGTCGACGGATTCCACGCCGGTCAGGTGGCCATGCTTGTCATAACTGTACGTTGTACTATTACCGGCACGATCAGTCTCGCTCACCAATCGTTTTTGTTTGTTAAAGCGGTAGAGCGTGCCGTTTTTCTCAATAACGGATGAATTGGACCAAATCGACTTGCCCCCGCTGGTAAAAGGAGAAACCATTGCCAACTGCTGTTTACCGCCATCCGCGTACTCAAAAACCGGGCCGGCTGTATTGCTTTTTAATTTTGTCAGGATGGTCATTTGTAATTGCCTTGCTTTATTATCACCGGTTTTGTAGTTTGGTTTTACTGTCATATCCACACCACCAAAAATATGCACCGTACGGGTGGTAGTGACAACACCGCTGCGATTTCCTTTCTTGAAGGGTGTCTTTTCCTCGCGAGACTTTGAAATAGACAACGCGGTAACACGGGTAATGGATTTTTTACGTTTATTGACATACTTGAGCACCCATTCCTGATCGATGGGTATATTGTTCTTTTTCATCCATTTTGCCAGGGCCATCGCCTTGGCCAGTTGCCGCACCCGTTCAAATTCCGGTGACTCTTTGGCGATATCATCATAGTGTGTGGTGAAAAACATTTTAAAACGTGACGAAACAGGATCATGCACATTAATATCCCGCAGACCTGTTTTGCTCCTCGGATCCGGCACCTGGCGTCTGGCCTCCACCTGCATGGATGCTTTGGAGAAATAAAAACTGTTGTTATGTTGCTTAAGCTCAATTTCCTTCGGCAGTATCCAGTAACGTGTCCACCTGGACTCTCCACTCCCCTTGCTGTCCCGCTCAAACACCAGATCAGCCGTACTCTTGTAGCCCTGCACATTCGATTCACGATCCTGAAAAGAATCATCAGCCGTTTTTTCCACACCAAAGGAGTACTCCTTGAGCAACCAGTCTGCTGCAAACAAGGCATTGCCAAACTCTGTACCAAACAACAGATCACGCGGGTTATACACGGCCTTCAGCCACTTGCCATTGGGATTTTTTGGATCATACGGATCCAGAGAAAACTGAATATACGGTATACCGTTATATTCGGCGTAAAGGGCCACCGCCAGATCCTCGGGATTCAGGGGCGGCAGGTTGGCGTTTTTCTCACCCACCAGCACCAACACTTTATTCTCCGGATCGAATACCGCACCGGTTATGTTGTTCAACACACCTTCATAACGAGCCGTAGCATCCAGCCGGATACCGCCGATTTTCTGTTCGTAGGAGTAGAAGGGATCATGCCCGACACCGATGGCAGTGTATTTTCTTGTGCCATCACCATTGCCACTGCCTTTACCTGTCCCACTACCCGTACCTGTCCCACTACCCGTACCTGTCCCACTACCCGTACCTGTCCCACTACCCGTACCTGTCCCACTGCCCGTACCTGTCCCACTGCCACTGCCTGAACCGGTTGACGTCGTTGAGCTTCCTGAGCCAGAGGTGCTGTTATTTGGTGGAAAAAATGAACCGCCGGCACTACTGGTACCTGAGTTTGATTGTCCAGAGGTAACAGCGGCAATACCTGGATACTCACAGTCACGACAACGTTTTTTTCTTTCCAGCTTAATTTCTCCTGGTTTATTTTTATCTACGTATGTTTCATAGGTAATACCTGTGTAATATTCCAGGGCCGTCACGAGATTAACCATACTATGCCGATGAGCAACATCGATGGTAAATCCACTCTTGTAGTTCGGATTTATGTTCTGACTGCTTGGTGCAGGATGCATCATGTACTGCCTGCCGAGTTGTGTCCCAGGTATCTCGTGAACCGCGTCACCCAACATATGTATATTGGAAATATTTGTCTCAGCCAGTTTTTTTTTCGCAGCAGTTATAGTTTTAAAAATTGTTGGGTCATTAAAATTCTGTGTGCCAAACCCGAGTGGTGCTGAATTGTACACATACGCTCTGATGCCGGTATGCAGGCTGACAAATTGGGCAAGCCCTCCTCCCAGTGAATGGCCACCTATAACAAGAGACAGGTTCTTGTCATTATCGGCTTCTGCAATATACTTATTTGCCACTTTCAGTGCATCTGCATATTGTAAAGGCATAATGTCCAACAGGGCTGCAGTATATACACCCTGGTGTATATCTGCTATCAAATCCCTGAGGTCAAGTTTCTTGCCAGTTTTTCGATCAAAAAATTCTGTTCCCGAAAATATCAGTGCTCGTTCTATTTTACCATCCGGTCTGGTTCTTTCGAATAAAGCCCAATTCAACCCACTAATCTTCCTGCCTTCATCAACTTTATGCCAATAACCTGTTTCTTTATTACCGAATGGAGTCATTTCTCCATCATGATAGGCCGCCTCACTGAGTCTGGCCATGTCAACAACAATGGTTCTATCCCTGTCCGGAACAGGCGTTGTTTCCTGCAGTTTATTGGTTTGTTGTGGTCGCGAAGATGTAACATTTGTTCCGTTACTGCCGGGTGGATATAACTTGTGAAGAACTTTTGGAAAAACAACACTGTTTAACTCTAAAACACTTTGCTTAAAGATATCTTCAAACACAATTCTGGCGGAATCATATGCAAAATTGCGCATATTCAGTAATGATCGCTCAACATAAATCATCGGCCCTGTATAGAATGTTCGAAATCTTGTTGAGAGAGACATATCCCGACCGGTTTCCATATAATTAACTTCACAACAGATAATACGTTGACGCAAAAGCATCCTTTGTGTCGTCGTGTTATCAAGTAAGGCTTTCATTAACCCTTTGCCCAGACCTGTCAATCCGGCAACAGTCTCTGTAGCTGCTGCAAAGTTATCATTATAGTTATCAAGAATACCTCTGGAATCAGGAGTTAAATGCCTGATATGAGCTATTAATAAATCATGTAAATTCCCCCCTCCCAAACCAGCAACAAACGCAGCACCACCGGGAATAAACGCCACAGCCGGTCTGAAAATCATATCCACAGCGACCAGTTCATGTGTTGCCAGGTAGACTTTCAGAAAGGTAACGGTATCCGATATGTCCTGTGCGCTATCCAGGGACTTGATGAATTTGTAATAGGGGTCTTTCTCCCAATAGCGCCCATCTGTCCAATAACGATCACGATTTATAATCTCTCCATTGGTGTAATGTTGGTATTTCTGATTTTTTCTAATTAACTCCCACGCCTTCCTGAAATGCCGGTTGCGATGCCAGTTATAGGCGATGTGTGTCGGTACCGCTACATGGTTGACGATGCCGATACGTGGTTTGTAGATACGGCCTTGTGTAAGGTAGATATTTGCCTGGGGAAAGTAGCGCATACCGGGTTTGGGAAATTCCGGCAGTGTGTTCCCTGTGATCAGTTTCGGTTTTCCAAAGTGTGAGTAGTCTATCCTGCTTTGTAACTTGCCGTTGTCGCCAAATACCAGGCGGATGGAACCCAGTCCGTCTTCCAGAAAATAGCTCATATTGCCGTACTGGTCCCTCTGCCCAATATGTCCACCTGCATAAAGATAGGTGGTAAGAAGGTTCCCCTTGTTGTCGAACGAGGCTAATGGCCGGCTATATCCATTAGCGGAGAGCGGATTGGGCAGGTAGTAGATGTTCGGTTTTCGATTCGTGCTGTATGCAGTGAGATAACCATCTGCACTCCAGTTCCAGGTATTGTTTATGCCTGTGCCTTTTATACTCTTTGGCAGGCCGCGCGAATCATATCGAATATATTGAGCAGTCGGCCCGTCTCCGACCGTTGCAAGATTGCCGGCTGAAGTCCAGGTCATTTTATCTGTGCCTACCCGGTCAGGCAGGCCTGTTTGATTGTAGCGATATACCAGTTTTCCATCTTCCTGCTCAATGGATGCCAGACTGCCTGATGTGGTGTAGTTAAACTGTACCAATGTATTTCCGGAAGATGAGATCTTCTCCAGACGGTTGCTTTTATTCCATGCGTATGTGCGGAATGCCGTCTGTGCCTTGCCAAACCACTCTGTTTCGGAGAGTATCTGTCCATAGTTATCATATTCGTAATGATATCGGGCAATCGAATTGCCTTTATTATCCTGATGGTCAATTTCCTTAATAGAACCATCCCTGTTATAACCGAAACGACTGACAATACCGTTGGGCAGGGTCCTGACAACCTGGAGTTTTTCCGGTTGGTAGGCAAACTTGACATATTTGTCGTCGACCCTGGCAAAACCAAGCCGTCCCAGAATATCAAAACCATAGGCAACAGAATATTCCGTCAAGTTCTTGCGTTCAGCAACAGTTGTCGCATCAAGATTTTCCAGGAAACTGTTAAAAGCATTCTGCCGCTTATCTTGTGCTGTCTCGGAGTTGTCTTGTGTTTGCAGTAGCTTGACAGCAGGAAGTAAACGGGGAATCTTGCTCAACTTGTATAAATCGAAGACAGATAGTCCCTGGATATTCTGAGTTGAGGAATACTCCAGCAGAACAAGGTACGGACGCACATTCGTTTGAAGAAAACCGGCAAGCTGCCCATGTGTATTGTAAAAATAGTACGATTTGTCCCGTTTGCCTTTTACTGATGCAATATTGCCAATGACGTCATAATCATACCTGACTGTTTGATCAGGAAAGTTTATTGTAGACAGTCGATCTTCTCGATCATAAACAAATCCGGTTGATTTATTATCCGGCCCGGTCTGACTGATAAGCCGACCGACATTGTCGAAGTTATATTTAAATTGCTGAACCTCTGCAGATAAATCAGCAACGTTTACTATTATTAATCCCAATAAAACACAAATCCTCTTGCTTAAATCAAGAGTTTTCATTGTTTCCTTTCTCTTGCTCAGTAATCTTTTTTCGCATAGAAGTATTTTTCAACGGTTTTTATTTGTGACAGATAGGTTGTCAAATCCTCTGATTTTCTGACGGTTCGGATACTGAACCGACAGGGAATGGTTTGTTGGTCTCCCCAAGTATAGATCTGTGACGCATGTTCTGAAAAGTTATCAATTGATATCGACTGGCCATGTATCAACTGTGTAACTCCGGGAATATCCCTGGCGTCCGCCTCTGCGCCTTCTGACCAGGCTGGTTTAACCAGCAGGCTGCCGTCACTATTCAGTTCTATCTCAAGCAGAAAGCCTGAGGTGATCGCACATATTGGATACCCGGTTCTGCCCTTGCCTTCCTTCAGCAAGCGAGTAATGTACTGTTGCTTTTCAGTAATCATGCGCCGTTCGTTGGCTACCTGTTTTTCAAGATCCTTGATGTGATTTTGTAATTCTTCATGGAGTTTTTTCTGTCCGACGGATAATGTTCCTTCCTGGGATTGCAGCAAACGACTGAGGAGCCTTTCTTTACTCTGCAGGACTTTCAGGAGTGATTCTGTTTTCTTCTGTTGTTCATAAAGATCCGTGATCGCCTTGTTATAGTCATCACGGATTTTGTCACGATCTTTTTTTGTTTCTTCCAGTTCTTTTGCCAGTTCCGTACTGGGGGTTGCACCACTTTCAATGGAAAGAATGGTATATGCCATGACAGAAAATACCATTAAGATCAGGATTTCTGTCAGACTGAGATTAACGATAGATGCACGATGATGCTTCCTGGCTTCATTGACTGAAAGACTCATACATATCCCCTGTCGGTCTGGTGTATCCCTTGAAGAGTATTCTCATCATTTACGATCAGGTGTGCTGTTACTTGCTTTTAAAAGTGTCTGAAATTTTTTCGGTTACATATTTCGATGCATTTGTATACTTCTCCCTGGTCCAGTTTTTCCCCCTGGTCAAGAGTGCCACCAGCGTCGGTGATGGAAGGGTACTGTTCATTTGATCAACGGTGTTACGCCACTCATCAATGGAGGCTACCAGCTTGTTGGTTGCCTCGGTAATTGGCGCGAGAACCAGATCCCGGGATATGGATACTTCTTCCATCCGGTTGGCCAGTTCACGAGTTGATTTACCGGCAGATGACAGGCTCTCATTGATGACATTGCCTGTTTCCTGCAGTCTTTGTTCGACTATTGATATTGGCTGTTTGATGGACTCAAATTCCGCAACCACTTTATTCGTTGCGGCAGTCACCCTTGATAGATTGGTTTCCATTTGTTGGGCCAAACCTTCATAGCGTTGACTGATAAAATCATCAGGCATTTCCACATTCCCCATCTTGTCGGCAATGTCGGTTACCGCCTGATTTATGGTTGCCAAATGTGCATCCAGTGAGGTCTTGATTTTTGACACCGCTTCATCAGTGGTCAGATTAAGCAATTCATGAGATTGTTTATTGTTTTCCCTGGCAGCATTGATGATTTCATTCCTTGCCGCTTGCAGGACAGTTACGCTGGTTTCCAGCTCAGTTGTAAGTCTTTTCACAAGCCAGGTCAGACTCTCTCGGGCATCTTCTTCAAGATCAACTATTGTCTGTCGTCCCTGCAGGATAAAAATACGTCCGGTAATCCCCAATACCGTTGTAATCAACGCAACACTGAAAGACGCCATGACTTTCGAACTTTCTATTTTTGTTGGATTGAGCCATTCGATAGGTGCAAATGCAATAAACAGGGACCAGAGGGTAAACAAAAATCCCATGTAATACAGACTGTCCGCAAAGCCTTCTATATTTTTTATTTTCCCGACAACCATCATACCGATTAAAAAATACACAATCACGGATAATGCCGGTATCTCCCAAACATGTTTTAAGGCACCACCCAAGCCAATCATAAACAGAACAAAAAATACATTGCGCAGTTGGTGCTGTATTTTCAGCGGGTCTTTGTAAACCGCACCCGGCCTTGTCTCTTCGGTGCTTGCAATTCCATCAACCCCAGAATCTGCTCCTGTCTGGTCAACTCCCGGCACAGCATCTATCGCAGCGGTATCAAGTTTCTTTACTGTTGACATATCATCCGTCCTCTATTCTTGCATTTCCTGCAAAAGATGTGTGGTCAGTAAATCTGCGCTGGATGCCAGTCCTGGCAGGATTGTCACCCGTTTAACACCGGCATCTTTCAACCAGCTTTCCCATTTGATGAGATTCTCATCGGTCATATCCGGCGTATGTCGGTTCAGGTGACGGTATAATATAATGACGTGAAACCCTTTAAGATCGGGGATTTTGATTGACTTGCCCTTTCGCTCTTCAATCATATCCGACAGTACAATCAGGGATTTCTTGCTATATCCTTGCGACTGGGCAAACTTGGCGGCAGCCGCGAATGCACCTGATATATCTGTCAGCGCTTCACCCCGGCGGTGCAGGACACTTTCCAGACAATCCTGTACAACATATTCTCTCAAACCGCATTCCGGATGGCTCATTTTGTGCAACGTCTTGCTTCCACGGCTACAACTTCCTGAAAACAGTTTGGGGACAAACCTGACATCACAAAGGGGGGGCGCAAGATAGGAATTGCTGCCAATTTTCAGGTATCGAATATCGATCGGTTGCGGATACTGTCCGGCTGCATCAATCAGTCCCGTCCCAACCTTGGTGAGTAACTGGCGGTTTATGGCCTCATTCCTGTTGTTAAACCAGGTACCGGACATATCCACCAGTACCATAATTGTTGATGAGTTTTCTGTTTTACATGAAGATGTACTCAGGATTGTGGGTACCAGCAACAGAAATATCGCCACCAGTGAAGTTTTACCCCGATTTCGATAAATTGCCGCATTCATCAGCCGGCTTCCTGCAAGGCGCCATCGACCGTCAGTTCTTTGCCTGAAGCAGAGGCATCTTTTCGACGCGAGGAAATCAGCCTGGAAAGTTTTATCGACGGATAGGCGATCAATTCAATAACTACATCCAGAATTTTTCCCAGCCAGGATATCGCATAGCAAATAATATAGAACGCAACAGGGACGATAATTGCAATTGCCCTGGCGACGGTTACCACAAAGTACCAGCACGCAGACAATATATGCTTGAGATTGCGACCGAAATATAACAGGGCAACAATACATGCCAGCATCATCATGAACCATGACCATTCGTTACGAGTATTCTCCCGGATAATCATGAATGCATTGAAAGCAAGAATACCAAGGACAATGCCAATCAATGCAAGCAGTGCCCAGCGCGAGGTCGGTTGCTCCGCAACCATTTGTGCGCCTTCGCCCATGGTCAACACTCTCGGTCGGCTTATCCACAGACCGGCGGCCAACAGTACCAGTGTTTCTGATAGCGCAATGATTAAATAGATTGAATCAGGTATCGCACCAAAAATCTGCATTTTCTGCATAAATATATTTTGCGACCAGACAAACAACCATGTCACTACTGCTGTTCCGATTCCAAAAAAGATATACTGATAAAAAGAACTCTCAACATCAATTTTACCCGACACTTCCGGACTCGTTCTTTCCCTATGCGCACCATCCGCCAAAGCTGACAGTTCGCTCATCGACGCCACAATATCCGCAGATACTAGTGGTTTATTGTCGTCCATACCCTTGAGATCATTCCTGTACCTGTCCAACCCTTCCCTGATCTTGTCAGACAGATTATTCAGATTCTCGAACCCCTGGTTCAGGGTCCTTGTCTGATTTCTGTATGTAGCAAGTCGCTTGCCGATACTGCCCAGCGCAGTGGTCTGTTGTATCAGAGTTAAACCCTCTATAAGCAGATGTCCGCAAAATGCCAGCACGCCTACAACTACAACACCGAACGGGGCAAGCCAAAATTTAAAATAACCGGGGACAGGGTCCGGTGCGAATATGCTGACAAAAATTTCCTGATCCATTTGCCCGCTCAGAACCATGTACAACACAAACTCAATGGCCATCAGTGCGGCAATCAATAAAAAGATGGCAGCCTCTCCCAGGTGATGCCGGATATCCTCTCCCTTGAGTTTTTTCTGTTGATAGAACAGCACAATACCCAGAATACCTTCCAGAACAGAGAAAAACAGCGACAGGATCATGGATAAACTCAAACCCAGGACATGCATGGAGATAAAACTGGCAAAGAACTGATTCAACAGGAACGTATTGATACCAATCAGGGAAAAACCGCCGATGATACCGATAATCAACTTGGCCCAGCCTTCCCTTTTGGTCACTGATTGTTCTATAGCTGTTTTATCGTCCGGCGCGATTAATTCAGCTTTTCGTTCAACCTTGCTCGAAAACTCTTCTACTTGCCGGATTATTTCTGCGCTGTTTTTGTCAATCTGAGCGACATTTTCAGCAAAACTATCTGTATGCTCATTGATTTTTTTTGCGCTTTCTTCGACTTTCCCCTTCGTCTTTTTCACCATATCCCTGATTACCCGGTCATAATAGTCGAGCCTTAACAACAGACTATTGGAATCTACAAACCTGCTCTTCGCCTCACCAAGCCCGGCAACCATTTCTTTGACCCTGTTCCAGACTTTACTGCTGAGTTCCAGGAAAAAATCATAAAGACGAATCAGGTATTTTGATATCGCAGAATGGATAATTGCAAATGGTACAGACAGCAGCAACCAGAAGATTAATACCGCAATGATGTAGATTGACCAGCGTCCCAAATATTCCAAATGTGGATGAATCAATGCCAATTGTTGCAAAAATTGTTCAAGCATTTCCGTGCCTCCCCAACAACATTACCCTTAACGGTAAATTATTGAATGCAACAGATGTTCCTGTTATATTCCTGGACCATCATATTTCACTCTTAATGATTAAATCTGCACCTGTAAAATTTCTGAATGTGGAAACAGCCAAGACAATTACCAGAATGTATTGTCTGATCGTTAACCTGAAAGTGGATAAGGGTGAGCACCGAAAGAGTGAAGGCACATGAGTACTGCTTAGAGCCATTCCATATTCCCCCTGGCGATCTTCTTTTACCGAGGCTGAATTCGATGCGTTTGAACACCAACTCTCTGACAGAAGAGATTCGCCCCGACAAATCCCTGATACCCAATAATTCTGCAAGTCGGTATTGTAGTGAGTTTTCAGGGATTCTGCAGCATTTAATTCTGATACACTGAAAATCTTTCCTCTCACAGAGTAACAAATATTTGCAGAATACAGTAATCCTATTCTAATATTTCGACTCTGATTAATTGTGATAATTTTTATAAGCACATTGCACTCATAATTTACAGATAATTTGAACATTAGCACTTAAATCTATTATTAATTGGTAACTATCAAATTCACCGCATATCTTTATCGGGAAATAACATGTCAATAGACAAATACACTGGTTGGATTCAGTTCCACCATTTCCGTGACACGCCGCCTGATACCACTTTTTCACGATCACCGGCTGTAAGGCCTGATGTGTTTTGACTTGAGCATGAAACAACCAATTTATCTATTTATTCTGTTACTGATCATATTCATGGGAGGAATGGTACTATCCTTAACCAGCGGCAGTATCAATGTCACCCTGTCTGATCTGCTCATTATGCTGAGCTCGAATGAAGAAAGTCTGCAACACCAGCTTGTGCTTGAACTCCGCCTGCCCCGTGCGCTGGGCGCTTTCGTCACCGGCGCCATGCTGGCCCTGGCCGGGGCATTGATGCAGGTGTTGTTGCGCAATCCATTGGCCGATCCCTATGTACTGGGTGTCTCCGGGGGGGCGGCGGTGGCTGCGATGCTGGCCATCCTGGCCGGTTTGAGCGGACTGTTGATCTCCGGCAGTGCCTTTCTCGGCGCCATGCTGGCCATGCTGCTGGTATTTGGTCTGGCCCGCGGCCATGGCAGCTGGACACCACACCGTTTGTTGCTGACCGGTATTGTGCTTGCCTCGGGTTGGGGTGCGGTGATCAATTTCATCATGGCGACCAGCCCTGATCAGGTCTTGCGCAGCATGGTGTTCTGGATGATGGGTGATCTGGGTTATGTGCAATCCGTCGGCAGCGGTTATGTTTTCCTGCTTGTCGGCTTGCTGGTTTGTCTGCCCATGGCGCGCAGCCTGAATATCCTGACCCAGGGTGAATTGCAGGCCGGCGCATTGGGGGTCAACGTCAACAAGGTGCGCATAACTATATATATAGTCGCCTCCTTGTTAACCGCCGGCGCCGTGACCATGGCAGGCAGTATCGGTTTTGTCGGGCTGGTTGTTCCCCATCTGGTGCGTCTGATGGGTGTAACGGATCACCGCCTGTTGTTACCCGCCTCGGCCCTGCTGGGCGGTTGTCTGTTGATACTGGCGGATACGGCGGCCCGCACCATCATCGCCCCGCAACAACTGCCGGTGGGTGTGATCTCTGCAACCCTGGGTGTACCGTTATTTTTATATCTTCTCTACCATGGTCTGGGACGACGGCCATGACACCGGTTCTCCAGCTGCACAGCATCGACATACATATTGGTGACAAACTCATTTGCCGGGATCTGGATCTGACTGTGGGGCGCGGTGAATGCTGGGCCATCCTGGGCATGAATGGCGCAGGCAAGACCACCTTGTTGCACAGTCTGGCCGGTTTATACCCCACCGCCAAAGGTCAGATCACCCTCAACGGTGTGGCGCTGGGCACCATGGAGCGCAAGCTGATCGCCCGCAGTATGGGGTTGTTGTTACAGGATTATGAGGATCATTTTCCCGGTACGGTGATGGATCTGGTATTAACCGGCAGACATCCCTGGTTAAGCGCCTGGCAATGGGAGTCGCCGCTGGATAAACAACTGGCCCTGACTGCGCTGGAAAAGGTCGGGCTGGTCGCGTTTGCTGATCGACAGATCACCACCCTGTCCGGTGGTGAGCGACGCCGTGCGGCACTCGCCACCTTGTTGACCCAGTCACCGGATATCCTGCTCATGGATGAGCCGACCAACCATCTGGATATCCATCAACAACATCGTATCCTGACATTGGTCCGTGATCTGGTGCATGAACAGAACAAAACCGCCGTGCTGGTCTTGCATGATATCAATCTGGCCATGCGCTATTGTGATCATGCATTGCTGCTGTATGAAGATGCCAAGCCGTTACAGGGTGAGATCAATGATGTGATGACGGAAAAGAATCTGACTGAACTGTTCAAACATCCCCTGACTGCAATGGATGGTCCAAACAGCAGGGTGTTTCTGCCCGGTTGATCAACCGACCTGTTTGACAATTCGGGTGGAGGCGACGTCGCTTTCCAGCCAGTTAAGCAGTGGTTCCCAGTCGTCCTGATCGACCTTGGCGCGATGATCCCACAAATCACATACACCGATGCCCTGTCCGGCGGCACGGATATAGTGCTGGGTATCACGCAGTTCGGTGATCAACGGTAACTTGAGTGAATTCAGAAAACGTTCCAATGACTGATAAACCATGGTGTGTTTCTTGACCCGATTGGCGACCACACCGACCCGCACACCAAGCTGGCGAACCTTGCCGATCAGCAACAGATCTTCAATAAACCGGGTGGCGGAGTGAATATCAATGGGTGAAGGCAGGACAGGAATCACAATGGTATCGGCCAGGCCGACATAATCGAGGACATGGTGACCGGACACACCGGCCGGCGCATCGATAATGATCCGCTGCGTCTCCGGCGGCACGCGCAAGGCCCAGCTGGTCGTAATACCGCCGGTTGCGCGTCTGCAGGCCTCAACACCAAAGATATCGGGGAGATTATTACTTCGCTGGGACAGCCAGCGCATACTGGATGCCTGGGGATCATAGTCCAGCAATGCGGTCGCGAATCCATCCCGCGCATAACGACTGGCGAGATTCGTCGCAATCGTCGTCTTTCCACACCCACCCTTGCTGTTCAGGACAAGTATCTTGCGTACCATCCCGTTCTTATTCCTCTGTTTTCCTTGTGTTAAACATACCACATGAACGCAGATTTTGCTTACGGATTAAGCAGTTAATGTGCGAGCGATCACACTTTAGCCAGGAGATGGTTATTTTTCCACCAAACATAACCTGATTTAACAAACAGCTGCACAGTTTGCCGCCCGGCTTGACACCAGACACCCACATCCATAGAGTACGGCCACTAGATACAAGCTTCAGGTGTTCCAACGGCTCTCAGCCGGAGGAATGAAACGGGAAGCCGGTGCCCCGCATAGCGGGAATTCCGGCGCTGCCCCCGCAACGGTAAGTGAGTAGAAGCTGCCTCAAAATGTCACGAGCGCAGGTGAGACAAGGTAAAAATGAAGGAACAAGCGGAATTTACTCGAAGTAAATGCGCATTGTGAGTTCATTTTTAACACCGTATCACCAAGCGGAGTAACTTTGAGACAGCTTCTGAAAGCCAGCCAAATCAGCCACTGTGTATACACGGGAAGGCGGCCGGCCGGATCAAGCATCCACTCACGAGCCCGGAGACCGGCCTGAAGTGTTCGGGTGTGTCGCGGAGGGCGATGCGTACGGGTCAATTTCCAGCCTTGTCCGTATTCTCCTCAGCACACGTAGGTACCCCACGCGGGTGTGCGTTTTACTTTGAGGAAATACCATAATGAAACTCTCTCCAATCGGCCTGCTGGTCAGCGCCGTTTTACTGGGCTCGATCCCAAATATTCATGCCGAAGAACAAAGTCCCGTGGTTGTCACCGCCACCCGGACGGCACAGACCATCGATAGTTCGCTTGCTTCTGTCACGGTTATCACGCGGGAAGATATCGAAAATGCCTCTGCAGATGGAATCCTGGAGCTTTTGCGTAATTCTGTCGGGATTAATGTCAGCAGAAGTGGCGGGACAGGCAAATCATCAAGCTTCTATCTGCGTGGCACCGAGAGCGATCATGTTCTTGTAATGATTGATGGGGTCAGGGCCTCGTCAGCTACGCTGGGTACGTTTGGCTGGGAAAACCTCGCCCTGAACCAGATTGAAAAAATTGAAATTGTGAAAGGTCCTCGCGCCAGTCTATACGGTTCTGACGCCATCGGTGGAGTAATCCAGATATTTACCCGCAAGACGCGCAACCTCCATGCCGACCTGACAGCAGGAACTGAAAATACGCAATCTCTCAATATTGGAATTGGTGGAGGAAAAGATTGGCAATACAGTCTCACCGCAGGAGTCTATGAAACCGACGGAATCCCTGCCCTGGAGAGTACAACTGAAGATAACGGTTATGACCGGCAATATGCCACATTCAATCTCACTGGCAAACTCGGGCAATCTACAACACTAACAACCACTTCAAGTTATTCAGATGGCACCAATGAGCTGGATGCAGCAACGGGCAATATCCGCTACACCCAGGGAACCAGCAGCATCAAGTTGACCAACAAAACAACGACAGACTGGACACAATCATTCAATCTGGGCTACGCGCTTGATCGCAGTACCTCCTACAGTCCTTTCAATCCATCAAATATTATTACCCGCCGATACAGTGCAGGCTGGCAACATGACATCACATTCAATCGCAACATGCTGACACTGGGGCTGGATCAATGGCAGGATAATGCCACCAAGGATAACAGCGGGATTATCGATAGAAATATAACCACTTCTGCAGCATACACTCAATACCAGATGGATTTTGAGTCTAATGATATTATTATTGGCGCAAGAGTGGATGAACATGAAATATTTGGTCAACATGAAACCTGGCAAATGGCGTGGGGACATGATTTTGATAAATCATTCCGCTTTGTGTTGTCTCATGGTACAGCTTTCAAATCGCCCACAGTCAATGACCTCTATTGGCCAAACAGCAGTGATGTGTTCGGTGGGACAACCTATATTTCTGAAGGAAACGAAAATCTGAAACCTGAAACCAGTCGCACAACAGAACTTTCATTGCGCAAAACCTATCAGGGCGGAAACTCGTCCATCAACCTTTTTAGCACCAAAACAGATGATATGATTGACTGGGTTACAACCCAAACAGGTCCTGTGGAATTCACCTCCAGACCGACCAATATCAATTCCGCATCTATCCAGGGTGCCGAACTACAGGTCAATATAAAGAAGGAAAATTGGTTGGTATCAGCATCAATGACATATCTTGACGCCATAAACAACGCCACCAATAAACAATTGGACAGACGCCCGCAATCCTCATTGGGTCTTACCGCCAAGTATACAAACGGCAGTCATATTTTCCAGACAGAACTGACCATGCAGGGAAAGCGGACAGATCGGGATGGTTCAGTTAATCTGGAAGCCTACACCGTCGTTAATCTGGTATATCAATATAATATTAACAAACAATGGCGCATCAAAGGCACAGTCGAAAATCTGTTCGATGAAGAATACGTCATGGCGAGCGGCTTCCTCGGAAATTACAATACCTATGGTCTGCGTTCTTTCCTGAGCATTACCTACAACGGTATTTAATTGATGTTCGGGAGATACAAAACACTGACAGTTTTCATAATCGCATCTATAACGGTGCATATTGGGATATGGCTGGGTGGTTCTTCTAACCGTGCTGCTACAGTCAGTGGCTTGTATTCTCCTGAATACAGCATCAGATTGATCGAGACCAATTCCCGATCCAGCCAAGCCAAAACAGAACATACTCCAATCCCGAATTACAAAGATCAGGCGACAAAGCAACCACAAAGTAAAATGGCTCTGGAAGATGGAGTTAACAGCAAGCCGGAAAAACCAGACGCCAGTCGTGTTATCTCCGCCCTGCAACGACAATTAAGCAAGCATTTTTTTTATCCAAACATGGCTCGACAGCGCGGCTGGGAAGGAACTGTGGTACTGATGGTCAAGATACTGCCGGATGGAAAAATTCAGCGTATCAGTCTGGAAAAAAGCTCTGGTTACAGCCTGTTGGATAATGCGGCCATCATTGCATTACAGAAAGTTCGGCAGCTCGACCCTGCACAGGGATACGAGTACACTTTTACCATCCCCGTTATCTATCGACTGGAGGGTTAATCTAATGGGCCATCGTTTATCAAAGATCTACACCCGCACAGGTGACAAAGGCACCACCGGTATCGGTGGTGGTACACGTGTCGATAAAGACGATATCCGTATTGAGGCTGTCGGCACAGTCGATGAACTCAACAGCGTGGTGGGTACGGTGATGGCATATGACATCCCGGAAGATATCTATTTACTGTTGCTGGAAATCCAGCATGATCTGTTTGATCTGGGCAGTGAACTGGTGATGCCGGATCGCAAGATTATCACGGCCGAACGCACCACCTGGCTGGAAGAGACACTGGACAGGTACAATGAAGCACTGCCCTGGCTGAAAGAATTCATCCTCCCCTCCGGCGGCAAGGCCACGGCGCATTGTCATCTGGCGCGTACTGTCTGTCGCCGCGCCGAACGTCGTACCTTTACGCTCAGCAAACGGGATGAGATAAATCAACCGGTCCTTGCCTATTTGAATCGACTGTCTGATCTGTTTTTTGTTATCGCTCGCGTACTGGCCCGCCATGAAAACGGCGCCGAAGTGTTGTGGCACCCGGCACGATTTAAAACTGAACAAGAGAGTTGATGAAAGCCGTCATCCTTGGCCTCTTCTGCCTGTGGGTCATCACTGCCCAGGCAGCGGAATGCCCGCGCATCATCAGTCAATCTCCGTATATTACCCACAGTCTGCAATTCCTCGGGCTCAAAAGGTGTATTGTCGGAGTGAGTCGTTATGACGATCTCGATCTGCCCCGCACCGGCGGCATCCTCGATCCGGACAAACAGACCATTGATGGTTTAATGCCGGATCTGATCTTTACCACCAACTGGATCAGTGATGAAGCCATGGCCAAAGTGACACCGAAAGAGGCACGTTATTTTCGCCTGACCGGTTTTAACAGTTTGCATGAAATAGAACAAAACCTGCGCATCATCGGCCGTACTACCGGTGACGATAACTATGATCAGAAGATTGCAACCTACAAGACCGAGCTTGACCGCCTGCGCAAACAGATCGATGGCAAAGGGAAAAAGGCCTTGCTGCTCTCTTCCTGCAGCGGTAGTCCGTACTCCTTCGGCAAGCAGACCTGGCTGTATGATTTATTTAATCAGATGAATTTTAAAATAGTGGAAACCCACGCCAAGATACGCCATATCAAAGCCGGTCAGGAAATTACGAAAATTAACAACCTGTTGAACACCTTTGAGCCGGATATCCTGTTTATCATGGAACGCAAACTCAATTCACGCTGTAACCTGATCCTGCCCAAAGTACCGGTGAAGATCATCACGCTGGATGGCAACCACTTCCTGCACCCGGCACCTGTTCTGCTGGAAGGTTTGAAAGAACTGGCAGGAAAACAAAGCCAGTGGTAAAGATTATTCCCACTTGAAACTCATCGCCCCCATCAGCATGAACACGGCTGTCATGATCAACAGGATGAACAATTGACTGCTGACCCCGGCAAGATTACTGCCATCAATCATAATGGCCCGCGAGGCATCCAGCAGGTGGGTTAAAGGCAGGGCCTGCGCGACCTTCTGCAACAGCGGATGGATGCCTTCGTTGGAAAACCAGACACCGGAGAGAAACATCATGGGCCAGCTGATGAGATTGAGCAAACCGCCGGCCAGTTCTTCATTGCGTACCCGGGCCGCCACCAGCAGGCTCAGACTGATCATGCACAGACTGCCCAGCGTAAAGATGATAAACAGATCCAGATAGGCACCGTGCATGGTGAAATCGATAAAATAATCGGTGCCGATAAAGACCAGTACCGCCACCAGCATGATCAACCAGAGGCGCGACATCACCTGTGCGGTTAGAAATTCAAAGGCCGTCAGTGGCGTGGCCTTGAGTCGTTTTAATACACCATTTTTACGATATCTCACTATCACAAAACCGATGCCGAACAGGGCACTGAACATCATGTTCATCGCCAGCACACCGGGCACCACCCAATCCACATAACGAACTTCACGTCCGGTTACGGTGGCCCTGGTATAGGTTTCCAGTTGCGCCAGCGTCCCGTACAACACCCGCTCCAGGATATACCCCTTGGGTGAGCTTTGGTTGATCCAGAAGCGGCGATTGTCGGTATCGATCAACATATCCAGTTGATGCCGTTCAACAGCGATGATCGCTTCTTCCCGATCCCGTTGTGGAATAAACTTGATGTAGTCGGTTTTAAAAAACACCAGATCAGGTTTGGCACCGGTGGTTTGCAATACGCCGACCTTGTACATATCCAGCGGTTTGCCGGAAAAGGCAAAGGCAAAGCCGGCCACGATCAGGGCAGGAAAGGCAAAATTCCAGCCCATGGCTGATCGATCACGCACAAACTCCATATTGCGGGCCTTGAAGATGGCCCAGATACGCGCCCAGCTCAATGTCGCAACTCCTTGCCGGTGATCTCCAGGAACAGATCCTCCAATGTACGATTACGAATCTGTAAATACTTCAGATCGATTCCATGCTGTAACAGTTCTTGAATGGTCGCATTGACATCATGGCTGAGAATTTCCACTGCATCGCGGTTTATTACCGTCTCAAACGGCAGCCCTGCAAAATGCGCCGGCAGTCCTTCCAGCGGCAACTGCAACACCACATCACTGAAATGCGCAGCAAGTAATTCCTTTGGCGTACCCTGCGCAATGATCCGGCCATGGTCCATAATCGCAATGGTGTTACACAGGGTATAGGCCTCTTCCATATAGTGGGTGGTGAGGATAATGGTCTTGCCCTGCTCACGAATATCGTTGATCAGATTCCAAAAATTGTGCCGCGATTGCGGGTCCAGACCGGTGGTTGGTTCATCCAGGAAAACGATCTCCGGGTCATTGATCAAGGCGATCGCCAACAACAATCGCTGCCGCTGACCGCCGGACAACTGGCGCGTGTCCCGATCCAGGAATTCCTGCAAAACGCAGGTCTCAATCAGCGACTCAATGGGCAGGGTTTTTGAATATAACTGCGCGAACATCTGCAGGGTCTCACGCACGGTGATGAACTCCTGCAATGCGGTGGACTGAAACATAATGCCTGCCTCATGCCTGAAACGGGCAGCCAACGGCTCTCCCTTATACAGCACGCTCCCGCCGGTCGGCGCCTTGATCCCCTCCATGATCTCAATCGTGGTCGTCTTCCCCGCTCCGTTCGGCCCCAGCAGACCGAAACAACTGCCCCGCTCCACACTAAAACTCACCCCGTTCACCGCCTGGACGGATTTGAAGTGTTTGACGAGATCGGAGACTTCTAACAGTGAGGGCATAATTAAATTATGGGATATTCATATACTGGTTTGTATACACGTGATTAAAACATACTCCCCGGTTGTGTGTCACCACATCATAAAACCGCGATACAGCAACGTGCCCTGAATCAGTTCTTCTGTGGAGAGGGCAATTCCATAACCATCGCTTGATAGTGTAAACCATTGAAGATATTCGGAGGTTCTGTTGTCACAAAACCCAGTCGCTCATAAACCGTAACGGCATTCAGGGATGAACGCACCGTAACTGATTCCCCAAATACACCTTGTTGATGTGCTGCTTGCCACAATCGCTTTCCGATACCCCTGTTTTGAAATGAGGGTGCAACAAAATAATATTTGATATGACATCGCTCACGGATAGCAAGCACACCGGCGATCAGGTTGTCCTGCGTTGCTACAAGCCAGACCATTTTTTCATCATTCAATAACTGTGCAATATGTGCAACATCCACACTCTCTTTATACCAGGCAGGACAAGGTTGGTCTGCGGAAAAACAACAGGCCAGGGATGTTGAATAAATCAACGCAGCGAGTTCATCGGCGTCTGGTGCCTGTGCGTCACGGATACTGATATGCTGCGTTTTGCCCATAGGAGATTTGGATTAAATGCAAAAATCCATATTATCTTGTCAATCGGCCACTTCCAACCTGTTATTTATGCAGATTGAACCATTATATATCTGACCGGTTTGTAGCCAGCCCCCCTCATCCCATGGGAGCGGGAGCAGATACTACAGGCAAAAAAAACAGGCGCCCTTGCGGACGCCTGTTCTCTATAACAACACTTAAGTCTGATTAAGAAACTTTGGTGATCAACGGCACGATCAACAGTGCCACGATGTTCATGATCTTAATCAGCGGGTTGATGGCCGGACCGGCGGTGTCTTTGTAGGGGTCACCTACGGTGTCTCCGGTTACCGCTGCCTTGTGGGCATCGGAACCCTTGCCGCCGAAATTGTCATCTTCGATGTACTTCTTGGCGTTATCCCATGCGCCACCACCGGTGGTCATGGAGATAGCAACAAACAGACCGGTTACGATGGTACCGATCAGTACACCACCCAGTGCTTCTTTACCCAGGGTCAAACCAACCACGATGGGAATGGCGACCGGTAACAGTGATGGAATGATCATTTCCTTAATCGCAGCAATGGTCAACATATCCACCGCTCTGGAGTAATCCGGCTTCTGGCTGTGATCCATAATACCGGGCATTTCCTTGAACTGGCGACGGACTTCGTTAACGATACCGCCTGCTGCACGACCTACTGCTTCCATCGCCATGGCGCCGAAGAGGTAAGGCACCAGACCACCAATGAACAGACCAATAATGATCATGTGATTGGAGAGGTCAAATGCAATGACTTTACCCGTGGCGTTGGTCAGTGAGGTGGTGTAGTCAGCGAACAATACCAGTGTAGCCAGACCGGCAGAACCGATGGCGTAGCCTTTGGTTACCGCCTTGGTGGTGTTACCGACCGCGTCAAGGGCGTCAGTGGTGACACGTACGTCAGCCGGCAGGTTGGCCATTTCAGCGATACCACCGGCGTTGTCGGTGATCGGACCGTAGGCGTCCAGGGCCACAATAATACCGGCCATGGAGAGCATGGAGGTCGCGGCAATCGCGATACCATATAAACCGGCCAGACTGTGAGAGACCCAGATAGAGGCGCACACGGCCAGCACCGGCAGTGCGGTTGATTTCATGGAGACACCCAGACCGGCGATAACGTTGGTACCGTCACCGGTGGTGGATGCTTCCGCGATGTGACGCACCGGCGCATATTCAGTGGCGGTGTAGTATTCAGTGATAACCACCATCGCGACTGTCAGCACCAGACCAACCAGTGAAGCATAGAACAGGTTGATGGTTGCAAACTGCCCATTACCGGCCATCATTTTTTCAGTGATGAAGTAGAAGGCAATAGCAGACAGCACAGCAGAGACAATCGCAGCCCGATACAGGGCGTTCATGATCTTGCCGCCTTCTTTAATAGAAACAAAGAAGGTGCCGATGATAGAGGCGATAATGGAAGCACCACCCAGGGCCAGCGGATAGATAACCGCGGTTTCGCCCATGTTCTTCAGCAGCAGACCGCCCAGCAACATAGTGGCAACGATGGTTACCGCATAGGTTTCAAACAGGTCAGCGGCCATACCGGCACAGTCACCCACGTTGTCACCCACGTTATCGGCGATAACGGCCGGGTTACGGGGGTCATCTTCCGGGATACCGGCTTCAACCTTGCCCACGATGTCCGCACCGACATCCGCACCCTTGGTGAAGATACCGCCGCCGAGTCGGGCAAAGATGGAGATCAGCGAACCGCCGAAGGCCAGACCGACCAGAGCATGGAGCGCAGTTTGATCGTCATAGCCCATTTTCTTCAGGACCATATAGTAACCGGCCACGCCCAACAGACCGAGGCCGACCACCAGCATGCCGGTGATGGCGCCGCCCTTGAAAGCAAGCTGCAGACCGGCGTTCAGACCGCCGCGAGCCGCTTCAGCGGTACGGGCATTGGAGCGTACAGAAACGTTCATACCGATAAATCCGGCCAGACCGGACAGCACAGCACCAATAACAAAACCGATAGCGGTTTCCTTGTGCAGGAAAACTCCCATAAGAACAGCCAGCACTGCACCAACAACACCGATGGTCGTATACTGACGTCTCAAATAAGCCGATGCACCTTCCTGGATGGCCAAAGAGATTCTCTGCATCTCTTCATTACCTGCCGGTTTTTTCATTAAACCAACGACTGTTACAATACCGTATGCAATTGCGACCAATGAGGCCACCAATGCAAACATCAAACCAGTGGACATATTATTCCCCCTTGCGGTTGGATTATTCTTTTGAGAGCCAAGGATGCTACTCTGTTTCTTGGCATAATGCTCATTGTGTTACCTAATACAATCATATTATTCTTTAATGTATTCAACTTATTAATAGATACTAATTTTCTAATATAGATTCATTAACATATTGAAAACCTTCAAATATCTAATCATTACAATTTTACTGGAGAAATTTTGACCATGTATGAACCCATCATCGTCGTTGGTATTGGTGAAATGGGCGGGGTTTTCACCCGCGGTTTACTGCGCACCGGCCATCCTGTCTATCCCGTGACGCGGTCAACCGATATCGATCACATGGCAAAAACGATCACCGACCCAAAATTCGTACTGGTCGCCGTCGGTGAAAACGATTTGCATCCGACACTGGAAAAAATCCCGGCTGTTTGGCGCAACAAACTTGGTTTATTACAAAACGAACTCCTGCCACGCGACTGGCAGGCGCACAACATAAACAACCCGACCGTCGTCTCGGTCTGGTTTGAAAAAAAGAAAGGTCAGGATTACAAGGTACTCGTCCCGTCACCTGTATATGGCCCCCATGCCGCCATTCTGGAAAACGCGTTGACCGCACTGGAAATTCCGGCCTGGCAGGTAAAAAACGCCGCTGAACTGGAATTCGAACTGGTCAGAAAAAACGTCTACATCCTCACCACCAATATCTGTGGTCTGGTCGTTGGCGGCAACGTCGATGAACTCTGGCACAAACACGAAAACCTTGCCCGCGAAGTCGCCACTGAAGTCATGGACATCCAGGAATGGCTCACCGGCAACAAACATGATCGGGAAAAACTGATCCAAGGCATGGTCGAAGGCATCAAGGGCGACCTGGAACACAAATGCATGGGACGCTCCGCACCGGGCCGACTGGCCCGCGCCATCAGCCATGCCGATGAAGCAGGACTGGCTGTTCCCAAATTGAGGGAGATACATCAGGCGCAGTAACGGTCTTGATGTATGTTTGGTTTTCGTCCGCTGCTGCGTAACTTTAGCGAGTGAGTTGCGCTATTTCATGTTGTTATATTCCGCCTGCCCCTGCGCGGCTTGGGCGGGTCAGTTTCTCTTGCGTAGTCGCCAAGGGTGTTCTTTCCGGAAAGGCTGCTTCATTTCGCCCGCCACTGCGTGGCATGGGGCACGTATTTATTCGATGTTGCTTTTTCGCCCGCCACTGCGTGGCGTTGGCGGGTCAGTTTCTCTTGCGTAGTCGCCAAGGGTGTTCTTTCCGGAAAGGCTGCTTCATTTCGCCCGCCACTGCGTGGCATGGGGCACGTATTTATTCGATGTTGCTTTTTCGCCCGCCACTGCGTGGCGTTGGCGGGTCAGTTTCTCTTGCGTAGTCGCCAAGGGTGTTCTTTCCGGAAAGGCTGCTTCATTTCGCCCGCCACTACGTGGCATGGGGCACGTATTTATTCGATGTTGCTTTTTCGCCCGCCACTGCGTGGCGTTGGCGGGTCAGTTTCTCTTGCGTAATCGCCAAGGGTGTTCTTTCCGGAAAGGCTGCTTCATTTCGCCCGCCACTACGTGGCATGGGGCACGTATTTATTCGATGTTGCTTTTTCGCCCGCCACTGCGTGGCTGAGGCGAGTGACTTTCATTTGCTTGTCCAAATGAAAGTCACCAAAGCAAAGGACACCCCATCGGCTGAAACGTGATTGAAATGGATTTCATCCTGTCAGGGGCGTCCAGCCCCTCTGCCAATGCGCGGCATCCCTGCCGCGATTAATCGATGATGAAATTCATCTCAATCACTCGCCGATAATGGGGCCCGATCCTCGCGGCAAGATTCTTGTTTATCACTGGCTCTGCTTTAAACATGATATTCGGAGCTGGGATCATTCCCCATTGGCTGGTGCGCTGTGAAATTTGGCTTTTAGAATAAATAAGCAGGCAGTATGGATACTGCCTTGTGAGCAGCCGGGCCAGGGAAGGCCCGTCTGCGAGCCTCACGATGAAAGCCAAACTTCACAGCAAGACTGCACCAGCACGGGCGGCCTTCTTTTCGGTTCCTTTTCTTGGCCGCGCAAGAAAAGGAACCCGGCTGTTCGGCCGGGACCGAACATCAATTAAAGCATCGCGCAGCGATTCACACTAAATAGAAAACAAAACTGCCATTGTTATGGACGTCAGGTGAATAACGCAGAGCCCGCAGAGCAAACCGAATAGATCATAGACCTAACGCAAAGGCGCAAAACCGCGAAGGCCACAAAGTAAAACAATGAAAACAGGCTCAACTGGATATATAAACAAGAACCTGCAGGATGGGATCATTCCCCATTGGCTGGTGCGCTGTGAAATTTGGCTTTTAGAATAAATAAGCAGGCAGTATGGATACTGCCTTGTGAGCAGCCGGGCCAGGGAGGGCCCGTCTGCGAGCCTCACGATGAAAGCCAAACTTCACAGCAAGCTTGCGCCGGCCGGGGCGGCCTTCTTTTCGGTTCCTTTTCTCGGCCGCGCAAGAAAAGGAACCCGGCTGTTCGGCCGGGACCGAACATCAATTAAAGCATCGCGCAGCGATACAAAATAAAAGCAGGAGGCAAAACCCAAACTGGCTACAAAAAACTACTCCAAAATACTCTTGGCCAGTGCCGCCAGTTCATCCGACACACGGTACATATGATGATATTGGGTAAATTGTTTGGCGATGAGCATGAGCCGTACATCAAACGGCAGGAGGGCTTCGGGTGTTTTCAACATCGGTGTGTTAAACGGAGGTACGTCGGCACGCTGGTATTCTATGGCCATGCTGATGCGTGGTTCGCTGGTGCGTGTGCTGCTGGTGCCGCCCCAGTGGACGACCCGCTGGTTCCACATCAGGAGTGAACCGGCATCGACCGGCAGGGCGCGAATGCCGTGTGCGTTGACGTTGGTTTCTCTGGTTTTAAAGTTGAAGTAGTCTTTGTCCAGATGCGCCGGCAACATGTAGATACAACCATTCAGTGGTGTGGCGTCGGTCAAGGCGATCCACACGGTGACACTCTTGGGCATGCCATCGGGGAAGATCGGGTTGGCATGGATGCGATCGCGATGCGGTCCCCAGCCCGCTTCCTGGGTATGGGGATCCAGATACCAGCACCAGAAATCCGGCAGCTGCTGATAGGTCTCACCCAGGATCGGTGTCAGCAAGCGGTTGAGTTGGCGGGAGATGATCCAGAATTCATCATAGACAAATACAAAGCTGGGATTAATCCCGGCATTGCGCAGATTATCCACACCGCTGCGCAGACCGGCGACAAACTCGGTTGAGATCACTTTATCCAGTTGTATATAACCGTCGGTGACAAGATAATGCAACATCTCTTCCGTGACATTAACCGGTATGGGCGCCAGCTTGTCATGACTGCCCTCAGGTGTGATGGTGAAATGGGGATTCAGCTTCAGCCAGAACTCGGTATCCTGTGCCTGCGCTATGGTCGGGACATTTTCCCTGATTGCATTTTTTGTAATATCTTCAATCAATATCGCCATATTTCCACCTGACCGCCGTTATTCCCCACACATCGTGCATAGTACGCCTGACATCATGAGCGGACATTTTTTGTGATACTTTAGAATGATCCTGTGAATTAACGTGTAAATGAAGCACTTAAGCAACATGACTGCATGAAAATAGGGATAAAATCCTTTTTCAAAGTGAGTTTTAATTACGTCCCACGAGTAAAGACAGGGGCCATTGGGTGTAACGCACACGCACATCGCCCCAGGCAGACTGCAGTCGTGGTTGCATACTGAGCACCGGATCGATACCGCGTTCGGCCATGTAACGTTGAACCGCCGACCAAGTGGAGAGATAACCCAACAAATGTTCCAGCGTCCAATCCATTCCCATGGCAAAATCCGGGGCTGCAACACGGTTAAAGGGAAAGGCCAGTTCCTGATAACCGCTCTCTATGTGCTTGCGTTCGAAGGGCCAGTAGTTACCCAGGACGTCGGCGTATAACTCATGAATCAAGGCATCCAGTTCGGGAGTGATCGTCAACAGGTTATAGGTCCAGACGGCCAGGACTCCCCCCTGTTTCAATACCCGCCTCACTTCGGCATAAAACTCATCCAGCCGAAACCAGTGCAGGGCCTGGGCAACCGTAATCAGGTCGATGCGGTGATCCGCAAACGGCACCTGTTCTGCCGTACAGGCCAGATACTGCACGCCGCCAAGTTGCACAGCATTATGAAGTTGCGCCTGACTGGCATCGGTGGCGAAAACAGTTTGGAAATGTCTTGCCAATTGAATCGCCGACTGACCGGAGCCGGTGGCGCAATCCCAGGCGACATGATGTTGCGGGGTGAGTGAGGCCAACCAGTCAAACATCTCCGCCGGATAACCGGGACGATAGACCTGATAGGCATCCGCCTGACGGGAAAAGTGATCCGGAAAGCCGCCGCTCATCTAGTTCACCGGTACTGTCGCCGGCTTTTGTCTGGCCTGCTCGGCCTGTTCACAGACCTGCTGTATGGCATCCAGAATACGCGGCGCATGACGCTGGATGATCGAGGGCGGGACAAAATAGAGGGTGTTCGCCTGTACCGCCTGTAACGTGTGCCATTTGCGCCAGTCATCCAGCCATTCCGGTCGTGCGGTATCCATTCCGCTGGCAATGATTAATTGCGGGTCCTGTTTGAGCACGGCTTCGATACTGATACGGGGAAACTGCCCCGGTAATTTGGCAAACACATTTTCAATCCCGCAAAAGTGCAAAACTTCATTTATGAGACCTTGATCGTTTACCGTGATCAACGGTTGATTCCAGACCTGATAAAAACCACGTACTGTGGGTCGGCCCCGGTATTTCTGTTGCAGTTGTTGATAGCGGTGCCGAAACTGTGCGGCGCTCTGCCTGGCCTCTGGCAAGGTCCCGCTGAGCTGCCCCAGTTTCTCGATCGTATCGGCGATCGCGGGAATGGTATGTGAGTCATGTACGTAGATCGGCAGACCAAAGCGTTTGAGTTTCGCCAGTTGTTCCGGGTTGTTACCGGTACGCCAGGCCACCAGCAGATCGGGTTGCAGGGCGATGATTGCTTCCAGATCGAGTTTGGTATAACCACCGACCTTGTTAATTTTCAGTGCGGCCGGAGGATAATCGCTGAACTGCACCACACCGACCAGTTTATGACCGGCACCGGCGGCATAAAGTAATTCCGTCACATGGGGTGCGAGGCTGACGATACGTTGTGCCGGTTTACTCAGTCGAATCTCTTCACCGTTATCATCCTGCACACGAGTCTCCGCACTGAGCGGCGTCGCAAGCACCAGAAAGGCAAGGAAGAAACTATAAATGACTGTCTTCATCGTAGGTCGTTTGCAAACCGCCTTGCATCACCAATGCAAGTGCCTGCTCCAGTCGTTGCCAGTCCTGCTCCGTGCCGGGCAGTCCAAAGCGCAGGCTGCACGGTTCGCTAAAGTAACGGGTCAGTATCGCCTGTTCACCCAGCGCCTCATGGATCTCCAGGGCGCGATCATGTTCCAGCCATTGGAACAGGGCCGTGCCGCCATGGGGTGCCAGACCATAGCGGCTCAATACGCCATACAGGCGCCGACCCTGTGCACGGAGTTGCGTGCGAGTGGTTGCCTGCCACGCATCATCGGCCAGTGCCTGCCTGACAACAGCTCGTGTCGGCCCACTGACATTCCATGGCCCCAATTGCTCCGCCAATCGATCCAGCAGTTCGGCTTCACCCAGCACAAAACCGCAACGGGCGCCCGCCAATCCAAAAAACTTGCCAATCGAACGCAGGATGATCAAACCGGGACGTTCACTGTATTGCGCCAGACTGTATTCCGGTGTGGTATCCATAAAGGCCTCATCCACAATCAACCAGCCCCCTTTCTGGCTCAACTGCCGATGCCAGTCGAGCAGGGTTTCCGGACTGACCAGCATGCCGGTGGGATTGTTTGGGTTTACCACGACCAGAACATCCAGATGGGGCAGAACTTCCGCGACCTGAAACTCGGCCAGAGTGGAAACCTGATGACCGTGTTGCCGCCAGGCATGGGCATGTTCCGCATAGGCAGGTTCAATCACGGCGACCACAGACTCGGGACGGATCTGCGGCAACAACTGGATCGCCGCCTGCGAACCGGCAACCGGTAACAGATGTACCGCACCATAATATCGGGCAGCGGCTTCTTCCAGACCATCATGGGCTTCCGGCAGGCGTTGCCAATGTATGGCATCAATCGACGACACCGGCCGGCCATTGGGGTTGACCCCGGTCGAGAGATCCAGCCAATCCGCTGCGGGGATCCCGAACCGGCGAGCAGCCGCCTGTAAATTACCACCATGTTTCAGCACACCACCCTCCAATAAACATCACACCCAGCCACAACCATAAACTGTGTTGCACGAACAATACACTGCGTTCGATATCGTTGACATCCGGTGCTTTGCCGGCCCCCAGGATCGGGCGTTCCTTTAACATACCATGATAACGGGCCGGCCCGCCCAGAACGAGATTCAGGGCCCCCGCACCGCTCGCCATCACAACACCGGGATTCACACCATACCACCGGCGTCCCTGCTGTTGCCAACAGCGCCAACCCTGCGCCGTTTTACCGACCACGATATATCCCAGCGCGGTCAAGCGAGCCGGAATCCAGTTCAACAGATCATCGCTGCGCGCCGCCGCCCAGCCAAAGTCAGCATAACGTTCATTGCGGTAACCCCACATGGCATCCAGGGTATTCGCCAAACGATATAAAACCACGCCCGGTGCGCCCAGCAGTAAAAACCAGAACAGGGCGCCGAAGATCGCATCACAACCGTTTTCCAGTACGGACTCAATGGTGGCACGCACCACCTCGGTCTGATTCATCTGGGCCGTGTCACGACTGACCATCATCCCCACCCGTTCACGGGCATACGACAGATGTTGTTGTTGCAGACCATGGGCCACCGTACGTGCATGTTGAAACAGACTGTTGGCCCCCAGCGCCAGATAAAGCAGCACGACCGCCAGGGCTTGCCCCACCATGCCTTGTGAACCCAACCACCAGCCGGCAAATACAAAAGGGATTATCAGGATCAACCAGGCGATTGCCCCGGCCAGGCGCAAGACCGGTGCCGACAACCGACGTGTCCCATAGAGTCGCCCTTCCACCCATACCGCCAAACGACCAAAACCGGCCAGCGGATGCAGACGCTCGGGTTCGCCCAGCAGGTAATCAAGAAAAACAGCGGCAAGGATCAACAGAACGATAAGCATGCGGTTAGTGTACCCGATCTGCGCAACTTCTCCGATCACAATGAACATGGCACAATGCGCCACCATGACTTGCAAAACCATCATGATCCAGGGCACCACGTCCGATGCAGGCAAAACGATCGCCGTCGCCGGATTGTGCCGCATCCTGAAAAATCGCGGTGCACGCGTCGCCCCCTTCAAACCACAGAACATGGCCAATAACAGTGCTGTCACAGTGGACGGCGGCGAGATCGGCCGCGCCCAGGCGGTACAGGCCATGGCCTGTGGTCTGGAACCCCATACCGATATGAACCCGGTGTTACTCAAACCCACCACCGACAAGGGGGCACAGGTTATTATCCATGGCAAGGCGCTGAGCAGCATGGATGCAGTGGGTTATCATGATTACAAAACCACCGCCATGCAGGCGGTGCTCGCATCCTATGATCGTCTGATCGAACAATATGACTGGCTCATCGTGGAAGGCGCCGGCAGTCCGGCCGAGATCAACCTGCGCGACAAGGATATTGCCAACATGGGCTTTGCGGAAAAGGTGGATTGCCCGGTGATCCTGATTGCCGATATTGATCGCGGCGGTGTGTTTGCCCATATCGTCGGTACACTGGAACTGCTCAGCGAGTCGGAGCGTGACCGGGTCAAGGGATTTATCATCAATCGCTTTCGCGGCGACATCAGCCTGCTGCAAAACGGTCTCGACTGGCTGGAAGAAAAAACCGGCAAACCGGTGCTGGGTGTCTTGCCGTACATTCATGGTCTGCACATCGAGGCGGAAGATGCACTGAACCTGCATGAGATCGGTGATAGCGGTGAACAACAGATCAACATCATCGTCCCCGCCCTGCCACGCATCAGTAACCATACCGACTTCGATCCGTTGCGTTTTCACCCACAGGTAAACTTTCAATTCATCGGTCCGGGCCAAACCATTCCCCCCGCCGATTTAATCATCCTGCCCGGCAGCAAAAGCGTGGCGGATGATCTGCGCTGGTTACGCACACAGGGTTGGGAAGAGGCCATCCAAAAACATCTGCGTTATGGCGGCAAACTAATGGGCATCTGCGGCGGTTTTCAAATGCTGGGTAACACCATTAATGATCCGGACGGACTGGAAAGTGCAATCAGTACCATAGACGGGCTTGGACTGTTGGCCATGGACACGGTTATGCATGCGGAAAAACAACTCACCCGCGTTACCGGCAAACTGGCACTGAATGATGCTGCCGTGGAAGGCTACGAGATTCACATGGGTATCAGCAGCGGACCGGCCCTGCAACAACCGGCCGTCCGTCTCGATGAGAAAACCGACGGTGCTATCTCACCAGACAACCTGATCATGGGAACTTATTTACATGGCTTGTTCGATAACCAACAGGCCTGCGATACCTTGTTAGCCTGGGCGGGATTAAAAGACGTCAAAACACCCGACTATCGTGCCATGCGGGAACAGGAACTGGATCGACTGGCATCCATCATGGAACAACACCTTGATCTGGAATCACTGCTGAACATTAATTGAGACGTCTGTCTGCCGGCGTTCAATATCTAAAGTCTGTTATCAAGCGGGTCTCTTCCACCACTTCCGCAGTTGCATCATCCGGGGTGAACTTGCGGTATTCAATCCCCAGCGCCAGATTTCGCGATGGATAGGATATCGCCCTCAACAAAAGGTCACTGCCATTGGAGGAGGTCAAGTCACCGGAAGTGACATCAAAATCACCACCGATACTCAAATCTAACCGCGGATAGTAATCAAATCCGCCACTGACGATATTCTTGCCGGTATTGGTTGAATAATCAGTAAAGGCATAGCCTGCATTCAATACCAGGGCGGAGCCGCGACCAAGCAGGATGACATGTTTGGCAGACAGATCATACGTATTACCGTAATCGTAACTGGCGGTTACGCCTGTAGCAGTATAATCTTCCCGGCTATAGATTGCCTGTAGGTGAGTATTGTTTGCCACGAACCAGCCAACACCCAGCCTGTACTTCAGGTAAGCCATGTCTCCCACCGTCGATCCGGATGAATTGCTATAATCCGTATTGCGTGTCTTGAGTGATATTAACCAGGTCATGGGCGAGGCTGGACTTGCATGTGTATAGGCTGCCTCATAACCAATACTGTCTTCATTGTAATAGACATTGCTGGTCAAATCAGACAATTCTATACCACCATCCAGTCTGGGCACGCGATTTAAAAAGGCAGCTTCACCTATGGGTATGCCATTGGTTTTCACCTCTTGCAGATAGTAATAACCACTAATTGCTGATACTGAATAATTATAAGTATCTGTTGAAACACTGTTCTGCTGTAGTGAAAAGCCGTATTGAAAACCGTTTGCCGTTGCATATCCGGCGTAACCCAATAGCAGAGCCGAAAAAAACGTCGCAGTAATACGTTGCATACCATGTGTTCCTTGTTGCCCTGTCTTCATCATATAACAAACGCAATTCATTGGCGCGAAAAAAAGCCCCTTGCGGGGCTTAATTGTCGGGGGGAGTCTGCCCCGGTTTAAAACTCAGGCGGCGCCGGCCTTCTTCTCCGACCTGGAAAAGGCGAAGCCGTCACCACTCACCGTGACTTCTACCGTATCGCCCGGCAGGAATTTTCCGGCGAGAATATCCTGGGCCAACGGGTTTTCGATCTCTTGCTGTATGGCGCGTTTCAGGGGACGCGCACCATAGACCGGATCGAAACCGGCTTCACCCAGTTTATCCAGCGCCGCTTCACCCAGCTCGATATCCATCTGTTTGTTCAGCAACCGTTTGCGCAGGGATTTGAATTGAATGCCGGCGATGGCGCGAATCATCTCTTTGCCCAGCGGGTGGAAGACCACCAGCTCATCGATACGGTTGATGAATTCAGGACGGAAGTGACTGCTCACTACCTCCATCACTGCATTTTTCATTTCCCTGTAATTGGCTGAACCGGGGGCATTGCCGCCGGTCTCCTCGTCATCGGCCATCAATTCCTGGATCTTTTGTGAACCCAGGTTGGAGGTCATGACGATCACCGCGTTGCGAAAATCAACCGTGCGTCCCTGTCCATCGGTCAGGCGGCCGTCATCCAGCACCTGTAACAGGATATTGAACACATCCGGATGGGCCTTTTCCACCTCATCCATCAGGATCACGGAATAGGGCCGACGGCGAATGGCTTCAGTCAGGTAGCCGCCTTCTTCATAACCCACATAGCCGGGCGGTGCGCCGATCAGTCGCGCCACGGAATGTTTCTCCATGAACTCCGACATATCAATGCGCACGATGGCATCTTCCGTATCAAATAAAAATTCCGCCAGCGCCTTGGTCAGTTCCGTCTTGCCCACACCGGTGGGGCCGAGGAACATGAAGGAACCAATGGGCCGTTTTGGATCAGACAATCCGGCACGGGAACGACGTATGGCATCACTCACGGCACTGACCGCTTCGTTCTGACCCACCACCCGTTTGTGCAAGGCATCTTCCATCTGCAACAGCTTGTCGCGTTCCCCTTCCAGCATCTTGGAAACCGGAATACCGGTCCACTTCGCCACAACCTCAGCGATCTCTTCTTCTGTCACTGCATTTCGCAGCAACTTGGTCTCTTTCATTTCAACGGCCGATGCCGCCGCCAGCTGTTTTTCCAGTTCAGGGATGCGTCCATAGGAGAGTTCCGACATACGCGCCAGATCACCGGCACGGCGCGCCGTTTCCAGATCCATACGCGCACGATCCAGATTTTCTTTAATGTGTTGCGCGCCCTGCAAGGCGGCCTTTTCTGCATTCCAAATCTCTTCCAGACCGTTGTATTCCGCCTGCAACTTGTTAATGTCCGCTTCCAGATTTTCCAGATGCTTGCGCGAGGCTTCATCGGTTTCCTGATTCAGGGCCTCACGTTCAATCTTCATCTGAATCAACTTGCGATCCAGTTTGTCCATGGCTTCGGGTTTGGAGTCGATCTCCATGCGAATTCGGCTGGCGGCTTCATCAACCAGATCGATGGCCTTGTCCGGTAACTGACGATCAGAAATGTAGCGATGTGACAGGGTTGCCGCCGCAATGATGGCCGGATCGGTGATGTCCACACCGTGGTGTACTTCGTATTTTTCTTTCAAACCACGCAGGATGGAAATGGTGTCTTCAACTGACGGTTCATCCACATAGATTTTTTGGAAACGACGTTCCAGCGCCGCATCTTTTTCAATGTATTGGCGATACTCATCCAGTGTGGTGGCGCCCACGCAGTGCAACTCACCGCGGGCCAGTGCCGGTTTCAACATATTACCTGCATCCATGGCCCCTTCCGCCTTGCCGGCGCCGACCATGGTATGGATTTCATCAATAAACAGGATAATCTGGCCTTCCTGTTTGGAGAGATCATTCAGCACGGCTTTCAAACGTTCCTCAAATTCACCGCGATACTTTGCACCGGCCAGCAAAGCGCCCAGATCCAGCGACAAAACACGTTTGTGTTTCAGGCCTTCAGGCACTTCACCATTGATAATACGTTGCGCCAGTCCTTCCACAATGGCGGTCTTGCCCACACCGGGTTCACCGATAATCACCGGATTGTTTTTGGTACGACGTTGCAACACCTGAATGGTGCGACGAATTTCATCATCCCGACCGATAACCGGATCGAGCTTGCCCTGCTCAGCTCGCTCGGTCAGATCGATGGTATATTTTTCCAGCGCCTGACGTTGATCTTCGGCATTGGGGTTATCGACTCTGGCGCCGCCGCGCAGTTTTTTGATCGAGGCCTCAAGCTTCTCTTTATCACCGCCGGCCTTTTTTAACAGCTCGCCTGCCTTGCCCTTGTCTTCCAGTGCGGCCAGCACAAACAGTTCGCTGGAGATGTAATCATCCTTGCGATCCTGCGCCAGCTTGTCAGTCAGGTTGAGCAAGCGGAGCAGTTCGTTGGAGATGCGCACTTCACCGGTGGCCTGGATAATCCGGGGCATATGATCCAGCGCTTCACCCAGTTGTGAGCGCAACAGGTTGACGTTGACCTCGGCCTGCAACAACACCTGCCGAGCCGTGCCGCCATCCTGATCCAGCAGGGCCAGCAATAGATGCAGGGGTTCGATATATTGATGGTTGCGTCCAATCGCCAACGATTGCGCATCAGAAATGGCGGTCTGGAATTTGCTGGTCAGTTTGTCCATTCGCATGGGTCAGTCACCTGTACGTGCTCAACGAAAAAAGATTCGGGAATTACTATTAGGTTAGTAGATAGGGCCACAACCAGCGAGATTCAAGCTCGCCGGATCAGGGGAATGATTACGCACCGGTACGCTTGGTTAAATCAATGACAGTTGGATCGGAGGGTTTCGGGTAGGGATAGAGCTTGTCAAGACCGACACTGTAGCCCGGTTTTTGCACGATGCGCACATGTTCACGGCGAAATTCCCGGGCATTGCGCAGCCCACAGGAGCGGGCCAGCACATTAATCTCATGATTGACCCAGTGCGCATAGGCTGCCACGCGTTCCGCCTTGTCGGTCACCACCAGTCCTTTTTGCAGGCGCTTGTTATGGGTGGTAATCCCGGTCGGACAGTTATCCGTATGGCACTGCAACGATTGAATACAGCCCAGTGCAAACATGAAGCCGCGTGCGGTGACGGCAAAGTCCGCCCCCATACACAAGGCCCAGCCCACTTCGGCCGAGGTCACCAGCTTGCCGGAGGCGATCAACTGGATACGACTTTTGAGTTCCGCTTCCATTAACACATCCACTGCCATGGGTAATGACTCAGCCAGCGGCAGACCGACGTTATCGATCAACACCTGTGGCGCGGCACCGGTGCCACCCTCACCGCCGTCAACGGTGATAAAGTCCGGCGCAAAATCCAGACCGCGTCGGTGAATGGTATCGCACAGATCACGCAGAAAACGTTCCGATCCGATTACCGCCTTGAACCCCACCGGCCGGCCGGTCACTTCACGAATATGGTTCAGGCTGTTCAGCAATTGTTCTATATTGGTGATCTCCGGATGTCGATTCGGGCTGCTGGACATCTTGCCTGCTTCAATCCCGCGGATGCGCGCCACCTCTTCCGTCACCTTGTTGGCCGGCAACACACCGCCGCGACCCGGTTTCGCCCCCTGGGATAACTTGAGTTCAAATGCCTTGACGTGTGCACTGACCTCTCGCAAACGGTCATCACTCAGATTGCCATAGACATCACGCACACCGTACTTGGCCGTACCGATCTGGAACATCAGATCACATTCCCCTTCCAGATGATAGGGGGACAGTCCGCCTTCACCGGTATTCATCCAGATATCGGCTTTGCGTGCGCCATTGGATAACGCACGTACCGCCGGTTTGGAAATGGCGCCGTAACTCATACCGGAGATATTGAAAATATTTTTTGCGACAAAGGGTTTGTCACAGGGCGCACCGATAATCAGCGGCGGCATGGGTGACTGCTCTTCTTCCAGACGCGGAAAAAAATCATTCACAAAGATAACTGCACCGGGTTGGCGCAGATCATTGGTCGAACCAAAGCTGACCATACCGCCCAGCCCTTTGGCGGTACGGTAGATCCAGGCCCGGGTGGCCCGGTTGAACGGCATCTCTTCCCGATCCTGAGCAAAAAAGTATTGCCGAAAGTATTCCCCCAGTCTTTCCATGCGATAACGCAGCCGTCCGACAACCGGGTAGTTGCGCCGCACGGCATGGGTGGTTTGCATGATATCCGTGATATACATCCAGCAAATGGACAGTATCAGCAGGCTGAAAAGCCCGCCAAGAATGACGACCAGCCAGTTTGCAATGATCGCTTCCATGTAAGATCCCGGTGTTAATCTCTGAAGTTAAAACCTTAATCGACCAATCGGGAATTTTGTTTAATGGTGGGTGGCGCGTATCCCTTTTGCCAGCACAGCCAAACACTCTTGATCAGTCATGACTGCGCAGTTCACTGGCGGACAGCTTTCCAAACGGGCGTGGGCGCGCAGGATCACACCCCGCATCACGTAACCGATACCTTTAACACCACTGACATGCAGGGGATAAACCTGTGCACCGGATAATTGTGACAAACGGTAAACCCCCCGTTTCAGTCGGGGTGGCGGCTCCTTGCCGTGATGTATTTGGCCTTGCGGAAACAGGGCAACAACCTTGCCTTCTGACAAGGCACGTAACGCTGATCGAAAGGCGACATCGTTGCGCCGGCTGCTGCGATCAACCGGGATACAACCGGCCAAACGAAATAACCAGTTTAAGCCAAAACGCAGATATTGTTCCCGGGCGATCATGAAATGGACCGGCCGGTTACAGGCGGCGATGATCAGCATGGGATCCAGACCGGAGATGTGATTACTGACGATGATGGCGCCGCCCTGCTCAGGCAAGGGGATCGGTTCATATTCAAACCGATGATAATAACGGCAGAATAACCGCACCCAGCCATCGATCGTGTTGGAAAAAAAACCGCCCCAGTCCGCCCGATTGGCGCGTTGCCCGATACTGATCACTCCAATCAGAACAGCGATAATAATAATGGTACTGAGCCAGGTTGCCGTTTCTGCCGCCAACAAGTCGAAATTCCGTTAATGCAAGGTTGAGTGTGCGAAGTAAATACAAAGTATACCGGCCAGGATCAGAACAATCTGCTGAACCGTGGCGCTAAACTGGGTCCGCTTGTGCAGCCCCGGTATCAAATCAGCGACAGCAATATAAATGAAGCTTGAGGCGGCGACAGACAGGATATACGGTAACACCTGTCGTACTTCAGCCAGCGCGAAATACGCCGCAACCGCCCCGATCACTGTTGTCAGACTCACAGCCACGTTCATCCAGAGCGCCCTGGAACGACTGTAACCGCTGTTCAACAGCACCGCAAAATCACCGACTTCCTGCGGTATCTCATGTGTCGCCACCGCCAGACTGGTGACGATCCCCAAATGGATATCCGTCATAAAGGCGGCGGCAATCAATACACCGTCAACCAGATTATGGATACCGTCACCGATCAGAATCAGTGTCCCGGCAGCGTTATGGTGCTCTGTTGAGTGCGGTGCATGGGCTTCACAATGTGTGGTATGACAATGACGCCACAGCACCATCTTTTCCAGCAGAAAGAAACCCAGCATACCCAGCAGAATGGTTAAGCCAATGTTATGGATTTCGATCTGGTAAATACTGCCTGGGCTCATACCAAAGCTGTTGGCGCCCCCCTGACTGACACCGGTTACTGCATGGGGAATCAATGCCAGGAAGGCGGCGCCCAATAAGGCGCCAATGGCAAAACTGACCGAATGAGGCAAGAGGCGATCACGCTGTTTTGCCGGCAATAACAAAAACAGGCCGGCCGCCATCACGCTGAGCACACCGCCCAACAGACTGAACAAAATAATCCAGACAAGCAGGTCCATAACGTGTTCTATCTCTCCTCTGTACGGAAGCCGCACATCATACCTGAACTGTTCGCGGATACCATGCTTTTATCCCGCACCTGCATCAGGTTTATCCAGCCAGATCAGGCTCGCCATGCGACCGGTCACACCATCGCGCCGGTAAGAATAAAAGTCTTCCGCCTGGCGGTAAGTACAATATTCACCACCATGAATTCGCTCAATGCCGACGCGCTGTAAACGTCGCCGTGCCAACAGATACATATCGATCAACCAGCGCCCCTGTGGGGAGGGTGTAAAGGCATCGATATCATCCGCGCTTTGGTCAATAAACGCCGCCCTGACTTCGTCGCCCACTTCATACACCTCGGCCCCGATACCGGGTCCCAGCCAGGCCAGGGTATGGGCGGGATTAAAGCCGGCGGTGCTGATCGTCGCTTCCAGCACGCCGGCCGCCAAACCACGCCAACCGGCGTGGGCGGCGGCAACACTGTCTTGTGCGGCATCATAAAACAACACCGGCAGACAATCGGCTGTCATCACCACACACACGACGCCGGTATGATGGGTATAACTTGCATCCGCAGTAACCGGTACCGTGATCCCATCGGCCTCGACAGCTTTTACGCCATGCACCTGTTCCAGCCAGGCCGGTTGGGCCGGCAGGTCCAGTCGCCGGATCAAATCGGCACGATTCGTCGCGACGGCTTGCGGGTCATCACCCACATGGCTACCCAGATTAAAGCTGTCATATGGCGCCGTACTCTGCCCGCCCCGCCGGGTCGTCACCCCGGCGTGTACATGGGGCGGTACGGGCCAAACCGCCGGCAACCAGTTGTCTGTTGAGGTATTCAGCGTTCCTCTCCTTGCTGCTTGTCAGTGTGTAACTCGGCCAACAGGTTCTGCATGTCCGGCGGCACAGGTTGCTGCCATTCCAGCATCTCCCCACTGACCGGATGCTGCAAACCCAGCCGGGCGGCATGCAGGGCCTGGCGTCGGAAATGCTGCAAGACATCCCGCAATCCTTCACTGCAGCCCTTTGGGATCTTCAGGCGTCCGGCATAGACCGGATCGCCCACAATGGGATAACGGATATGAGCCAGATGGACACGGATCTGATGGGTCCGCCCGGTTTCCAGTCGGACACTGACATATGTATGCGCCCGAAATTTCTCCTGAATACGATAGTGGGTGATCGCCTCTTTGCCGCCATGACGCACCACCGCCATCCGAGTACGATGCACAGGATGTCGGCCGATGGGTACATCCACACTGCCGCCGGCGGTCATCACTCCCTGCACCACCGCGTTATATTCCCGCAAGAAACTGCGTGCCTGAAGTTGCTCGACCAGTGACTTCTGCGCGGTCAACGTCCGCGCCACCACCAACAAGCCGCTGGTGTCCTTGTCCAGTCGGTGCACGATGCCGGCACGGGGCACATTCGCCAGCTCCGGCGCATGGTGCAACAAAGCATTGAGCATGGTGCCTTCCGGATTGCCCGATCCCGGATGAACCACCAGACCGGCCGGTTTATTAATGATCAGGATCTGCTCGTCCTCAAAGCGCACGTCCAGCGGCAGGTCCTGGGCAACAAACCGGGTATCGGCCTCCTGCACAGTCATCAGGGACACGGTTTCACCGCCTTTCACTTTGTCTTTGGGGCGGATCTGCCGTCCGTCCACCTGCACATGGCCGGCCTTGATCCAGCCCTGCAAACGGGCACGGGAATATTGGCTGAACAGCGCCGCCAACACCTGATCCAGGCGCTGTCCCGCCATTTCCACCGGAACAACAGCAACAAGGGTTTGATCGTTATTTTCAGCCATGACGGAGAATCAGTAATTTATTCATTGGGGTTACAAGGGTATACTGTCGGGATTCCAAAATACCAACCGGGCTTTTCCAGAGTTTATAAAATGCAGCGAAATCTTCTCATTACATGTCTTCTTACATTTTTCCTGATCGGTTGTTCATCCACGCCATACAAAGGAGATGATGAGGACAGTCCGAGCGTAACCGGCCTGACTGCTGCAGAAATCTACCAGGATGCAAAAACCAATCTCAATAATGCCAATTACGACCTTGCCATCCAGCTCTACGAAAAACTCGAGGCAAACTTCCCGTATGGTAATTATGCCACGCGCGCCCAGATGGAAGTGGCCTTTGCCTATTACAAGGCCGGTGAATACGAAACAGCGGTACTCGCCGCCGAACGTTTTATCAAATTACATCCCAATCATGCCAATGTGGATTACGCCTACTACCTGCGTGGGCTGGCCGGTTATACCATGACCGAGAGCTGGCTGGGCAAGCTTTTCAACCAGGACCCGACCGAGCGAGATCCCAGGGCTGCGCGCAGCTCGTTCCAGTTCTTTTCCGAATTGGTGAAAAAATTTCCCAAAAGCCGTTATGCCAAGGATGCGGTCCAGCGCATGATTCACCTGCGCAATGGTCTGGCCAAACATGAAATCCATGTAGCCGACTATTACTTTAAACGTGATGCCTGGCCGGCGGCGGTCAATCGCTGCAAATACATAGTGGAAAACTTCCAGCAGACACCGGCGGTCGCCGATGCCCTGGCCTTGATGGTGAAATCCTATCGTAAACTGGAAAAACCAAAACTGGCCGATGATGCCTTGCGCGTGCTGGAAAAGAACCATCCGGATTTTCCGGAACTTGCTCAGTTAAAGAGCGGCACGCTGGCTCAATAACCGGCGTTACTTCCCCGCCTAGATAGCTTCGTCACCTTCTTCACCGGTTCTGATCCGCACCACACGGTCCACCGTGGTAACGAATATCTTGCCGTCACCGATTTTACCGGTTCGTGCTGCGTTGGTGATGGCTTCGATACAATTGTCGGCCTGATCATCCCGCACCACCACTTCGATTTTGACCTTGGGCAGGAAATCGATCACATATTCCGCCCCGCGGTATAATTCGGTATGACCTTTCTGACGGCCAAAGCCTTTCACTTCAATGGCGGTCATACCGGCCACGCCGATATCCGACAACGCTTCGCGCACATCATCCAGTTTGAAGGGTTTGATAATAGCTTCGATTTTTTTCATATCTATAACCTGGTCCCGTCTGGTTTTGCTGTTGGTTTTATTGGGTCCGGCTTACCTTACCATAGCCGGAAGTGATTGGATATCGCCGATCCCGCCCGAATGCACGCCGCGTGATTCGGACTCCGGGCGGGGCCTGTCGACGCTTGTACTCATTGCGATCCACCAGCTGAATCACCCGCCGAACATCTTCTTCAGTATAGCCGGCCGCAATGATCTCGTCCGCATCACGGTCCTGTTCTACATACATTTCCAGTATGGGATCGAGCACTTCGTAGGGCGGCAGACTGTCGCTGTCCTTCTGATCGGGGGCCAGCTCGGCCGATGGCGGTCGATCGATCACCCGCTGCGGGATCACCGGGCTGACACTGTTGCGGTAATCGGCCAGCTGATAAACCAGGGTTTTGGGGACATCCTTCAGGACATCATAGCCACCGGCCATATCGCCATACAGGGTGGCGTAACCAACCGCCATCTCACTTTTGTTGCCGGTGGTCAGCACAATTTTGCCTTTCTTGTTGGAGACGGCCATCAATAACACACCGCGGCAGCGGGCCTGAATATTCTCTTCTGTCGTATCCACCGGCAGGCCGGCAAACTCTTCGGCCAACGCATCGAGGAAAGTGCGAAACACCGGCTCAATGGGAATAATCCGAAACTCCACTCCCAGTCGCGCGGCTTCCTCACGGGCATCTTCCACACTCATATCGGCCGTATAGCGTGATGGCATGGCGATCCCTTCAACTCGCTCCGCCCCAATAGCGTCGACCGCGATAGCCAGCGTCAGGGCCGAATCGATCCCGCCGGACAAACCGATCACCACACCTCGAAACCCGTTTTTATTGATGTAATCCCGGACACCGGTCACCAGGGCCTGGTAAACGCCGGCCAACATCTCCGGTTCCGGCTGCAGATCATCCGCCGGGAGGGGAGCCAAGCGGCCCGACTCGTCAGTAAAGTCGACAGGATAAAGCCCGTGACTGAATTCAGGGGCACGCCGGCAAACCACACCGGCCTTATCCATCACAAAGGAACCACCGTCAAACACCAGCTCATCCTGACCACCGACCAGGTTGACATAGACCACCGGTAAACCGGTCTCTTTTATCCGTGTTCTGACCACATTCTCCCGCTCCAGCACCTTGTTGGCATGAAACGGTGAGGCATTCAGATTCAGGATCATGCCGGCCCCGGCCGCCGCCGCCTGATTGACCGGACCGGGATTCCAGATATCCTCGCAGATGGTCAGCCCGACAGGGTAGCCTTTCACCTCATACACACAGGCGGCTTCACCCGGAACGAAGTAACGCTTCTCGTCAAAGACACTGTAGTTGGGCAGGTGTTGTTTGTAGTAGGTGGCAACGATGGCGCCGTCACGCAAGACTGAGGCTGCATTAAAAATACCCTCGGCGGTCCGGCACGGGTAACCGATCACGACATCAATTCCCTGGATCTGTTGCTTGATGATTTCCAGACCACGCAATACCCGATCATACAAACCGGGACGTAACAGCAGATCTTCCGGCGGATAGCCGGTCAGGGTCAGTTCGGGAAAAACAACCACGTCGCCGTGCAACTCATCCCGCGCCTGTAGACAGGTCTGCAGCACCATCTCCACATTTTTTTCAACCGCGCCCACCAGCAAATTCAGCTGGGCCATGACCACCCGCAGGACAACATTGGTGTTTTTCTGCTGACTCAAGCGTTTCACTCCTCACTACCGTGGCTAAAAACTTGTCTCATCCACGTCCCATCTGTCATGATGGACGGGAACTTCCGGCCCGGATTGTAGCGCGAAAACCTGACCATGACACTGATACGCATTCTTATCATCGCCTTCCTGGTGTGGCTGGTGCTGCGCTTGATCAAAAACAAAATTGATCAGCAGAACCGCAAACGTGCCGACAGTCAGGATCAAATCGCCACCATGGTGCGCTGCCGGCATTGTGGTCTGCATATCCCTAAACAAGACGCTGTTGAGTCCGCTAACCAGTACTACTGCAGTCAGGAACATCGCCGACTGGCGGAAAAGAATGACTGATTTTCATACAACCATGAGCGGAATATCCTCACTATTTGCAGCCGGGCCATGCAATCATTTCTGTTTTCGCCTATCCCCAGTACTTTCCAGGATGATTCTGTCCCCGGCAACTGGCGACTGCTGAAACTGCTGAATATTTACCGTCTGGCGCTGGCCGGGCTGCTCATCCTGCTGTTCGTTACCGATTACCTGTTTCCCCCGCTGGCCAGTCAAAGCAAGTTTTTGTTTGTCCTGTGCAGCGTGTTTTACTTCACTTCCGGCTTGCGATTTCACCGCCAACTCCGTCGCCGTGTGCCCCGCCTGGAAATACAGATCGTCAGTCACATCGGTCTGGATATCCTGATTATTATCCTGTTGATCCACGCCAGCGGCGGCGTGGACAGTGGTCTTGGATCTCTGCTGGTGCTGCCCATCGCCTGCGGCAGTATCCTGACCAAGGGACGTGCCGCACTGGTCCCGGCGGCGGTGGCCGCGATCATGGTCTTGCTGCAGGTGATCATTTCGGATGTCGGGCAACTGACCGAACACCCGCAATATATCCATGCCGGCGTACTGGGGCTGACCTACTTTGCCACCACGGTACTGGTTATCCTGCTGTCGCGCCGTTTGCGTGAAAGTGAGGATCTCGCCCGGAAAAGAAGTGTTGATCTGGCCAATATGTCCCAGTTAACGGAACACATTATCCAGCGCATGCAGACGGGCATTATCGTCATCGACGCCGGGAATGAGATTCGTCTGATCAATGAGTCGGCCTGGCACATGCTGGGAATGCCGGCCACCAGCAAAACCCCGCGCTTGAGTCAGGTCTCGCCGGAGTTGCACCGGCAAATCACCCTTTGGCAGGAAAACCCGGACCGCCTGTCGGAGGTGATCCGTCCCACTCCGACCCATGTGGACATCATGCCGCGCTTTGCCCAGGTCGGTAACGATGCCACCCAGGGTGTATTGATCTATCTGGAAGACACCTCTGCCATGACCCAACATGCCCAGCAATTACAGCTGGCTGCATTGGGTCGATTGACCGCCAGTATCGCCCACGAGATTCGCAATCCGCTGGGCGCGATCAGCCACGCCGGGCAATTACTCTCGGAATCGCCCAATCTGGATGACAATGATCAGCGACTGACGCGCATCATTGGCGACCACACCCAACGACTGAATACCATTGTCACCAATATCATGCAGATCAGCCGACGCAACTCATCCCACATTGAACGTTTTCGTCTCAAGCCGTTTGTGGAGCGGTGTGTCAGCGAGTTTCTCACCGGGCAAACCATCGATCCCGGCAGCATTACCATTCACATCGACCCGGAAGAGGTCGATGTCCGCTGTGACCCCAGTCACCTGCAGCAGATCCTGGTCAACCTCTGTGACAACGGTCTGCACCACGGCAAACCGAAATCCGGCACAACCCGTCTCCAGATCCGGGGCGGGGTGACACCGGAGTTTCAGCGCCCCTTTCTCGACATTATCGATAATGGTCCGGGCATCGCCGCCGAAGAAGTCCCGCATATTTTTGAGCCCTTTTTCACAACTTCACCAATTGGTACCGGTCTGGGCCTTTATATTTCCCGCCAACTTGCCGAATGTAATCAGGCACACCTCAATTATGTCGGACTACCGACCGGCGGGGCCTGTTTCAGAATTACCTTCCAGGACCCGAGACGCAATATTTACTAGCAGGTACAGCCTATGACAGCCAATGCCCACAAGATCAGCACCACTCTCATTGTGGATGATGAACCTGATATCCGGGAGTTACTGGAAATCACCCTCTCCCGCATGGGCATAGAAACCACCAGTGCGGCCGACCTGAATGAAGCCCGCCGCCATCTGGAAAAACAGCATTTTGATCTCTGCCTGACCGATATGCGTCTGCCGGATGGCAGCGGCATTGAATTGGTCCGCGAGATCCAGGCCTTGCACGCCAATCTGCCGGTGGCGGTGATCACCGCCCACGGCAACATGGAACTGGCCATTGAAGCCTTAAAGGCCGGTGCCTTTGATTTTGTCTCCAAACCGGTAGACCTGAATATCCTGCGTAATCTGGTGGAGACCGCGTTAAAAGTCACCGATACCAGTCAACCCAAAACAGACACCACCTCGGGTCTGCTGGGTGATTCTGATTCGATCAACGAAACCCGCAAGACCATCGAAAAGCTGGCGCGCAGTCAGGCGCCGGTCTATATCAGTGGCGAATCGGGCACCGGCAAGGAGCTCGTGGCGCAATTGATCCATGCGCAGGGGCCGCGCAGTGACAAGCCGTTTGTCCCGGTGAACTGCGGTGCGATCCCCACCGAGTTAATGGAAAGCGAGTTCTTCGGCCATAAAAAAGGCAGCTTTACCGGTGCGGTCAGTGACAAGCAGGGCCTGTTTCAGGCAGCCGATGGCGGTACCCTGTTCCTGGATGAAGTGGCCGATCTGCCTCTCTCCATGCAGGTCAAACTACTGCGCGCCATTCAGGAAAAGGCGATCCGCCCGATTGGCGCACAAAAGGAAACGCCGATTGATGTGCGTATCCTCAGCGCCACCCACAAGAATCTTGAACAACTGACCGAGGAGGGCCATTTTCGCCAGGATCTGTTCTATCGCATCAATGTCATCTCATTGCATGTCCCCAGCCTGCGCGAACGCCCGGAAGACATCCCGGTACTGACCCGGCATTTCCTCGATAAAATCGCCGCCGACTGGAAGAGCCAGCCGCCGGCGATCAGTCCCGAGGCAATTCATGCCCTGCAACACTACAACTTCCCAGGCAATGTCCGTGAACTGGAGAATATTCTGGAACGGGCCATGACCCTGTGTGAAAGTGATACCGTCCAGGTCAGTGATTTGCAACTCACTGTGGCCCGGCCCGCTGCCGCAAAGCCCGTGGTCAAACCGGCCGCCAATGAAGAAACTGCGGAAGACAGTGTGGTGATCAAGCTTGAACCCATGCTGGAGAACAAGGAACGGGAAGTCATTGAGAAGGCGCTGCAAAAAACCCGCTATAACAAAACCGCGGCCGCCAAACTGCTGGGCATCTCATTCCGCGCCTTGCGTTATCGTATCAAGAAGTTGGGTATCGACTAAGAGTAAACACAGGGAGTGATGCGCAATACCTAGCGCCAGTTTTGCAAACGACCGGTGCGTGATACCTGCACCTTGCCCTGCGGGTTGGTGCGCCCCAGTATCTTCAGGGCCAGTTCCAAATCATCCTGTTTGCCGCGCGTACCCAGCAACAAATTCGCTTTGTATTCGCCGCTGTTTTTGATCTGAATATTCCCGTCCAGATCAAGGGGACCGCCCTGATCCTTGAGCAGGATATTGCTGCCGTCCGGCATGGGTCGCAACACCATAAACAGATCACCGAACTCAAACGCCTGTGGCGCCGTCAGGGCTGCGGCATGCCAGATGACCTTGCCATCCACCACCAGTTTCTTGCCCGGGATGATCTCGGCATGATTGATATCCGCATTCACCGAACCGGATACCGCAAACGGCATACCATAGAACAAAGGCATAAAGGTCTGCACCGGCAAGCGGCCACGCACCGACTGCAAGGTCAGTTCACCGCCTGTCCCGGCCTGCACCTCGCCTTCAATGCGACCCTCCTTGCTTTCCAGGATCACGTCCAGCGCCAGTTTGCCGGTAAACAACTTGAGAATATGCATATCCCATTGCAACTTGCCCAGCGACAAACCGGCTATGCGTGTTTCCGCTGCGCCGCCGGCCCAAATGGTGCCGGTCAAGCCCTGCAGGTTCAGCACACGGCCGCGATCCATGGGCACAATAAATTTTGTATAGGCGAAGGACGCAGGGATACCGCTTACCAAAAAGCATAGATAAGAGACAAGGCCGATGGCAATAAACAGTACACCCCGTTTACCCGGTTTGATCTTTTTCATTCTGCCTCTATCAATATGCGTACGTTGACCCGCCCGCTCTCCGGCTGACTGTCGACGGTGAAATTACTGATATTCACACCATGACCGGACTGCAATTCATCCAGCCACTCTATCACGTGATCAAAGGGGGCCTTGTCGAGCCAGACCCGCACCCCTTTGGCGCCTTCCTGTTTGACATTCCGAATCGAGTCCGCGAGTTTTTTCCGCAGCGAACTTTCCACCAGCACCAGCAGTGAGCCACGGAAACGCCCTGCACCGCCGTTACCGCTCAGCCGGCGAATTTCCTGCGCGGCCTGTTGCATCTGGATCAGCTGTTGCTGTTTCTCTGCCAGTTCCTTTTCCAGACGTGTCGCCCGCCCCGCCAGCGGGACCCATAAAATTTGATACAGCAGAAAGACAAAAACGAACACCGCACCGCCAATCACCATGCGCCGTTCCCGGGGGTTCAAGCCATCCAGCCAGATCTTCAGTTTGCCGATGAGTTCGTTCATGAACCCTGCCCCTTGATTAGCATGCGTGTTTCCAGCCGATCCTTGCGCGAGGAAGCCGACTGGACCTCAACCTTGATATCGCTTTTTGCCGACAGGCGCTGTTTCAGGTCTTCCAGACCAGGCGCATCCTTGACCGAGAATTCCAGATCCATGCGACCATCATGATAGCGGATGGCCTTCATCTCCAGATCTTTGGTGGCGCCGAGCACCGGCGCCACGGCCAGTAACAGCTCATGGAGACCGGTGGTGCTCTTGCCGCTCTTTTTGCGCAACTCGAGCAGCTTGCCGACCATCTGGTCAAACGGTTTGATGACCTTGCGTTCCGCCGGGAAGGTACTGCGATAAAGCTGTTCCATCTGTTTATCCAGCGCCTTGATCTGTCTGTCCAGATGAATGCTTTCGTAATAGTTCAGCCCGCCCTGCCAGACCAGCCAGACCAGTAACAAGGCCGCTGCCTGATACCAGGGCCGAACATGTTTGCTGATGTTTTCCCGCCGGCTGTATTCGCCCTGCAACAGATTAACAGCGGCGGTTTCGTCATAATCACAGGCCAACAGCGCCGGCGCTTCCTGTTCATAGGTGTCTTTCACCACGGTGATGTCACCGATCTGCTCCGGCAGTTCACGCGTATCATCGGGGCGTACGATCAATTCGATATAGTCAGGCTGTTTTTCTGTTTCCTGTAATGCGGCCTTCAGCAACAGTTCCAGATTGGCGGCCTGGGAGGCAAAGCCGGTATAGCGACCGGTCCTGACCAGCATGCGTTCACCATCAATAAATACACACCAGGCCCGTTCCTTGTAAGGCAGGGCCAGGGCATCCGGCAACAGGCTGTGGGCCTGCAACCCGGCTGTTCTTAACACTGTCTGCCATTCCCGCATCCGCTCATGATCGATGACGGCCACACTGTATTTCCCCTCGACCGTGGTTTTGCTCAGGGCAAAGTGCAACTTGTCCACATCGTCGATGAGTTGATCTTCCACCGCATAGGGTACGGCATTTAACAGGCGCTTGTGGTTTCGGCCCGGCACGGCCACATCCAGCAGCAACACCTCTTCGGTTGGAATGGTGACGATCACCTGGGCATTGCCGGCTAAGGGAATCGCTGAGGAGAGATCACCCCGCATGATATTGCCCACCGGCCGACCGTTTTCCAGCACCAGCCAGGCGGCCCGATAGTTGCGCACAGCCGCGCCTTCTTCAGTAGCGGGTTGTCGTGCCTTGTCACTGGCTTCCAGTCTGATGAAAAGTTGGCGGGCCAAATCAGATCTCTCCCCACTTGGTAAAACTGCGTTGAATCACCTGCACAGTCCGACCGGCGCCCTGACCGGTGCGATGCAAAATACTGTTTAGATAAATTTTCATGCGGCCGTTACCGGCTTCAATTTTCAACATAAAATAGTCACTGCTTACCACCAGTCGCTCACTGATATTTTTTTTATTCTGACCGTTTACCCGGCTGTCGCTCAAAAACTCATCCACGCTTTCATACGGGTTGCGTCGTCCGCGATTTGAAATCTCGCGGTACAGCTCCCGGGCATTCTCATCACTCAGGTCCGGCACAATCATTTGCAACACCAACGGCGAGGCCACGGTATTCACATTGATGCCGGTCTCCTCCGGCAAGGCCGTGAGTGCAATATCGACACCCGGCTGCCCCTCGTTCTGGATGCTACCATACATTGCACCCACCTGGTTTCTGCGCGCCCCCACCTCTTCGGACAGCTCACGCAAATTGTACAGATGCATTAACTCGCTGGCACTGGTCATTTGGCGGTTGGCCGCCAGATACGGCGGGTCCAGAGTCAAATAGACATCATCATCCGCCCCATCCGCCGCAACACGACTGCCATCCGCATCCACCCAGTCAATGGTCTGCGAGGACAGCTCCGGCGGCAATCCTCGTAATGTCAGCAGCCGTGCAAAACGGTCGGCGTGAATTGATGTACCACTGATGGCCAGATTGTTCAGGTTAAACCGACCCTGCAAATCTTCAATTTGCACTTCCAGTACTGTGAACTCACCCACCTTGGGAATGACTGAAAGCAACCTGGTTTTCATCATCTGATTGTCAATATTGATCGAGTCCACCATGGCCCACGTGTCCTGTCTGGTGAAACTGTCTACATTATTGGTATCCATCAACAAGGTCCGTTTGGCCAGCTCTTCCCAGGCGAACAGGGCGATGTAACCCTGCTCCACATTGATGATATTGGTGGTGTGGCGCACATCCATAAACTGCCGGCTGACCATGGCCGTGGCGGCCACCGTGGCCAGAAACACAATCAATAACACGGTGACCAGTGCCACGCCTTTGTGCCGCCCGAAGTGATTCCATTGTGAAGTTATCTGGCGCATGTCATGAACTCACCGGCAAGACAATCAAACGACGCAGTTCACCATAGCCTTCCAGTTCCAGTTTGATCTCGATGGCATACGGCAAGGGGGTCGGCTGTTGGTTGGCCTGGTTGGGCCAGACATCATAGGTTTGCCCCTGCCGATCATAAAAGACCACCTGCAACTTGTTGACGTTTTCCAGCAACAAGACCTTGTGCGGCTCGGTCAACTGGGAACGATCCAGCACCGGCCAGGTATAGCGATAGAGTTTTTTCTCTTCATTGGCCGGCATGGCATAGGCCACCCGCTGCTGATAACCGCGGGGCAGGTTATTGGGATTGGGATGACCGGTGCGGGTAAACTCCAGCCGAATCTCGCCATAACCTTCACCGTCACCCAGCAGTTCATCGCGGCGTACAGTGTCTTCACGTATGGAACGGTTGGTGATCTGCAACAGGTCACGTTCCATATTCAGCACCGCCTTCTGAATGGCGATCAAGCGGTCCGAGACTTCATCGATGCGTTGCTGATCCGACAGGATTCGGCTCAATGTGCCATAGGCCAGCATGGCCAACAGACTGAAGATGGCGACCGCCAACAGCAGTTCGATCAGAGTAAATCCTTGACGAGTGGCGCGACCTGTCACCATCTACGGCGCTCCCATCAGGGTTTCAACCGTGGCCAGCGCATTGCCACTGCGCTTTTCATCGGCGTAGACGGAAATCTCCACCCGGCGCAAGCCGTTGATCTGAAAATTTATCCCCGACTCGCTGATGTTGATGTTGTTGTCTTTGGCGGTTTGCTTCCAGTACCACTCGCGGCCGAGCATTTTTTCCGTGCCCTTGACCTCATCCAGTGGCGGGTATTGGCGCTGCAGTTGCAGGTCGGCCAGACGATTCATGGCCACCCACTGGGCAAAGGTCTTGTCCTGCAGATACTTGGCGTTATAGGCCGAGGACGCACCGATCTTGATTGCCGCCACCAGACCAATGGCGGCAACGGCCAGGGCGACCATCACTTCCAGCAGGGTAAAACCACGCGGTCTGCGCTTCATCAACTGTCCTTATCCTTTAAGGTAATCTCGCCCAGCGCGGAGATATTCACCCGTAAATAATCCTCACCGCTCACCAGTCCGAGACGCAATTCAGTCTCGGTCATTTCGCCGCTGGAGAGGATATAAATGCGGGCAATGGTCGCCTTGTCATCTCCTTCCTGCAGATTGATCCGGGTTCTCTCCTGCAGCAGGGAAAGCTTCAACCGTTCCAGCGGGCGTGTGCGAAACAGCTTGTCATCAATCGGTGTGCGCTTAACGACAGCTTTGTTATCGACAATAGTCAATTCCTGTAACTCGAAGGAGTAACCGGTTTCCGTCAAAACAATCGCCCACTCCTCATTGCGAATAATGGCCTCGTCACGGGCCATCTTGATCAGGGTCACCAGTCGCTCGCCCTCCCGTTGCAGATGATCCGACTCATCTGTTTCGGGAAACGACAAGGTGGTCATACTGACCACGATCCCCAGTACGACCAAAACCACCATCAGCTCCAGCAGAGTGAAGCCGCGCTGACGTGTTGAGAAGGGTGACACCGGCAAGGACGGGATCAGTGTTCGTCGAGATTCCAGTTGCCGATGTCATCGTCACTGGGTTGTTTGTCCGGACCGAGGGAATAGATATCGATATCGCCATGGGTACCCGGACTCAGGTATTGATAGGGGCTGCCCCAGGGATCAACGGGGAGTTTTTTCCGTTGCAGATAACCGTTTTTGGGATAGTTTTTCATTTCATCACCACCTTCGGGTTTCTTGACCAGCGCTTCCAACCCCTGCTCGGTAGTGGGATAACTGTGGTGATCCATTTTGTAGAATGTGAGTGCGCTCTCGATAGAGCGAATTTCGGTCTTCGCGGTCGCGACCAGGGCCTTGTCCTGTTTGTCGGCCAGATTCGGCATCACCGCCGCCGCCAGAATAGCCAGAATGACAACCACGACCATGATTTCGATAAGGGTGAAGCCGGCCATGCGCGATGATGGAAGCCTTTGATTTATAATATTTTTCATAACTTGTGCCCTGAATTTTGCCCGAAAAGAAGCGAATATTTTTTATTGTACCTGAAAAAAACAGCGGGCCTGTAGCCCGCCGGGAGTGAATGTACTGTGAGCGGGGAAACGGACCTGTCTGCTTAGAACTGCAAACCGGGTCCGGGTTCCCTGTTTTTTGCTGTCCCCCACTTGTTGCAGGGTTCTCACCCCCCACCGGGGTGGGGGTGATGAGGAAAGTCACAGTTTCTGTTTGCTGATATGCATTACGGTGTACAGGTCTGTGTACTCCAGGTGCAAGTCTTGGTTATATCAACGGTTGTGTCACCATTTGTATCAATTGCCAAATCATAGGTACCGTCATTCTGGTAGGTAACCGTGGTGGTACTGCCGCCGCTGCCGGTCAAGGTCATCACGCCGGAGGTCGGTAAGTTACCTGAGTTGGGTATGGTAATCGGGGTGGTTGTTGCGACAGTAACAAAGCCATAAGTCGGATGATAAATATCACCGGTCATAGTCATGGTGGTATCGGTAGTACCTACGGTCATCGCTATGACCATGTTCCTCATCCGGTAGGTCTCATTGGCATTGTTGTCCCGGAAGTCCATGTTCATGGTCATGGAAAAGCTGCTGCCGGTTGCACCGGGCATGCCTGTCATCACCATAGTGCCGGTCAAGACAAACGATTCACTGCCCTCCGTAATGCTCATGGCATTGAAGGTATAGGTGGTCGAAGTCAGGTTACCGCTAAAGGACAACGAGCCATTTGTCACAGAGCCGCTATCACAATCCTTGAAATTGCTGAAAGATATGTAACCGCTCCAGTCGAAAGTCACGTCATCAATGCTCATGCTGAAGCTCATTGAGCCGCCGCAAGGACTATCTGTCGTGCTACCAGAGGTTTGTATCGCTGAGTTATAGGGAGAACCGGAAGAACCGGTACCGCCGTTTATCCGCAACTCTTCCAGAACGGGACTCAGCTGAATAAACGTTCTGAGAAACCCGGCCATCTGCCCGGTGTTGTTTGTGGTTGAACCACCTTCGGCGCCGGCAGCCAGATTGCCGCTGGGCGAAGCACCATCGATAGAGGTTTCAGCAAAATCCTGTGCGTTGGTGCCGGTGAGGGCTGCCTGGCTGGTGAGACCATCGTAATTGGCCGGGGCCGGACCACCGCCACCGCCGCCACCGCCGAGACAGGCTGTTAACAACAAAACCAACCCGCTCATTACTCCATATTTCATATATCGCATCGTCTTGTCCCTTTTTAAGTTGAGATTGTTCAATCTTGTCGTCTTGAAGACGTCTTGTAAGGCTAGCAAAGACATAGAAAAAATCAGCCCAAAATTGTGAACCCGATCACATTTTGCAAAGCCGGCCGGGGCAGCTCACCCGATGAGGTTACTCATATTCAGCACCGGCAACAGAATGGCCAGAACAATCAGCATCACCACCACCCCCATCACCAGAATCATGATGGGTTCCAGCATACCCATCAGCATGGCGGTGATGGTTTCCAGCTCCCGCTCCTGATTGGCGGCGGCTCGTTCCAGCATCTCTTCCAGTTTGCCGCTCACCTCGCCACTGCTGATCAGGTTGACCGTGATGGGCGGGAAGAAGCCACTGCGCTCCAGCGACTTGCCCAGGGCCGCGCCTTCCCGCACCCGCAGGGCGGCCTCTTCCACCGCTTCACGCATGGGGATGTTGCTGACCACCGCACTGGATATCCGCAGGGCTTCGAGGACCGGCACACCACTGGCGGCCAGGATGCTGAGAGTGCGGGCAAAGCGGGCGGTATTCATCCCCCGCACCAGCTTGCCCACCACCGGCAGTCGGAGCAGGAAGCGGTGATATTTGCGACGCGGCCCCGGTTGTTGCAGCAACTTCCCTATGCCCAAACCCGTGGCGAATAAACCGGCCAGCAAAAACAGGCCATAATTGCGCAGGAAATCACTGATGGCGATCATGACCACCGTCAGGGTCGGCAGCTTCTGGCCGGAACTGATAAAGACCTCGACCACCTTGGGCACCACATAGGTCATCAGACCGGTCACCACTGAAACAGCGATCACAGTCAGGATAATGGGATAGAACAGAGCCAGCTGCATCCGTTGTTGCAGTTGTTGACGGCTTTCTGTGTAGTCGGCCAGCCGTTCCAGCACGGCGTCCAGATGACCTGACTGTTCACCGGCGGCGACCGTGGCGCGATAGAGATCGGGAAAGACATGGGGAAAACTGCCCAGCCCTTCCGCCAGGGAGTGACCTTCCACCACCTTGGCCCGCACCCCCATCATCAGGCGCTTCAAACGCGGTTTATCGGTCTGTTTCGCCACCGTGGCGGTGGCCTCATCCAGCGGCAGGCCGGAGCGCGACAGGGTGGCCAGTTGTCGGGTCAGCAGGGCCAGGTCGGTGGCGCTGATTCCGCGCTGCATACGGAAAGAGCCTTGCCGCCTTGCCGACTCTTTCTGCGCCACCTCTTCCACGCGCAAGGGGATCAACCCCTTGTCCCGCAGCATCTGCCGGATCTGGCGCGGCGAATCGCCTTCCAGCAGGCCTTTTTTCTCTTTGCCGGCGCTGTCCAGCGCGGCGTATTCGAATGCACCCATAGTGGCTGTCTAGTCCTCGCGGGTCACGCGTAATACCTCTTCCAGAGAGGTCACACCCGCCAGAATACGACGTACCCCGTCCGCCCGGATCCCCGGGGAGTAGCGACGGGCGTATTTTTCCATTTCATGCTCACCGGCGCCGTCATGGATCATGCTGCGCAGCTGTTCATCCACTTCCACCAGTTCATAGATACCGGTCCGGCCCTTGTAGCCCAGCCGGTTACAGTGTTCACACCCCACCGCTTCGAAGACCACCGGCGGGTTGGCCGGGTCAACGCCGAGAATTTCGCATTCCCGATTATCCGGTTTGTGGGGACGCTTGCACTTGTCACATAACAAACGCACCAGCCGTTGCGCCAACACGCCGATCAGGCTGGAGGCGAGCAGGAAGGGTTCCACCCCCATATCACGCAGACGGGTGACGGCGCCAATGGCGGTGTTGGTATGCAGGGTCGAGAAGACCAGGTGACCGGTCAAGCTGGCCTGGACCGCGATCTCCACCGTCTCCAGGTCACGAATTTCACCCACCATCACCACATCCGGGTCCTGACGCAAAATGGCGCGCAGGCCGCGGGCAAAACTCATGTCTACCTTGGTGTTAACCTGGGTCTGGCCGATGCCGTCGATGTAATATTCGATGGGATCTTCCACCGTCATCAGGTTGCGTGAAGAGTTATTGAGTCGGGCCAGGGCGGCATACAGGGTGGTGGTTTTACCCGAACCGGTGGGGCCGGTGACCAGAATAATGCCGTGGGGTCGCTGGATCAGCCGATCCATCGTGTGTTGTGACTCCTGCGCCATCCCCAGGTGATCCAGTTGCAGTCGCCCGGCCTGTTTATCCAGCAGACGGAGCACCACCCGCTCACCATGCCCGGAGGGCAGCGTGGAAACACGCACATCCACAGCGCGACCGGCGATCTTCAGCGAGATACGACCATCCTGGGGCAGGCGTTTTTCCGCGATGTCCAGTTTGGCCATGACCTTGATACGCGAAATGATCAGGGGCGCCAGCGCGCGTTGCGGGGTCAGCACCTCACGCAGAATACCATCCACGCGCAGACGAATAACCAGACGGTTTTCAAACGGTTCGATATGGATATCCGAGGCGTTTTCCTTGACCGCCTGGGTTAACAGGGCGTTGATCAAACGAATAATGGGCGCGTCGTCTTCGGTTTCCAGCAGGTCTTCCGGTTCGCCCAGCTCCTGGGCAATGCTGCTTAGATCCAGTTCATCGCCCAGCCCTTCCATCATTTGCATGGTTTCGCCGGAGCGGGTTTCGTAATTTTGTTGCAGCAACTTGTCGAATTCCGTGCCGGAAATGACAGACAACTGCAATGGTTTGCCGAAGTGCCGTTGCAGCTCCAGCAGGGTTTTGCTGCTCACATCGTCACGGTGGGTAACAGAAACACTGACACCATTGACCTCGTGCACCAACACGCCGTGGCGACGGGCATAGGCGAAAGAGAGGGTGTGTTGGCCCTGTTCCTCGTCCTGTACTTCCTCTGGCAGATTGGTCACCTCTGTCGACACAGCCTACTCCGCGGGGGTTTCCGGTGGTTGCGAGATATCCGTTTTTCCCGGCTTCTCGTTCTCTTTGTCTTTATAAGGCGCAGGCAACTCCAGGAAATTCTTGATGTCCGGCAACAACGGCGCCGCTTCCTCATCCATCAGCCCCAGACTTTTTTCCCGCGCCGCCAGTTGTTGATCACGGATATAACGATACTTCTCATGGGTGACCCTGGCGTTGAAGGCCTCATCCTTGAGGATGGTCGGTTGCAGGAAGACCATCAGGTTGATCTTGGTTTTCGTGGTGCCGGTGGAACGGAATAACCAGCCCAGGATCGGTATATCACCCAGCAACGGCACCTTGTCTTCGGTCTCGGTAAGGGCATCTTTAATCAAGCCGCCCAGCACCAGGATCTGGCCATCATCCACCATCACACTGGTCTTGATGGAGCGTTTGGTGGTGATCAAGTCCACGGCACCGGCCTGGGTACTGATGTCGGAAATCTCCTGTTCCACATCGAGTTTGACGGCGTTGCCTTCATTAATCTGCGGTTTGATCTTCAGCTTCAGACCGATGTCCTTGCGTTCAACCGTAGTGAACGGGTTGGTGGTGCCACCGGTGGTCGAGGTGGTGGAACCGGTGATAAAGGGGACGTTATCGCCCACCACGATCTCCGCCTCCTGATTATCCAGGGTGACCAGATTCGGTGTGGAAAGAATATTGGTAGAGCTGTCCGCCTGCAGGGTATTGATCAGGGCGCCGACCCGGGTCGAACCGGTGAATCGTCCCAGTCCCAGGGTCAAGCCGTTGCCCAAACCGGCCGAAGCGGTGATATCCGGCGGCGTCTCCAGCAATTGTGCGAGCGCCGCCCTGCCGCCATCGTTAAAGCTGATGATGCCGGATGGGCGGTTGGTTGAGGTGCCGTCACCTATCCATTGCACACCCAGATTACGAATGGCGTTGGTGGAAACCTCGGCGATCACCGCCTCCACCGACACCTGGGCGCGGCGGATATCCAGTTTCTGGATCACGGTACGCAAGGAACGAAATACATCCGGTGGCGCGTTGATCACCAGTGCATTGGTGTTTTCATCCGCCTGGATGGTGATATCACCCGAGGCCGCCGGAGTGCCGGCAGCCTTCCCCTTGCCGCCGGCGACGCTCTTGCTGACCCCGGTCAACACCGGCACCAGGTCCTTGGCCACCGCGTTTTTCAGGTAGACGACGTGGGTATGGCCGCCGACTTCCATGGGCGTATCCAGATGACCGATCAGCGCCCTGATCCGCATACGCGATGCCACGGCGCCGCCCAGCAGGATGCTGTTGGTTCGTTCATCGGCGATCAGCTGTGTCCGTTCGGCCTTGGCCTTGGGGTCACGGCCTTCCAGTTGAGTGATCACCCGCACCACTTCGGTCGCCGAGGCATGCTGGAGGGGAATGACTTCGATCTCGTCACCCGTGGCCTGGTCAATCTTGCTGACAATAATTTCCAGCCTTTCGATATTGGCAGCGCTGTCGGAGATGATTAATACGTTGGAACCGGGATAGGCCGCCAGATGGCCGCGCTGCGGGACCAGCGGCCGCAGGATCGGCACCAGTTGGGCTGCATCCACATGCTTTACTTCCAGTACACGGGTCACCACTTCATCCCCGGGATTGCGAAAACCGCTGGTCACGGTATCGATAGAATCCTGTTTGGCATTCACTTCCGGCACAATCTTGATGGCGTTTCTGCCGGGAATCGCCGCATAACCGTGAATCTTCAACACAGAGAGCAGCACATCATAGAGGGCGTCATCCTTGATCGGACGTTTGGAGACAATGGTCACCTTGCCTTTGACTCGCGGGTCGATAATGAAATTCTTGCCGGTACGATCCGCCACCACTTCGATGACGGCGCGGATGTCCATGTCGGTAAAATTCAGGGCGATTTTCTGCTGCTGTTTTTTCGCAACCGGCATCGTTGTGACCGTTCCCTGCTGGGGTGCCGCCTGACTTGCGGGGAACACCATCATGCAAACTAACCCGATGATTATCGCTTGCCCTCCCGGCCTGGACGTCCCCTGCCTGATATACTTCTTCATCTTATTTTTCTCTGTCCTGTTTATTATCCTGCTTTCGGTCCGATTATTTGACTATCAGAACCTCAGTGCCACCATTTCGTTCCACAGTGAGCTGAATTTCCACATCCGAACTGAACTGCCCCAGTACCTCGGTCAACACACTGGGGTCATCCAGGGGATAACCGTTAACCTGGGTGATGACGTCGGTATTGGTGATCCCCAGGGCACGCATTATCTGTTGATCATTGTGTGAAAAGCGATACCCGGAAATTTGTCCATCATTGAATACCGGTTCAATCCGCACCTGCTGCATCAGCGCCTGCGGGTCCGATTTCATCATCTCGCGCATCTGGTTTAATTGGGGCGAGGCCTGCACAACACGCTGTTTGGCTGCCGGCGCAGAAGACCGGCTCGTTACCGGACTGGAGACTATTGCAGACTCAGGCAATTCATCCCGGGGCAAAAACAGGGTTTCATAACGACCGTTGCGCTCCAGGATTACCCGGTCCAAATAGATGGTGTGGACAACCGCACCGCCCTGAACTGTGTCACCGATGTGGTACAACTTTTCCCTGCCCGCATCTTCGATAATGGCAATGGCCTGTTGTGGGTCATCCGAGGAAAAGATACCGCGCAGCACCAGCCTCAGACTGGTCTTGGGTGCATTGATGGGCGCCTCCACCACCGGCGCCTGGGCCGTAACGATACCGAAAAGGTGTAAATCGGCCACTTTTTTCAAGCGGGGTTGTTGCGTGACGGCAGCTTGCGGAGCCGGTTGTATGGCGCGTGAATTATTGGCTGTGTTGCCGGGCGTAAGCATGAGCCAGGTCATATCCGAAGCCGCTGATGCAATCAGGATGACCAGCAACAGACTGGTCCAAAAGGGCGCCCGGGTCTGAATAGTCTGCCAGGGTATCGAGTTAAACTGCGACGCCCAGTCGATTTGCGTTAGTGTTTTATTCATCTTTCTGAACCATCACATCCTGACATTTCCCGGCTTCACCCCATGCTGTTTCGTCAGAGCCAACTCTGCCGGATTGGCTCGCGATGAAATAAAAATACTGATAATCAATAAGTTAACAAGTCTAGTTAGAAAATCACTTTAAATAAAGGCCTGAATCACACAATCCGGCAGAGGTGATTATTGCATGTCTGGCGCAAAGTGACATTTTTTGTCATAACCTGCCCACTATCACCCATCATGCTACGACAGCTTTGACTCCGGGAAGTTGAAAAAAAGTTCCAACGAAATCACAAACTGGCTATTTTTTCACCAAATATCAATTATAGAGATTGCCCTATCCCATTGATAAGACTATAGTAATGGCAGCCTCAAAAAATAAATAAATACACTTGAAGGCTGGAGGTTCCTGGCGTTGGCACATCACATGCACTGGATAATTCAAGCATGAATTGTCCCGGGTCAATGGTGTGCATACATATCAGACCTTCATTAACTTGTTCGGGAGAGAATTGCAAGGGAATGAGCTGAATAACATCATGAACCGAGATTTCACACCTACACAGTGTTTAGAAAGCAGGAGATCAAGCAATGCATAAATCAAAAGGTTTTACACTTATCGAATTAATGATCGTTATTGCGATTATCGGCATTCTCGCCGCTATCGCAGTACCGGCATATCAGGGCTATGTCAAACAATCACGTATCAGCGGAATGGTGGAAAATTTTGATAACGCCTTCCGTCTGCTGAAATCTTCAGGCGTGAGAATCGGCGGCGGCGGTATCTGCCCCGACGCGACCACGCTGTTGACACCAATTGACGACCTGAACGGTAACGCGAATCTGGCTCCCGGTGCAGTCAATGCCAGAAAATGCGCCATGGGCACACTGCTCAACGGTGCCGGTTTATGTATAACCCCGGCCTTTGGTTACCCCGGTACACCACCAACCCCCGGTATGGTTTCTATTGTTGACACCGGTGATGGTGATGGGTGCCCTGAATCAGGAGAAACCTGGACCATGACCCTGACTCCGCCGCTCGGTCTTGTAGCAGCAGACTTCCCCGGTGGTGCACCGGCGCTGACCAGATCATTCGACGTCGAATAAATCAAAGACGCAGGGGTAACAGGTAACTGTTACCCCTTTTTTACGTTATAGCGGTCAGAACTAGCAACAACCATTATAAGAAAGATCCGGATGGTTAACCTGTACATGTATCCAGGTATCGTCCTGTCCTTCACATAACCCAGAGATACTCGCCATGATACATATCCGCTCACTTAAACAGTACAAGGGGCTGTCACTCATCGAGCTGATGGTCACACTGACGATCATCGCCATTCTCAGCGGGGTTGGTGTACCCATCTATTCAAGCTACGTGCAGGAAGGGAGAATCACCGAATGCCGCAATGAAGTCGGTGCAATCAAAGTGGCGGAAGAGGAATTTGCTCTCAACAATAATCGATATATTGACGGGTTCATTGTTGCCGGAGGTTCCATGACTCTGGTCGACCCAGGCGCCTTGCAAGGCTTGTATATCCCGTCCTCCAGGGTAACAACTGTCGGCGTAACCAACTGTACCTATCAGGTTCAAGCAGGCGCTTGTGGGAATATTGCAAACTGTTTCCGGATCACGGCGACAGGTGTCAATGCCTTAAACGGCAAGGGCGTCGTGGTGAATGTAACCGGCCCCTAAATCGATTGTATTTTCGTTCAACCGTCTGTTTTTCCATGATTAATCGGATGTTTCATCCGGGATGATGTTGCTATAAACTCCTATATGGCATAAAGTTTTGTGTGGTATTCCACTCAAATAGACGGCTATTGCTGAACGAGTCCTGATATGGCGACACCGACAACAAAGATCCCCCTTAGCGGACTGGCCCGAAAACTGGTTCAGGACGGGCTGTTGAGTGAACCACAGGCGCAAAAAGCCCATGCCGATTCACTGGCTGAGAAAGTCCCGTTTGTTTCCTATGTTGTTTCCCAGAATCTGGCCAAAAGCAAGGATGTAGCCCAATCCGCCTCAGAGGAGTTTGGTGTCCCACTGCTTGATATCGATGCCATCGACATTGACCCGGAAATCACCAAGCTCGTAAAAGAAAAATTAATCAGGCAACACCACGCCCTGCCCATTTTCAAACGCGGCAATCGGCTCTATGTCGCCGTCTCTGATCCCACCAATCTTCAGGGGCTGGATGAAATCAAATTTCACGTCGGCATGACCACAGAAGCCATCCTGGTCCAGGATGACAAGCTGGTCCGTGCTATCGAACGTTCCATCGAGGCCAATGATACCAAGCTGACCGATCTGGGTGACTCTGACCTGGATGCCGTGGAGTTCGGAGAAGAGGCTGATCTTGACGGTGACACTGAAGAATCTGATGCCGATGATACGCCGGTCGTCCGTTTTGTGAATAAAGTGTTACTGGATGCGATTAACAAGGGCGCATCGGATATACACTTCGAGCCCTATGAAAAATCCTACCGGGTCCGTTTCCGGCAGGACGGTGTACTGAAAGAAGTTGCCGCTCCCCCTGTCGGTATGGCGCCGCGTCTGGCCGCCCGCATCAAGGTTATGTCCCGGCTGGATATTTCGGAACGCCGTTTACCGCAGGATGGTCGTATCAAGATGAACCTGTCCAAGAATCGCGCTATCGACTTTCGTGTGAATACCTGCCCCACACTGTACGGCGAAAAAATCGTACTGCGTATCCTTGATCCGGCCAGCGCCAAACTCGGTGTCGACGCGCTAGGCTTTGAACCGGAACAAAAAGAAATTTTTCTGAAAACGCTGCAAAACCCCTATGGCATGATCCTGGTAACAGGGCCGACAGGCAGCGGTAAAACCGTCACGCTTTATACCGGGGTGAATATTCTGAACCAGCCCGGTGTGAATATTTCAACCGCCGAAGATCCGGTTGAAATCAACATGCCGGGGATCAATCAGGTCAACATCAATCCACGTATCGGGCTGGACTTCGCCAAGGCCTTGCGCGCCTTCCTGCGCCAGGACCCGGACATCATTCTCGTGGGCGAAATTCGTGACCTGGAAACAGCCGAGATCGGCATTAAGGCCGCCCAGACCGGTCACATGGTGTTGTCCACGCTGCATACCAACGACGCCCCCCAGACCCTGACCCGTCTGGCCAACATGGGTGTCCCCCCCTATAACATCGCCTCTGCGGTAAGCCTGATCATCGCCCAGCGATTGGCCCGGCGTTTGTGCAATCACTGCAAAAAACCACTCGACCTGCCCAAAGAGGCACTGCTTGAAGAGGGTTTTACCGAGGCCGAAGTCAAGGCAGGCGTGCAGGTCTATGGTCCGACAGGCTGCGACCAGTGTTCTGACGGCTACCGGGGCCGGGTTGGTATCTATCAGGTTATGACGGTTTCAGAGCCCATGGGCCGCATTATCATGGAAGGCGGCAACGCGATGCAGCTTGCCGATCAGGCCAGGAAAGAAGGCGTCCCCGACTTGCGACAATCCGGTCTGAGAAAGGTCAAGGATGGCGTCACCAGCCTTGATGAAATCAACAGGGTAACGAAGGACTAATCAACAATGGCAACCAAGGCTGCAGTCAAGCAGAACACATTTTCCTGGGAAGGGATCGATAAAAGGGGTCAAATCGTTAAAGGTGAGATCAACGGCGCCAGCGTCTCACTGGCCAAGGCCATGCTGCGTCGTCAGGGTGTCAATCCGACCAAAGTTCGCAAAAAAGCCAAGCCATTATTCAGTGCCGGCAAGAAAAAGATCACGGCCAAAGACATTTCCATCTTCAGCCGCCAGCTCTCCACCATGATGAACTCCGGTGTACCGCTGGTCCAGGCGCTGGAAATTATCGGACGCGGTAACAGCAACCCCAGTATTCAGGATCTGATGGGCAGTATTCGTTCCGACATTGAAAGCGGCAGCAATCTTTCAGATGCCCTGAGCAAACACCCCATGCAGTTTGATGATCTTTTTTGCAATCTGGTGAGCGCAGGCGAACATGCCGGTATCCTCGACTCCATTCTGGACAAAATCGCCACATATAAGGAAAAAACCGAGGCGATAAAGGGCAAGGTGAAAAAAGCGATGGTCTACCCCTCTGCGGTTATTGTGGTTGCCTTCGCCATTACCGCACTGCTGCTATATGCTGTCGTGCCCGAATTTGCCAAACTGTTTTCCAGCTTCGGCGCGGAATTACCCGCCATCACCCAGTTTGTGATCGACCTTTCAAACTTTGTTCAAAAATGGATACTGGCAATACTGGCTGTCATCGTTGGTGCTGTCTACGGATTTATCCAGGCCAAACAACGCTCAAAAAAATTCAAACAATTTCTGGATCGCACCTTGCTGAAGGTACCCATCATGGGACCGATTCTGGTCAAGGCCGCTATCGCACGTTATGCGCGAACACTCGCCACCATGTTTGCCGCAGGTGTACCACTGGTTGAAGCCATGCAGTCGGTCTCCGGAGCGGTGGGCAATGTTGTTTATGGTGATGCAGTATTGAAGATGCGTGACGAAGTTGCCACCGGTACCCAGCTGAATGTCGCCATGCGACAAACCAGACTGTTCCCCAATATGGTGATACAGATGACCGCCATCGGCGAAGAAGCCGGTTCCATCGACACCATGTTAGGCAAGGTGGCTGACTTCTATGAAGAGGAAGTGGATAACGCGGTGGAAAGTCTGAGCAGTCTGCTGGAACCCATCATTATGGTGGTACTGGGCAGCCTGATTGGCGGTCTGGTCGTCGCCATGTATCTGCCCATCTTCCAGGTCGGCAAGGTCATGGGTGGACACTAGTTTCCGTCTATATCATTAATGAATATTGTCATCTTCCTGTCGCAAAACCCGTTTGCCTATATCCTCACCGTATTTATTCTTGGCTTGCTGGTCGGCAGTTTTCTGAATGTCGTGATCCTGCGCTTGCCGGTGATGTTGAAAAAACAATGGCACCGCGACTGTCAATTGTTTCTTGCTGAACATGAAAACCGGACGCTGGAAGAAACACCGGTTACTGAAAAGAAATTCAACCTTATCCTCCCCCGATCACATTGCCCGCAATGCGGACACATGATAGCCGCCTGGGAAAATATCCCCCTCATCAGTTATCTGTTGTTGAGAGGAAAATGCCGGAAATGCAGTACACCGATTTCTATCCGTTATCCACTCATCGAACTACTGAGCGGTTTGCTGAGCGTGTACGCTGCGTTACATTTTGGTTTTACCACGCAGGCCGCGACAACCATGTTGCTCGGCTGGGCGCTGCTCAGTCTGAGCTTCATCGACTATGATCACCAATATTTGCCGGACAATATCACCCTGCCCTTCCTCTGGCTGGGCCTGATTCTCAATCTGCAAGGCGTATATACCGACATCGAATCCGCCCTGATTGGTGCGATGGCAGGCTATCTAATCCTCTGGTCCATTTATCAGCTATTCAAGGCTGCCACCGGCAAGGAAGGCATGGGCTTTGGCGACTTTAAACTGCTGGCCATGTTTGGCGCCTGGCTGGGTTGGCAAATGTTGCCGGCCATCATTTTTCTCTCGTCGATTACCGGCGCCGTCATCGGTCTTGCCCTGATTGTGCTGAACAAGCAGGATAAAAACATACCCATTCCATTCGGGCCTTATCTGGCAATTGCCGGTTGGCTGGCTCTGCTATACGGTCAGGATATTAATCAGGCCTATCTGGCCTGGATCGCCCATTAAAACTTAACCGCCACAACTGAAACAGGTATGATGCGATGCCATGAAACTGGTAATCGGACTCACCGGCGGCATTGGCAGCGGTAAAACCACCGTCGCAAACATGTTTGCCGCATATGGCATCAATATCGTCGATATGGATGTGATTGCCCATGCCATCGTTGAACCCGGACAACCGGCACTGCAGGAGATTGTCAGTGCCTTTGGCGCCGAGGTGCTTGGCCGGGACGGCAGTCTGAACAGGCAACACTTGCGTAAACTGGTCTTTGCTGACCCCGCCAAACGCAAACAACTGGAAGGCATACTGCATCCCCGCATCCGTGCAGAAGCGCGTCATCAGGTGGACAAAGCAACTTCGCCTTACTGCATGATGGTTATCCCGCTTTTGTTTGAAACCGGGCAGAACGACCTCATCCAGCGTATCCTGGTGGTGGATACCACACCGGACCTGCAACTTCAGCGCACCATGCAACGCGATAATGCAAACCGTGAAGATGTGGAAAAAATAATCCGCGTTCAGGTCGATCGGAATGCACGTTTGGCCGGAGCGGATGATATCATCGAGAATCTCGGCGATGAAGCGGCACTGCTTGCCGGAGTCGAGGCCCTGCACCAAAAATATCTGTCGCTGGCCGAGCGCTGAAAACCCGACTCGATCATGGTTTTGTGTTCTGTGCGTTTACCTGAATTTCATTACAGGATAAAATCACGGGACACAAACGGACTGTAAAGTACAGTGGACAAAAAATTCATCACCTATGAACAACCATTGAATGAGCGCATAAGACTGTTCCTCAGGCTGGAGTATCTGTTCCAGCAAGTCGACTGGTCACTGCAGGGTGAATCACAGTGGCACAATCGCACCACCCTGTCCGCACTTGTCGATATACTGGAAATCCTCGCCCGCGCCGATGTCAAAACCGAGTTACTCAAGTATCTGGAAAAACTGACCGCCAATCTGTCCCGCCTGCACAATAATTCGGCCGTTGACAAACAACAGCTGGCCCAAATACTTGCACAACTGGAAGAAAGCCAACAAAATCTGTTCGGCACCAGCGGTCAGGTGGGGCAGGCACTGCGTGACCACCACATGATCAGCAGCATATTACAACGCAAAACCGTCTCCGCCGGAACCAGTCACGTTGATTTGCCGCTCTATCACGCCTGGCTGCAGCGTCCGGCGGATGAGCGCAGCCACACCTTGCAATCCTGGTTTGATGAATTGGCGATTGTCCGCAAACCAATCAAACTGACGCTGGAGCTCATCCGCACCAGTATTGAAGCACAGGCCTGCAAAGCGGAACAGGGATTTTACCAGTCAGCCCTGGATCCAAACCGTGCGATTCAGATGATTCGGGTCTTTGTCGCAGCGGATGTGCCCTGTTATGCGGAGATCAGCGGCGGCAAACATCGAGTCAGTGTCCGATTCATGGTTGAGCACGGCGCCGAACGGCCGACGCAAACAGATACCGATATCGAATTTCACATGAGCTGCTGCGCACTATGACTCATCATGTAAATTGTCCTACCTGTGGCAAACAAGTCGAGTGGAATCAGACACAAAAATGGCGACCGTTTTGTTGCGAACGCTGTCGTTTGATTGACCTGGGTGAATGGGCCGGTGAAGGTCATCGTATTGCCGGCCGGGAGACAATACCTGAAGAACAGGTTAATCCTGATAACAAGGATGACTAGAAGCAGTCTCAAAATGTCGCGAGCGCAGGTGATGCAAGGTAAATTGAACGAAAAAACGGAGTTTTGTACATGGATGTGCTTATTTCGCGAAGCCCAGGGATGGGCGAGAGCGAATGTTACACAGAGTAAATGAGCATTTTGAGTTCAATGTTAACGCCGCAGGACCAAGCGCAGCAATTTTGAGACCGCTTCTATTAATCAACCTGAAAATAATATTCAGCACGATGCAATTCGGCGTATAGATCAAGCAAGACAACCATGCGCCACTTCTTCCCGCCACTGCTGCACACCGGCAGCAGTACAGTTCCCTGCCACTTCCCGGACTCATCCTGCCTCGCAACAAATGTATTCAAGCCCATCTCCATTTTTTCCATGTTAAATTTCAGGGTGATACTTTTGATGTGTGTGTTTTCGTAACCCTCAGTGGTTATTTCCGCCTTAAAAGGCACAAGATATCGTACAGACTCAGCAAGCCTCAGATTTATCTTCCTTCCATCATGCCCGGCCTGACAGACTGACTTGCGCGGATCACAATCCGGTGTTGTGAAAAACTCAACCAGCATCTTGTCGCGTGATGTTTGCCAGAATTTATAATTTTCCACCCCAATGAAAACTGTGAATACGATAAAACCAACTGACACCAGCAAGGCAATAAACCATCGAAAATACTCATCCAGATATTTTTTGAACATCTCACTCACCACCAATTGCTGATACCAGCGATCCCTTGCCCCCCGGTCATGCGAGCCTGTGCCAGTGTGGCTTCCGACATACCGCCCAGCGCATAGACCGGCATGGCGGCCATTTCAGTCAAGGCATTGAATGCCGCCCAGCCCAGATTGGGTTCGCCGGGATGGCTGGGTGTGGGTAACACCGGTGAGACCACCACAAAATCCACATCCAGTGCATTCGCCTGCTGCATCTCTTTTTCATTATGTACGGATGCCGCCAGCCAGACATCCTTGCCCACCGGTCGTTGTGTATACTGCATCAACCGTTTGCTGTTGAGATGGACACCGTCGGCATTCAGTCGCATGGCAATTTCAGGTGAAGTATTGATCAGCACGCGGGCGTCATATTCGTGACATAACACCACTGCCCGCTGCGACAACTCAGTCAGCATCTGTTGCTCCATATCACCGGCACGTAACTGTACCAGTCGAATCCCCTGTTGCAGTGCGCCCCGCAAACGCTGTGCAAACTCGTTCAGGTCATGAAATTTACCGCTGATCAGATAAATGGACGGCAGTTGCACCGCCTTGATGATCGGTCGGTTGGCGGCGGGAAAGGTATAGTCATTCAGGTGATCGATATTAACCCAGACAATCTCCTGTCCTTCACGACCATGGGCGTCACCGTGCCAGTCTGTCACCCGATGCACATCGAGCAACACCTGTTTGTCAGGGTAGTGATAAGGAATGCGTATCAATGGGTGGGTGGCGGTGACGTGCAGGGCCAGCTCTTCATCCAGTTCCCGTTGCAGAGCGGTGAGTACCGTCTCGCCGTGTTCGACTTTGCCACCGGGGAATTCCCACAATCCCCCCTGATGCAGGTGATCGGCCCGTTTGGCGATCAGGATCTCTCCCCGCTCATTTTCGATGACACCGACAGCAACATGCACCACCTGTTCTGTCATGTTGATTACTCGTGTTCAGGTCCGGTATTCGGCATTGATCTTGACGTAGTCATAGGAAAAATCACAGGTCCAGACTCTGGCAGATGCGCTGCCGCGATGCAATTCGATCCGGATCGGGATATCGGTTTGCGACATCACGCGCTTTCCCTGCTCTTCGGTATAGTCTGCGGCGCGACCGCCCTGGCGGGTAATACAAACATCCCCCAGGAAAACTTCTATGGTGCTGACATCAAGATCATGAACACCGGCACGACCGACTGCAGCAAGAATGCGTCCCCAGTTGGGATCGCCGGCAAAAAAGGCGGTCTTGACCAATGGTGAATGGGCAATCGTATAGGCCACTTGCAGACATTCCGCTTCAGCGTGACCGCCATTGACTTCAATGGTAATGAACTTTGTTGCACCTTCTCCATCACGCACCATGGCAATCGCCAGTTCCTCGCACAAAGCACTGACCGCCTCAACAAAACGCTGGTAATCCTTGCTGCTTGCCGCATCTATGACGGCGCCGCTTTTACCGGTGGCCATCAGGATACAGGCATCATTGGTCGAGGTATCACCATCCACGGTGATACGGTTAAATGACTCGTCCACGGCCGACTGCAATGCCTGGTGTAACAACTCCGGCGCCAGACAGGCATCGGTGGCAATATAGGCCAGCATGGTCGCCATATCCGGCCGGATCATCCCCGAGCCTTTGGCGATGCCGGTAATGGTCACGGTCTTGCCCTGTAATTCAAACTGGCGCGACAGACCTTTGGCAACCGTGTCAGTGGTCATAATGCCATACGCGGCATCACCCCAACCGTTTTCATCCAGCTTGCCTAGCGCGGCGGGAATTGCATCACTGATTTTATTCACCGGCAAAGGCTCACCTATCACCCCGGTGGAAAACGGTAACACCTGCTCAACTTTACACTGCGTTGCCTCCGCAACGGCCTTGCAACAGGCAACGGCGGCATCCATACCCGGTTGACCGGTGCCGGCATTGGCATTGCCGGTATTTACCAATAAATAACGGGGTACGGTTTGGTGAAGGTGTTTGCGCGCCACAATGACAGGTGCGGCACAAAATGCATTACGCGTAAACACGCCTGCTGCCGTGGTGCCTTCGGCAAGTTCAAAGACCACCACATCGCGACGTTCGGCCTTTTTAATCCCGGCACAGGCGGTGGCAATACGGATACCTTTGATTGGCAACAACCCTGCAAGAACAGGAAACTTACTCATCAGTCAGCCCCCGCTGCGATCAGGCCAAACGGCCGTGACATTGTTTAAACTTTTTACCCGAACCACAGGGACAGGGTTCGTTGCGACCGACCTTGCGGCCATCCCTGACAAACGGGGTATGGCTGTCGTCTTCCGGTTGACTGAGCACCCCCGCTTCCGCATGCTGGAATTCCATGTTGGCATCAGCACGGCGACGACGCGATTCCAGCGCTTCGACATCGGATTCATCGCGGATCTGCACCCGGCTGAGAATACCAATGACATCATGCTTGATGCGACCGAGCATCTCGGCAAACAGATCGAATGATTCGCGTTTGTATTCCTGCTTCGGATTTTTCTGCGCATAACCGCGCAGATGTATCCCCTGCCGCAAATGGTCCATGGTTGCCAGATGGTCTTTCCATTGGGTATCCAGGACCTGCAACATCACCTGCTTTTCCACCATCCGCAGCACATCAGCGCTGACCTCTGATTCCTTGCGCCGATAATTTTCTTCCAGCTCTTCCAGGATCCGGTCCCGCAGGGTCTCTTCATGTAAATCTTCATCTTTATCCAGCCACTGGCGAATCGGCAAACGCAGCAACAGCTCGCCTTCCAGCGCTTCTTCCAGGCCGTCGATATCCCACTGTTCCTCGATACTCTGTGGCGGAATATAGCCGTCAATCAATTCATTCAATACATCATAGCGAACGGCATTAATGGTCTCTGATATATCATCCTGAGCCATCAGCTCGTTGCGCTGACTATAGATGACCTTGCGTTGATCATTGGCCACATCATCGTATTCAAGAAGTTGTTTACGTATATCGAAGTTGTGACCTTCCACCTTGCGTTGGGCATTCTCAATGGCACGACTGACCCAGGGATGTTCAATGGCCTCGCCATCCTGCATACCCAGTTTGGACATAATCGCAGAGATGCGTTCCGAGGCGAAAATACGCATCAGGTTATCTTCCATGGAGATAAAGAACCGGCTGGAACCGGGATCACCCTGACGTCCGGAACGGCCGCGCAACTGGTTATCGATACGGCGTGATTCATGTCGTTCAGTACCGATGATGTGCAAACCACCGGCTTCCAGCACCACCGCATGACGTTTTTCCCAATCCTCACGCAAGGCCGCCAGTTTCTTTTCATCGGGATTATTCAGAGCGGCGATCTCCGATTGCAGACTGCCACCCAGCACAATATCAGTACCACGACCCGCCATGTTGGTGGCAATGGTCACTGCACCGGGTCGACCCGCCTGGGCCACGATTTCCGCTTCACGGGCGTGTTGCTTGGCGTTCAGGACCTCGTGTTTGATCTTTTCCTTGCTGAGATATTTGGAGAGAAACTCTGACACCTCAATGGAAGTGGTACCTACCAGCACCGGTTGTTTGCGCACCGTACAGTCCCTGATATCTTCCAGAATAGCGGCAAATTTTTCCCGCTGAGTCAGGTACACCAGATCCGTCATATCTTTGCGGATCATGGGGCGATGTGTCGGGATTACCACTACCTCCAGACCATAGATCTGCTGGAATTCGAAGGCCTCGGTATCGGCCGTCCCCGTCATGCCTGACAGTTTGTCGTACATGCGGAAATAGTTCTGGAAAGTAATAGAAGCCAGCGTCTGGTTTTCGTGCTGGATGGGTACACCTTCCTTGGCCTCAATAGCCTGATGCAAACCGTCTGACCAGCGACGGCCCGGCATGGTCCGGCCGGTAAACTCATCCACAATCACGATCTCGTTATCCTGAATGATGTAATCCACATCAAGGGCAAACAGCACGTGGGCGCGCAACGCTGCATTCACGTGGTGCATCATGCCGATATTCGTTACGTCATACAGGCTTTCCCCTTCCGCCAGCAAGCCTGAGTTACTCAGCAGCTCTTCAACATGCTGGTGGCCTTCCTCGGTAAGGTAAATCTGCTTGTTCTTTTCCTCGACAGAGTAATCACCGGGACCGTCTTCCACTTCCTGTTTAACCAGCTTGGGTACCAGCTCATTGATGCGGTAGTAGAGTTCCGAACTGTCTTCTGCCGGCCCCGAGATAATCAGCGGTGTTCTTGCCTCGTCGATGAGGATCGAGTCCACTTCATCCACCACGGCGAAATGCAGGTCACGCTGAACCTTCTCATCCAGACTGAAGGCCATGTTATCGCGCAGATAATCAAAGCCGTATTCGTTGTTGGTGCCATAGGTGATGTCAGCGTTATAGGCCGCTTGTTTGTCCTCATGGTTCATGCCGGAAATCACCACACCCACCGACAATCCCAGGAAGTTATACAGCTTGCCCATCCAGCCTGCGTCACGCTGGGCCAGATAGTCATTAACGGTAATTACATGGACACCACGACCGGTCAGGGCATTCAGGTAGGCAGGCAGGGTGGCGACCAGGGTTTTACCTTCACCGGTCCGCATTTCGGTGATTTTACCGTTGTGCAATACCATCCCGCCGATCAGCTGTACATCAAAGTGGCGCATCCCCAAAGCTCGCTTGCCGGCCTCACGCACAACGGCAAAGGCCTCCGGCAACAGATCATCCAGCGATTCTCCGCCCGCCAGCCTGTCACGGAATTCTGCAGTTTTGTTCTGCAATTCCTCATCCGTCAGAGGAATCAGGGTCTCTTCCAGTTCATTGATGCGGGCAACGGTCTTGCCCATCTGTTTTACGAGCCGATCATTACGGCTGCCAAAGATCTTTTTCAGGACTGTGCTAAGCATGAGAGTGCAGGATTTCTCCATCCATTTCGGTGCGCCTGTTTGCCAGGGCTGATTATTGTAAAAGGCGCTATTCTACAGTGCCTGACGTCATTTGTCCGCTACAGGCGGCGATTGTTCCTCTCGCACCGTAATAAGGCCTGTGGGCCCGATTTCGAGCGAGGTATCCGGGAAATCCTGACGGGTCAAATCGCCCATGAGAAGGGCTGCCTTGTGCCGACTGTCCAGTTGTGGGCCGTTTGGCCGGATCTGGCGGGTGGAGATGATGCGTCCATCCAGAAAAGTCCCGTCCTTGCCCAAATTAGCCACCAGAATCGGCGCCAGCCCCCGGTGTCCGCTGACGTTAATACCCCAGTAGGTGCAAAAATTCCCCAGACTGTAAGCGATCAGGCGCTGCTTGTAGAGCTCCAGCGCCCGGGGAACGTGCGGCCCATGGCCAATCACCAGATCCGCCCCGGCATCAACCACAGCCCGGGAGAATGCCACCACATCACCCCGGTCTTCGCCGTAATAGACTTCCTTGCTGAAGGGTATGCGCAGTACGTCCTCTCCTTCGCCGCCACCATGGAATGAGACAATCACAATGTCATGTTTTCCGGCCAGCTCACGGACCTGTTCGACCGCCGCCGGAGTGTCCAGCATGTCATTGGAACCACCGAACGGGGCAAAGGCGATCACAGCCACGCGCAAACCCTTCACGGTCCAGCTGGCCACATCTCCCAGCCGCCCGGAATGTCGAATACCGGCATCAGCCAGCACGCGCATGGAGTTGCTCCGCCCGGTTTCACCAAAATCCCGTGCGTGGTTATTGGCCAGACTCATCACGTCAAAGCCGGCCCGTTGTAAATACTCCACAAATCTTGTCGGTGTACGAAACAAATAGCAGGATTTCGGATTCGGACACTTCTTCACCGGCTCTCCACCGTCCAGCAACACACCTTCGAGATTGCCAAAGGCTACATCCGCTTGTTGCAACAGGGGTTCGATATCCACCAACAGGCCGACCCCCGTTTCTTCATCATGGGTCTTTCTGGGAAAATCCGTGCCCAGCATAATATCGCCCACAGCGGCGATTTGCAGACGGACGGGTAGTGTTTTCTGCTCCGACGGCTGAGTAACGGTGGTGGTACAGGCACTGCTCAGCAATAACCCGATACCGGTCAAGAACACCAACAACCCGCGGCCTGGAATTGGGAGATTGTGTTTACAGCACAAGCTTTTGCCACCCCTGAATAAACTCAGCCGGCAAGGTTGCCGGCTGAAATTTCCACACCTGTGTGAAACAGGTTAAATATATTAGTTCGAAGCGTGAATATAGCTCTTCGGATCCACATGGCGACCATCACGAATCACTTCAAAATGGACGTGCGGCCCGGTTGAACGGCCGGTCGTACCCATCTTGGCAACAACCTGACCTTTTTTAACGGTCTGGCCGACTTTGACAGTATTCTCACTGTTGTGACCATAGCGGGTGAAGTAACCATTACCATGATTGATTTCCACCAGATTACCGTAACCGGAACGACGTCCGGAATAGGTCACAACACCGGCGGCCACCGCCACAACGTCAGACCCCATCTTGCCGGCAAAATCCACACCGGAGTGGTGTACACGACGGCCGGTGAACGGGTCGGTACGCAAACCAAAGTAGGAAGAAAGCCAGCCACGGGTCACAGGGCGACCGGTGGGGATAACTTCAGCTTGCAGATTACGGGTCATCAGCATGGTTTCCAGCACACTCAGTTGCTGGCTGCGATCACGGATTTGGGTAGACAGATCATTTAACGATTTCACGAAATCCGGAACGCTCATTTGGTTACCGTGAATATCGTTGGACGGTCCACCCTGTGCAGGCGGCGCATCGAAATCGAACTCACCCTTGTCGAGTTTGGCCATCTTGGTAAGACGTTGTCCCAGCGCATCCATTCGGATGACGTGGGCCTGAAGCTTGCCCAGACGCAGGGCCAGGGCATTCATATTCTCATCCGCAACACGCGTTGCTTCATCAATTTGCAAGCGTTGGGCATCCAGTTCTGACTGCATGGCGACTGCCATATCATCCGGATTTGCCTTCATATAGGTAATACCCATGTTGTAGCCGAGATACATGAAACCAACGGGCAGGAGAAGAAAAACACTTAACACCAGAACAACGACTTTTTTCCTGCTCAGGGTCATAAGCCCTGTGCAACCCTTATTTCTTGTCATCAGTACAATATTCATACCTATTGATACCTTTCTTGCTTAAATTTCTTCTTATAGTATGTATCGGCTGTGCTATTAGCCGGTTTAGTTTTTTTGACTTATTCCACCTGTCCGGCAGATTTTCCTATACTATCGCATTTGAAATCCGCCTCAACCCCTTATCCTGAATGAGAAAGTATGGATTCAATCAGCTCAATATACAAGCTTCTAACACAGAAAAACCGTGATCTTGAGGACTTGGTCACGCGAGTCAAGCTTCTGAAAAGACAGAATTTTCTGCTCCGGGAGTGCCTGCCTGAAACGATCCGTGACCATTGTGTTTTCATACCGGTATCGGATTTGTCGCTGACGATACTGGTGGACTCACCACTTCAGGCCACACAATTAAAATATGAAGCCAGAAATATAATCAATAAAATCAAAGGGATAAAAGGGTTTCGGACAATTCAATCGATCAATATAAAAGTTGATCCCATGCAGGTGAAAGCAAGGCCGGTAAAGCCCGCCGCCATCAATACGCCCATTCCAAAATCGGAAAGCGGCAGTCGTTTGCTGGCTGCGTTATCAGAAAGTGTTGATGATGCGTCACTCAGTGAGGCATTAAAAAGGCTTTCCCGCAATCTGCAAGAAAGCCATTAATCATTTTAAGTGTACTATGTTCAGGTAATCTGAACCGGCTGCATGAACGAAATGGGTGACTGCTTTTCGTCTTCGAAGGTAACCAGTTCCCAGGCGTCTTCTTCGGCCAACAGCACCCGCAGCAGATTATTGTTCAGGGCATGTCCTGACTTGTGACCACTGAAGGCACCGATCAGGCTGCGACCCAACAGATACAGATCACCAATGGAATCGAGGATTTTGTGTTTCACAAACTCGTCCACATAGCGCAAACCGTCTTCATTCAGTACCCGGTAATCGTCCAGTACGATGGCATTATCGGGACTACCGCCCAAGGCCAGGTTGTTGGCGCGCAGGGTTTCCAGTTGATTCATAAAACCAAAGGTGCGGGCGCGACTGATTTCCTTCACAAAAGAGGTGGTGGAGAAGTCAATTTCAGCCGCTTGGTAGCGGTCCTGGAAAGCCGGATGCTGGAAATCGATGGTAAATGACACTTTAAAGCCATTGTAAGGCTCGAATTGCACCCACTTGTCGCCGTTTTCGACTTTGACAGGGCGCTTGATCCGGATAAAACGCTTGGGTGCATTCTGCTCCTGAATACCCGCAGACTGGATCAGGAACACAAACGGGCCGGCACTGCCGTCCATAATGGGCACTTCCGGTGCATTCAGGTCAATGTACGCATTATCAATGCCCAAACCCGCAAGTGCAGAAAGGAGATGTTCAATGGTCGAAATACGAACACCATCTTTAATAAGTGTAGTGGAAAGAGTGGTATCACCGACATTCTCGGGAGTCGCTGGGATATCAACCGGGACATCCAGGTCCACTCGGCGGAAGATAATCCCGGTATCCGGCATTGCGGGTCGTAATGTTAGGTAAACTTTTTCTCCAGTATGCAGGCCGACACCGGTCGCCCTGATTACATTCTTCAGCGTACGTTGTTTAATCACCCGAATTCCTTCTTAATTTCTCAAAGCGTCAATTATTGTCAAGCAAAAAAGGGGCCAATTATGCGTGATGTCGACAGAATAGCCAAGCTTTACCATCAAAAAGATTAGAACACGCTTATCATTTTGGCAACTTGCCTCATTTTAGCGACATCACGGGTAAAAACTTTAATCAACACTTTTCAAAGTGTGATCCCGTTTTAAATCCCCAATTTTGCTATCAATTAATCAGCCTGACGCCGCAAAAATGCCGGGATGTCCAGGTACTCCATACTGTCGCCATCACCCCTGTACTGTTCGGAAGCCACTTTGTTGCGAATAATGGTCGGGCGATCCAGCTGGCCGTAATCAACTTCACCACTGCTGTTCTTGTTGACCACCAGTTTGACCGGTTTTTCACCGGCCGCACCGCCATAACCCAGACCTGTCGCCACCACGGTGACACGAAGCTCATCAGACAATTGCGGGTCAATAACAGTTCCCACTACCACAGTGGCATTTTCAGAGGCGTATCCTTTAATAATGTTACCCACCTCTTCGAACTCACCGATAGCCATATCCATACCGGCGGTGACGTTCACCAAAATACCGCGGGCACCAGACAGATTGACATCTTCCAGCAATGGGCTGGCTGCCGCCGCTTCCGCCGCTTCACGGGCACGGTTTTCACCACTGGCCCGACCGGAACCCATCATAGCCATGCCCATTTCTGACATAACTGTCCGGACGTCGGCAAAGTCGACGTTGATCAGACCCGGGCAGGTAATCAGTTCGGCAATCCCCTGCACCGCACCCAGCAAGACATCATTCGCCGCCTTGAAAGCATCCAGCAGGCTGATCTGCTTGCCCAGTACGCTGAGCAACTTTTCATTCGGGATGGTGATCAATGAATCCACATAGGTTCTCAATTCCTTGATCCCTTCCATCGCTACATCCATCCGCTTCTTGCCTTCAAACGGAAACGGCTTGGTGACAACCGCCACTGTCAGGATACCCATTTCCTTGGCGATCTGCGCCACGATCGGTGCACCACCGGTGCCGGTACCGCCGCCCATACCGGCAGTGATAAAAACCATATCCGCACCCTGCAGGATCTCCTGGATGCGTTCCCGATCTTCCATCGCCGCCTGGCGACCGATTTCCGGATTGGCGCCTGCACCCAACCCCTTGGTGATGTTACTGCCCAGTTGCAAAACGGTTTTGGCAGAACTGTTCTTCATCGCCTGCGCATCGGTATTGGCGCAAATAAAATCCACGCCATCAATGTTTTGTTTCACCATGTGTTCAACGGCATTACCGCCACCGCCGCCCACGCCGACTACCTTGATTACAGCATTCTGACTGTAGTTATCCATCAGTTCGAACATCTTTGCACCCTCCTCACCGACAACCAATGATTAAGTTAAATTAAATTAAAAATTCCCTTGAAACCAACTCTTCATGCGATACATCACACCACGCATGCCGCTCGACAATCTGGCTTCAGATTCCCGTAATGCCCGATTTTGATAACCGAACAACAACAAACCTACTCCGGTGGAATGGATGGGATTGCGCACCACATCCACCAAACCCGTTACATACTGTGGCAATCCCAGTCGCACCGGCATATGGAAGATCTCTTCCGCCAGCTCCACCACACCTTCCATCTTGGCACTGCCACCGGTTAACACCACACCGGCGGCACACAGATCTTCAAAGCCACTGCGTCGCAACTCTGCCTGCACCAGTGTAAACAACTCTTCATAACGCGGTTCCACCACTTCGGCCAGAGTCTGGCGCGCCAGTCTGCGTACCGGCCTTTCACCCACACTGGGTACCTCAATGGTTTCATCCGGACTGGCCAGTTGGGTCAGTGCACAGGCATATTTAATTTTGATCTCTTCCGCGTGTTGGGTCGGTGTGCGCAACGCCACCGCGATATCATTCGTCACCTGATCCCCGGCAATGGGAATCACGGCGGTGTGGCGTATCGCCCCTTCGGTGAAGACTGCCAGATCAGTTGTCCCGCCGCCGATATCCACCAGACAAACACCCAGTTCTTTTTCATCTTCGGTCAACACTGAATGGCTGGACGCCAGCTGTTCCAATATGATGTCATCCACTTCCAGACCGCAACGGCGTACACACTTGATAATGTTCTGTGCCGCACTTACTGCGCCGGTCACCATATGTACCTTGGCTTCCAGTCGCACACCGGACATACCGATAGGTTCACGCACCCCTTCCTGGGTATCAATGATGAATTCCTGCGGCAGGATGTGCAGAATTTTCTGATCCGCCGGGATGGCCACCGCTCTGGCGGCATCAATCACCCGTTCCACGTCCGCGCTGGAAACCTCTTTGTCACGAATCGCCACGATACCGTGCGAGTTAAGACTGCGGATATGACTGCCGGCGATTCCGGCATAAACAGAGTGGATCTGACAACCGGCCATCAACTCCGCTTCTTCCACCGCGCGCTGGATAGACTGTACGGTGGATTCGATATTCACCACCACGCCTTTTTTCAAACCGCGTGACGGGTGCGATCCCAGGCCGATGATTTCCACATCACCATCCGGTGTAATCTCACCGACAATGGCCACTACCTTGGATGTACCAATATCCAGTCCAACGATAAGATTTTTTTCCGCTTTTTTAGACATAATGTCTTCTCCCGAGCTTCCGGCTCAAATCTCGCTATTTCCGCTTGATGGTAAAACCATTGGTATAACGCATATCCACTCGCTCAATGTTGTCCCCTTCAATCGCCAGGACACCCGGATAGATACGCACAAACCGTTGCAGCCTTTGCATGGCTTCATTTCGACCCAATACAAGTTTGGTTCCATTATTCAACCAAACGGTCAACGCCCGTCGGGCATCCATATCCACCCGCACCGTTTGCAAATTGACTTGCAATAAGGCTTCCCGCACCGCGATAAAGTTACTCAACAGTTGTTTGCTTGCCCCTTCCGGACCACTCAATACCGGCAATCTTGACGGATAGCTTTGTTCTGCCGGATAAAACAGTTCACCGCGTTTGTTGACCAGCCCGCCCGACTTCCACAGCGCAACCGGTTCCTGTTCCACGATACGGATGGCCAATACATCCGGCCAGACCCGCCGAACCACCGCCTTGTCCACCCAGGGCAAGGCTTCCACCTGTTGTTGTATCTGTTTGACATTCACACTGAAGTAACCCGCATCAATGGTGCCCAAAGCGGTCTGCAACATGGCTTCAGTTACATGCGTAAAACTGCCTTGCGCCTTGATCCTGTTAATGGGCAACAAATCCGGACGACTCAGGGTCTGCACCAGCATGAACACAGCACCAAGCACTACAACCAGGATCAGTACCTTGCGCACAACACGCAACAGCGGACCCCAGTCTTGCCGGTCCTGTAAAATCACTGCCTGTTGTGTTGCTCTGCCCATGTTCAGTACTTCGCTCTGTTAAGCCATCGATTGTTGCAAAATCCGAATCACCAATTCATCAAATTCAATACCGGCGGCTTTTGCCGCCATCGGCACCAGTGAATGGTCCGTCATACCCGGCAAGGTATTCAGTTCCAGTATCCAGGGTTCACCCTGTTGATCAACAAAGATGTCAACCCGTCCCCAGCCGGATGCGCCCATGGCGTTAAATGTTGCCCTGGCCAGTCTTTGTAATTGTGCTTCGGCATGTTTATCCAGACCGCAGGGGATGATGTAGCGGGTATCATTTGATTGATACTTCGCTTCATAATCATAAAAGCCATGTGGTGTCTCCAGTCTGATCGCGGGCAAGGCCTCGTCACCGAGGATGGCCACAGTGAATTCCTGTCCCACGATCCATTGTTCCGCCAGCACGGCCCCTTCGTATTCAGCGGCGAGTAACCAGGCATTGTGCAACTGACTGACCTCTTCCACGCGTGTCATGCCGATGCTTGATCCCTGTTGGGCCGGCTTCACCATCAAAGGCAATCCCAGCGTCGCCGCCACATACTCAACATCGGTGTCACTATCCAGCACCATATAATTAGGAGTAGGCAGGCCTATCGCATCCAGTATCTGTTTGCTGCGCAGTTTGTCCATGGCCAGGGCCGAGGCCAATACACCGCTGCCGGTATAAGGCAGCCCCATCACTTCTAGCATGCCCTGAATCACACCGTCTTCACCGCCCGGCCCATGCAGAATGTTAAACACACGATCAAAACCACCCTGTTGCAGGTCCTGCATAATCGTCTCACGTTGCACATCCACACCGTGGGCATTCACCCCACGACTTTGCAAGGCGGCCAGAACCGCTGCGCCACTTTTTAATGACACTTCACGCTCGGCTGACCAGCCACCCAACAGCACGGCGACTTTGCCGAAGGTTTGTGGATCAATCAGTTTGCTGCTCATTGTTTATCCCCTTCGTGTAATATCTCACCCACGATACAAACCTCGCGTTGTAATTCGATCCGGTGTTGCGCCTTGACCGTCGCCGCCACCTTGTTGATCAGGTTTTCAATATCTTCCGCCGTTGCTGTACCGGTGTTGACAATGAAGTTGGCATGTTTGTCTGAGACACACGCCCCACCGATACAGGTGCCTTTTAATCCACTCGCTTCGATCAACCTTGCCGCATAATCACCGGCCGGGTTGCGGAATACCGAACCGGCGTTGGGTTGCTGGGTCGGTTGACTGGCGCCGCGCTTGGCCAGTAACTGTTTGATCTTTTCCAGCGCACTTTCACTGTCACCCTTGGCCAATTGTAATTGCGCCGAGACAAACCATTCGCCTTGCGGCCCCTTTACATGGCGATAACCAATTTCATACTCTTGCGGCCGGCGTTCACGCAATACACCCGCATGATCGATGGTTATGACCGATTTCACGATCTCCCAGGTCTCTCCGCCGAAGGCACCGGCATTCATGGCCAGTGCACCGCCCATGGTACCGGGTATACCCGATAAAAATTCCGCACCAACCAGACCGCGTTTGGCACACTGGCGCGCCACCTTGGGACAGGCCACACCGGCTTCCACTTCCACGACATCATCCGCCAGATAGGCAAGCCGATTCATCACACCGCTGGTACAGATCAATGAACCGTTAAAACCGCCATCACGCACCAACAGGTTACTGCCCAGACCAACCCAGTAAACCGCTTCACCTTTGGGCAGTTGACGCATATACATAGCCAGGTCTTCCACATCAGCCGGTTGATAAAACCGCGCTGCCGGTCCACCCACGCGCCAGGAGGTATGCCGTGCCATCGGCTCATCCAGTAGCAAGGTGCCGCGTAATGTGGTTGATGTCGCTGTCATATCCACGTTCACTTGCGTTGTTTGCCTTGTGTGTTCGTCTGCCCGGTCTTCACTGCCTTCTGTACCGGTTGTCTTACCGGCTTACTCACCGGTGCAACTTCATTCAACCAGGTTGAAGAGCGGAGTGATTCACCACAACCCATGTGTAAATGACGTAATTGATTCGACATCATCTTACCCCTGTACGGTTAACAGTTCTGACAAGCGGTTGGCCATGGCGCCGATATTGCCGGCCCCCAGTGTTAACAACACATCACCGTCCTGTAACACCGCCTGTAACGTCTCCGGCAATTCATCCACGCTCTCGACGAACACCGGTTCCACATGACCGCGCAAGCGAATGGCCCGCGACAAACTGCGTCCGTCGGCGCCGGCGATGGGTGACTCACCGGCCGGATAGACTTCCAGCAAGACGAGCACATCCACCTCTGACAGCACCATGGCGAAATCCTCAAACAGATCCCGCGTCCGCGTATAACGATGCGGTTGAAACGCCAGCACCAAACGCCGGTTCGGCCAGCCGCCGCGCAAGGCATTCACGGTCGCCGCCACTTCACGGGGATGGTGTCCGTAATCATCAATATGCAAAACCTTGCCGTGTGCCGTCTGTATATCACCGTGAGATTGAAAACGGCGACCCACCCCCTGAAAATGTTGTAATGCGCTGACAATGGCCTCATCCGATACACCCACTTCGCGTGCCACCGCAATCCCGGCCAGGGCATTCAGCACATTATGCTGTCCCGGCATATTCAGGGTAATCTCCAGTGGTTCCGCCCGATCACGCCGATGCACTTTGAAGCGCGTACTGAATTCACTTTGTTGTATGTCCGTTGCACGGATATCCGCCTCTTCGGTCAAGCCATAGGTGATCACCGGTCGTGTCACCTTGTCGAGGATATTGCGCACCTCTGGGTCATCGATACACAACACCGCCAAACCATAAAATGGCAGGTGATGCAAAAATTCGATAAAGGTCTGGCGTAACTGTTCAAAGTCACCACCATAGGTTTCCATGTGGTCCGCATCAATATTGGTGACGATGGCCATCATCGGTTGCAGGTGCATAAACGATGCATCGCTTTCATCCGCTTCCGCCACCAGATAACTGCCTTCACCCAACCGTGCATTGGAACCGGCACTGTTCAAACGACCGCCGATCACAAAGGTCGGATCCAGTCCGCCTTCCGCCAACAGACTGGCTGTCAAACTGGTGGTGGTGGTTTTGCCATGTGTACCCGCCACGGCGATGCCAAACCGAAAACGCATCAACTCTGCCAACATCTCGGCGCGCGGCACCACCGGTATACGTTGTTCACGTGCCTGCACCACTTCCGGGTTATCCTTGCGTACCGCGCTGGATACCACCACCACATCGCTGTTGCGCACATTTTCCGCTGCATGACCGATAAATATGTGCGCCCCATTTTCCGTCAGCCGTTGTGTCACCGGGTTTTGCGCCAAATCGGAACCGCTCACCTCATAACCCAGATTCAATAACACCTCGGCAATACCGCTCATACCGACACCGCCGATACCAACAAAATGAATACGCTGGATACGTCCCATGCCCAGGGCACCACGCGCAATCTTCATGGGTTGTGACGTTTTCATATCAGCCATTTGCTGCCTCCAGGCATATTGCGGCAACCTGCTCGGTCGCCTGTGGTCTGGCCAGTCTGCGGGCGGCTTGCGCCATCTGCAGCAGTTGTTGCCGATCTTTTTGCAACAGGCTTTGTAACAAGCCGGCCAGTTTTTCAATAGTCAATTCATGTTGCGGCAACAGGATCGCCGCAGCCTCATTCACCAGTGACCGGGCATTCCAGGTCTGATGATCATCAACCGCATGCGGATAAGGCACGAGTATCGATCCCACACCGGCGGCACACAGCTCCGACAAGGTCAGTGCACCGGCGCGACAGATCACCAAATCGGCCCAGCCGTAGGCTTCAGCCATATCATTGATAAATGGTGCAACCCTGGCCGCGATCTTCAGTTCATCATACATGGCCTGGGTTGCTTCACTTTTATTGGCGCCGGTCTGGTGCCACACTTCCGGGCGCTGTGCTTCATCCAGCATGGCCAGCGCACCGGGCAAGGTTTCATTCAAGGCCTGTGCACCGAGACTGCCACCGATTACCAACAGGCGCAGCCGATCCTGATGTTGAGCCATACGCGCAACCGGTTCAGACAAGGCACTGATCTCCTTGCGTACCGGATTGCCGGTATGCAGCAATTTCGCACTTGCCGGGAAACTGCCCGGAAACGCTTCCAGTACCCGTTTGGCAAATCGCGACAACAATCGATTGGTCATACCCGGAATCGCATTCTGTTCATGTATCACCAGCGGTTTGCGCATCAGCCATGCGGCCATACCACCCGGCCCGGTTACAAAACCACCCAGCCCCAACACCACATTCGGTTTTACTTTGCGTACCACACCCACTGCCTGTGTCAGTGCATAAACCAGCTTAAACGGCGCCAGCAACCAACCCGCCAGACCTTTGCCGCGCAAACCTTTTACACTGATATAACAGATCGGTATTCCCGCTTCCGGTACAACCCGCGCTTCCAGTCCGGCCTGTGTTCCCAACCAGGTGACGGCCACACCTTTTTCCAACATATAACGGGCGATGGCCAGCGCCGGGAAAACATGTCCGCCGGTTCCACCTGCCATGATCAGTATGTGTTGACTCATGCGCCTGATCTCCGCCCTTTTTGCACCACGCGGTCATCCTTGCGTGTCTCATAATCCACCCGCAACAGGATCGCCACCGCCATCATCATCACCAACAAACTGCTGCCACCGTAACTCATGAACGGCAAGGTCAAGCCCTTGGTCGGCAGGATGCCCATGTTGACACCCAGATTCACCACCACTTGCAAACCGATCCACAAACCAATGCCATAGCTGAGATAGGCGGCATAGGGTCGCTCACGCAATTCAGCGCGTCGTGCGATTACCAGCGAACGCACCACAAACAGGGTAAACAGCCCGATTACCACCAGCACACCAAACAGGCCCAGCTCTTCCGCCAGTACAGCAAACAAAAAGTCGGTATGTGCCTCCGGCAAATAAAACAGTTTCTGTACACTGCCGCCCAGCCCCACACCAAACCATTCACCGCGACCAAAGGCGATCAATGCCTGGGTCAGCTGAAAGCCGCCGGCAAACTGTTCAGCCCACGGATCACGGAAGGAGGTTAAGCGTTCCATCCGTTCCGGTGAGACATAGGCCAGCAAGGCCAATACCGATGCGGCGCTGATGATTAATAAAATAAACTGCGGAATACGTACCCCCGCCAGCCACATCATGCCCATGGCCGTGGCCAGTAATACAGCAGCGGCACCGTAATCCGGTTCCAGTAACAACAGGGTCACCAGCAACATCATCAATATCAATGGCCGAATAAATCCACCTGTCGAGGTCTGCACCGCCACATGGTGGCGCACCAGATAACCGGCCAGATAAACCAGCGTAAACAGTTTGACGAATTCCGACGGTTGTAAACTGAAGCTGCCCATGGCCAGCCACCGCGTACTGCCGTTGACGGTCCGGCCGATGCCCGGAATAAACACGATCATCAGGAACAGCAAACTCAGAATAATCAAAAACGGTCCGGCCTGTTTCCAAACAGCCAGCGGGATTCGCACAATAACCAGCATTGCGACAACACCCACCGCGATATACATGGCCTGCCGCCACATATAAAAGAAAGGCGAACCATATTGCTGCTCGGCAATGGAAACAGAGGACGACCCCACCATCACCAACCCAATGCACAGCAACAGCACAACCGTACCCAGCAAGGTATAGTCAACAGGCCAACTGCGTGTCTCTTCACGCGGCTGATGCATTACACCCAGTGCATAGGCCGATATATTCATGCCAATTGCTCCCTGACCAGTTGCATAAACACCTCACCACGGTGTTCATAACCACGAAACATATCAAAGCTGGCGCAGGCCGGTGACAACAACACGGCATCGCCGCTCTCGGCAACGCGTGCCGCTGTGCTCACTGCTGCCTGCATATCCTTGACGAATAATGTGTTCACCGAGGCAGGAGCGTATTGGGCAATGAGTTTCGCATCTTCACCCAACAGGATCAGATGACTGACACGTGCCGCAATCACCGCTTGCAAGGGTGAAAAGTCCTGTCCCTTGCCCTGTCCACCGGCAATCAACACAAGTTTTTGCGCCGGTGCGCCGGCAATCGCCGCCAGTGTGGCGCCCACATTGGTTGCCTTGGAATCATTAAACCAGTTCACACCGTCTTTCTCCGCCACCCATTGCATACGGTGCGGCAGGCCGGTATAGCTGCGTAATGTGTCGAGCATGGACGACATGGATAACCCGGCGGTTTCGCCCATGGCCAGTGCCGCCAGGGCGTTGGCCATGTTGTGGGTACCCTTGATTTTCAATTCACTGGTATCGAGCAGGCATTGTTCGCCTTTACACAACCAGGTGACCTGATCTTTTACACATATCCCGTATTGATCAGCCGCCGGCTGTTGCAGGGTAAAGGTAATACATTGACGTTGCGGCAAGGCCTCGGCGAACGCCATCACCCGTGCATCATCCCGATTGGCAATCAATACACCATCCCCCTGAAAGATCCGCGCCTTGGCCGCAGCATAATCATCCATGCCACGGTAACGATCCATGTGATCTTCAGTAATATTCAAAATAACAGCGGCCCGTGCATTCAGGCTGTCGGTTGTCTCCAGTTGAAAGCTGGAGAGCTCCAGTACAAACAATTCAATACTCTTGTCATCCACCACATCCAGCACCGGCGTGCCGATATTCCCGCCCACCTGCACTTTCACACCGGCCTGCTGCGCCATCTTGCCCAACAGATCGGTTACTGTGGTTTTGCCGTTACTGCCGGTCACAGCAATCACCGGCACCTGCACCTCACGGGCAAACAATTCGATATCACCAATAATGCTTGCACCATTGGCCCGCGCCTGATCAAACATCGGTTGCTGTATGCCGATACCGGGACTGACGATCAGGGTACGCGCCGCATCCAGTAATGATGGCTTGATCTCTCCGGTATAAATATTTTCCGCCGGCAACAAGCCGTGCAGTGCATCGACACCCGGCGGTTGTTGCCGGCTGTCCACAATGCTGAACGGTACACCGCGTCGCGCCAGATAACGCGCCACACTCAAACCGGTCACGCCCATACCCACCACCAGCACCGGCTCCGCCGGCCCCAGGGGGTTCAGATGTGTATCAGTCTGTGTCATGAGTGCACCTGTCGCTTGCATCGTTTACCGCAACTTGAGTGAAGACAAACCAATCAGGACCAGAATAACCGTGATGATCCAGAAGCGGACAATCACGCGTGGTTCCGGCCAACCCTTTAATTCAAAATGGTGATGTAACGGCGCCATACGAAAGATGCGCTTGCCGGTCAGTTTGTAGGACCCCACTTGCAGGATTACTGACACGGTTTCAATCACAAACACACCACCCATAATAAATAGAATCAACTCTTGTCTGACCAACACGGCGATCACACCCAGCGCCGCTCCCAGGGCCAGTGCCCCCACATCGCCCATGAAAACCTGGGCGGGATAGGTGTTGTACCAGAGAAAACCCAGACCGGCGCCGGCCAGTGCCGCACAGTACACAATCACTTCACCGACACCGGGGACATAGGGAATCCCCAGGTATTTGGCAAAGTACTGGTGACCGCTGGCATAGGCAAAGATACCCAGCGCACTGCCCACCATCACCGTCGGCAGGATCGCCAAACCATCCAGACCATCGGTCAGGTTCACGGCATTACTCGAGCCGACAATCACGAAGTAGGTCAACAGGATGAATGTCACCATCCCCAGTTGAAATCCCACGTCTTTAAAAAACGGCACAATCAAATGTGTTTCCACCGGCGTTGCGTGCTGCCACAAGTAGATCGCGATGGCCAGACCGAATACGGACTGCCAGAAATACTTGTAACGAGACTTGAGTCCTTCCGGATTTTTCTTCACCAGCTTCTTGTAATCATCCACCCAGCCGATAATGCCGAATAACACCGTCACAGCCAGTACCACCCAGACATAGCGGTTGCTCAGGTCCGCCCACAACAGGGTACTGACAGCGATGGCGACGATGATCAATGCACCACCCATGGTCGGTGTCCCTGATTTGGTAAGATGACTGATAGGACCGTCATCGCGTACCGTCTGCCCGATTTTATAGGCACTCAACTTGGCGATCATCTTTGGTCCAATCATGAACGAGATGGTCAATGCCGTCAGCACACCGAGAATGGCGCGCATGGTCAGATAATTGAACACATTAAAACCGCCATAGTAGTGCTGCAAGTGCTGGGCAAGGTAATACAACATATCGTCAGGACCTCTCTGTAATAATCAATGCGTCGACCACCTTTTCCATGCGTGCCCGGCGTGAACCCTTGACCAATAAGGTCGTATCAGCCTGCAAATCGTTTTGCAGCGCGGCTATCATCTCTGACTGTGTGGCGAAGCGAAACGCCGCAGCACCGAATGCATCAGCGGCATTGGCCGCCAGTTCACCGGTGGTATATAAACCATGCAGGCCTTTTTCGCGGGCCTGTTCGCCCACCCGACGATGCATGGCGGCGGCATCACCGCCCAACTCACCCATATCACCCAGTGCCAGAAAATGACGACCGGGGAAACTGCAGACCACATCCAGCGCAGCCTGCACCGATGACGGGTTGGCATTATAGGTATCATCAATCACCCGGCTTTGGTTGATGCCCGGTTTGATCTGTAATCGACCCGGCACCGGACGCATCTTCTCCAGTCCGGCCTTGATGTCATCCAGCGCGACATCCATCACGATGGCCGCAGAAATCGCCGCCAGCGCATTCATCACATTATGCCGCCCCAACAGGGTCAGCTTGATCTGTACCTCGCCATGCGGCGTGGTCACAGTGATCGCATTCCCATCCATCGCCGGTGTATAGACTGCAGTCACATCATGATGATCATTTAAACCAAATTCGATCCGCTGCCGTGGTGCGGCAAACTCACGCCATAATGGCGCAAACCGATCATCGGCATTAATCACGGCATAACCTTTCTCGGACAAACCCTGATAGATCTCACCCTTGGCACGCGCCACACCTTCCAGTGAACCGAAACCTTCCAGATGGGCGGCACCGGCATTGGTGATAACCGCCACATCCGGATCGGCCAGCCCGACCAGCCAGGCGATCTCACCGGCATGGTTGGCACCCATTTCAATAATCGCACTGCCGTGTTGCTCCCCCAGTTCAAACAGGGTTAACGGCACACCGATGTCATTGTTCAGGTTGCCTTTGGTGGCGTGTACCTGTCCGGTTTCGGAAAAGATACTCGCCAGCATCTCTTTCACGGTGGTCTTGCCGTTGCTGCCGGTCACCGCAATCACCGGGATATTGAATCGCTTGCGCCAGGCATGAGCCAGTTTACCCATGGCGATGCGCGTATCCTTCACCACCAGCATCGGAATATCGATATCCATGGCATGATCCACCAATACAGCTGTCGCGCCTTTTTCCTGTGCCTGTTGCACAAAGTCATGACCATCAAAGTTGGGACCGCGCAAGGCGATAAACAATTCGCCCGACTTGATGGTGCGGGTGTCGGTGCCGGCGCCGGTAAACAGCACATCCGCGCCCATCACTTCGCCGCCGGTGGCAACCGCCGCCTCAGACAAATGCAGGGTGATACGTTGAACGCCGCTCATTGCCCACCTGCCAGATATTTACCGGCTTCCGCCAGATCACTGAACGGACTGCGTACCCCGTTCACTTCCTGATAATCCTCATGTCCCTTGCCTGCGATCAACACGATATCGTCCGCCTTCGCCTGTTGCAGGGCGAGAGCGATAGCCCTGGCGCGATCCATTTCTACTTCAACACAGCTTTGATCTTCTATCCCCGCCCTGATCTGGTTGATGATCGTTGCAGGATCTTCGGTGCGCGGATTGTCATTGGTGATGATCACTCTGTCGGCCAACCGCGCCGCGATCTCTCCCATCAAGGGTCGTTTGCCCTGATCCCGATCACCGCCGCAACCAAACACACAAAACAGTTTGCCCTTGCAGTGTTCGCGCAAGGCATTTAATACCTGTTCCAGTGCATCGGGTGTATGGGCATAATCGATCACCGCCAATGGGCGACCCGCTGTATGCAAACATTCCATCCGGCCCGGCACAGTGGCAACACGGGACAATCTTTGTAACGCTACATTCAAGGCCATGCCTTTCAATAACAAAACGGATAACACCGCCAACAGATTACTGACATTAAACCGGCCAAGGACAGGCGCAGACAACACACCTTCACCCCAGGGCGTCACCACCCGGCAATGAATTCCGTCACTGTCCAGTTTGATATCGGTTGCCGTCACATCCGGCTTGCCATCCTGCCGTGCATAGCCGTAACCAAGAGTGCGCACCGTTGTGCTGATTGTCGGTAACAACTGCCGGCCATACTCATCATCTACATTGATCACGGCATACCGCAGTTCGGGAAAATGAAACAGGCGCTGCTTGGCCTCGGCATAACTGTCCATATCACCGTGATAATCGAGATGATCACGACTTAAATTGGTAAAGACAGCACAATCAAACTGCACACCATTGACCCGTCCCTGATGCAGGGCATGGGATGAAACCTCCATCACCATGTTATCCGCACCCTGTTCCAGCATCTCGGCCAGCACCGCATGGCAGCGTACCGCATCGGGTGTGGTATGCGTCGGTTTTTCCAGCGCGCCGTATAATCCGGTACCCAATGTGCCGATTACCGCGCAGGGATTGTCCTCTGACAACACCTCCGCCAGGAACTGACTGCACGAGGTTTTGCCGTTGGTGCCGGTAATTCCGGTGACAAACATCTGTTTTGATGGTTGCCCATAGTAACGGTCGGCGATGACGCCGACCTGTAAAGATAATTCGGGGATGGCCAACAGGGGCGATTGTCCGCCATCCGGCGCCTCGTGCCTGCTTAACGGTATCGGCGCTGCATCATCGACCGGTTCCCACACCACCGCCGCCGCACCGGCAGCAATCGCCTTATCCACAAAGTTCAAACCGTGTACGGTTTGTCCCGCTACAGCCAGGAACAAATCACCCGGTTGTAACTTGCGACTGTCCAGACACAAACCGTGCACGGCGCGATCCGCTTCGGCCGGGACATGACATATGCCTTGCAGTAACTCACTGAGCATCATTGTGTGTTGGTATTGCAGGGCCGCCATCATTGCCGCGCTCCCGCCGCTGCCACATGTATGGAATGCGGCCCCGTTTCATCCGGCGGGATGCCCAGCAAGTGCAAGGCACCGGCAATCACTTTTCTAAACACCGGCGCCGCCACATCACCACCGTAATAATCACCCTGACGTGGTTCATTGACAACGACCACCATCACCAGACGAGGATTGCCGGCCGGAGCGAGTCCGGCAAACACTGACAGATACTTGTCATCCTGATAACCACCGGCCGCGGCTTTTTTGATCGTGCCGGTTTTGCCGGCAACGCGATAACCACTGATGTTGGCCCGTTTGCCGGTACCTTCCTCAGTCACCACCTTTTCCAGCATGGCGATAAGCTGCCGTGCGGTTTTCTTCTGCATCACCGCTTCGCCTTTGGGCATTTCACTGCGACGCAGGAATGTCACCGGCATCAAGATACCGTCATTGGCGATCACACCGTAGGCCCGGGCCAGTTGCAGGGCGGTCACTGAAATACCATAACCATACGAAAGCGTGGCCTGATCAATCTCGCGCCATTGTGAGGAATGGTTTAGCACACCCTCCACTTCACCGGGGAAACCACTGCCGCTGGTCATGCCGAAGCCAACCTTGTTGTGGATCGCCCAAAGTTTTTCACCCGGCATGGACAGGGCGATCTTGCTTGCGCCCACGTTACTTGATTTCTGAATCACTTTGGCGACATCAATTTTGCCGTAGTTACGAATATCACGAATACTGTTACTGCCCACCTTCAAATAACCCGGCGCGGTATTGACTGCAGTTTGTGGTGTATACCGACCACTCTCCAGCGCTGCGGCAATGGTAAACGGTTTAATGGCTGAACCCGGTTCAAAGGTATCGGTGACCGCACGATTGCGATAACGCGAACCGTGCAGATACTGGCGATTATTCGGGTTATAGGCCGGTTGATTGACCATGGCCAACACTTCACCGGTCCGTGCATCAAGGATCACGGCTGAACCGGATTTCGCCTTGTGCTGGAATACCGCACGTTTTAATTCACGATAGGCCAGGTACTGCAAACGCCGATCAATACTCAGTTGCAGTTCCTTGCCGGGATCGGCGCTTTTAATCAACTCGGCATACTTGATCACATGACCCAGCCGATCCTTGATCACCCGCTGCTTGCCGGGTACGCCGCGCAACCATTCATTAAAGGCCAGTTCCAGCCCTTCCTGCCCCTGATCGTCCACGTTGGTAAAGCCGACCACATGGGCCGCCACTTCACCCAACGGATAATAACGACGATATTCACGTTGTGTATTGATGCCGGGGATCTGCATGGCCATCACCTGATCGGCAATGGTCGGATTGATCCGTCTCTTTAAATAGACAAACTCCCGATCATGACGACTCTGCACCATCCGGCGAATATCGCTGACCTTCATCTCCAGCAGTTCGGCCAGTTGTGCATGTTTGGCTGTCTCAGCCAGAAAAGTCTTGGGATGAACCCAGATGGAATCCACCGGCGTACTGATGGCCAGTGGTTCACCAAAGCGATCGGTAATCATGCCGCGATGCGCGACCACCTTTTCAACCCGGATGGCGCGGGCGTCGCCCTGTTCCTGCAGGAACTTTTTGTTAAACACGTGCAGATCCACCGCCCGCCAGACCAGCACGGCACAGGCCAGCACCACCAGCAGGACGATCACGCCCAGCCGAAACGGTGTTGCAGGTTGATGTACGATTTCACTCATTGTTTAACAATCACCACTTTGTCGTAATCCACATAGTGCATTTGCAATTCCTGCCGGGCCACTTTCTCGATCCGGCCGTGGGTCGCCCAGGTACTCTGTTCCAGTTGCAGGCGCCCCCATTCCACGTTCATGGCATCCCGTTCTTTATACAAGGCGCTCAACTCGGCATAGAGCATCCGGTTGAAGTGCTTGGCATAAACCACAGCCATGGCAGTCACCACCACCAGTGCCAGCAGGATCGCATTGATGGTCAAGCGACTCACGCCAGCTTTTCCGCAATACGCAGAACGGCGCTCCGTGAGCGCACATTCTGTTCCTGTTCTGCTTCACCCGGTTTGATCGCCTTGCCGATCGGCTGCATGCGCCGGTTAAGTTGTATATGCGCGATCGGCAAATCGGGTGGATACTGATCTCCACGCGACTGTTCCCGGATAAAACGTTTAATTATGCGATCTTCCAGCGAATGAAAACTGATCACCACCAGTCGGCCGCCCGGCTTCAGGATATCCAGCACCTGTGACAGGCACTGCTGCAAATCCTCAAGCTCCCGATTGATAAAGATACGGATCGCCTGAAAACTGCGCGTTGCCGGGTCCTTGCCCTTTTCCCATTTCGGATTGGCCGCCGCTACAATCGACGCCAGTTGACTCGTTGTTTCGATAGGTGCTTCCCTTCTTGCCTTGACGATGGCTGATGCAATACGTTTGGCAAACCGTTCTTCGCCGTATTCCTTTAATACATGGGCGATCTCTTTCTCTTCCGCCTCCATCAGCCATTGCGCCGCGCTGATCCCGCTGTCCGGATCCATGCGCATGTCCAGTGGTCCTGACTGTTTGAAGCTGAACCCGCGTTCCGCATCATCCAGTTGGGGCGAAGAGACACCCAGGTCGAGTAATATGCCATCCACCTTGCCAAGCCGGCCCTGCTCTTCCACAAAGGTCGCCATATCGGCAAAGGAACCGCGCCGGATCTGAAAACGATCATCCCCGGCAAAATCACGCTCGGCAGTCGCCACGGCTTGCGGATCCTTGTCGATGGCCAACAAACTGCCGTCAGTGAGTTGCGACAAAATAGCGCGACTGTGCCCGCCGCGACCAAAAGTGCCGTCCACATAGATGCCGTTCGGCTTTATTGCCAGTCCCGTCAATGCTTCCTCCAGCATGACCGGTTGATGTTCGCGAGACACTGTCATACTCCGCTACAGGGAGAGCGTTCCCAGCTCGTCCGGCAGCTCGTCATCATCATCGGCTTCTGTCAGCCATTGATCACGACGCTCGTTCCAGTGTCCTTCATTCCAGAGTTCAAACTTGTTGCCCTGGCCAATCAGCACGACGCGCTTATCCAGCTCGGCAAATTCGCGCAATGGCGGTGGCAACAGAATTCGGCCCGCCCCGTCCAGTTCGACTTCGGTGGCATGACCTATTAATAAGCGTTGCAGGCGACGGGCCTGTTTGTTGAGGCTGGGCAGACGAACCAGTTTGCGCTCGATCTCTTCCCATTCGGGGAGCGGGTACAGCAGCAAGCAGTGGTCCCTGTCGACAGTGACCACTAACTGACCATTGCAATGACTTATCAGCCGATCCCGATATTTGGCAGGCATCGCCATGCGACCCTTGGCATCGAGATTCAGCGTATTGACCCCGCGAAACACTTTTTTCCCCTTTGGTGGCCCGTGTTACCATTTTGTCCCACTTTTACCCACTTCGCTACACTATAGGTACGATTCAGGGCTACTGTCAAGCAAACTGATCCACAAATATAGGGATTTCTTTCTTTTGGAACAGTAACTTAGCCACGCTTTCGCATGTAAAAACACCGTTTTGGTGCAATCAGGAAGTCTTATATATCAAGGGGTTAAAATGGAGTCTTAATGTGGAGTGTGAGGAAAAATGGGGGGGTGGAGTCGGCCTGTAAGCCGGGTTCTGTCGTGGATAATCATTCATCTGGGATGTGCGTCACCACACACCTCAAGCGACCTACCCGGGAACGATGCGGGCCGCACCAATGTTCCCCTATTTGGTCTTGCTCCGAGTGGGGTTTACCCTGCCACCCCTGTTACCAGGGGCGCGGTGCGCTCTTACCGCACCATTTCACCCTTACCTGTGTCTTGCGACCATCGGCGGTGTATTTTCTGCGGCACTTTCCGTCGGCTCACGCCGCCCAGGCGTTACCTGGCACCCTGCCCTATGGAGCCCGGACTTTCCTCCAGCGGGAAAACCCGCCAGCGATTATCGGGCCGACTCCGGGGGGTAGTTTGGGGAGTTTATTGTTGGGTTTCAAGTCAAAACAGCAAATCCCAATTTAATTCAGGAGTCAGACTGGAGTAGTCGGAATCCATAGTATGGGTATACCCATTATGTTTTGGAAGAACTATATGCCGATTTTACAATTGCATATAGTGGTTTTTGTGTCAGGGAATCCACATTATAGGTATCGCCCCCTCCCGGAACATAATTTGGTGGTTGAATCGTGCCGGTTCTACAAGTCCCGGAAAATTTTGTCATACCAAATGTGGCCTCTGTGCCCGTCTTCATCGCAGTTTGATCCAAAAACTGGAATACACATCGGCCCAGGAAATTACCATTTTGCACCGTTGCGGCCAGTTGTTGTTCCACGAATTCAGCCTGTTGATTCTCCGTAGTAACAGTCGTCCCTGCTTGTATCGGAATCCCCATTTCGGCAAAAAAGAACGGTAAATCTGCAAAATATTTCGGGAAGGTTGTGGCAATATAATCAGATAAATAGTCACCATCATTAAAAGGATTGGTAGCTGCGACAAAACGAGTTCCCCAAAAAGCAGCACCTAATCTACTATCTGCTTCTATGGCAGATTTCAGATTCTGAATTGCACTGATACCAGGAGGGAATGAGTTAAAGGCAGCAAATGATACCGGTGATGTAACGGGTAATAGATTTTCAGCAGGCACGCCCAATGATATCTCTGCCTCAACGAGATATACCATAGCCTGGACAAGATCATTTAGTGAGTATATTTCTCCTGCCAAATCATATTCATTCCCAACACCCCACATACCGGCACCTGAAACAGCAGCAGTTCTACCCTGCGTATCAGTTGTAGAATAGATTTCAGCTGCCATTGCATTGATTTGTACTTTCACAACAGATCCTTGCCCATTATGAATCTGACTGAGAAAATAATTTGAGATCGGTACACATACATTAATATTATTGTTGCCACATTCTGCAAGAAACGGAAGATGATCACGTTGATAAGCTCCTGGTTCTAAACCGGGTGCAGGTGGCACACTCCAATTGTAAAGGTGAATAAAGTTAACACCTATATCTGCCAGTTTTTTTATATCACCACGGCCACCGGTCCCATTCCCCCATAAAAAAGGAAATGATGTATTTGCAAAATCCGTATCAAAATATTTCTGTGGAGGTGTCGGGCTATCGTCAGATGGTGCCGGTGAATAGCAAACCCCCTGGATTGGAAGAAGCTTATCCAGGTTATATATTTTAAAAGAATGTTCAGACACAATCAGACTCCATCAGCAAAAAATTGCTGTTATATAATTTTTCATACAACAGTCAAAACCAAGATTGGCCCTGACATTCCAGGTCAACTCCATAATGTTAATTAAGAGTTAAAACAACTCTCCATTCTGTTGTCACTAATTTGATGCAATAGCGGCATCATATTGCGCATCAAAACTCTACCACACTGTCTTGTTCTAATTCGGACCAATGTACTATAACCTCTACAAGTCCTGCTTATACTTTTATAATGAAAAAGGATAAGCAATTGAAACCGCAATAAGTTGGCACAATGAATCAGTAATATTCGGTATTCCGGGCATATAACCGGGTGGTGGTGGCTTTATTTTTACAACAATAGTGTTTTCATCAACCAAATCATATTCATACAAATAGTTCATATTAATATCCGACCCGTTTAGGAACGCCCCAAGAAAACTGATACTATGACCTGTATTATTTTCAAAATAGTTTCTTACCTTCAAACTGTCACATTCATAAAATGTGAGTTCAAATTCCAGAAACTGACTGTATACCAGTGATTCGATATAACCAAAATCACCATCTTTGAAAAAATCAAAATCAGGCGCTCCACCATCGAAAACATATCCGGTAACATCATTACTACTGCCGTTTTTTAAAGCATCAAGGACAGGGATTGCGTACATCCATCCATCAGAATTATTATCATATAGTAATGGCTTAACCTCCATCCGTGGTGAAACAGTTGCATTATTGACAATAACCTCCATAGTAAACTTGTCCCCGCAATAGTCCTCGTCAAATATGCAAGACACTGTATTACAATCATCAAGAACACAAAAAAAATCGTGTGTCATGACTTTTTTTTCATTCATCCCGGTGGATATTACCGCAAGCTGGTTCACTCCTGACTTTGTCAAACTGAGTTTATGTGAGTAGACATGGACAGGTGGATTTGCTGCCAAAATCTTTACAATCGATAAAGCTGATTCTGGTTCAAAGACCAGACCGGGGATATTATTGTCATTGGTTAGAACCAGACCACCATTATTCAGGTCAGGATTTTCAATATTATTAATAATTCCATTTAATGTTTGTGTGGCGCCAGACACTTTTGCAATTATTCCACCGGCTGCTCCTTGTG